>Ga0154632_1032_pt1 | contig 35741 bp, 34 predicted proteins | sample Rifle2008BG13ft_FD_116061 | JGI IMG/M metagenome (GOLD analysis project Ga0154632, IMG submission 116061) | Chloroflexi bacterium RBG_13_53_26
CCGTCAAGCCTGCCCATGATATAAAATGGTGTGCCCAGCAGCTCCTTATTTTCCTGTAGCCAGTGGGCCTTTGGCACCGGTATGTCTGTTTCCCCCAGTATCTGCATGATACGAAACTGTTTCCCCAGCTCATACTTGGGGAAGATGGGGTATGAGGTTGGCGGACAGCGAAGTACCATCCCCTCGGACTTGGACTTTCGGCCTTCTTTCCAGCTCAGGTTGAAAAGGAAGGTTTCGTTGGAAAACCCGGCCCCCGACCTTTCCATGTTTGAGATGGACAGGTTCTTGGCTTTGGGCATCTTCTCCTGTAGCCAGGGGATGAGTTTCGACTGCATTTCGGAGAGGTCTGCACTTCTTGCCTGCATCTTGTTGCCTCCTGTAACAGATATAGGTGCGTCAGTTTCCTGGTTCTGTCGGCATCCTTCTAGTATCCCTGGTATCCGTACCTGGGGTATTTGCCCACCACCACCATTTCAACAATGCCGTACCCAATTTCCTTGCCGCAGCGCATCTCGCACATGACATCATCAAGGAAAGAAACCTCACGAACGGCGTTGGGATCGGCCAGATCGATCCTGACGCTGTCGTTGAAGTAAGGCCCCAGCCATAGACCATGGGTGAAACCCTTGTAGCCAAAGTATCCGCCAGCCTTGACGTAGCAGACGCTGAGGGGGCGCACCGATATGTCTATTTTGGAGCCGTCTTCGACGTGAAGTACCACACTTCCCCCATTGATCTGGCGGATGTCAGATCTGAACTTGAAATCGTGCTCCACTCTGGTTAATGCCAGCTCTGACTTGCCACTCTCGACGGGATAGAAGACTCCGCCGCTGAAATGGCGGGACTTCTCGTCCCATGTCTCCCGCGTATGATAGGTGGCACCCCATTTATCAAACTGCGCCACCATCATGTTGTACAGGTAGCCCTCCGGGATTTCGCCAAACTGCACGCCTGTTTCCGGCACGCCGCCACCCCGGCGGATACCCCAGGAGTGATCCCTCTCTGCTCGCCAGGTATCCTTGTCGATACGGTAGGTCTGGCCTTCGAGTCTTAGCCACCCACTGGGCTTGCCCACCTGGAAATAGCGCTTGACATTCTCCTCCACCCTGCCCCGAAAACGCCCGATTTGTGGCTCCTCTTCATGGGCAAGCATTGTTGCCTGGAATTCGATGTCATAGCTGAGATTGTGTTCATTATCAGCCAGAAGCCATCTCAACCGTTTCAGTGGCTCGATCACCTCATAGGAGAAGGGGCCTACCTCAACCGCATCTATTCTGGGGCGAAGCTCGCGGGATGATCTGACGTTATGCTGTGTTTTGCCTCCAACAGAAAGGCAGGCGAAGGCATCGATGATATTGCGGTTGGGGTAGAAGCCGAATCCAGCTACCAGTATGAGCTCTCCGGTGGTGTCGTGGGCACAGAACCATAGCCTCTCTGTCCATTCACGGGCACTTGTTTCCACACTGTCAAAGGTAGCTACAATCTGATGGCACACAAACTCATCGTATTTGGTAAGCATCGCTGGTACTCCTTTCAGTTCCAGTCTTTGCCCTGGAGATTCCCTGAACGCCCGGTCTCCTTACGGCAGTCTCCTGTATTGTGCCCCCTAACACTGCAGGAGAGTTCTCCTCCGCTGAGGATAGCGCCCGGACACACCTGTTGTCTGTCGGAGATTCTCTGACATGGCAGTCGCTGGAATATGGGCTATATTGATGTTTGCGTGTTGGAGCCTGCATGGCGATTGTAGTCCCTGGCAACTGTGAGGTGTCAAGCGTCTGTCGACCGTCCCTGATCCATGGATTGCCATCATTCGCACACCCCCATGTCATTCCCCCGTCTTTCTCATGTCATTCCCGTGCAAACGGGAATCCAGGTGGGGTCGGGGGTCGCACAGACCGACGAAGAATCCACGGATTTGGCATCGTGAATGCCCGGCAGGGTTGCAGTTTTCAGCCTGCGCCGATATGATTCTGGTTGCGATGCTGGTGCGGGGGGTGACTTAGGTATGCTTATTCTTGCAGTTGATATCGGCACGGCTACCCAGGACATCTTGCTATTTGACAGCTCCAGGGTGGTGGAGAACTGTGTGAAGATGATTATGCCTTCACCCACTGCTGTCCTTGCCGAGCGGATATCTCGGGCTACAGCCTCCGGTCAGCCTATTCTGTTCACTGGCGTGACTATGGGAGGTGGACCGAGCAAAAGGGCATTACGACGCCATACCAGTGCAGGTTTGCCAGCCTACGCCACTGCCGAGGCAGCAGTCACATTCAACGATGATCTGGAGGTCGTTAAGAGCATGGGGGTGACCATAGTTGGCCCTGATGAGAAAGTCACCAATCCAAACACGGAGATAATCAAGCTCAGGGACCTTGACCTGACGGCTATCAGGAAGGCCTTCGATGCCTTTGGTGTGGATGGCCGGTTCGATGCTGTGGCAGTTGCTGTGCTCGATCACGGTTACGCTCCTCCCGGAGTCTCCAATCGCCTCTTCCGTTTCCAGTATCTGGAGCATCTGATGTTGGGGAGGAACGAACTGGCAGCTTTTGCGTATCTTGCTGGTGAACTGCCTGACTACCTGACACGAATGAAGGCGGTGGCTGAGAGCGTTGATGCTGATATCCCCGTGCTTCTGATGGATACCGGAGCATCTGCTGTGATGGGGGCGCTGCAGGACAGGGAGGTTTCGGGGCACGACCGTGTGGTAATGGTGAATATGGGCAATTCTCATGTTGTAGGCTTCCATCTCCGAGGTGGTCTGGTTGAGGGGTTGTTTGAGCACCATACCAATCTTCTCAATGGGGTCAAGCTGGATGAGCTGATCAAGAGGCTGGCGCTGGGTACCATAAGCAATAGCGAGGTATATGAGGACGGCGGTCATGGGGCGGTTGTCATCGGCAAGAGCCGGCGTAAGCCTTTTGTGGCGGTGACTGGACCGCGTCAGGACGTAGCCGTTGGCTCGCGGTTGCACCTTCATCTGGCCACACCCCACGGGGATATGATGCTAGCTGGCTGCTACGGGCTGGTGAGCGCTTGTGGCCTGCGGATGGATGCCTGGCGCGAGGAAATAGCTCAAGCGCTGAGAGCGATTTCGGGACAACTCTTCCCCACTCCCTGACCGGGAGCTACTCTGCGGTTTCTCAACAACCGGGCTCGCCAAGGTGGCCGCAACAGTTCTGCCTTCTCCAGATCTTGATCCAGTTATTGCGGAACACCAGGTACAACTTCCTGTGCAGAGGCATGTTGACCTTCATGTTGGTGAACACGGCTCTGAGGCTGGGGCGTTTCCTGGCCGAGTCGCTCCTGGACTGGTCGTTCGTCTTATCTTTGTTGTCATCCATCATCGTCCACTCCCTTCGATGGGCATCACCTCGACGATCTTGTTCTTGCTCGTGAGGCCACTGACAATCCTCAGTCGGTTCTCGGGAACGCCAAAGTGCTTGGCCAGCAGCTTTAGCACTGCTCTGTTGGCTCTGCCCTCCACCGGCGGCTCCTTGACCCTGACTACGTAGACGTCCCCGTCCATTTCCTTGGTGACGTCTTCGGTCTTGGATCGAGGTTTCACCTTGATCGCTATTCTCACGGAGGTAACGCTCCCATCTGTGCCCTTGAGGCGATTGGATAGTCTCCTGTCATCCCGAACAATGAGGAACTCGCAAACACGGGACTCAACCCTGCTGGAAGAGGGTCTCCCCGTTATCGCCGATGACTTTGATGTGCTCGACGTTGACAACGGTGATCTCTGAGCCCCCGTCGCCGGACTGGAAGATCACCTTGCTATTACTGTCCACCAGGGTGAAGTTCTGCTGATTCTTTTCTATGGTCAGTGTATCGTCACCCTGGCCAGCGTTGATGGTGACCTTGTCATTGCCAGCAGTCAGATAATAGGTCATTGTGTCGTTGCCTTTCCCGCCGTACATCTTGGTTGTGTCATCACTGGTGGCACCACGAATTGTCATAGTGTTATCCCCTTGACCACCATACTGTTGGATAGTTGCCGTGCCTTCTCCTCCGTGGATATTCATAACGTTGATGCTATCGCCTCCTACCTGGAGAACCGTTGAATGATCTCCTATGGCTACTTGGCCAGCCGAGACATACATATTACTATCGCCCTTCCCTCCAAACTGATAGATTGAATCGCTTCCCGTACCGGAGTCGACAGTCTGGTCAGTCTGCCCATCGCCCCCCACCTGGAGGATCCAGTCATCGCCTTCACTACCCTCGGCATACTGCGTCGTAGTCCCCGTTCCCCCGTACTGGACAATCTTGTCCTTCCCCGGTGTGCCGAATTCAATCTGCTCAACGTCGCCTTCCTGCGCCACATTGACGATGACGTTGTCAAACTGACCGTCCGCTGGCAGCACAGGAATTGACGGCGGCGACGGCGGGTCAGGCAGCGGCGAACCATTTCCAGGCTCTCCGCATGAGCATAACAGCATGGCTGAGAGGATAACTATCGATAGAATGACCATCCTTGCCTTCATGGCTTCCCTCCCTGAATCGGCATCATAGGCACGGCCCCAGAGACGCGCACCCTTGAGGCGATTGAGTATTCTCTTGCAGCCCTGAATAACATGGTCCGACAACATGCTGTTCACACCTGTTCGCAGACCTACCGTTTCTGTGTCCTTGGTCTGGGCTTCACTGTATTGCTGTTCAGAGTAATTCCAGAAGATCGCCAGGTTCCTTGATGAGTTTCTTGGCACCACTCTGGGTGAGTTCTTCAGCAGTGCGAAAGCCCCAGAGCGCGCCTACGGGGTACATGCCTGCGGCCACGGCGGTTGCCATGTCAGTAGCTGTGTCACCCACATAAATCAATTCGTCCGGCGATATGTCGAGACTCCGGGCAATTTCGAGGGCGGCTTTGGGATTGGGCTTCTTGGGCACGGCAGACGATGCTCCTACTATGAACTGGAAGTGCCATTTGGGCAGCAACTTGGATACTGTAGCTTTCGTTGATTCGTCAGGCTTGTTGGACAGTATAGCTGTCTTGATGTTACGTGCTGTCAGGGCGTCAAGAAGCTCCGGAATGCCTTCATAAGGGCAGGTGTTGTTGGCCCATCGCTTGGAGTACTCTTCACGTATGGCGGCGATGGATCTGGACAGGGCGGCCTCATCACGATGGTTCTCCGGAAGCGCCCGGCACGCCAGTTCCTCAATGCCATCACCGACAAAGTACTTGTAGGACTCGACATCGTGCTCCGGAAATCCGAAGCGCCTGAGCACGATATTCACGGAGTCTGCCAGGTCTTGAATGGTGTTCAATAGCGTCCCGTCAAGGTCGAAGATCACTGCTTTGTACTTCACCCGTTGTTGTTTTCTCACAACCGATCTTCCTCGAATCGTCCGTTGTCAGACTGGATTATATAGTGGGACATCTACCAGGAGTCAAATTGACATAATCTTCACGTACAGACAAGTCTCTGGGATCATGTTCCTGGGACTTCCGCGGTTTCGGATGACTGGGGGCGCTGCGGCATTGTCTATGAAGCACTGAGCTTGCTATAATCGCCTCTATGAGAAAGAGGATATGTTGTGGCACTTGCTAAGGTAAATGCTGCCGCCGTAGTTGGCCTGGATGGTCAGCTCATCGAGGTGGAGGTGGACATCTCAAGCGGGTTGCCGGCGATGACCATAGTGGGTCTGCCGGATATGGGGGTACAGGAAGCCAGGGAACGGGTTCGGGCAGCTATCCGGAATTCGGGGTGCACATTCCCTGCCAGACGAATTACGGTTAACCTGGCTCCAGCAGACCTCAGGAAGGAAGGGCCTGCTTATGACCTTCCCATTGCTGTAGGCATTCTCCTCAGCTCAGAGCAGGTGGCGGCTGACGTTTCTGAGGTTCTTCTCCTGGGAGAGCTTTCGCTCGATGGCAGCCTGCGCCATACGCATGGCATACTCGCTATGGTTGCACTTGCCAAGGAGCAAGGGTTGTCCACTGTCATAGTCCCTGCCAGCGACGCCAGGGAGGCTGCCTTGATAGAGGGTATCAGCGTCATCCCTGTTGGTTCTCTCTCTGAGCTGATCGGACATCTGAGAGGAATCAGGTCTATTCCTCCCTATTCATCTGTTCCTTCTGAAGAGATCGCCTTGCCGATGTGGAATACGACTGACCTGACTCATATCAAAGGTCAGGAACATGCCAAACGAGCATTGGAAGTGGCGGCGGCTGGAGGGCACAACATAGTCATGGTCGGCCCTCCGGGCAGCGGCAAGACTATGCTGGCACGGTCCCTCCCCTCCATCTTTCCCAGGATGGCTATGGAAGAATGCCTGGAGGTTACCAAGATCTACAGCGTGGGTGGCCTGCTACCTTCAGACACACCGCTCATTGCTCAGCGACCTTTCCGGTCTCCTCATTACACCATTTCTCAGGCCGGGTTGGTGGGAGGAGGGAGATGGCCCAGGCCTGGAGAGATAAGTCTCAGTCACAGAGGTGTTCTGTTCCTGGACGAGTTTCCCGAGTTTGGCCATACCACGCTGGAGGTACTGAGACAGCCGTTGGAGGACAAGGTTGTCACCATCAGCCGTGCTCAGGGCAGTATCACTTTCCCGGCCAATTTCATGCTGGTAGCTGCCATGAACCCATGCCCCTGCGGCTACTATGGTGATTCGGTGAAGGAATGTCGATGTTCGTCTGCAGAGGTAACCCGCTACAGCAAGAGGATCAGCGGACCCCTGCTCGATAGAATTGATATCTTCGTTGATGTTCCTCGAGTGGAGTATGAGAAACTTGCTGATGACAGACTGGGTGAAAGCTCGGAGAAGGTGCGCGCCAGAGTAGAGATAGCGCGCCAAATCCAAAGGGAACGGTTCAATGGAAGGGGTCTCGCCTGCAATGCAGATGCGACTGCACTTGAAGTCAAAGAGTTTTGCCAGGTAGAGCCATCGGCTCAAGAGTTGCTCAGAACGGCGATGAAGCAACTGTCGCTCTCTGCAAGGGGGTTCCACCGAATTCTCAAGATTGCCCGGACTATCGCTGACCTTGAGAGCGCTCCTGTTATCCAGACTCATCACCTGGCTGAGGCAATCCAGTACAGGCCGCGAAGCCTGCCATAGAGACTTGGTGTTGCTGAGAGGTGGATAGCCACTGAAGATATGGACGGGTATGAAATGGTGCCCAAGATGTCTGAGGGTCGGCAAAGAGATCTGACCGATGTTTGCTCTACGCTGGAGTTACCAACTATACTGTGAGAGATTGACTGTGTGGGAATAATGTGACCGGTGACGAACTAAGAAAAGCTTTCCTCAGTTTCTTCGAAGGGAAGGGGCATACCGTTATCCCCAGTTCCTCTCTGGTGCCTCATGGCGATCCCACGCTGCTGCTGACCACTGCCGGCATGGTGCAGATTAAGCCCTATTTTCTGGGTCTGGCCACCCCTCCCAATCCCCGCCTCGCCTCATGTCAGAAGTGCTTCCGTACCACGGATATCGACTCTGTGGGAGATGCCAAGCACCTCACCTTCTTCGAAATGCTGGGCAACTTCAGTGTGGGTGATTACTTCAAGAAGGAGGCCATCGAGTGGGCCTGGGAGTTTGTTACTCAGCGGCTGAGATTGCCCCCTGACCGGCTGTGGATAACCATATTCCTTGACGATGAGGAGGCTCTTGGGTACTGGCGGCGAACAGGGGTTGCTGTCGAGAGGATCATGAGACTGGGCGAAAAGCACAACTACTGGGGACCGGCAGGTGATTCCGGACCCTGCGGCCCCTGCAGTGAGATTCACTATGATTTCGGTGCGGAATTCGGCTGTGGCAAATCTGACTGCGGGCCGGCATGCGACTGCGATCGATTCTCCGAGATATGGAATCTGGTATTCACCCAGTATGATCAGGACAAAGAAGGACGTCGTACTCCATTGCCCAGGCCCAACATAGACACCGGCATGGGTTTGGAGCGCATAGCCGCTGTGATGCAGGGCAAGAGGTCGGTATATGAGACTGACCTGTTTGCACCCATACTGGCCAGGGTAACGGAGATCTCGGGAAAGAGATTTGGACAGGATGACGGTATTGACAGGGCCATCAAGATAATTGCTGAACATATTCGGGGCATCACTTTTCTTATTGCGGATGGAGTGGTTCCGGGCAATGAGGGAAGGGGCTACGTCCTGCGCAGGTTGCTGCGCCGTACCTGCCTCTTTGGCAGGAAGCTGGGGCTTGAAGAGCCTTTTCTGGTTGTTCTGGCAGACTTTGTTATTGAGAAGATGGGGCATGTCTATTCTGAACTCAAGGCAAACCGGGAGCCAATCCTTAATGGTGTAGATAATGAAGAGAGGAGGTTTGGACAGACACTCACTGTTGGGTTGAACTGGCTTGAAAGAGTGATGGAGAAAGCAGAGGCGGAGAACAACAGGGGAATACGGGGCGAGGATGTCTTCATGCTCTATGATACGTATGGCTTTCCGAAGGAATTGACTGTTGAGGTAGCATCCGAGCGCGGTTTCTCCGTTGATCTGGCGGGGTTTGAGCGGGAGATGGAGCAGCAGAGAGAACGGGCCAGGGCAGCCGCAAAGTTCAACGCAGGCGGTGGCACGGAAGGGAAGTCCTATGAGCAGTTGAGCATTTCGCAAACCCGCTTCGTTGGCTATGATCAGTGGAAACACGACTCTCTGGTGATAGGGTTGGTGGTGAACGGGAGACCTGCAGATTTTGCATCCGAAGGTGAAGATGCAGAGGTAATTCTACAGGAAACGCCCTTTTACGGAGAGATGGGTGGTCAAGTAGGAGACAGAGGTGAGATACGAGGTGAGCATGGTAGGGTGTCTGTCAGGCAGACTATCAGGCCACTGCCCGAGCTCACTGTCCATCAGGGCAAGGTTGCTCAGGGACGTATTTCAGTGAATGATAGTGTGGAGGCTGAAGTTGACATGCCACGCCGTCTGGATATTGCCCGGAACCACACTGCGACCCATTTGCTGCAGTCTGCCTTGAGGGCAGTCCTGGGACAGCACATTCGTCAGTCTGGCTCTCTGGTCAGTCCTGATGGATTCAGATTTGACTTCACAAACCCTGAACCGGTGGGAAGACAGCGACTTCTGGATATCCAGCACTTGGTGAATGAGAAGATAAGGGAGAACCTGCCGGTTCTGGTCAGGTCCACTTCCTACAGAGAGGCGGTCTCTGTCGGTGCTATTGCCCTGTTTGGCGAAAAGTATGGCGATGTGGTTCGCATGGTGCAGACCGGCGACCCACCATTCAGCATCGAGTTGTGCGGTGGCACCCATGTGCGGTCGACGGGAGAGATCGGTATCTTGCATATCACCAGTGAGGGGAGTATTGGCAGTGGACTGCGGCGCATCGAGGCGGTCACCGGAAGAGGAGCTGAGAGATTCCTCGAGCAGCGGCTGACTGTGGTGGAAGCCCTGGCTCAGGAGTTACAGACGTCGCCTGACAATGTCCAGTCCAGAGTCTCAACAGTGCTGGCTGAGTTGGACAGGGAGTGCAAGCGGGTATCCGAGGTGGAACGAGAGCTGGCCAGAAAGACAGTGGGGTCACTGCTGTCTCAGGTGGAGGTGGTCAATGGCATACAAGTCCTCTTGGCCAGGGTGTCAGCTACCAGTTCAGAGGCCATGCGAGAGATGGGTGATCGGCTCAAGGCGGAACTCGGGAGTGGAGTGATTATCTTGGGTGCAGTTGTGAATGGTAGGCCAATCAGCATGGCTATGGTTACCCCTGACTTGATAGGGAAAGGATTTCATGCTGGACAGATTGTGAAAGAGATGAGTAAGGTGACTGGTGGTGGTGGTGGTGGTAGACCCGAGTTTGCGCAGGGCAGTGGCAAGGATGCCACAAAGTTGGATGAGGGACTGAAGCAGGCTCGGCACTTCATTGAGCTTCATTACGACAAGGACTCCGGCACGTGGAAGAGGGATATTGGCTGACACCGTGATGGAAGGCAGGGTTCTGGGGCTTGATGTCGGGGACAGGTGGATCGGGGTAGCAATGAGCGATCCCCGTGGGATTCTGGCCAGCCCCTTGACCCGAATCGATAGAGCAGGAGCAGAAGTACCTGTGGAAGCTATTCGTCGTTTGGTGAGCCAGCACGGGGTGAAACGTGTTGTAGCTGGGTTGCCCTACTCTATGGACGGGAGTCTGGGAAAACAGGCGGAGCTCATACTTGGTTTTCTGCGAAGACTATCTGAATCCCTGGAGGTTCCGATAGAGACCCGGGATGAGAGTTTGTCCACTGTGACCGCATCGAGGCGGCTGATCGAAGGTGGTGGGAAAAGGAGAAGCCGCAAGGAAAGGATAGATGCAGCAGCAGCAGCATTGGTCCTCCAAGAATATCTTGACGAGATACGCGTCCAGCAAGGACGGCCCTAGGGCTTGACCTGCCATCGGGTTGAAGAGGGAACATACTGCCGGGATGATCTTCGCCTGGCCTCTGGTTCTGTCGTAGCTTTTCGCCTCCAGACCAGAACGCTGGGTTCAACAATGAGGATGGGTTTTCGTTGATGAGCAGGACCGTATTTCTTATCGGCCACCCTCTGAGGCACTCCATTTCCTCTGCATTTCAGCAGGCCGCCTTCGATCATTGTCATCTCGATGTTCGCTATGAGAATTGTGAGACGGAACTGCTGCAACTGGAGACAAGGATCAGGAATCTGCGCCAACCCTCGACCCTGGGGGCGAATGTAACCATACCTTACAAGGAAAAGGTGGTTCCCTTGCTCGATGAACTGGATGTGCTTGCAGCACGGATCGGCGCAGTCAATACCGTTGTCAATCGGGAGGGCAGACTTCTCGGTTTCAATACCGATGCGCCTGCTTTCATAAGGGCCTTGCGACAGGATGCCGGTTTCGAATGTCATGGGAAGAACGCGGTGCTCCTGGGCGCTGGTGGCGTGGCCAGAGCCATTGGCTTTGCTCTTGTCCAAGAAGGGGTGAGGTGTCTGGCTGTGGCCAATCGTACGCATGAGCGTGCTGAGGCACTGGCAGCTTTCTTGAGTGGGTGGTGTGGAGATGATACCAGAGTGGTTACCCTGCCGTGGGAAGGGCTTGGACATGCACCGAGTGATTATGCCCTGCTGGTCAACTGCACGTCCGTGGGGATGAGGCACAGCATGACGGAGGGCGAAAGCCCACTCGAAGCGAATGCGATTCAGAAGGGTGCTCTAATCTGCGACCTGGTGTATAATCCTGAAGAAACACCCCTGCTGAAGGAAGCCAAGAAAGCCGGGGCATTGGTCCTGGGGGGTTTGGCGATGCTCATCTATCAGGGCGCAGCTTCGTTTGAGTTGTGGGTGGGGAGAGAAGCTCCACTTGACATAATGTTCAGCAGTGCCAGAGAGGTTCTGCGTTAGGGCGTGGATTTGCCAGTGGCATCGAAACTTGTGGCGGTTTATATTGGGATCTACATGGAAGCACAGATAATGAAGTCGCATCTGGAAAGCGAGGGCATTCCTGCCATCCTGAGATATGAGGGTGCTGGTCTGATATATGGTATCACGGTTGATGGCATGGGTGAGACTACTGTTTTGGTACCAGACCATCTGTCTGAAGAAGCAAAGGAGATTCTGAAGGTTCAGGAGGTTGAGGGAGGCAATGATGCCTAGATTCCGGTTCCTGACTGCCGGCGAGTCGCACGGCAAAGGGTTAACGGTGATCATTGATGGTGTGCCAGCAGGGTTGACCCTTGACGAGGACCAGGTAGCCAGTGAGCTGAAGAGACGGCAATGCGGGTATGGGCGAGGCTCTCGGATGAAGATAGAGCAAGACAGAGCGGAGATTCTATCGGGAGTGCGCCACGGAGTGACAACAGGGAGTCCCATAAGCCTCCTAATATGGAACCGTGATTGGGAGAACTGGAGAGAGGTTATGGCTGTTTCTGCCGCCGAGGAGGAAACAGCACGGGTAACCCGCCCTCGACCGGGACATGCCGATCTGGCTGGAGCCATAAAATATGGCTTGAATGACATTCGTCCCGTCATGGAACGGGCCAGTGCAAGGGAAACAGCAGCCAGGGTCGCTGCCGGTGCAGTCGCGCGGAGATTCGTTGAAGAAATTGGAGTGGAGATTCACAGCCACACGCTGGCCATAGGCGGAGAATGGACAAATACACGAGGTTCTATAGATTGGCAACAAGTGGAGAGATCTGCGGTTCGTTGTGCCGATGCCGAAGCGGAAAAGGGCATGATAGCGGCAATTGATAGGGCGATCTCTTCGGGTGACACGGTGGGTGGGGTCTGTGAAATCATCGCTTCGGGCGTGCCTGTGGGGCTAGGGAGTCATGTTCAATGGGATCGTCGATTGGACGGAATAGTCGCGCAGGCAGTTATGAGCATCAATTCAGTCAAGGGAGTAGAGATTGGGGATGGCTTCAAGCTAGCGAATCTCAAAGGTTCCGAGGCTCATGATGTTATTGAAGTGAGCCAAAGGTCTCCTTATCCTTGGAGCCGGCCTACCAACCATGCCGGAGGTATTGAGGGAGGAATAAGCAATGGCGAGCCTGTTATAGTGAGGGCTGCAGTGAAGCCCATTCCCACTCTTGGTAAGCCGTTGCCTTCACTGGACTTATCTACGTGGGAAACAGTTGAAGCTCATTTCGAGCGCAGTGACGTCTGCGTTGTTCCGTCGGTGGGAGTAATAGCGGAAGCCATGCTGGCAATTGTTCTAGCTGACGCTCTCCTGGAGAAGTTTGGCGGAGACAGTATGGAAGAGACAAAACGTAACCACAGCAACTACTTAGATTCGATCCAGAGACGGAGATGACTAGGCTTGGGTTTCATTGCCATGGTTTAGACCATTTTGAGAAGGTAATAGTATCCAATGGCTTGAAGCGGGGAGAATTCTACAATTTCGTACCGCAGAGCCTGCCCGACCTGAGAAAGGAAATACAGCGCCACAATCTGGCGTCAAGTATTCATGCCCCTCTGATAAGGGTTCCCTGGTACCCTACTCCACCCACTCTGTCCTTTCTATGTGATATTGACGTGGAAATGAGGCAGCTCAGCCTGAGGATGGTTCAAGAAACAATGGAGCTAGCCGAGGATTTTGGTGCTGACTATGTAGTAGTCCATTTCCCATCTCCTCCTTCAAGGGAGGTGCCTGGTATTGGATATGATGAAATGAGAGAAATCGCCTGGCAGAGCGCTCGTTCTTTGTCGGAGCTTAGCCAGAAGCATGGCGTACCGATTCACATCGAGGGTTTTGGCCCCAGCCCATTCTTAGCACCTGATTTCATAGTCGAAGTGACCAGCAAACTTAGGGGACTGCTCTACTGTTTCGATATCGGACATATGCATATTGCTTCCAAGCGTGATGGCTTCGACCTCTATCAGTTTGCGCAGAGGCTGGCGCCATACATTGGTTCTGTTCACATGTGGAACAACCGGGGTATTCGGGATTACCTTTCCTTCGGACATATCCCGTTACACCCATGTCAGAAACCTGAGGATGGCTGGATGGATATTGAGAGTATTTTGCGATTGATAGTACCCAGCAATCCTGCCTGCCGCTTGATTCTTGAGAGCTCTTCTCTCTACCCGGATGCATTGGGAGGACATGATTTTCGAGACGGAGTGAAATGGGTAAGGGGTCTCATAGCCGCATTATCCTGATCGGCTTCTCCACCACAGGGAAGTCGGAAGCAGCGCGGAAGATTGCCAGTCACCTTGGCTGGGGCTTGGTGGATACTGATGAAGAAATAACCAAGCTTACTGGCAGGAACATTCCGGAGATCTTTGCTCAGGATGGTGAAGACCATTTCCGGGAGATGGAACAGCAGGTTCTGGCCAAGGCATGTGAGAAAACAAGGGTAGTAATTGCCTGTGGTGGCGGAGCAGTCATTGACTCTCATAACCGTCAACTGATGAAAGGAAGCGGCTTTGTGGTCTGTCTTGAAACCAACCCTGAAATGATTTATCAGCGGCTGTTGAAGGATACTGAAGTTTCCGGGAACATTCGTCCTCTTCTGGCAGTTCCCGATCCACTTGAGCGAATCAGGCAATTGAAGGAATCACGTCAGCACTATTATGCCATTGCCGACTGGACAGTGCACACTGACAATTTGATTTTGGAGGAAGTGCAGCAGGAGGTACTCCGAGGTTGGTACTACTGGAATCGTGCTGATCAAGAAGAGAAGAGTCGGTGTTGGGAAGGTGATCTTGCCTGTGAAGTAGTGACAACCGCTGCACACTACCCTGTCTATGTTGGTTGGGGTTTACTTCAAGGTATTGGGCAAAAAGTGGCTCGGGCCGGGCTGTCAGGGGCTGCATATCTAATCAGTGACGAAAAGGTTTTCTCTATCTATGGTGACACTGTAACAAAAAGCCTTCAGAGTGCGGGTGTCTCGACCCAGTGCTTTGTGGTGACTCCTGGCGAAACGACTAAGACGCTGGATACTGCTGCCAGTATCTATGACTGGCTGATAGACTGCAGAGCCGAGAGAAGTGACATTGTTATTGCTCTGGGTGGAGGCGTTATCGGTGACCTTGCCGGTTTCGTTGCTGCTACATTCCTAAGAGGTTTGCCTCTGGTGCAGGTACCCACGAGCTTGATTGCTATGGTGGATGCTGCTATAGGTGGGAAGACTGCAGTCAATCATCCCAGTGCCAAGAATCTCATTGGTGTCTTCTATCAGCCGTGTTCAGTAATAGCTGATATTCAGACACTGACTACTCTTGACAGAAGGGAGCTGGTCTCTGGATGGGCAGAGGTAGTTAAGCATGGGATTGTTCTTGATCCAGAGTTGTTTGCTTTGTCGGAGACCAATATCGAAAAACTGCTGGGATTGGATACGGAGATCACTGCCGAAGCTATAGGGCGCAGTGTGGCTATCAAAGCCAGGATTGTGAGTGAGGATGAAAGGGAGCGCGGCAGGCGTATTCTGCTGAACTACGGACATACCATAGGTCATGCCCTTGAAGCGGCGACTGACTATGAGCGCTTTCTTCATGGCGAGGCTGTAGCTGTAGGTATGATGGGTGCGGCTATGTTAAGTCATAACCTGGGGCTACTGCCTGGTGAGATAGTGGAGGAGCAGCGTGCACTTCTGCAGAATCTTGGCTTGCCTACTCATTGCTCTGGCGTAGATATGAACACAGTCCTGGACATCATGGAGTTGGACAAAAAGGTGAAGGGTAAGGCGGTGAGGTGGGTGCTTCTGGAAGGGGTTGGGAAACCTGTGGTCAGAGATGATGTCGTTGGAGAGCGGGTCATGGAGGTGCTCAGTAGGTTATTGAGGGACTAATTCCTTCTGAGGCTGTGCCTTGAGAAGATGGCAGGGATTTGAGTCTGTGTGAAGGGAGAGAGCGGTGAAAGAGAGTGTGAAAGGCACGACGATTCTGGCGGTAAGACGGGGTGCCCATGTGGCCATTGCTGGCGATGGGCAGATTACGACGGGCGATGTGGTGTTGAAACGTGGTGCCAAGAAAGTACGTACTCTATATCATGATCAGGTTATTGCTGGCTTTGCTGGCTCTGTGGCTGACGCATTGACGCTGTTTGAGAGGTTTGAGATCGAGCTCGAAAAGTATGGGGGGCAACTAAGGCGTGCAGCGATAGAGCTGGCCAAGGAGTGGCGCACCGATCGTGTGCTACGTCGCCTGGAAGCTTGGCTCATCGTCGCAGATATAAACGAGATGCTGGTGATTTCAGGTGAGGGCGATGTGATAGAGCCTGATGAGGACGTGGTGGCTATAGGTTCGGGAGGGGGCTACGCTCTGGCTGGAGCCAAGGCTCTGCTTCAGCACTCCGATCTTGATGCGGAGGCAATAGCGCGCACCAGCATGGAGATTGCTGCAGACATTTGCATATATACCAACAGCAATATAACTGTTATTAGCCTTGGCGAGGCGACGAGCCAGGCTACCTCATAATTATTCCGAAAGCCTGGACAGGAAATCGAAGTAATTGTGCCTGTAACGAGGCGGGAAGGTAACCATGGATTTCAATCTCAGTGAGCGTGAGAAAATGATTCAGAGTGCTGCCTGGGAATTCGCTCAGAAGGCAGTGTTGCCCCAGGCGGCTCATATTGATGGCTCTGGCGAGTTTCCGGCGGAACTTGCCCGGGAGATGGGCAGGATAGGGTACTATGGCTTGCCGTATCCTGCTGAGTACGGCGGAGGTGGAGCGGGCTATGTTGCCTATGTTTTGGTAGTTGAACAGCTTTGCCGTGCCTCTATGACGGTCGGTGCTATTGCAGCGGTCAGCATTCTCTCTGAAGAGTCCATTTTTCGCTTTGGTGATGAGAAGCAGAAACGGGGGTTTCTTACTCCCCTGACCAGCGGCAATATTCTTGGTTGCTTCTGTTTTACGGAACCAGCTACAGGATCTGATCCCAGGGCCATATCCACGAAGGCGAAGCCGGACGGTGAGGATTATGTTATCGAGGGGCAGAAGAGTTTCGTTGCTCTTGCCCCGTCAGCTTCCCAGGCAGTTATTTTTGCGAAGGATGAAACTGGCAGGATAAGTGCCTTTGTTGTCCCAACATCAGCATCAGGCTTTGTGTTGAGAGAACCATGTGAAACCCTGGGTCTGAGGGGGCTAGGAACATCAGTCGTTTACCTGGATGGTGTTCGAATTCCGAAAGAGAACCTTATCGGCAAGAAGGGCTCCGGCTATGAAATCATGCTGGAGGCCATAAGTCTGGAAAGAGTGGGAGTGGCAGCTCAGGGGGTTGGACTAGCTCAGGCTGCTCTTGATCTTGCCCTTGACTATGCCAGACAACGCACCGCTTATGGCAGGCCAATTGCAGAGATGGCTACTATTCAGTGGCTACTGGCAGAGGTGGCCTCCAGAGTGGAAGCAGGCAGATGGCTGATCTACAGGACAGCCTTTGTGCGTGATCAGGGGAGGGAGATACGAAGTGAATCTGCAATGGCCAAGCTCTTCTGTTCTCAGGTGGCGGTGGAGGTAACTCGCATGGCTATGCAGGTTCACGGCGCCTACGGCACAATGAAGAGTTTGCCTATCGAGCGGTTGTATCGGGATGCTAAGATGACAGAGCTCTACGTTGGAGTCTCTGAGATACAGCGAGTGATAATCGCCAGTCATTTGCTGAGGGAGTAGAAAGTGGATGGGGCAGTGGGTCATAGATTTGAGATAGCGAAATCCTGCACTCGGAGTGGCGCGCGGGCTGGATTGATTACCACGCCGCGGGGGTCTTTGCCTACGCCGTTGTTTCTTCCGGTAGGCAGCCAGGGCACAGTCAAGGCACTGACGCCGGATGACCTCAAAGCTATCGGGGTGAAGATGGTGTTGGCCAATACCTATCATCTTTATCTCAGGCCGGGAATTGGTGTTGTTGAATCATTGGGGGGTCTGCATCGCTTCATGTCCTGGGAGAGCCCTGTTCTTACTGATAGTGGAGGCTATCAAGTATTTAGCTTGGCGCCACTTCGCCGAATCGATGACGAAGGTGTTCACTTTAGATCCCATATCGATGGCAGCGAACATTTCTTTACACCTGAAAACGTGATTCAGTTCCAGGAAAGGCTGGGGGGTGAAATTGCCATGCCATTGGATGAATGTCCCCCCTATGGTGGCGACCAGGCATTGATTCGGGATGCTATGGAGAGGACGCATCGTTGGGCTGAAAGGAGTCTGAGATGCCATCGACGGGTGGATCAAGACCTCTATGGAATTGTCCAGGGAGGAGTTTTCCCTGAATTGCGCCGAGAATCGGCAGCATCTCTTACGTCGCTGGGATTCTCTGGCTATGCTATAGGGGGGTTGAGCTTGGGGGAACCCAAGAAGGTGACACTGGCTGTGGCAGAAGAGACGCTCTCCTTTCTACCAAAGGAAAGGCCGCGCTATCTCATGGGAGTGGGGTCTCCTGAAGATCTCTTTGAGTGTGTTGCCCGAGGGGTGGATATCTTTGATAGCGCTCTGCCCACGCGCACTGCGAGAAACGGTGCCCTATTCACCACACTGGGAAGACACAACATACATAATGCATGCTATAAGAACATGGACGAAGCTGTTGATACAGATTGCGATTGCTATACCTGTCGTGGATTCTCAGTGGCCTATCTTCACCACCTTTTCAAAAGCAAGGAACTTCTGGCTTACAGGCTGGCCACAATCCATAACTTATCGTTTATTATCAGATTGATGGAGAGGATACGGCAAGCTATCATCGATGATAGCTTTGTAGCACTCAGGGACTCTTTCCTGGCCAGTTATCGAACAACAGACGAGGAAACACGGCTGTTGCAGAAACAGAAGTGGCTAGATAGATCTTCAAAGACTCCTGGCGAAGGCAACAGCACCAAGAATGCCAGCGTTATCACCTAGCTGGCTAGGGACTATACGCACTACCTGAGCGGGCAACTGGAAGGCCCTCTCTGTGACTACCTTTCTGGCACCGTCAAGAAGCATGTCACCCATTTTGGCCATCCCGCCACCCACAATAATCATCTCCGGGTTGAATATGTTGACCAGATTTACCATTCCTACACCGAGATAGCTGGCTGCTTTGGAGATAATTGCTATAGCGGTGGCATCCCCCTTCTGGGCTGCAACCGCCACTGTCTGAGCGGTTATGTTTTGCAGTTCACCCTCAGCGACTTCAATGATGGTGGTTCTGGCACCATGAGAGATTTGCCTTTGCGCTTCTCTGGCGACTGCTTTGCCCGATGCCAGCATCTCGAGACAACCAATGTTGCCGCAGCTACAACGAGGGCCGTTTATGTCTATAGTAGTATGACCGATTTCGCCAGCACTCCCAGAAACCCCGTTGTATAGCTTGCCGTCGATGATGATTCCCCCACCGATGCCTGTGCTGACTGTGATGTAGATCAGATTGTTCACACCTCTTCCGGCACCAAAGGAGTGTTCACCCAAGGCTGCAGCGCTGGCGTCGTTCATAACGAAAGTACGGATTCCTGTTGCGCCTTCCACCATGTCTTTCAGCGGGATATTGTGCCAACCAGGAAGATTGGGCGAGTCTGTCACTGTTCCTTTCACTGAATCGATAGCACCAGCAGCGGCTATGCCTATAGTGGACAAAGAAGAAGATATGAGGTTGGTGTTATTGATGAGATCGTCGATTGTAGTCAACATGCGGTTGACTACTGCTTCCATTCCTTCTTCAGCCAGAGTGGGTTTGTATTGGCGGGAGATGATTTCCCCTGTTGGGGAGACTATAGCGGTTACGATCTTGGTACCCCCAAGATCTATAGACAGAACGAGATTCTGCTTAGTAGGCTCAGTCATGGTCGTATCTGTATTATAGCTGTCAGTACAGCAGCTATCAATTTCGGTGGATTGAGGCGGGCCCTATCTGGTCCGGATTGGCGGCTTATCGGGCTAGTCCTGGCTCTTCATGGATTATGTTTGCTCCACGATGACCATTGTGCCTGACGATATCTGCTTAAGTAACTTGGGGTTGCCTGTTAGCCTTCCTATTACGGTGACGGGGCTTGCTGCTCGGATCTCGTTCTTGCGACTTGCCGGAGTGGGGCCAAAGAAGATGCAGAGCGAGTTTCCATCCGGCCAGTAGCCCAGATCACCCATCTCAACGACCTCTTTCCCGCCTTCGATTTCGAGATATAGAGGTATGGGGAAGTAGATCTCCTCCCCCCATGTATTGGCCTTGCCCTCCAGGGGTAGTATATCGTAGAGGGCTGTGGCTGTCTTGGTGTCGTTCAATTCAGCCTGCAAATCGATATTGCCCGCTCGAATTCTGATCTTAGGGCTCATCTACAATACTCCAAATTCATCCGTTTCTCGAAGTCCTGTGTATTCGACTCATCCTCTGGTCATACTGTTAGGCTTTGTGGGTATTCTATTTGGCAAAGCACCTCCAGCATGGCTTGAGGTTGTCTTTAACTGCCTTCACGATTTCTCGCGTTTCTGCAAGTCTGTGGTCCGTCCTGAGAGAGAAAAGAAACGGCTCTACCAATTGAAGGTCGAGTTTGGCTAATCCCGAGACCAGGGCGAGCCAACCAAAAGGCAGGACAGCCTGGTTGTATCCGCTCCCAATGAGATCAACTACCTTTCCATTGCATACCCTTTCGGCTACTTCCCCAACTTTTGCTACTACCATTCGCAGGCCTTTCAGAGTCAGCCCCAAATCAGTCAGTTCATCGGCAAAATGAGGATCAGAGCCTCCGTTTCTGATGATTATCTGAGGTGCGAATTCCTCTGCTAAAGGAGCGAATATCTCGTCGATGACGTATTCATAGGCATCATCGGAGGCCCCTGGAGGCAGGGGGATATTGACGGTGAATCCCAAGCCTTCGCCCTCTCCGATTTCATGGGCGAAGCCGGTTCCTGGATACAAAGTCCGCGGGTCCTGGTGAATGTCGATGAATAGCACCCTTGGGTCCTGATAGAAGATCTGACAGGTTCCATCCCCGGCATGAGCGTCGGTATCAATAACCAGGATTCTCTCCAGGCCATGGTTCTCGGTCAGGTTTCTGACGCATACAGCCACGTCATTATAGATGCAGAATCCAGCTCCGTAACTCCTTTTGGCGTGATGCAGTCCGCCACCAACGCCCACAGCATGAGCGAATCTGCCCTTCCAAACGATTTCGGCTGCTGTTAGAGTGGCTCCCACGATTAGCTTGGCAGCTTTCTCCATTCCGGGTTGAAGAGGGGTATCTGGACTGAGGAACCTGTTGTCCGGTAGCCAGACCCCCTTGGATTCAGTTTGCAGGAATTCAATGTAGACTCTATGGTGAACAAGAAGCAATTCTTCATCTGTTGCATGCCTTGGATCGACCACTTCGAACTTGCTGCTCTCAACTTTCTCTCTCAGGAGATCCATAAATCGGGTATACCTGTCGCTTCTGAAAGGATGCCCAGGTCCGAAATCGTAGCCTTTCATTTGTTCGCTATATGCTATAGCCAGTGTCATCTCATTCACGCTCTACTTGACTCTGACCCGGACCAGAATGTCCCCCGGATGGCCATCAGTTATCTGGCAAGCATTGCGCAGTCTCAGAATATTGCCGGTCTTCACTCCGGAGGGAATTCTCACCTCCAAGCTCCTAGTATTCCTCTTCAACAGCTTCTATGTTCCCATTGAAGCCTCGTCTTTTGAGATCATCAGCTCATAATGAACATCTTGCTTTCGTGCTCTTTGGGCCTGATGAGGTCTCCCCCGTGTTCTACACGCTCTGTCTGAAGGCCAAGTCTCAAATCTTATGCTGCCACCTGGCCCAGTGGAAGTTCTGAATGAAAATGCTCCTCCTTTACCTTTGATCAGGTCGCCGAATACTTCGTCGAGGAACCCAAAACCCAGGCCGGCTCCATTAAATTCCCTCATCAAGTCTTCAAAGGTCATTCTCGTAGAAGCACTACCGAAGATATCGCCAATATTGCCCGTTACCCCAAACTGGTCATACTGTCTCCGTTTCTCTCTGTCTCCCAAAACCCCGTAGGCTTCGTTTATTTCTTTGAACTTGTGGTGAGCCCATTGTTCGTTTCCTGGATTGCGGTCCGGATGATATTGCATGGCCAGGGTTCTGTAGGACTTTTTGATCTCTTGATCGCTGGAATCTCTGGTCACACCCAGAATCTTGTAGTAGTCCTCAGCCATTGTTCAATCTACGACTCCTTAGTGGTTCAGTTGGGTTCTACCCAGTTAGATCTGGGTATAGTCTGGCCTCCTGTTGGCGGTGCGAACACTCGAGTATCTCAGGCGTCAAGTATAACACACCACTGCTCTCTCACGTGTCCTGTCGTTTGATATACATGACTCTGCCAAGAGCAAGGAAGGTATGCAGGGTGCCGGTGGGATGGTGAACATGAGCGGGAACAACTGCGATGATAAGACTAAGGGCCCGAGGTGATTTCTTACAAACCGGGCCCATTTGAATGTAAGCACGAGTACCGGCAGGTGTCCCAAGTCTATGTCAACATTGCGTCTGTTGCACGATAGTCCCACGACTAATGTAGTGATTCACAGTGCATGAAGGCTGTGGCTTTCTAGCCGAGGTTCATTACCTTGCCGATGGCGGTTGCCACTAACTCACCACGCTGATTCGTGGTCGTCGATTTCATGGAGAAAAGCACCATTTTCCTCTTCTCGTTGGACTTGTCCTCAACGTTATACCACTCGTTGACAATGGTGATGGTGTCACCGGCGGCGATTGGTTTGAAGTACTCCAGTTCCAGGCCGGCATCGACGATGCCCGGATATGGCCATTGCGGTGTGACCACACCCTCACCCATGAGCATGGCGCAAGCCAACATGCCAGGTGGCATGCGATTATCCCATCCTGGACTCTTGTCCCCGATAGCCTCGCAGTAACGGCGGATCATGGTTCTGTCGATCTCATAGGTTGTGGGGTTACCCTTCTTGCCAATATAGGCCTTAAGTTCCTCTACAGTGGCCATGTGCACATCTCCTTTCCTGTGATTCTACGTTATGAGGGCAGCGTAGCACGACTTTGCTGCATTGCTACCATGCCTTGCTCAGGATGCAAGCTGCATTGTTGCCGGCATAACCATATGTCTGAGCAAGACCATTTACCAGTTTGGTTTTCTTGACCTGGCCGTCGCCTGCTTCGCCGCGCATCTGGCGGACCAGTTGGCAGACCTGGGAAAGCCCCTGGGCCACCACAGCCTCGCCCTGGGCAGCCACGCCGCCCCCGGAGCAGACCGGAAGTTCGCCTGTGATCGGATGGACTTTGCCGGACATGAGCATCTTGTCGGCTTCGCCGGCTTTGAGGCCGAGAATGCACTCCAGGTAGACCAGGTAGTGCCAGGAAGAGTTGTCTGGAAGCTCTATGATGTCGATGTCCGCGGGCTGGAGGCCGGATATTTTGTAGATGACATTGATGGCGTTGCGGGACTCTGACAGGTCGAGAACGCCCGGGCGCGGGTATGCAGAGCAGAAGGTCAGGCGGATAGTCGGATCGCCGAAGGTTGGGGTGCCGATGGTGATGGCTTTGACCAAGAGCGGCTTCTTGTTATGCTTCTTGGCGTTATCCAGCGTGGTGACTATGACAGCGGCCGCACCGTCAGAGGTGGCGCAGATCTCGAAGAGGCGAAGAGGGTCGGCGATGTACTTAGAAGCCTTAATCTCCTCGATTGTGAAGACCTTCCGGTATCGGGCATAGGGGTTGTTCACAGCGCCCTGGGATGTGATGTGCTTGGCCATGGCCAGCACTTCATCGGTGGTGCCGACGTCGTACATGCGGCGCCTGAGCTCCATCGCCCAGTAGGCGGGGTTAGTTTCGCCGGTCATGCAGAAGCGGATGTAGTCGGTGTCGTTCTCGGCTCCCCTATCGAACTTGGATGGACTGGGGTCGCGGAGCTGGGGGCGGAAGAAGCCGCCGGCTGACTTGTCAGCGGCGACGGCGATGGCAGTGTCAGCGTGTCCAGAAGCGACTGCCAGGACCGCCTCTCGTAATATGGCCTGGCCCGAGGCACAGGCGTTCACACAGTTGACCATGGGGATGCCGGTCTCGCCCATCATGCGGGCTATGGACGTGCCCATGAGCAGGGAGGGGACGCCGCCGCGGTCGGCTATCCACATGTAGGCGCCATAAGCCGCGCTCTGGATGTCCCTCCAGGACATGTTGGCGTCCTTGAGCGCATCAACTGTGCACTCGACACCCATTTCCTGCATGTTTTTCTCGGGGAACTGTCCCCACGGATGCTGGCCGATGCCAACGATAGCAACTTCACGCATAGCTTTCATCGTCATAATCTCCTATTTCTCCACCGGCTTCCACATCCAGGTGATGTACTCGTTATCGGCATCCTCGTAGAGCTTGCCGACCGTCATCTGCACCTGCTGACCGATCTTGAGGCCTTCGGTGGTAGTGGTCATGCCCAGCACGCGCATGCCCTCTGCCACGTCAACCATGGCCACGCCGTAGGGCGTGAACGGCTCCATCCTGAAGGGAAGGGCCGGTTGTGCCGTATGAATAGTAAACGTATACATTGTGCCGGTATTGCTCAGGGGCACGACTTCCATGTTGGCCTTGTCCTTGGCGCAGTCGGGATTGCCGCAATAGGGGACCTTGGGGAAGAAGTACGCGCCGCACTTCTTACACTTGCTCGCCAGGAGCTGGGGCCTGTCCGATGGCCAGGTGAATAGACCCTCTATTATCGGGACTTGCTTCTTAGCCATACTCTGCTCTCCTTTCTGAGTTTGTTGCTTTCCTCAACTTACCTTTCTGAAAACATGGCGATTCAGGTTCTTTTTCTACAGCCCGATCTCTTTCGCCACGAATCGTCGCTGATACTGAGCATCGCCAAATGCAAATTCAGATGCCTTGGTTCGCTTGGAATACAGAGGCAGGTCATGGTCTTCACAGAAGCCAATGGCCCCATGACACTGATGTGCCAGGTCGGAAATCCGCTTGTAGGCTTCGCTGGCCCATGCCTTGGCCATGGCGGCATCTTTGCTGAAAGGAAGGTTTTCGTTAACCTTCCATGCCGCCAGATAGGTAATGTACCTCATCCCCTCCAAGTCAACCATCATATTGGCGCAGTGATGCTGTATTGCCTGGAGGCTGCCAATCGGATGGTCAAACTGAACCCTCTCCTTGGCATATGTGACAGTCATGTCAAGGACTTGCTGAGCCCCACCCAGCATCTCGGCACACTTGAGCACCGTGGCTATCTCCAGCAGTCTCTTGATGTGGTCCTTGTCCGTGTGAGTCTCTCCCAGCCTATTGCTTTCGGGAATTCTCACTCCTTTGAAGATGACCTGGCACTGTTTGTCTCCAGCCATGGTATCGATCGGGGTCAAACTCATATTCGGGCTACTGGCATCCACGAGAAACAAGTCGATACCTTCCCGCCTGGTCCCGTGGCTGCTTCTGGCTGCACATACTATCAGGTCAGCTACTTGGGCGTTTTCGACGAAGAGTTTGGTGCCGTTGATGACATATTCATTGCCGTCTGCGGTGGCCTGGCACTGAAGATCATCCAACTCGTAACCGGTGCCTGGCTCGCTGAAGGCGGTGGTTAGGATCAACTCGCCTGAAGCTATTTGGGGAAGCAACTCTGCCTGTTGGTGCTCACTTCCCATTTTGAGAAGTGCCAGAGTGCCTATCAGAGATGAGTGGAAGGGGCCGGGCAAGCAGGCTCTTCCCATCTCCTCAACCAGGGCCACAACGTCAAGGAAGCTGCCTCCTATCCCTCCATACTTTTCCGGGATAATGAGCCCTGTCCACCCCAGTTCCGCAAGCTTGTTCCACAGATCGGGGGTGTATCCCTTCTCATCCTTGACCATCTTCCTGACCAAATCCTTAGGGCACTCAGTGGCAAGGAAATCACGAGCTATCTTGCGCAGCATTTCTTGTTCTTCGGTAAAGGAAAAGTCCATACTCCTATCCTTTTCCCCTTCTAACCTCTGGGCAACCCCAAACCTCTGAGGGCTATGGTGGTTCTCTGTATTTCTGAAGTGCCGCCAGCGAGGCTGATGCCTCTGTTGAATATATAAAGGAACATGAATCTTTTCCGCAGGTTGGCCCATCTGGATTCTTCCTTGAGTTGTATCTCTGGCCCCAGTATCTGTAACCCTACGTTAGCGATTCGCTGTCCCAGTTCGTCAGCGAAGACTTTGACCACTGAGGATTCCCAGCTTATGCTGGCTCCCTTGTTCAGCAACCAGGCAGCATGGTAATTGAGCATGCGGCTCACTTCAAGTTCCACAGCCAGTTCGGCCAGGGTGTCCCGGATTTTCTGGTTGTCTTTCAATCTGTGACCGTCGTACTTTGCCTCATTGACATATTCGACAAGCTCTTCCAGATCTTTCTTGCTTCCTGCATGCCTCAGGCATCTGCCCCAGAACCTGTCTCCTTCGAGAGCTTCAAAAACCAGAGGGAGCCCACGGTTCTCCTGTCCGAGGAGGTATTTCTTGTGAACACGAGCATCCTCGAGAAATATCTCAGTGAAAGACTTGGCGCCAGCCATATCGATAATCGGGTTCACTGTTACCCCGGGGCTCCTCACATCCACGAGGAACGTACTCAGGCCCCTGGATTTCGGAGCATCGGGGTCTGTCCTAGCCAGGAGCAAGCACCACTCTGCCAGATGGGCCCCGGTGGGCCAGATCTTCTGTCCATTGATTACGTAGTAGTCCTCGTCTTTCATCGCCCGGGTGGCGGTGTTCAGCAGGTCAGAGCCTGCTCCAGGTTCGCTCAGCCCTGTGGAGAAGAGTATCTCCGCCTTTGCCATCTTTGGCAGGAATTCCTGCTTTTGCTCTTCGGTGCCGTAGCGCAGAATACCCGTAGCTACAGCGTCACCAAACAAATGACCATACTGTGGAGCTCTGTGGTATGCCAGTTCCTCGGCGGCCACAAAACGCTCCATTGTGGAGCCCCCCATGCCCCCATACTCCTTTGGCCAGGCTATCGATAGCCAACCCTTTTCCCCCAGTCGCCTGGTGAAGGCGCGAGACCATCCGCCGAAGCCATATCCCTCGTCCTCAATCTCGCACGGGAAGCTCTCTGGTGGCTCCTTCTGGCAAAACTCTTTGACTTCTGCCCTAAGCTTCTCTTCCTGTTCGGAAAATCGAAAATCCATTGGCTCTATCCTTCTTTAACCTGTTTTCATCGGAGGCATGATTGCCACGTCTTCGACAGCTATCTTGATTGCGGAGTGGACTTTCATCTTGAGTGGAGCGAATTGAGATTTGAAGGACTCAAATAGATCGCCAGATTCGATTATCTCTGCTTTCCCCCGGATTCTGCATCCTCCCCAGGTAGCTGGGTCGAAGACTATTACTTCGACTTGGGGATTTTCCTTGAGATTGGCAATAGTACCAGGGGACGCTATTTCTGCGAATGCGACATGCTCATCATCCAATACCCGAAAAGAACCCTTTGGGGAGACATTTGGTTTGCCATTCTTGCTTGCGGTGGCTACAAAAGCAGGCTGGATCGCGGCAATCATTTTCTTGGCTTCTTGAGGCAATATGGCCGTGGCGCACCTCCTGAACAAGAATTCTAGCACTTGGCGGTTGGGCAAGGCAAATATGAAATGTTGTCAAGAGGATGATAACAGAGGATGATAACAACTGGGAGTGATGGTAGAATAGACAGATACAAGTCGAGATGAAGACACTTGTTGGCAGATTGAAGTCACTGCTAGGTTGGGTGCGCACCCGTCCTCCGAGGACTCTGCTTTTTCTATTGTTGATCGAATCCTTTGTTTTCCTGTTGCTCATTGTTGTTCTGCTATGGGTGGTGTTTGTCAGGCAGTAGTAGTTGCCCGAGTGGCGCACACCACCTTATGGTTCTTGGGTTTACTTCAGTTGTGCTACATGCCTATGTTCGAGAATATCTCATTCCCACCGACTTCGTTTGGGATCTCACGGTTGTTGAAGGATCAATGAATGAAAACTCGTCATAACCTCTCGCAGCTTCACGAACTGGCTCATGCGCATGGAATTGAAACCGATTATTACGACATGGGCAATCATAGAAGGGAAGCTTCTCCGGAAGCTATCTTGTTGGTGCTCAAAGCCCTGGGATCCCCAGTCGAGACCTTTGACGATATTCCTTCTGCATTGAAGGAGCGTCACCAAGCTACCTGGAGACGATGTCTGGAGCCGGTTGTTGTGGTGTGGGATGGGGTGCCTGCTGCAGTAGAGCTACGTCTGCCTCTGGATCAAGCCACAGGTTCTCTGGCGTACCACCTGAATCTTGAGAACGGAGGTGTGCGGAGTTGGTCGTGTGATGTGGCCGAGTTGCCTACACTGGAGTCGGTCAACCTGGGTGGTGAACGCTATGTGCGTAAGAGACTTCCTATCCCGAGTGTGCTACCCTGGGGGTATCATCGACTTGTAGTAGAAGCACCAGCGAAGCTTTCTGAGTCTATGCTTATAAGTGCTCCACAGGAGGCATATCCTTCTCCTGAAGGATCGGTGGACAGGGTCTGGGGTATGTTCCTTCCGTTGTATGCTCTCCACACACAGCGCAGTTGGGGAAGTGGCGATTTCTCTGACCTGGAAACCCTCATCGAGTGGGTTTCTCGCTTGGGTGGTAGTGTAGTAGCTACGCTTCCCCTCTTGGCCTGCTTCTTTGACGAACAGTACGATCAAAGCCCCTATGCCCCGGTGAGCCGCCTGTTCTGGAATGAATTCTATCTCGACGTGACCGAGATTCCGGAGCTAAGAAAATGCGACCCTGCGCAGGCTATGCTTGAGTCAGACGATTTCAAGAAGGAACTCGAAGCTTTGCGCTCTCTTCGTTTGGTTGACCACAGCCGTCAGATGAGTTTGAAGCGGGCAGTCCTCAAAGAGCTAGCGGGGTGCTTCTTTTCGGAAGCAAGCGATCGCCTGGCGGGGTTCCGTCGCTTTGTGGAATCGCAACCTCGAGTCGAGGATTATGCCTGTTTTCGTGCTGCCTGTGAACGTCAAAATAGACCTTGGTGGGAATGGCCGCAGCCGCTGCGTGATGGCATTTTGAAAAGGGACGACTACGATGAAGAGACCAAACGTTACCATACATACGTGCAGTGGCTGGCTCATCAGCAGTTGCATGATCTGTCTGAGAAGTCTCGTGAGCGTGGCTCAGGATTGTACATGGATCTACCCCTTGGCGTTCGCCCCGATGGTTATGATGTATGGCGTGAACGCGATCTCTTTGCCATGGACGTCGTTGTGGGGGCACCACCGGACATTTTGTACAGCAAGGGGCAGAATTGGCTTTTCCCGCCGCCCCATCCAGAAGCGATCAGAGAACAGCAATATCGATATATCACAGACTATCTGGACAACCACCTGAAATATGCAGGTCTTCTTCGGATGGACCACGTGATGAGTCTGCATCGGCTCTTTTGGATTCCAAAAGGCTTTCAGCCCAGCGATGGAATCTATGTCCGCTATGCTGACGATGAACTATGTGCTATCTTGAGTCTCGAGTCTCACAGACACCGATGTCCTATTGTGGGAGAGAATCTCGGGACTGTGCCAGAATATGTCAATGAGATGATGTCAAGGCACAACATCCATGGCATGTATGTTGTCCAGTATGAACTAACCCTTGACAGAGATGAGCCACTTCGGAAAGTTCTTGATAAGGAGATAGCGAGCCTCAATACCCATGATATGCCACCGTTCTCAGCATATTGGGGAGGTTTGGATATTGAAGACAGACTTGCGCGTGGCCTCTTGGATATGGCAGGTGCCCGGGCTGAGCAAGAAACCCGTCAGGCTCTCAAGCGGGCTATAGTGTGTTTTCTGCAGAGAGACGGATGGCTCCAGGGTAGCCCAGTTGACGATGCGTATGCTGTTCTCAGTGCTTGCTTGAAGTTTCTGGGTGCCAGTCCAGCCAGGGTTGTTCTGGTAAACCTGGAGGATCTCTGGTTGGAGGTAGAACCTCAGAATCGCCCTGGTATTCTGGGGGAATGCTCTAACTGGCGGAGAAAAGCACAGCACAGTCTTCAGTCATTCTCGAAGATGCCCGAGGTGCAGGATACCCTGAAGGAGATAGACAGGCTGATCAAGCAAGCTGGTGGGAAGCCCTAGTTACCTTTGTTCTGCTGCTATCGCGCTACTAGTCCGCCATCAATGGCCATAGGGTGGCCAGTAATGAACGAAGCTGCATCTGAGCACAGCCACACAACAGCTTCGGCGATTTCTTCAGGCTCGCCCAGCCGGCCTATTGGTTCCATAGCTACATAACCTGCTTCTCTGTGTGGCTTGGTCTCCAGACGCCGGCCAATCATTGGGGTACGGATAACTCCGGGGCATATGGCGTTTACACGAATGCCAGATTTGGCGTAGTCCAATGCTGCTGACTTGGTCAAACCGACAACTCCATGCTTGCTGGCGACATAAGCAGCTTGAGCTGGGAAGCCGATCAATCCTGCCACTGAGGCAGTGTTGACGATAGCTCCGTTACCCTGACTTAGCATGTATGGAATCTCATACTTCATGCAGAGCCATACACCTTTGAGGTTAATGGCGACTACACGATCCCAGTTCTCTTCATTGACGTTCTCGATCGAAGCTATCTCTCCACCTATGCCAGCATTGTTGAAGGCGCAGTCCAGTCGGCCATAGGTATCGACGGCCTTTCTGACCATGGCCTCTACCTCGACTGCTCGGGTCACATCAGTCTTGACGAAGATGGCTTCACTGCCAGCTTTCTTGACCATCTGCAGTGTCTCTTCGCTTCCATCTTCTACTATGTCGGCAACGATGATTTTTGCCCCTTCCCTGGCGAATGCTGCAGCAGTGGCACGGCCGATGCCAGAGCTTCCGCCGGTTACCAGAGCGACCTTCCCTTCGAGTCTTTTTGTCATGAAACCTCCATAGTCCTTAATGATTCTTCATGCCAAGTTCCGTCCGAGTTTGTGCTGCAGGAGAAACAACATCGGATGTTTTGCTGTTATTCTGGGTCTTGGTAGATTGGTGCTTTTGCGGACAGTTGCAGTACTTCTCATCAAAAATGTTGGAGTATTTGCAGAAGGTTTCTGAGCCTTTAGCTTGAATTCTCTCAAGCCAGTATATGGGCTTTTCTGAGCCTTCGTCAATTCATAACTGTACGCTGCATCTGTGCTCCATTGTTGTAGTCAGGATGCTTGGGCTTCAGGTTTACTAGACAGTGAGAAAGTGATAGATTAGGCAATGAGCGCTTTCAATATCGGGACTGGGTCTGTCCCTATTGAGAGCTGGAGGGCTATGTTCTAGCCATGGAAAGAGAATTCATGTCATACAAAAAGCCCAAATTGAGGAATCCAAGATTGATAATGGCATTGCCGGACGCTGGGTATGTTGGCTTGGGGATTGTTGACTACCTCAAGGACAAGTTGCAGGCTGAGGAGTTTGGTAGGATTGAGCCTCAAGATTTCTCGTCGATGCCTTGGATTTCTGTGAAGAATGGGTTGATGAAAGAGCTGGAACTGATGAAAAACGGGTTCTATTACTGGAGGAATAGGGGATCCGGGGATGATCTGATTCTTTTCAAAAGTGAACAGCCGACGGCGAGAGTTCATGAGTACGTTCGCCTGGTTCTGGACTATGCTTGTCAGTCTGGAGTCAAGAGGTTGTACATAGTCGGGGCGTTTGGTGCAATGGGAATAACCCACTCCGAGAGACCACCTGTATTGGGAGTTATTAATCTACCCCATTTGAAAGAACTTCTAGGGAAGTCTGGGGTTAACCTGTATCCGGAGTACAAGGGTGTTGGCACTATACATTCCTTGTTCTTGTGGTTTGCCAAGGAGAGGGATATTGAAGCCATTGGCTTGTGGTCGCCTATACCGCACTATATCGCCAGGCTTCCATCCCCTTGGAGTAATTATCCCAAGGCATCTCTGTCTATTTTGGAGAAGGTCATCGATCTCGAGGGCATAGCAGTTGACACCGGGGAACTTGAGGCAATGGCTAAGCGCACAGAGGCAGAAATGGGTAGTATGTACGATGAGCTGTATGAGGAAACCCAGAAGGAGTCCACGTATCTGGACGTCGAGAAACCGACCATCTATCCTGAGGGTGCTACGAAGACGATAAGCGATGAAGAGCTTAGGGGGATGGTGAGAGACATAGAAGACTTTTTCAAGAGGGGTAAACAGTGACCGCTTTATGAAGAGAGTTGGCGTAATCTACCATCCGAAAATCATGGCAGCCGGAATTCTGGCGGAACAGCTTGCCCGGATTCTGCCATCTCTGGAGAGTACTGCTTGGACCTGTTCTGCTTGGGATGATCAGAATATGAGAGCCCAGTGTCCAGGTACTGACTTGGCTATTAGTGTCGGAGGTGATGGGACTATATTGCGAGTGGCTCGAGCTGTGAGTGATTGGGAGACACCTATACTTGGAGTGAATCTGGGGCATCTGGGGTTTATGACTGAGCTTTCTGCTGACGATATAATGGGTAGACTGGCGTCTGTGTTGAACGGTGAAGGTTGGATTGACCATCGCATGATGCTGCAGGTGGACCTGCAGTGCAGGGATAGGAGCAAACATGGCGAGGAACTGCCTCAACCTCTGTCTGCTCTCAATGATGTCGTAGTGGGGCGAGGCGCAGTATCCAGGGTGGTCTATGTGAAAACCAGCATAGATGGTGTGCTTCTGACGCTCTACAAAGCTGATGGGGTTATTATTGCTACGGCGACGGGAAGCACTGGCTATTGTCTGGCTGCTGGAGGCCCGATCCTCTATCCGCAGGCTGAGGATATTCTGATTAAGCCTATCTCGGCCCATTTGACGCTGGCTTACCCTTTGGTATTGCCATCTGCGGCCGTGATAGAGTTGGAGGTTCAGACTGACCACGAAGCCATGCTAAGCGTAGACGGTCAGATAAACATGGCTCTACATGATGGGGATAAGATTATAGCGAGGCGAGGTCCACATGTTGCTCGCTTGGTAAGGGTAAATCCCCCCTCGTTCTTCTACAGTACACTGGAACGGAGACTGAAAGTAAAAGACTGAGGATGGAATAGTAGTGCTTGAGTGATGAATTGCTAATGGGTTGCAGTCAGATTGATCATCAAAGGAGAGAAGTTGAAGGTAGAAAAGGCTAGGATTTCTGATGCTCCACAGATACACAAGTTGGCAAATCACTTTGCTGAAAAGGGAGTGATGTTACCACGTGCGCTAAGTGAGATATTCGAAAACGTCAGAGACTTTTTTGTTGTCAGGGATGGAGATATTGTTGTTGCCTGTGCCGCCCTTCACGTCTACTGGTCTGACTTGGCTGAGATCAGAGGTGTGGCGGTAAGCGAAGACTGCCAGGGCCAAGGAGTAGGGGCAAAACTCGTGGAAGCGTGCTTAGATGAAGCAAGGGCGCTGGGTATCCCCAGAATTTTCTGCCTGACCTACAAGGCGGCCTTTTTTGAAAAGCAGGGATTTCGGCAAGTGGACAAGCTGGAGCTCCCAAGGAAGGTTTGGTCAGAGTGCTACCGTTGTCCCAAATTCCCGGACTGCGACGAGGTTGCTTTGACCTGCGACATTTGAATACTGGGAGGGAAAGTGTTGGGTGAGTCCAGAGAGCAGCTATTACACAGTCAGCGAGTATATCAAGGGCGAGCAGTTCAGCTTAAGGTTGACACTGTGCGGAAGGCTGGCGGTAGAGAAACAACGCGAGAAGTTGTGGAACATAGCGACTGTGTAGCTATCCTTGCTATTGATGCGGAAGACAATTTGCTTTTGGTTCGGCAGTTTCGCCATGCAGTGGACAAGGATCTTATAGAGATTCCTGCTGGTGGCATTGAGCCTGGCGAGACTCCTGACCAGGCAGTCTGCCGCGAGTTGCGAGAGGAAACAGGCTATTTGCCGAACCAGATCAAGAGGTTGGGAGGATTCTACTCTGCCCCAGGCTATTGCACAGAGTATTTGCACCTCTATCTTGCCACTCATCTTGTGCTCAGTCCTTTGCAGGCTGATGATACTGAGAGCATTGAGGTAGTGCGTGTAGCCTCTGCTGATGTTCCGAATCTGATTGCCTCAGGCAGGATTTGCGATGCCAAGAGTATTGCTGGGTTGCTGAGTATTTCCCTCTTTCAGTGAATTCTTTGTGGCAGTTGGCGATTTGATGGATGGACGAGGGAGAGTTTTCAGCGGGGCGTTGTGCCATCCTTCCTACTGCAGAATCTGATGATCTCGGCAAAATTGCTTAGCTTGGACAGATTGTTGGTCTCCAGAAATCCATCGTAGGTCAGATTGATCCACGGTTTCCCGTGCATTCTGCTGAACTTCTCAGACATAGCGGCCACAATTCCTCCAGGCATGCAGCCATGGGGCATTACCGATATTACACCGGCAATATTGGGGTTCTCTATCCATTCGATCCCCACTCCTATGCTGAGAACTGCCTCGCTGCCACACTTTGGGGAGAGGTGCTGGCTTGAATATGACAATATCTCTTTGATCGATGGCTCTCGAGTGTCAACGAGGCCGTTGAAATTTGAGACCACTGAACGTTCATCGCGCTCCAACTGAAATCGTCGCAGGTAACCGGTCACAACCTTCCTTAGCTTCCTGTCTCGGACACCATCCTCGATGTTCCTATGAGTGATGTACTTCAGCCACTCGCTCATCGGGGAAACCGTGGCCTCAACACCTGCCTTTTCACACTCTCTCACCAGGTCTCTGTTGCTGAATCTGTTGGATCGTAAGTATATCTCGCCATTGATACCGACGATTGGCCTTCTTGGTTCGTTTGAGTCGATGAGGGAATTGAATTTTGTGGTTACCTCTCTTAAATAGTCATCTAAGTCCTCGCGCCTGCGGATACGGTTGGCAAGAATAGACAGACATTCGCTGAACAGGGCGTCCGTTACCCCCGCCGATTTCTCGTATGGACGGGTTCTCCAGAGGAGCTTCTCCAGATAGTCCACAGCCACGATGCCCTTCCAGGCGAGTCGCTCAAAATCTGTACCGAGGTTCAAGTCGCGGTATGCGTTATTTGAAACGGTGGTACGGATTTTCAGGTCAAAGCCGATTTCTCTGAGTATCCTGGCTTGCTCCACGGCATATTTCCCGAACCGACAAGGTCCGAAGGCGCTGGCCATAAATCCTTCGACATCTTCTGGTCCGAAATCGTAGCTATCTGTTTCATGGAAGAACCTCATGAAATCGCCAAGACTCACGCGGTATGGCAGGCATTCTTTCCCGGAAGTCAGCCGATTGCTGTAGAGGAGGTTTCTATCATCTGGCTCAGGAAGCACGACAGCCTTTACTCCGAAGGCTTGCATTGCGGCCCCGAGTGCGTCGGCATGTGGGGCCATTCTTGGTATCAAGACGACCTTGTGTGAATTGACGGTTGTTGGAGCGGTGCGTCGGATATCTCTACTGTCGACTGGGAGGCCGTACGATTTTGAACAGCGGGCGTGTTGGTTTATGGTATCGACAAACGCCTCGAGTCTAGTAACGATGCCAGCCTCTGCTGCGTGTTCATCGATCTCCAACTGACCCAGCGGCTTGCTACCCATGATATCTTGAACAACGTTTAGCACGAACGAGTTGGGACCGCAGCCGAAGTTGGTCAAGACCAATCCGTATAACTGTGGGTCTAGTGCTGTTAACGCTGCACCAGCGATGTGTTTGCTTTCACTGAGCCAATAGGGCCTGTCGGAGTATTTCATGACATTCACAGAGTGTAGTGGCAGAAAATCCAGTGGGATAGGCACTACGCCGAGTTGGGCCAGTTTTTCAGCGATGCCAAGATTTGCGCCTGAATCCTGGAACATGTATGAACGAGCGAGAATCACCACACCCAGTTGATTGCCCTGATGAATTCGTTGCAGCAGTTCTTTGCCGCGCTCGACCAATGCTGATTCAAATTCTCGTTGCGCTTCAATGCCAGCCATTGCTGCTGCCTTTCCTTGTCTCCTTGTGAACCCCATTTGTGCTGCCGCATCCGCCAGGTTGCTGATCAGGTCACTATCCCCTCTGCTGAGGTCCATCACAGGTATCAGCATTCTGTCTTCAAGATCTAGAACGTGACGTATGATGAATGGTGATGCCTGAACTAGAGGGCAGGAGTATTTCTGGTTTTCATCTCCCTCTTTCAAACCCAGTCGAATAGCGCAGGGATAGAGGACATGGTCAATCTGGTTGAGGCTTGCCGCATGACCATGGAGTAACTTGAGGGGGAAGCAACTGTCGGTGTAGCCCAGTTCCACGGCTTCTTCGATGATTTTCTTAGTGGTCTTGCTTGAAAGAACAACTTTTGCCCCCAGTGTATTAAGGAAGCCAATAAGCAACGGAGCGTAGTCATAGACTGCAAGTGCTCTGGGAATGCCGACCGAGGGTATACCATCCTTCTCTTGGTAGTCCTTGAACAGCAGTCTCTCGCGTTCATCAAAAGCAGTCTCCACTTTCTCGGCACCAATCGTGCTGTCGTAGAGATCACACCTGCTGCCATAGA
>Ga0154632_1075_pt1 | contig 34853 bp, 49 predicted proteins | sample Rifle2008BG13ft_FD_116061 | JGI IMG/M metagenome (GOLD analysis project Ga0154632, IMG submission 116061) | Chloroflexi bacterium RBG_13_53_26
ATATAATAAAAGCCTCGTTTTGGTTTCTGTGATACTGGTTGCTTGTGATTGATGGTGGGCTCATCCAGAATCAGCGATTCACTTACACTAGGTTTCGTGTAGGGTGAATTGCGTTCAAGAAGGCTGCATTCAGTCGCTGGTTTACCAAACGTTGTTTTGTTCTTGACTTTTGATTTGGTTGATGGTACATTACATGCTCGTTGTCTTTGATAGGTGGAGAAGATGCCTACAGTTAATCAACTTGTGAACCACGGCCGGAAAAGGGTTTTGCGGAAGACCAAGTCACCGTCGCTACGCTTTGGGTTAAATCAACTCAAGCGCCGAGTGGTGAAGACCAAGGGCTCTCCTCAGAAAAGGGGGGTTTGCATTCTGGTCAGGACTATGACTCCGAAGAAGCCTAATTCTGCCTTGCGTAAGGTCGCCAGGGTGAGGCTAACTAATGGCATTGAAGTAACGGCCTACATCCCTGGGGAAGGGCATAATCTGCAGGAACACTCGGTAGTTCTGGTTCGTGGAGGCCGGGTGAAGGATCTGCCAGGGGTACGCTACCACATTGTGCGTGGCACCTTGGATACTGGGGGTGTGACTGATCGTCGACAGGGTCGTAGTAGATATGGAGCAAAGCGCGTAAAGGACTCGGGGGCTTCAGCGGGGTAGGGGTTTCGGTTAGTCGAGGGGTGGATGAAGAAAGTACCCGAGTCTTTTTTGTGGTCTGGAGACTAGAGGATGCCGAGAAGAGGTAAGATAGTAAGAAGAGAGGCACAGCCTGATACCAAGTACGGCAGCGTACTGGTGTCCAATGTCACAAAGAAGATAATGAAGTGGGGCAAAAAGAGAACGGCGGAGGGCATAGTCTACTCTGCTCTTGAGATAGCTTCAGAAGAAGCGAAGAAGCCAGCGGTTGAAGTTCTTGAGCAGGCGATCAGGAATGCAACACCGCAGCTGCAAGTCAAGGGGCGGCGGGTTGCAGGTTCTACATATCAGGTGCCAATGGAAGTCACTGGCTATCGTGGTACAGCCATGGCAATACGTTGGTTGATAGATTCAGCTAGATCGCGTAGCGGTAAGTCAATGGCAGAGAAGCTTGCTGCTGAGATTGTGGATGCTTTCCGCGGTCAAGGAGCTGCAGTCAAGAAGCGTGAAGAGACTCACAAGATGGCTGAGGCGAACAGGGCCTTCGCCCACTTCAGATGGTAGAGAACTCAGTGATTACTAAACAGTCTTCTGGATCGATCACCTTCCCTGAATTAGGAGCAGACAGAACAAAGGCCGGGGAAATGGCTGAGGGTTTCTCTCTAAATCAGATAAGGAACATCGGCATAATTGCACATATAGATGCCGGTAAGACTACCGTCACTGAAAGGATTCTGTACTATACCGGTCGTACTTACAAGGTTGGTGGGGTGGATGAGGGGACAGCGGTGATGGACTGGATGGATCAGGAGCGTGAGCGGGGGATTACTATCACTGCTGCGGCGACCACGGCCTATTGGCTGGGTCGTCGTATTAATATCATTGATACTCCAGGGCATGTGGATTTTACGGCTGAGGTCGAGCGCAGTCTCCGCGTTCTTGATGGCGGAGTGGTTGTTTTTGATGCCGTGGCCGGTGTTCAGCCGCAATCAGAGACCGTGTGGCGTCAAGCAGATAGATATAAGGTCCCACGGATTTGCTTTGTGAACAAGATGGATCGGGTGGGGGCTAGTTTTCATAGGACGATTGAGATGATAGGCAAGGTTCTGGGGGCCAAGGTTGTTGCTGTTCAATTGCCTTTGGGTGAGGAGAAGGCGTTTGAGGGGATTATCGACCTGGTGGAAAGCAAGGCCGTGCTTTTTTCGGGGGATGTTGATTCACAGCCGGTCGAGATAGACATTCCAGAGGATTATCTAGAACGAGCTCGTGTGGAACGAGACATTCTTGTGGAGAGACTGGCTGAAGAAGATGATGTGTTGATGCATGCCTACCTAGAGGGACGTGAGATAACTGCTGCGGATGTGAAAGCTGCTTTGCGCAGGGCATGCCTGGCCAGCAGAGTTGTTCCAGTTCTTTGTGGAAGTGCTTTGTGCAATAGGGGTATCCAGCCGTTGCTCGATGGCATAGTGAATTATCTGCCTTCACCGTCGGATGTGGAGGCAGTTGAAGGTGTTGAACCGGAAACGGGCAAGGTGGTTACGCGTCCGGCTGATGATGATGGGCCTTTCACGGCACTCGCTTTCAAGGTGGTAACCGATCCCTTTGTGGGCCGACTGGTCTACCTGAGAGTCTACTCGGGCACAGCAGAGTCCGGAGCAAGACTGCTCAATGCTGCCAGGGATCGGAAGGAGCGGCTTGGACGGGTGCTGAGGATGCATGCCAATCATCGAGAAGAAGTGAGCAGGATCTATGCTGGGGGGATTGTTGCTTGCTTGGGTCTGAAGAATACTCTCACCGGGGACACGTTATGCGATCCCTCTGCGCCTATACTTCTTGAAGCCATACGCTTTCCAAACCCAGTAATGTCAGTTGCCATAGAGGCCAGGACCAAGGGTGATGAGGACAGGATTGGGGAGGCTATGCTGAAACTGACCGAAGAGGATCCTACCTTCGAGAGACATTATGATGATGAAACGGGTCAAACCATCATCTCCGGTATGGGTGAGCTTCATCTGGAGGTCCTGCTGGAACGCATGAAGCGTGAGTTCAGGGTAGATGCGAAGCTTGGGAAGCCCCAAGTAGCATATAAGGAAACGATCACTGAGCCGGCGCAGGCGGAAGGAAAATTCATAAAGCAGTTTGGTGGACGGGGTCAGTATGGTCATGTTCTGCTTGAAGTGGAGCCTGGCGAAAGAAACAGTGGTTTTGTGTTTGTTAACAAGATCAAGGCCGGAGCTATTCCCAGAGAGTATGTTCCGGCTGTTGAAGCAGGAGTAAAGGAAGCCCTGCAAAGAGGGGTTCTGGCGAACTATCCCATAGTTGATATCAAGGCGACTCTGCGTGATGGTAGTTACCATGAAGTGGATTCTTCTGAGATTGCTTTCAAGATGGCAGGCTCGATCGCTTTGAAGGAAGGAGTGCGACGGGCCAAGCCCGTACTGCTGGAGCCTATTATGAAGCTGGAGATATTCGCTCCCGAGCAATTTCTGGGAGAAGTGTTGGGTGATATTGATGCTAGAAGGGCCCATATTGAGAGTGTTGAGACCCAGGGAGATATGAGGGTGATCCAATGTTTTATCCCCTTGGGAGAGACTTTTGGTTATACTACAACACTTCGGTCCTTGAGCCAGGGCAAGGCTACTCAGTCCATGGAATTTCATCATTATGAAGAGTTGCCGCCGGGTTTGACGGAGCCGATTACTACCAGGGTCAAGGGAAGGGCGGCATAAACGTGGCAAAACAGAAGATCCGTATTAAGTTGAAGTCTTTTGATCATAGAGTACTGGATCAATCAGCCGTTCAAATTACTGAGACGGCGGAGCAGACTGGAGCGAGAGTGGCCGGTCCAGTTCCTCTGCCGACGCGCATTGAGAAGTTCTGTGTCATCCGCTCTCCATTTATTGACAAAGACTCGAGGGAGCAATTCGAAATCAGAACCCACAGACGGCTTATTGATATTCTGGATCCTACTGCCAAGACTATCGAGTCTTTGACTCGGCTCAATCTTCCCGCAGGGGTGGATGTAGAGATAAAGCTGTGAAACAGGGCAATGCAGGAAGAGAAGGCGTGTCAGGGTTAATTTCGTGGTGATGTACAAGGGTTCCTAGGTCGGATAGATTATGGCAGCACGAGTAGTCAAAGGGATTATTGGTCGCAAGCTAGGCATGACACAGATATTTGACAGTGAAGGGAACCTTGAGGCAGTCACTGCTATCAAGGCTGGCCCTTGCTATGTCGTTCAGAAGAAGACGCAAGCTAAAGATGGTTATGATGCAGCCCAGCTTGGTTTCGGTGAAACTAAGCGTCGTAATTCTCCCGAGAAGGGGCATCTCAAGGGAGTAGGACGGCCGCTTAGATACCTCAAGGAGTTCAGGTTTGATGATGGTGTCTCCTTTGAGGTAGGACAGACGCTGGACGCTGGGGTCTTTGAAAAAGGTGACAAGGTTGATGTGGTGGGTGTATCGAAGGGCAAAGGTTTTGCAGGTGGGGTCAAACGGTATCACTTTCGTGGAGGTCCCAAGACGCATGGTCAATCTGATCGCCACCGGGCTCCTGGCTCTGTGGGCGGTACGACCTCTCCAGGGAGGGTGTACAAAGGGACTCGTATGGCAGGGCACATGGGAAACGCGAAGGTAACTGTTCGTAATGTTGAAATAGTTCAGGCTGATCCAGTTCGCAATCTTATCCTAGTAAAAGGCGCGGTACCCGGTGCTGTGGGTGGAATTGTGCTTGTTAAGAACAGGAAGTTATTGAAAAAGAGACGATGACTATGGAACTTCCAGTGCGCAATGTGCTAGGTGAGACTGTTGACCATATACAAGTGGAGGATAGAGTCTTTGCCTTGCCTTTCAATGAAAGTGTGGTACATCAGGCAATGGTGAGACAATTGGCTAATGCTCGCCAAGGGACGGCAGATACGAAGACGAGAGGCGAGGTCTCTGGGAGCACGAGGAAAGTCTATCGTCAGAAGCATACTGGACGGGCACGCCGGGGCAATATACGCTCACCGCTTCTCAGAGGTGGAGGGGTAGTTTTCGGCCCTCATCCTAGAAGCTATAGGCAGAGGATGCCAAAGAAAATGCGTCGTCTAGCAGTCAAATGCTTACTCTCGGCAAAGGCTTCCTCAGGCGAGTTGGTGATCGTGGACAGATTTCAATTGAAAGAACCCAAGACAGCAGAGATGGCGCAGATATTGAAAGCGTTAGATGTGAAGGCGTCATCTCTTGTTGTCACTCTGAAACCAGAACCGGAGGTAGTCAAAGCGGCGCGAAATCTGCCAAAAACCAAGACATCGCAGGCTGCTTTGCTCAATGTTGTGGATCTTCTTTCATATAGGTTCCTAGTAATCACTGTCGATGGAATACGCAGTGTGGAGGATATCTTGATGAGGGAACGGTGTCCTTCACAGGTTGGATAGAAAATGCATTCTCTCGAAGTACTACGTCGGCCTGTGATCACTGAAAAGAGCACTGCTCTGCAAGTGCAGAGTAAGTATGCTTTTGAGGTGGCGGACAGGGCCAACAAGCGTCAAGTCAAGGAAGCAGTGGAGAAAGCCTTCAAGGTCAATGTGGTTGGTGTGAATATTATCACTGTTCATGGCAAAACAAAAAGGGTGGGGAGGCATCAGGTAAGGACGTCTTCCTGGAAAAAGGCTCTGGTCACGCTTCAATCAGGGCAGAAGATCGAGTTTTTTGAAGGTGTGTAGAAATGGCGCTTAAGGTTTACAGACCTACTTCTCCAGGCAGGCGGGGTATGACTGGTCTGACCTTTGAGGAAATCACCAAGAAGAAGCCGGAGAAGTCCCTGCTCTTGCCACTCAAGAAGAAGGCTGGGCGTAACAATCAGGGTAGGGTAACGGTACGGCACAGAGGTGGTGGCGCTAAGCGAATGTTGAGAGTTATAGATTTCAAGCGGGGCAAGATCGATATGCCTGCTGAAGTGCTGGCTATTGAATATGATCCAAATCGCTCGGCCTATATTGCGTTGGTACAGTATGTTGATGGCGAGAAGCGCTATATCCTTGCTCCATTGGGACTTGCGCCGGGGCACACTGTCTCCTCGGGGCCCGATGCAGAGATAAAGGTAGGTAACGCTTTGCCCTTAGGGCGAATTGCAGTAGGCGTTATGATACACAATATCGAGCTACAACTTGGGAAAGGGGGCCAGATAGTACGCAGTGCTGGAACCTTTGCCCAGATTATCGGCCGTGATGATCGATATAGCTTGCTTAAGCTGCCTTCCGGTGAGGTACGAAAGATACTTAGTATGTGCATGGCCACTGTTGGGCAGGTTGGCAACGTGGATCATCAGAACGTAAAGCTAGGCAAGGCTGGACGCAGTAGATTGATGGGTAGGCGACCTACAGTGCGCGGTTCAGCAATGAGCCCTCGTGATCATCCGCATGGTGGTGGAGAGGGCAGGTCTCCGATAGGAATGAATCCGAAGACTCCTTGGGGCAAGCCTGCCTTAGGCTATAAGACGCGCAAGAACAAAAGAAGTGACAAGATGATAGTCAAACGGAGAGGGAAGTAAGAAATGGGAAGGTCGATAAAGAAGGGTCCTTTTGTAGATGCGAAATTGATGGCGAAAGTGACAGCAGTCAATGTAGCAGGACAGAAATCAGTGATAAGGACCTGGTCTCGTGCCTCAACTGTTGTCCCTGAAATGATAGGACATACAATAGCGGTTCACGACGGGAGGAGGCATGTGCCTATCTTCATCACCGAGAACATGGTAGGACATAGATTGGGTGAGTTTGCTCCTACTCGGACATTCAGGGGTCATGTGGGCAGGCCGGAGAAGGGGGCCTAGAGGGTTTAATGGAAGTCAGAGCAGTGGCCAAATATGTTGGTATATCTCCTCAGAAGCTACGCTTAGCTGCGGGGTTGGTGCGTGGCAAGAAAGCGGATGAGGCTGTGGCGATGTTGAGGTTGTCTCCCTCGCCAGCGGCCCGGGCACTAGCCAAAGTGCTAAAATCAGCATCTGCCAATGCGGAGAATAACTATCAGATGGCTACCTCTGATCTCAAGGTGGTGAAGGTGTTTGTCGACCAGGGGGCCACTCTCAAGAGGATCCGTGCTCAAGCCCGGGGGCGAGTGAGCCCAATTCTAAGGCATACAAGTCATATTACAGTCGTTGTTGACGTGGAGGAATAATTGGGGCATAAGGTTCATCCAATTGGGTTCAGAATTGGCATTACCACGGATTGGCGTTCAAAGTGGTATTCTCAGAGGAATTACAGGGATTTTGTACTGGAAGACGCTCGTATCCGCAGACTGGTTCGGGAGCGGACGGAAGAGGCTGGTGTGTCGAGGGTGGATATTGAACGTTGGGCAAATGAAGTGGTTGTGACTGTGCATGCTGCGAAACCAGGTATAGTCATTGGGCGTGGTGGGCAGAGGGTAGATGAATTAAGGAATTCCCTGGAAGGACTTTGCGGAAAGAAGATTCGTTTGAACATACATGAGATCCGGGCTCCGGAGCTTGAAGCCTACCTAGTGGGCAAGAGTGTGGCCAATCAAATGGAGCGTCAGATTTCATATCGTAGGGCTGTGAAGCGATCGATTGCTCGGACGATGCAAGCTGGTGCGAAAGGAGTAAAGATAATCTGCTCCGGGAGGCTTGGTGGGGCGGAAATAGCACGCACAATAACTATGCGCGAGGGCAGGGTGCCTCTACACACGTTGCGTGCTGACATCGATTACGGGTTTTGTGAGGCTCGTACACTGATGGGACGTATTGGGGTGAAGGTCTGGATATACAAAGGCGACGTGTTTGCCAAGACGGAGGAGGTGGAGATGCCAGCCACTCAGCCTGTTAGTGAAGTGGCTGCTGGAGAGCGGGGAAAAGGCCTGAAAATACCGCAGGTGATTGAGGTGGAAAGCGATGTTGCAGCCCAAAAGGGTGAAATATCGAAAGATTCAGAAGGGTAGAATCAGAGGAGAAGCCCAATCAGGGAACACTCTGGTTTTTGGGGATTTTGGGCTTCAGGCGTTGGAAGGTGCTCGGCTAACTGCCAGGCAGATTGAGGCAGCGCGTCGGGCTATTGTGCATGATCTTCGCCGTGGTGTCATGCTGTGGATTCGTGTGTTTCCCGACAAGCCGGTGACGAAGAAGCCAGCGGAGACGCGGATGGGTAGTGGTAAGGGTAGTGTTGATTATTGGGTGGCAGTGGTTAAGCCTGGCAGAATGATTTTTGAGATCGGTGGTGTAAATGAGGAAGCAGCCAAGGAGGCAATGCGTCTTGCATCAAATAAGCTTCCCATTGAGACCAGGTTTGTGGGCAAGGGGGCTGGATGAAGGCAGAGGAAGTGCGTGGACTCAGTGACAATGATCTGGCAGGGCGACTGGAGGAGGCACAGCGAGAGTTGTTTAACCTTCGGTTTCGGTTGGCTACGAAACAACTCACCAATCATCGAGAAGTTAGAAATGTGAAAAAGAAGATTGCCAGAATCAAGACTGAATTGCGGGAGAGAGAATTGGCGGGAGCCCAAACCTAACTGGAATGGATAGGAAGAGCGCTGGGGAAGATATATGTGCATGTCGGACTTTGTAGTGCAAAGGGTATCGGAGGCAGGATTGTTGACCGAATCAGGAATTGTGTGGGGTTGATCGATGAATAGGCGAAGACGCAGGACATTTGAGGGACGTGTGGTAAGCAAGATGATGGAAAAGACAGCAGTGGTGGCTGTGGAGTCAAGGAAAGCCCATCCTTTGTACAAGAAGATCATGAAGCGCCAAGCCAGATTCAAGGTTCATGATGAGAGCAATTCTTGCCAAGTGGGAGACGTAGTAAGAATTGTGGAGAGTCGACCTATTTCCAAGAGCAAGCATTGGCGCGTAGCGGAGATTGCTGCCAGAGGCGAGATAATCGAGGATAAGCCCGATGATTCAAATATACAGTAGGCTGAGAGTAGCTGATAACACTGGGGCGAAGACGATTATGTGTATTCAGGTATCAGGGAGTACAGGGAGAAGATATGCCAGTATTGGCGATATTATTGTTGCTTCAGTAAAACAGGCAATGCCGAGAGGGGTTGTGAAGAAGGGTGAAGTGGTGAAGGCAGTGATTGTGCGGACTACTAAACCTTATCGGCGTCGTGACGGTTCATATATTCGGTTCGATGATAACGCAGCTGTGATTCTAGGTGAGCAGAAGAATCCAAAGGGAAGCCGAATATTTGGGCCTGTAGCCAGGGAACTGCGAGAGAAGGATTTTGCCAAAATAATCTCCTTGGCTCCGGAGGTATTCTAAGCAGGTGAAGATTCGCAAGAACGATAATGTCCTTGTTGTGACGGGCAAGGATAAGGGGAAGAAAGGCAAGGTGCGGTATGCCTATCCTGATGAAGAGCGCTTGATCGTGGATGGCATCAATATGGTCAAGAGGCATACGAAAGCCAGGGCAATGGCAAGGCAAGCCGGTGTTATTGAGCGGGAGGCTCCACTTCGTGTATCAAAAGTGATGTTGATTTGCAGCAAGTGCAATCGTCCTACTCGGGTGGGCTTCCGCTTTGTGGAAGAGAACAAGGTTCGCGTATGTTCTTCTTGTCGTGAGGTGATCGATTAGCGTAATGGAAAAGCAGACTCTGCCTAGATTGAAAGAGAAGTATCGTAGTCAAATTGTGCCTGCTCTGATTAAGGATTTTCAGTACACCAATGTCATGCGTGTGCCACGGTTGGAGAAGGTGGTAATCAACATTGGTCTTGGGGAAGCGATTCAAGACCCGAAAGCCCTGGAGGGTGCTGAAAGAGATCTGGCCACTATCTCAGGGCAACATGCGGTTATAACCCGGGCGCGGAAATCGATAGCAGCTTTCAAATTGAGGGCAGGTATGCCTATAGGGATGAAGGTGACACTGCGAGGCAGGCGAATGTATGAATTCCTAGACAGACTGGTCAATGCTGTTCTGCCACGTATCAGAGACTTCCGGGGGGTTTCAGGGAGTGCATTCGATGGCAGGGGCAACTACAGTCTGGGTATGAAAGACCAACTGGTCTTCCCTGAAATTGACTATGACAAAGTAGATAAAGCCCGAGGACTGGAAATCACGATTGTGACTACGGCGAAGTCAAATGAAGAAGCCAGGCGGCTCTTGGAGCTTCTGGGAATGCCATTTGTGAGAGGTTAGTGAGTTGGCAAAGCTATCGAAGATCGTAAAATGGCAACGTGAACCGAAGTACAAGGTGCAAAAGCATAACAGATGCAACCTGTGTGGTAGGCCACGTGCTTACATGCGCAAATTTGGGATTTGTCGAATTTGCTTCCGCGAGTTGGCTCTCCGGGGAGAAATCGCTGGAGTCAGGAAATCAAGTTGGTGAGAGCTAGTATGACTACTGATCCAATCGCTGATATGCTGACCAGAATACGGAATGCCAATATGGTGAGGCAGGAATTTGTTGTGATGCCCTGGTCAAAAATGAAAATGGCAATGGCCAAGATCCTCAAAGAAGAGGGGTTCATTCAGGACTACGAGGTACTCAAGGGCAAACCGGCGCGGACAATGAAGCTTGTACTCAAGTATACTGGCAGGAATCAGCCGGCTATCATGGGACTGAAAAGAGTTAGCAAGCCCGGGCTTCGAATGTATGTAGGTGCTTCAGAAATCCCTCGTGTTTATGGAGGGTTGGGCATAGCCATACTCTCTACTTCAAAGGGCATAATGGTTGGGCAAAAAGCATGGAAGCAGAAGCTTGGTGGCGAGTTGCTCTGCTATGTATGGTGACCGCACACTGAATAATGTGGTGATTTGACGATGTCGAGAGTTGGTAGACTTCCAATACCACTGCCCGCTGGGGTAGTAGTAGAAACTAATGAGAATGAGGTGGTGGTGAAGGGGCCAAAGGGCGAATTGCGTCGAGCCTTGGATCCAGCAATGTCGACTAGTGTGAAGGATGGTAAATTGCTGATTTCCCCGCTGAGTGGCGATGATCATGGCGCTCTTCATGGGCTGACTCGTGCACTGCTGGCTAACATGGTTGAGGGAGTGAGCAATGGCTTTGAGAGGCTTCTGGAGGTTGTTGGTGTTGGTTATCGTGCTCAGAAGGTTGGCGAAAAGTTGGTTCTCCAGGTGGGATTTACTCATCCTGTGGAGATGTCGCCTCCCTCAGGTATATCGTTTGCGGTAGAAGGGACAAATCGGATCAAGGTTGCGGGCATAGACAAGGAATTGGTGGGTGAGGTGGCTGCAAAGATTCGGGCTATTCGTCGTTGTGACTCCTATAAGGGCAAGGGAGTTAAATATGTAGGAGAGACCGTGCGACTTAAGCCTGGGAAAGCTGGTAGAGCAGCGGCTAAGAAGAAGTAGATGGCAATGAAGAAGAAGAGAGATTCAGGCAAGAAGGTTAGGCATCAAGCAAGGCCTCGTTTGTGTGTTTTTCGGAGCTTGAAACACATCAGGGCCCAGGTTATAGATGACAAGCGGTCGCATACTATAGCCAGTGCCTCAAGTTGTGAGCCCGAGATGAGGGCTGAGAAACGAAAGAAAACGGAGGTTGCAGCTTCGGTGGGTGTGCTAGTGGGCAAGCGAGCCATGGAGAGAGGAGTCACAGAGGTTGTGTTTGATCGCTGTGGACGCAAATACCATGGCCGTGTAAAGGCCCTGGCGGAAGCAGCCAGATCATCAGGACTGAAATTTTAGGTTTGGGAAGGCGATGATACGGGAAGAAGTAGTAGAAGCTAAAGAAGAGTTGTCTGAAAAGGTGGTTTCTGTAACTCGCGTTGCCAAAGTGGTCAAGGGAGGCAAGCATCTTAGGTTTAGAGCTTTGGTGGCAATAGGAGATGGCAGGGGGCAGGTGGGGATAGGAATTGGCAAGGCAAACGAAGTTGCGCAGGCGATTCAGAAGGCTGGTACTGTGGCGAGAAAGGGAATGATTACGGTTGCTTTAGCTGGAACGACTATTCCGCATGAGATAAGGGCAAAGTACGGGGCAGCTGATGTGCTGCTCAAACCGGCGAGCCCTGGTAGTGGTGTTATTGCAGGTGGCAGTATGCGTGCTGTGGTCGAAGCCGCGGGGATCAAGGACGTGTTGGCGAAGTCTTTGGGTACTTCCAACCCGACTAATGTGGTGAAGGCAACTATGGTTGCTCTAAGCCGATTGAGAGAGCCGGAGAAAGTCTTGGCCGAAAGAAAAGCTGCATCGACTGCAAGAGGATGACCGAGGATGTCCAAACTACATATTACAATGGTAAAGAGCTGTATTGGTTATGCCAAGGATCAAAGGCAGACGCTCAATGCGTTGGGTCTAAGGCGTTTACATCAGAGTGTAGAACGTGAAGACTCGCCCTCGGTTCGTGGCATGCTTTTTAAGGTGAAACATCTAGTCAAGGTTGAGGAGATAGAAGCGTAGTGGTCAGACAGGATGATCTCGCGCCTACCTATGGTGCAAGGAAAAAGAAAAAGCGCATTGGTCGTGGCCTAGGAAGTGGACATGGTAGATACTCTGGCAAAGGTTTGAAGGGCCAGAAAGCACGTAGCGGCGCTGGGATTCACCCTTATTTCGAGGGTGGGCAATTGCCTTTGGTGAAACGTCTGCCAGCAAAACAGGGGTTCACCAATATCTTCAAGAAAGAGTACTGCGTTGTAAATGTGGGCAGACTCAATGTTTTTGAAGCCAACAGCGTGGTGGATGGGCAGAGGCTGTGGGGGGCAAGGCTGATCAGTTCATCTAAAAAACCTCTTAAGATCCTAGGTGGGGGTGCCTTAGACCATGCCCTGATAGTGAGGGCTCAAAAGGTCTCGGCTGCTGCCAGAGGCAAGATTGAGGCAGCAGGTGGGAGAGTGGAGGAGGCAGGAAGTGCAGCAAAGGCAAGCTAGACCGCGTCTCATCCAGGCGATGATTGACGCTTTTAGCCTGCCTGATCTGAGGCGCAGGCTCCTCTTTACTCTCGGCGTGCTGATCGTTTTCCGCTTCATGGCTCACATTCCTGTTCCTGGTGTCGACCTTGAGGCTCTGCAGGAGGTCTTCGCGGGGAATCAACTACTGGGAATGCTTGACATATTCAGCGGTGGGGGGATGAAGAACTTCAGCATCGTTGCGATGGGGGTGTACCCTTATATTACAGCATCGATTGTAATGCAGCTTCTTGTGCCGGTTATCCCACAACTGCAGAATCTTTCGAAAGAGGGAGAAGCGGGCAGAAACAAGATCAACATGTACACGCATTGGTTGACAGTGCCTCTGGCTGGGCTGCAGGGTTATGCACTCTACGTGACTTTGGGTCGGGAAGGGGGACTTGTTTCGCAAGATGCCATGGGCATAGCGGCCATAATTCTTTCCATGACTGCGGGTACTCTGTTTCTGGTCTGGCTAGGTGAGTTGATCACCGAGCGTGGCATTGGGAATGGTGTTTCTATAATAATTTTCGCTGGCATTGTGGCTGGTTTGCCAAACATGGTAGCTCGCGGGGAACTGGTGGCAAGAGACAACATAGCGGGATTGATCGGCTTTATTATCTTGGGACTGGCTACCGTGCTGTTTATTGTCATATTCACTGAAGGAGCCCGTCGGATTCCGGTGCACTACTCCAGAAGCGTGTTTCGGGGAAGGAGGATGTATCGGCAGTCTGGCTCAACTCATATCCCCTTAAGGGTGAATTCGGCGGGTATGATACCGCTCATTTTTGCTTTCTCCATGGTTACACTACCTGGCGTCATAGCAAGCTACTTCACAGGCAGTTCTGGGATTGGTGGTGATATAGCCAATTTCCTATATGACTGGACCAGCCACTGGAGTTACTGGCTTGTATTGGGATTGCTGGTAATGGCTTTTGCCTTTTTCTACACGATGGTGATATTTGAGCAGATGAATCTGGCTGATACGCTGCAGAAGCAAGGTGGTTTTGTGCCTGGAATTCGACCTGGTCAAGCTACTGCCACCTACCTCAGCCAAGTGACGACCCGTATTACTTGGGGTGGTGCCATCTTCCTGGCTCTAGTAGCTGTAATGCCGTTTATTGTTCAGAATGTGACAGGTGTCGTAGTCGTGGCAATCTCCAGCACCAGCTTGCTGATTATGGTTGGTGTGGCTTTGGACACGATGAAGCAATTGGAGGCGCAACTACTAATGCGCCGCTATGAAGGCTTTCTCAAGTGATGAGGAGATAGCATTTGAGAATCATTTTGCTGGGTGCTCCGGGATCAGGCAAGGGAACGCAAGCAGAGCGACTTGCCGAAATTACGGGCATGACACACATATCTTCTGGAGATATCTTTCGTCAGGCTGAAAAGGAAGGTAGTGAGCTTGGGAAACTTGCCAAATCCTATATGGAGAAGGGGTTGCTTGTTCCGGACGAGGTAGTGACGAAGATGGTCCTGGATCGCATCGCCGGAAACGAAAGAGGCTTCATCCTGGATGGTTTTCCTAGAACGATTGAGCAGGCGGAATCGCTGGACAAGGCATTGAGAGAGGATGATATAGACAAGGCCGTCTATATTAAGGTTTCGCAAGACGAACTTCTCAGGCGGCTGAGTGGACGATGGATTTGTCGCCAGTGTGAGAAGCCGTATCACTTGACAACGTCGCCCCCGAAGGTGGCAGGCAGGTGTGATGTTTGTGGTGGCCAGCTTTACCAGCGTCCTGATGACACTACGGAGACGGCTGAGAAGAGGTTGAAGGTCTATTTCGAACAGACGGCTCCTCTTGTGGACTATTACCGCAAGAAGGGAAGATTGCTTGAAATGGATGGGGAAAGGCAAATTGAAGAGGTGAGCAAGGATTTGCTGTCCAAGCTCCGTTGGTGAGGGGATGGGCATAATCATTAAGTCTAGTGAAGAGATCGCTGCTATGCGGAAAGCAGGTGGGATTGTAGCTCGAATATTGCAGAGACTAGTCAGCCAGATTAGGCCGGGCATGAGGACCCGCGAGTTGGACAATATGTGTCTCGAGGAGCTGTCGAAGTACGGGGCGCAGTCTTCGTTCAAGGGCTATCGTGGGTTCCCTGCGCATATCTGTACCTCAGTTAACGATGAGGTGGTTCATGGCATCCCTGGTGAGAGGACACTCTGTGAAGGGGACGTAGTTTCCATTGACGTAGGGGTGATATATGATGGCTTTCAGGGAGATGCGGCCATAACGGTGGGGGTAGGAGAGATCAGCCCAGAAGCTAGAAGGCTATTGAAAGTCACCGAGGATGCTTTGCTGGCTGGTATTGCTGCAGCCAAGGATAATGCCCGCCTGGGGGATGTATCGGCGGCTATCCAACGTTGTGTTGAGGCGGGGGGGTTTTCTGTGGTGAGGGAGTATACGGGGCACGGTATTGGTCGAGATATGCATGAAGAACCCCAGATACCCAATTTTGGCACGTCTGGACGGGGCCCTTTGCTTCGAAAGGGGATGACACTTGCTATTGAACCGATGGTGAACAGTGGTGGGTGGAGTACCCGACTGAGTGATGATCAGTGGACAGTAACCACTGCTGATGGTAGCCTTTCGGCACATTTTGAGCATACTGTCGCTGTTACTGACGGTGGGCCGGAAATTCTTACGATGATGTAGGAATTGCAGATGTAGTGAGCATGGCTAAGAAGGAAAGGATAGAAGTTGAAGGGACAGTTGTGGAGTGTTTGCCCAATGCCATGTTTCGAGTTGAGTTGGCCAATGGACACAAAGTGCTTGCTCACATTTCGGGTAGGATGCGAAAACACTTTATCAAGATCCTCCCAGGTGATATTGTGCGGGTGGAGCTTTCACCATATGATCTGAGCCGTGGCAGGGTTGTTTATCGTTTCAAGTAGGTTTTGGAGACACGTAGATGAAAGTACGAGCTTCAGTTAAGCGTCGCTGCAATAAGTGTAGAGTTGTGAAACGCAAGGGTGCTGTGAGAATCATTTGTTCGAACCCCAGGCATAAGCAGAGGCAAGGATAGAGGGGAGGTTTTCGAGTGGCACGTATAGCTGGCGTCGACATTCCCAATGAAAAACGGATAGAGGTTGGACTAACGTATATCTATGGAATTGGACCTGCTATCAGCAAGAAGATCCTAGCTCAAGGTGGAATTGATCCCGATAAGAAGGCAAAGGACTTGATGGAAGAAGAGGTTACTCGTATTCGTGACTTGATTGATAAGGAGTATAGGGTAGAGGGTGACCTGAGGAAGGAAATAGATCTTAACATTGGCCGGCTCAGGGAGATCGGCTGCTACCGAGGGCTTAGGCATCGTCGCCGGTTGCCTGTTCGTGGGCAACGTACCCGAACTAATGCCAGAACCAAGCGTGGACCTCGCCAGACTGTGGCAGGTAGGGGCAGACGTCGTGGCGTGGCCAAGAAGTAAGGCTTCTACAGGATACAAGGACGGGTACTAAAGGAGAGGTGTATGGCAAGAAAAAAGGAAAAGAAATCCGTTCCTCAAGGGAAGGCGTATATCTATTCGACATTTAACAATGTCATTGTGACCCTTACTGACATTGGTGGCAATGTGATTGCGTGGGGAAGTTCTGGCACTGCTGGCTTCAAGGGGTCGCGCAAGGGAACTCCATTTGCTGCTCAGTTGGCGGGCGAACAGGCTGCCCGACGTGCTAAGGAATATGGGTTACGTCAGGTGGAGGTCTTTGTGAGAGGCCCGGGCAGCGGTCGTGAGGCTGCTATTCGTTCTCTGCAAGTAGCTGGTCTCAGTGTGACCAGCATCAGAGATGTGACTCCGGTCCCTCATAACGGCTGTCGTGCCAAGAAGAGAAGGAGGGTTTAGGCGTAATGGCTCGATATACGGGACCGTATTGTCGACTATGTCGTCGTGTGGACGAGAAGCTGATGTTGAAAGGGGAGAGATGCGCGGGCCCTAAGTGTGCTTTGGAGAGGAGATCGATGGCCGCTGGGCAACGACGGGCTGGTCAACGAGGCACGGGTCGTCGTCCTCGCAAAATGTCTGACTATGGAGTTCGACTCCGGGAGAAACAGAAGGCTAGGTATTCCTATGGGGTTCTGGAGCGGCAGTTCCGTCGGGTTTTTGCCGAAGCCCAAAAAACTCCGGGAAAGACTGGTGAGGCTTTGATACAATTGTTGGAGAGACGTCTGGATAATACCGTTTATCGAGCGGGCTTTGCCGAATCTCGAAACGAAGCGCGACAGTTGGTGCTTCATGGTCACGTGACCGTTAATCAACGCAGGGTCAATATCCCGTCGTTCTTGGTCAAGCCGGGTGATATTGTTGCTTGGAGTGAGAGAAGCATCAACCAGGAACCCTACAAGAGTGCTTTGGAGGGGATCGATTCTAAAGTCATCCCGAGTTGGTTGAGCATAGACAAGAGTAACCTCTCTGGGAGGGTCTTGAGTCTTCCATTGATTGATGAAGTCGGTGCGAAATTCGATGGCAAGATGATAGTTGAACACTATTCTCGGTGATTGTGGAAGGAGGCTGTAGCTTTGTCTCACCTTGTTACACCAAGAGTTGAGTGCGTGGAAAGTACGGGCGACTATGGACGTTTTGTCGCCGAGCCGCTGGAAAGGGGCTTTGGGATTACCTTGGGTAATGCTTTGCGGAGGGTTCTTCTTAGCTCTCTTCTGGGGGCAGCAGTAGCCTGGGTGAGAATTGACGGCATCGATCACGAGTTTTCTACTATTCCCGACGTGAAAGAGGATGTTACGGAGTTTCTGCTGAATATCAAGGCTATACGTCTCCGTTCCACTAGCAAGAATGAGGGCAAACTCCGTCTTGAGGTGGAGGGCGAAAGAGTTGTTCATGCTGGCGATATTCAGCCATCAGCTGATTTCGAGGTTGTGAATCCGGAGCTTCACTTGGCGACTCTGGATTCGCCTGAGGCTAAGCTATACGTGGAGCTCAATGTAAAACTGGGGAAGGGGTATATTCCAGCCAGCACTCATGGTGATGGTTTGCCTATAGGTACAATCCCTGTGGATTCCATATTCACCCCGGTTCGGAAGGTCAATTATGTCGTGGAACCGGTTCATACCGGAGAGTACAGTGGTTATGAGAAGCTGGTCCTTGATATTTGGACCGATGGCACTGTGCCGGTGTTGGAGGCGCTCAGTCAGAGTGCCCAGATATTGAGGGAGCAGCTATCCTTTTTCACTTCCCTTGTCCTAGCTCCCATGGTTGAGACTGAGCAGGCAATTGGTGGTGTTTCGATTGAACAGTATGAGATGCCTTTGGAACAACTTGGACTCTCGCCTCGCGTATTCAATTGCCTGAGAAGAAATAAGATCAGTAAGGTAGGCGAATTGCTTGAGAAGAGTGAGAAAGACCTTCTGTCATTGAAGAAGTTTGGACGGAAGTCTGTAGAGGAATTGCAGGAACAGTTGGAAGAAATGGGCTTGAGTTTAAGATCGGAAAAGGACGATGAGGCATAGAGTAGCCGGAAGAAGGTTCTCCAGGAGTAGTGGTCACAGAATGGCGCTATATCGCAATTTGATTGGCGAAGTGTTGCAGCATGAGAGGATTGTTACTACAGAGGCAAAGGCGAAGGAAGTGAGGGGTATGGTGGATAGGGTGATCACTCTTGGGAAAGTGGGTAGCCTCCACGCTCGCAGACAGGCGTTGACTGTGGTAAGCGACAAGAGACTGATCGACAAGGCTTTCGACGAACTTGCCCCAAGATATGCAAGTCGCAGTGGCGGATACACGCGTGTCCTTAAGTTGGGAGCCCGGCCGGGTGATGGTGCCCCAATGGCAATAATTGAGTTGGTGAAATAGGGTTGGATTGAGGAGTAATACATCCGGAATTCAGAGGCACTCAGAAGAATTGTGTTGATTATGGAATATGATGGCACCAGATATCACGGTTCCCAATATCAGGATAATGCTACGACCATTCAGGGGGAAACGGAGCATGCCTTGTATAGACTCACAGGCGAGGAAACCCGTGTTTCTATGGCAAGTCGGACCGATGCCGGAGTTCATGCCAGAGGTCAGGTCGTTGGTTTCAGGACGAGGATGGCTCTGTCTGTCAGGACTTGGGTTAGGGCCTTGAATTTCTATCTACCGAAGGATATATCGGCTAGTGTTGCCTATGAGGCGGCTATTGATTTCGATGTCCGGCGTGATGCGATACGTCGCGAGTATCGGTATTGTATCTTGAACAGATTGACGGCGTCTGCCCTTTGGAGGAATTTTTGTGAATTTGTTAGCTGGCCTTTGGACATCGATGCTATGAACGAAGCCTGCAAGGTTCTTGTCGGGGAGCATGATTTTGCTCCTTTCTCGTTTGTGGTAGATGGCCGACCGACGCTTCGCCAAGTATTCGGTGCTGAAGTAACTAAGAAGAGAGACTTGGTGATGTTCGATATGTCAGCAGATTCTTTTCTGCCACATCAAATACGCAATACCGTGGGAGGCCTGATCAAAGTTGGGTTAGGCAAGATGAAAAGCGGAAGCTTCTGTGAACTGGCCTCCTCAGGCCAAGCAGGGATCGTAGGCCCGGCTGCTCCCGCCCGAGGGCTATGTCTGATGGGGGTCAGGTATGTAGACTTTCCCCCTGCACAAGGGGAGATTGAGGAGAGATAATGACCTATAGCATGAAGGGTTCTGATATAGAGCATAGATGGCATGTCATGGATGCTTCAGGGAAAACTCTTGGCAGACTAGCTACCGAGGTGGCTAGATTGCTGCAGGGGAAAAATAAGCCCATGTATTCCAGACACCTCGATAACGGCGATTTTGTGATAGTCATAAATGCAGCCAAGGTCTGTGTGACGGGCAAGAAATCAGAACAGAAGATTTATTATCGGCATACTCAGTATCCTGGAGGATTGAGGAGCACTACCTTCGCTAAGATGATAGAGACACATCCTGTTCGTGTAGTTGAGCATGCAGTAAAAGGAATGCTCCCTCATAACCGTCAAGGGCGTGCCATGGCAAGAAGACTTAAGGTCTATCCTGAAGGTGCTCACCCGCATCAGGCTCAGATCAAGGCCGAGAGGGAGGGGTAGAATGGCTGAACCAAGGTATTCCTACGGAACAGGCAAGAGGAAAACGGCTATTGCCCGAGTGAGACTGCTGGCAGGGAGTGGCAGTGTAGTTGTCAACGGCAGGTCCTTTCAGGAGTTCTTCCCGAGTCTTGCTCTACAAAACGTAGCACTTGAACCGTTGAAAGTCACTGGCACTTTAAGTAGATTGGATGCGACAGTTAAGGTACAGGGGGGGGGAGTGATGGGACAAGCCGGAGCTCTTCGTCTTGGCATTGCCCGGGCCTTGGTGGCATCTGATGAAGGGCTTAGGGCGGTTTTGCGCCAGCATGGATTGCTCACCAGGGATGCGAGAATAAAGGAGCGCAAGAAGTACGGACTGAAACGCGCTCGTAAGGCACCTCAGTATACTAAGAGGTAGTCATCTGATCCGGGGTTGGCTTGAACCTGTCAACATTGGAGATGGGCCCGGGAGGACTTTAGGGGTTGCAGGTCAGGACCACCTAGAATTCGGCAAGGCGAGATTTCAAGTAGTCTATCGGAGCCACTTGTGTTGGGTCAACCCCGTTCAATATGGCCAGGTAGAAGCTAACGTAATCTCCAAGGAGAACCAACCCTATCATTTGGGCTAGGGCACTTTTGCCTGTTGCTTCCACTGTCTGGTGTTTGACTGCTTCCTTGGCAAGGATTTCGGCGGTAAGTCGGTAGCGGATTGAAACACGGGGGTGAAGCAATGAGGAGTGCAGCAGGACTACCATGGTTCCCCGTCGAATCTCAGCAGGAAGCTGATAGCCTACCACGGCGTTATGATCAAGCTCTGGCAGAATCTCGTAGAAAGCCCAGACTTTGCTGTTTTCGTTAAGCTGAGCTTTCCAGCGCTGTGCAACTTCTGAGAGCAAACCTGCTCCGTAGACTACTGCTAGATGACTATGTAGCTCGGTTGCCAGTTGCTTGGCTGGGTTGGAAGCAAGCGGTACTGTTTCATTGATGTTGTTCGAGACCGTTTTCAGGACCTGTAACACTTCCTTCATGTTGTCTGATTTGTCCCGAATCAGGCCAAGGATATTGAAAACACCAAGCAACGAGACAAAGCCGTAGGGGAAGGCAACTCGCGGTGGCGCTCTGTAGTCTATTGGGAGGATCGGAAATCCTTCCCTTTCGGCCAGTTCTCTTAGTATCCCGCCGGCGGTGAGAACCAGTTTCTTGGCCTCAGTTTTCAAAGATTCAGTGAAGGAAGAAATAGTCTCTTCAGTGTTGCCGGAGTAGCTTGAGAAAATCAGAAGAGTGTCCTTGTCAACGAAGGGGGGCAATCCGTAGTCGCGATGTATCCAAACTGGTAGCCTATTTTCCAGAGTGGCGATGCGATGCATAAACTCGCCTCCAATGGCGGACCCTCCCATTCCTGATATGATGATTTTCCCAACCTTGGCATAGTCTTGTGGCAGGGAAAGCTTCAAGGAACTGTTCCATGCTCTCTCGCACTGTTCTGGAAACTGGTGAAGGTGTTGAAGCATTCCTGAAGGGTCTAGTCGCTGGTAGACAGGAAGTTTATCCAGTTTGCTCACTATCTAGACCCCTAGAATATCTCTACCCTGGGCAACTAGCGTCTTCGCCCTTTCCAGACTGCTGGCTTCAGCATATATGCGAAGAATGGGTTCTGTGCCAGAGAGACGGATGAGTAACCAAGAGCCATCTGCTAAGGAGAAGTGGAAGCCATCGATGGTATTGATCTTAAGGACCTCGGTATCTGCGATCCGGGATGGCGTTCTGTTGGCTAGGCGGCCAATGATCCTCTCACGGTCAGTGGGAGGAAACTCAAGATCGACACGCTGATAATGATGCGGCCCGACTTTGCTGTAGAGATAGTCGATGAGTTGCGAAGGAGTTCTCTTGAGCTTGTGCATAAGGTCGAGGAAGTATAGGCCAGCGAGGATACCATCGCGCTCAGGTAAATGACCCCTGAAGCCAAAACCGCTGCTTTCTTCACCGCCAATAAGAGCATTGTCGGTGATCATCTTCGGCGCTACATATTTGAAGCCTACTCGCGTTTCGTAGACTGGCACATTGTAGATATCCCCCAGCTTGTACAGCATGCTGCTTGTGGTGAGCGTCTTGACGATAGGGCCGCGCTCTCCGCGTACCTCCAGCAGGTAAAGGGCAAGTAGGGCAAATATCTGCAAAGGTGTTAGCGGATTGCCCATCTCATCTACAACGCCAATACGGTCGGCATCACCGTCTGTAGCGAGTCCGACATCTGATTTGCTTGTCCCGACCAGAGTGGCAAGCTTTGATAGGTGGCGAGCGATTGGTTCAGGCTGAATTCCTGGAAAGATAGGATTTCGTTCTCCATTGATCTCAGTCACTTCGGTTCTGCTGCCTTTAAGAAGCTTCTTGAAGTAGCCAGTTCCTGCCCCAAACATAGAATCTACCACTATGTTCAAACCGGCTCGGCGTAGATTGCCCAGGTCGACTAACTGGGCTATGTGCTTATCGTAGACTGGCACCGGATTAAGATACTCGATGAGTCCCTTATCGAGGCCATCTCTTAGAGATAGAACCTTTACTCTGTCTTGGGTGATGATCTGGGGTAAGCGTGATTCTATATCGGCTTCAACATCAGTTGGCGCACTGGCACCGTCTGCAGTCTTTATCTTGAAACCATTCCACTGAGCCGGGTTGTGACTGGCGGTAATAATGATTGCCCCAGCAGCTTTCTGGTTTATTGTTGCGTAGCTCACAACTGGTGTGGGGGTAGCCTGTGTACAAAGGTACACCCTGATATTGTTGGCGGCTATTACCTCAGCGGCTACTGCAGCAAAATCCTCGGAGGCAAAACGAGTATCATAGCCTATGACCAGACCTTGAGAGGCTAGCCCTCTATCACAAAGATGGTCGGCGACACTTTGTGCACAATATCTGACATTGCTGAAAGTGAAATCATCGGCAATGATTCCACGCCAGCCGTCAGTACCGAACTTGATTGCCGGTTGCATGTCGTCTTATTGCGATTGGGCTAGGATTATCTCTGAAGCGAGCCACTTGCCTTGGCCAACTCTACGTCGGCCTGAAGCAGTGCTACTCTGTCTGTTTTTTCCCAGGGAAGTTCGAGGTCATCCCGCCCGAAGTGACCATAGGCAGCAGTCTGCTTATAGATCGGGCGGCGGAGCCCGAGTGATTCGATGATAGCTCCTGGCCGAAAATCGAAGTGCTTCTTTATGAGGCTCAGAATGACCTCTTCATCTACCTTGGCAGTCCCGAAGGTTTCGATGGAGATTGACAGAGGATGGGCGATTCCGATGGCATAGGAGACTTGAATTTCAAGGCGTTTGGCAAGACCTGCAGCGACAGCATTCTTGGCAACATAGCGGGCAAAATAGGCAGCGGAGCGATCTACTTTGGTGGGGTCTTTCCCTGAAAAGGCGCCTCCACCATGTCTGGCGATACCTCCATAGGTATCTACCAGTATTTTGCGGCCTGTGAGGCCGGCGTCTCCCATTGGGCCACCGACTACGAAGCGTCCGGTGGCATTGATATGGTATTTGGTTCTCTTGTCCATAAGATGGCTAGGTATCACATTCTTGATCACCATCTCATGTATATCACGATGGATGATATCGTTGCTTACAGTCTCGCTGTGCTGGGCAGCGATAACCACTGAGTCCACTCGTTTAGGGACGCCATGGCTATACTCAACGGTTACCTGTGACTTTCCATCAGGGCGTAGATAGGGCAGCGTTCCATCCTTTCTTACCTCGGCTAGACGTTTGCAGAGCTTATGAGCCAGCGAAATAGTTAGAGGCATTAGTTCAGAGGTTTCATCGCAAGCGAAGCCTATCATCATCCCTTGGTCTCCGGCACCCAAGCTATCTACCTCATTTGAATTGTTTGTCTTTTGCCTTGACTCTTGTGCATGGTTTACACCCATGGCGATGTCCTGCGATTGCTCTTTGATGGAGGTAATCACACCGCAGGTTTCACCATCAAATCCATATTTAGCACGGGTGTATCCTATCTCCCACACCGTATCCCTGACGATCTGCGGTATCTCAACATAACAGCCGGTCGTAATCTCTCCCGTCACGATGACTAAGCCGGTGGTAGCCATGGTCTCGCAGGCCACTCTGGCCATTGGGTCTTTGGCCAGAATAGCATCAAGGACAGCGTCTGAAATAAGATCGCAAACCTTATCGGGATGCCCCTCGGTCACGGATTCCGAGCTCAGCATATACGAGGGGGATTTCATGAAGTTCAGAGTCATTTTGCCTCTCCTCCAGTCAGTAGATTGAATTAGGTGCCCAGTTCCCAACTCTCCAGGTATTGTGCCTGTTCACGAGTTAACTTGTCAATATTGATGCCCATTGAGCGCAATTTCAGTCGGCCCACCTCTTGATCAATCGCTTTTGGTACGGGGTAGACTGCGGGCGAGACGTTTTTTTTCTGGCGGAATATGTATTCGGCACACAGGGCCTGGTTTGCGAAACTCATGTCCATCACACTGGCCGGATGCCCTTCGGCTGCGGCTAGATTAATCAGCCTTCCGTCAGCCAAGAGATAGAGTCGTCTTCCATCTCTTAGATTATACTCCTCGACAAAAGGACGAATGTCTCTTTTCTTGACTGTCATGCTTTCCAAAGCAGGGATATTTATTTCTACGTTGAAATGACCACTGTTGGCTAGAATAGCACCGTCTTTCATGGACTGCAGGTGGGGCTTATCAATGATACTCAATCCACCAGTAATAGTAATGAAAACATCACCAATTCTGGCTGCCTTCAGGAGTGGCATTATCTGATAGCCATCCATGACGGCTTCCAGGGCGTGCACGGGGTTGATCTCAGTTATTATTACCTGCGCTCCCATGCCTCGTGCTCGCATGGCTATGCCTCGTCCACACCAACCATACCCACATACCACAACCTTCTTTCCGGCCCAAAGAATATTGGTGGCCCTGGTTATACCATCAATCGTACTCTGACCTGTGCCATAGCGATTGTCAAAGAAATGCTTGGTTTCGGCATCATTTACGGCAATAATGGGATACTTCAGCTTGCCATTCTTTGCCATGCTACGCAGCCTGATGATGCCTGTGGTGGTTTCCTCCATGCCTCCAATTACATCAGCGGTTATAGCACCCTTTGTCTTGTGCAGGCCAGTGACTAAATCGGCACCGTCATCGATAGTTATCTGGGGCTTATGTGCCAGAGCAGCACGAATATGCTTGTAGTAGGTATCACCATCCTCTCCTTTGATGGCGTAGACGGGTATCCCATGTTCCAGCATGGCAGCAGCTACGTCATCCTGGGTGCTGAGTGGATTTGAGGCACATAGCACGAGGTCAGCCCCCCCAGCCTTGAGGGTCAGAGCCAGGTTGGCGGTCTCTGTGGTAATGTGCAGACAAGCGGAGATCCTGGCTCCTTGGAGAGGTTTCTTCCTGGCGAATCTCTTTCTCAGCAGCTGCAATACCGGCATCTCGCGAGATGCCCATTCAATGCGCAACTCGCCTTGTGGGGCGAGAGAGGGGTCCTTAACATCACCATGAACGACCGGGTTTCTTTTCATACAATTCTCCCCCTTCAATTGAACTGGTGTGCAACCCAATAGGGCAGGTCTGGCAGTGCAGGTGATAAGATATGGTTGGCTGGGGCAATAGTCCTTGACTGGCTTTGTAGAGAGTGGTACGCGGTTGGGAATGTGAGGCCAGTCTTTATGGTGTCCGTTTCTTTGGGGACTTTCTCTGTGGGCAGGCGGCTGTCCGAGCCACTTCCAGAGTAGGTATGAAGGTCTATGCTCAATCTATCTCTTTTCAATACCGATGATGTACCAATACTCAGGCCGACCCTTCCGGGTATCGGTGATGATGTGCATTATATTAAGGTTGGGATGAAGCGTTTGCAAGTCGCATAGATCCACCTTGAGCGCTTGACAGAAGCGTTTACGAATTGGGAAATGGAACGATGATAGGTCCTATGTTAGATAGCGTTTCCGTATCCTGCGGGAGAGCTGTACCAGGTAATCCAGACTCTGCTCGGCTGCCTCAGGAGAGAGGGTGGCCAGTCCGCATGAAGGAGTGATCAGGCCCTGTTCCACGAGTTGCCGAAAACGGTTGCTTTCTCGGGCAAAAGGATACATTGCCTCTTCAAGGCGGTCGTTCAGGCTGGCGACACTCTCCTTGGCTAACGCTTCTTCATCGTTAGGGACAATACCCCAGGCGATAGCACCTCCCCGTTTCAAGAAGGATTGTACCTGGTCTGGATATGTACTAAGGCTGTTGGCGTAGTTGTAGGCGTCGAAGCTCAAAACGTGTATAGGGAGGTTGAGCAGCAGAGACCAATCTGTGTTGCCGCAACAGTGGATACCCCTGAGACCAGTTATGCCTTCAAGTGTTTCTTTCAGGAGAGCGACCACCTTCTCTGATGGCAGAGAGACAAAGGCAGAGCCCAGGGACGTTAAGTAGGGCTCGTCGACGAAGATAATGGTATTGGGTGAGATTTGCCTCAGGGTACTTTCCTGCCAGGAGGCTTTGAGCCGCAGATGCCTTGCCATGGCTTCAGCTAGGGTGTCATCATAGACGGTATAGTGGGTCCCGTCGGTGATGGAGAGCCCCCAGCTTATGGGGCCGGTTACCTGTCCTTTGACGGCGATGGGTGGTGTGATGTCCAGGGACAGGAGAGCGTGAAGCCCTGCCGCATAGTCTGCGCTGGTCACATATTCACTGTAGGCATTGTTGGCATAAGCGACGTATAGCTGTTCCAGACCCGGATCCAGATCCCGGGATCTGTCAACGCAAATGCGCGCGTCATCGATGACTATACCGGGAAACCCCTGGCTGAACTGGGCATACATATTCTCTTTGGCAGAGCGATTCGGCAGTTGTGGCCATGCAGGAATAGCAGTGAGATAGCGCAGAAGCAAACGACACGCCTCCTGTGGATCGGTATGCGGCATACTACCGATGACGGTGGGCAAGCAGCCGAACTCAAATATTTTATCCATCGTCTATCTCTTCTATTTTACATATTTCCCGATGAGGAGGGCTAGATCCTTCTTCAGGTAAGCAGGGACGTGTTCTGGCGAAGTAATGATAGCATCCTTCAGAGCAGTGGCGCATTGACACTCTCGCCTCTTGGGGATTTGGCTTACAGCCGTCTTCACAGTGTTCTTGGCTATCTCTACGCTTCGTTGCAGATTGGCTATGACCATCTCTACTGTGACCGACTCCTGGCTTTGATGCCAGCAGTCGTAGTCGGTGACAAAAGCAAGGGTAGCGTAGCAGATCTCGGCTTCTCGGGCCAGTCTGGCCTCAGGAAGCGCGGTCATGCCGACAACGCTAGCGCCCCAAGAGCGGTACAGGAAGGATTCTGCTCTGGTGGAGAACGATGGACCCTCTATGACAACGCAGGTGCCTCCCTGGTGCACGTTTGCCCTTGTTTTCCGAGCCGTTTCATATAGTAGGCGACTCAGGGTAGGGCAGAATGGATCGGCGAAGCCAATATGGGCTACCAGGCCCTGTCCGAAGAAGGTATTCGGCCTGCTCCCAGTTCGATCAATGAGCTGGTCGGGTACTACCATATCCAGGGGATGGATATCCTCCTTCAAGCTTCCCACGGCACTGATAGAGATGATATGTTCGACGCCTAGGGATTTCAGGGCGTAGATATTGGCTCTAGCTGGGAGCTCAGCCGGGCTGATGTGATGCCCTCTGCCGTGTCTAGGGAGAAAGGCTACCCTGACGCTTTGCAGAGTACCTAGGGTGATAACATCGCTCGGCTCACCAAAGGGGGTATTCAAGGCGACTTCTTCGACGTCGCTTAACCCTTCTATCTGGTAGAGGCCACTGCCTCCTATAACACCGATCTTAGCTTCAACCACTAGCGCCTCCTTGTGCTGGTGAAATTGCCTGCCTATTCATCGAGGAGTTTCGAAAGAGTCATCTGGTAAGGCTCCTTGATTGCACCCTTCTCGGTTATTATTGCTGAAACATAACGATGGGGGGTCACATCAAAGGCAGGATTAGCTACCTGTACTCCTTGGGGGGCCACTGGCACACCCTGAACATGAGTGACCTCCTCTGGGCTTCTATACTCGATAGGGATCCTGTCACCGGAGGATAATGACAGGTCTATGGTAGTAATAGGGGCAGCGACATAGAAAGGGATGCCATTCTCCCTGGCCAGAACTGCCAGGGTATAGGTGCCGATTTTGTTGGCCACGTCCCCATTAGCAGCAATCCTATCAGCGCCTACCATGACACAGTTTACATCTCCTTTGCTGATGAAGTGCCCTGCCATAGAGTCAGTGATGAGAGTAACGGGAATATCCTTGCGCATAAGCTCCCATACCGTGAGGCGTGCTCCCTGAAAGAGAGGGCGGGTTTCAGTAGCAATAATATTGATTCCTTTATTCTGCTCCTTGGCTGCCATGATCGCTCCGAGGGCTGTGCCATCCCCTCCGGTAGCTAGAGGTCCTGCATTGCAGTGGGTCAGGATAGTGAAACCATTACCTATGAGCTCGGCACCAAACTGTGAGATGAGTCTGGTCGCTTGTCTTTCGTCATCGTGGATGGCTTTTGCTTCAGCGATCAGTGTAGCCTTAGTCCCGGTGATATCCTCCCCTGTCTGAGTTGCCGCTATCATTCGTTTGATGGCCTGAAAGAGATTGACTGCGGTGGGCCTGGTAGAGGCCAATACTTCGGCCATGCGTCGTAGCTCGGCGAGGAAATGCTCTTTGCTCTTTGTCTTGATGGATTGTGCTCCCAAGGCAATCCCATAGGCAGCAACTAGCCCAATCAGAGGTGCCCCGCGGACTCTCATCTCCTTAATTGCCTGGGCTGCCTCTTCATAAGTGGAAAGCTGAAGATAGACCTCCTCCCAGGGGAGTCTGGTCTGATCAATGATTTCGATCCTGTCATCGAGCCATGTTATAGCTTCCATGTCTGCACTCCGACGACTAGTTTATCATCTGGAGGTTGGTTCGTCATTATACAGTATACAGTTCGCCTGATTTGAAATGCTGTAGGGATGGTGATAAAACATTAGGCTTAGCGGGTACGGGTATGATAGGCGATCGAAATCCGAGGCAAGAAAGCATGTTTGGTGTCTACAGGGCGCTCGATCTGAGCGATGAGAAGGGTTTCATATGCGGCAAGGCATTGGCTGATCTGGGCGCGGATGTAGTAAAGATTGAACCGCCCGGTGGTGATCCTGCCAGGAACATAGGCCCTTTCTACCATGACATTCCTCGTGCCGAGGAAAGCCTCTATTGGTTTGCCTACAATGCCAACAAACGAGGTATTACCCTGAACATAGAAACGACCGACGGGCAGAAAATCTTCAAGAGACTGGTAAAAACTGCTGATTTCGTCATCGAATCCTTTTCTCCTGGATATTTGAAGAACCTTGGTCTGGACTATTCGGTGCTGAGCCAAATCAATCCTGGGATCATTCTGGCCTCGATTACTCCGTTTGGGCAAAGCGGTCCTTATCGTGATCATAAGACCGTGGATATCGTGAGTATGGCTCTGGGTGGCTACATGTACCTGACCGGTGAGTCCGATAGACCCCCAGTTCGCATCGGTTTCTCGCAGGCATATCTCCACGCGGGTATGTCAGCCGCTTCAGGAGCGATGCTTGCTCATTGCTATAGACAACTGACCGGAGAAGGACAGTGGGTCGATGTTTCAATACATGAAGCCTGTGCCTGGATACCACCAGATTCCTACATCTTCTGGGAGATGAATCAGCTTCTTGAGGAGCGACACGGGGCAGTGCGGGTCAGGCCAACAACCGGGGCTCGAATGAGACGTATATGGCAGTGTGTGGATGGCTACATAAGTTTTGATCTCTATGGGGGCAGGCTTGCCCGAAATTTCATGACGCCATTGGTAGCCTGGATGGCGGAAGAGGGGATGGCACCGGATTTTCTTACAGAAATAGATTGGGCGACCTTCGATTATTCAGCAGTGCCCGCGGACATAGTAGACAGAATCTCCGAACCTGTCGGTCGGTTCTTCATGGGGCATACAAAGGAGGAGCTCTGGCAGGGCGGGATAGCCAGACGCTGCTGCATCTATCCTGTCTCTTCCCCTGGGGAGGTAGTCAGAAGTACCCAGCTTGCGGAGAGGGATTACTGGGTGGACCTGAGACATGATGAGCTCAATTGTAGTATTACCTATCCCGGGCTTTGCATCAGATCGTCGGAGGCCAAGTGCAGCCTAAGGCGAAGAGCGCCTCTTATCGGGGAACACAATGAAGAGATATACGGCGAGATAGGGTTGTCCAAAGAGGAGCTTGTTGTCCTAAGGCAGGCCGGGGTGATATGAAGGGGGTGACTGTTTGCAGGCGTTAGGGGGACTGAAGGTTGCTGACTTTTCGTGGTTCATATCAGGTCCGCTGACAGCCAAATTCCTTGGCGACTGCGGAGCTGAAGTGGTTCACATTGAGTCAGGTACCAGTCCTGACAATATGAGAAGCACCATTCCAATGAGGGACAATGTGCCGGGGATCAATCGCTCGGCAGCCTTCGCTCGCTACAACAGCAGCAAGTATGGACTGAGTCTCAACCTCAAGCAGCCTAATGGAGTGGATATGGCCAAGAAGATCGTGGCATGGGCAGATGTCGTGGTGGAGAACTTCAGCTCGGGGACAATGGAGAGGCTTGGCCTGGGCTATGAGGATTTGAAGAAAGCAAGGGCCGATATCATAATGGTGAGCCTGCCGATGTTCGGGCATACAGGGCCCTGGGCCAGGCACCCCGGTCTTGGTTCTCAGTTGACGGATCTGATCGGGTTTGGCAATGTTACGGGCTGACCTGATCGTGAGCCCAGCTCGCCACCCGGCGCCTATACCGATTTCATTACCCCCTATTTTGCTGTTTGTGCCATCATGGCAGCTCTTGATTACCGACGCAGGACTGGCAGGGGGCAATATATCGAGATATCTCAATATGAAGCAGGTATCCATTTCCTGACGCCGGTTATCATGGACTGGTTTGTACATGGTCGACAGCCAAATCGAGCGGGCAACAGGTGCAGAGGTGTTGCTCCTTATGGGGTCTACAGATGCTGTGGCCATGAAAGATGGTGTGCCATTGCGGTGTTCACAGAAGGGGAGTGGCGAAGTCTTTGTGGAGTGATTGAGAAGCCCATCCTGGCTGAGGATCCGAGATTCGCCACCGGGTTGGCTCGGGTTGAGAATTGCGAGCAACTGGATGGATTGATAGAAGAGTGGACGAGCAACCGTTCTGACGAAGAGGTGATGAGTTTAATGCAGGAGGCTGGGGTTGCTGCGGGCGCTGTGCTCAATGGCCGCGATCTGGGTGAAAACGTTCATCTCAACGCCAGGGGTTTCTACAAGGAACTGGTTCATCCGGAGATAGGCCATCATCGCTATCTCTTGCCGCCTTTCAGGCTGTCGAAGACACCCGGCGAGCCAAGGATGGCGGCCCCCTGTCTGGGCCAGCACAATGAATATGTGTGCAAACGCATTCTGGGCATGAATGACGAAGAATTCATCCGGTTGCTGAATGAAGGCATCTTTGACTAAGTGCCTGCTTAGCCTCTGGGCAGCCCGAGTCCTCTGAGAGCGATTATGTTTCTCTGGATCTCGGCGGTTCCAGCTCCTACTGTAGCAGCGGCTGCATAGAAATACTGGCGCTGGAAGAACCCTGAGAGAGGAGCCCATTTGCAGCCCTCGTCGAGTTGCCCGAAAGCCCCAGTGATCTGCAAGCCAGCTTGAGCCACACGTTGCTGGAACTCGGCGCCGAAGACCCTCGACATCGATGCCTCGTGGTCTACGGCTTTGCCAGCGCCCTGCATCCAGACGATGCGGTGTGCAAGGATCCTGGCGGCCTCAGCTTCGACGTACAATTGTGCCAGGCGGTTGCGGATCACCGGGTCTGCAAACAATGGCTTGCCATTGCGCTCAGTTTCCTTGGCGAATTCTATGAGACGGGTTAGATTGCGTCGGGCAGCGGCGATCCGGTGAATGCCAGATCTTTCGTAGCCCAATACTGCCCCCGTTACTCGCCAACCATCGTTCTGCTTCCCCACCAGGTTTTCCCTGGGCACGACCAAGTTATCGAAGAATATCTCGCAATAGGTGCCGACGATATTGGGCAGGAAACGCACTTCGACGCCAGGACTTTTCAGGTCAACGAGCAAGAAACTTATGCCCTTGTGTTTAGGGGCTTCAGGATCTGTCCTTGCCAGGATGAAGGTCCAGTCGGCGTGCATAGCGCCGGTGCTCCAAACCTTCTGTCCGTCGACGATGAAATGATCCCCTTTGTCCACAGCCCGAGTTGATACTGCGGCCAGGTCAGAGCCGGCACCAGGCTCGCTGAAACCCTGACACCAGACCTGTTCTCCGCGGGCGATCTTGGGGAGGAAGTTTTTTTTCTGGGGCTCACTGCCATACTGTATGAGGGTGGGTGCGCACATGAGAGCGCCCTGGATGTCTACTCCAGGAAGTTCATGGTAGTACATCTCGTCGCTGAGAATGAACTGCTTGGTAGCGGAGTCTTGCCCTCCATACTCCTTGGGCCAGGAGAGGGAATGCCATCCCTTATCCCCTACTTTACGGAGCATGCCGCGGGCAAATTCCCACTCCTCACCGTCCTTGGCCTCCTGAAGAAGGCCCGTTCCGGTCCAGTTCTTGGGGAGTTCTTTCTTTATGAACTCAAGGACCTCCTGGTGAAACTTCCTATCCTCTTCGCTGAAGCTGAAATCCATGTGGCCTCCTGAGCAGGTTTCCTGTGTAGATTGTACGCTGCATTGAACGCAGGTGTCAAAGAATTTGACATGGCGACTGTCTCCATCCCCGGTTTGGGGAGATTTGCGTTGCCCGTGGTGCTATAATGGACGTGGTTTACGAGGGGGTGATATGGGCAAGATAAGAGTGCTTATAGCTGATGATCATGCGGTGGTGAGGGAAGGGACGAGGAGGATGCTGGAGCAGGAGGCGGACATAGAGGTAGTTGGTGAAGCTGTGGATGGCGAAGAGGCCATAGAGCTAGCTGAGCGGTTAAGGCCTGACGTAGCCATAGTGGACATATCGATGCCTAGGCTTGACGGGATAGAGGCGACGAAGCAAATCAAGGAGAGGTGTCCGTCGGTGACGGTGCTGATCCTGTCGGCGTATGATGATGACCAATTTGTGTTCAGTCTGTTAGAGGCTGGTGCTGCGGGGTACTTACTGAAGAGTATCCGTAGTCGTGAGCTGGTCGATGCAGTGCGAGCGGTATATGGTGGGGAGTCGGTGCTGCATCCTTCAGTAGCTAAGAAGGTGCTGAACCGTTTTGTAGGTGGCAGTGGGAAGGTGCCTTCGGGGAGGTCTGTGGAGGTATTAAGTGAGCGGGAGAAGGAGATACTGAGGTTAGCTACGGGGGGGTTAAGCAATGCTGACATAGCCAAGGAGCTATGTTTAAGCATACGGACGGTGCAGGGGCACCTGGGGCACATATTCAACAAGCTACAGGTCAGTTCTCGGACAGAGGCTGTGGTACGGGCGTTGAAGGAAGGCTGGGTCACGCTGGAAGATATACCTTGAGGGATGTCCTTCCTGGGGTGGGCAGAGGTGTGGAATAGAGGGGTAAGGTACTGTTGAGAACGCGTTTAGTGAGCGTAGTCAAAAGACCTGGATTCTGGCTGATACTGATTCTACTGGCGCTTATCACCATTCCACACTATCGTGAGACGATAGGCTATCCCCAGTTTCTTTCCGAAGTATTCGAGGATGTAGGTCTCAGGCGTCATGCTTTTGAGCGAATCCTCTACCTGGCTCCGATAATCTGGGCCGGGTTCCTGTTCGGACAGAGGGGGATACTGGCTACCTCCTTGGCTGCTCTTGCCTGCATGTTGCCGCGGGCCATCTTTGTCTCAGATCAGCCTACCGATGCTGTTTTTGAGAGCATCGCTGTGTTCGTCCTGGGTAATGTGGTGGCTCTGTCATTCAAATCCCTAAGGGAGGAACGCACACGGCGTACTCAGCTCGAAATGGCGGAGAAGAGACTTCAATTGCAGCTCCAGGTAATACAGGAAAATGAGAGAAGGTTGGCTGCCTTGAACCAGACGGCTGCCATACTCTCGCAGTCGCTGCAGCTTCAGGACGTGTTGGATGGCGCGGTGAGGAATGTTGTCGACGTAATGGGGGTTGATGTTGCCATGATAGCGCTTCTTAACGAAGAGGCTGGTGAACTGGTGGTCTCCGCTCATCATGGAGCGTCGAAGGAATTTGTCCAAGCTGTTTCCGCAATGAAGATCGGGCAAGGTTTTCGTAGCGGCGTGTCAGAGCCCGGTGAACTGGTGCTTGTGGAGGATGCTTTTCAGCACTTTGACCTAGCCAGGCAAGCGGTGAAGGAGGAGGGGATAAGGTCGCACCTTGTTGTGCCGATGAGAGCAAAGGGGATGGTCGTAGGTACTCTCTACGTAGCTACGCGCAGCCGGAGGCAGTTTCTTAAGGACGATGTGGAACTGTTGACTGCCATTGCCAACCAGGTTGGAGTTGCCATTGACAATGCGCGACTCTATGAAAAGGAACGTCTGGCGATGCAGAAGCTGGGTGTTTCTGAGAGAAACTATCGAGGCCTTTTTGAGAACGCTAACGATGCTATCTGGGGCCATGACCTCGAAGGCAGATATGTGGTGGCCAACAAAGCGTCTGAGAAGGTTACCGGATATAGTGTAGAAGAGCTGCTGGGAATGGATGTGAAGGATTTCCTTTCGGAAGAGGGGCTAGGTGTTGCCAGGGAAGTGAAGCGGAGACTGTTGGCGAACGAACCTGTGGAGCAACCCTATGAACAGCGGATGATACGTAGAGATGGAACAGAGGCGATTCTGAAAGTGACTACCAGCGTAGTTTTGGAAGACGGGAAGCCAGCAGGTTTTCACAATATCGCCAGGGATGTGACAGAGGAAATGCGGCTGAGGGAGAACCTGCGGCTCTACTTGAGCCAGGTAACCAAGGCTCAGGAAGAAGAGAGAAAACGCATTGCCCGAGAGCTTCACGATGACACCATACAGTCTTTGGTGGTCCTTTCACGCCAGCTAGAGGATGCTGCGTCTGGTGGTAAGGGTATGCCCGAAGACAAGAGGCTTCTGTTGGAAAGTCTGCGACAGCAGACCACCAGCATCATGGATGGGGTAAGGCGTTTGACCCAGGATCTGAGACCCTCCACGCTGGACCGTCTCGGCCTGCTGGCGGGGCTGGAGTGGCTGGCCAATGACGTGGCGAGATATTCGGGCGTAGCCGTGAAGGTCGGGGTGCTCGGTACAGGGCGGCGGTTGCCTGCAGATGTCGAGCTGACGCTATTCCGCATTGCGCAGGAAGCATTGAGGAATATGTGGAGGCATGCCCAGGCGACAGAAGCTGAG
>Ga0154632_1112_pt1 | contig 34406 bp, 41 predicted proteins | sample Rifle2008BG13ft_FD_116061 | JGI IMG/M metagenome (GOLD analysis project Ga0154632, IMG submission 116061) | Chloroflexi bacterium RBG_13_53_26
TATCTAAAGCGTACATATCCCAAGTCAAGAGTGCTAAGCGGCCACCATCGAAGAAGCTTCTGCAGTGTCTGGGCGAACTGGAACAAGGCACAGGCAGAAGAAACGGCCATCTAAGCCCGTACGAGGTTATTGAGGCCTTTCTCAACTCAAGGCGGGAAGGTGCGTCACTCGGAACACTGGAGTTCTATGGCAAGTACCTGTCCAAGTCAATCCCTGTTCTGGGAGTGACCCCAAGTGCCAGAGCTATCGGCAAGTACCTTGATTCATTGTCCTGCACTATGGGTGGCAAGCACGCCTATTTCAGAGCTATATCCGTCTTCTACAATTGGCTGTACAGCCCAAGGTCAGGTTTTGCTTTCATAGGCAGAGAAAACCCCATCACTCTTGTTGACCCTCCGAGAAGGCCCAAGCGCATAATGCCCAGCCTGACAAGGGAGCAAGTCGAACTACTAATTGAGAAAGCGCCCACAGCAAGGGACAAGGCGATGATTGCTCTCTTTGCCGAGTCGGGACTCAGGTTGTCCGAACTGGCCAACATCAGGACTGGTGATATCGACTGGAGGTCGCACACCGTGAGAGTGATAGGCAAGGGCAACAAAGAGGGCCATGCTCCCTTCGGCAACTTGACTGAGAATCTCTTGAAGGCTTGGCTAAGCGAATACCAGCCAAAGGAAGAAGAACCCATATGGAACATCGGCTATTGGGGCGTCAAGACTATGCTCAACAACCTGAGAGTGCAAACTGGCATTCCCTGCAATCCTCACACCTTCCGCCGTACCTTCGCCTGCCTGCTCAGAAAGGCCGGCGTGGACACCATGACCATCAAGGATTTGGGCAGGTGGGAGTCACTGGAGATGGTGCAGCGGTACACCAGGTCAGTGACTTTCGAGGATAGCCTGAAGTTCTACAAGGCACCGCTAGGGTGAGTCGGTATCTGTACACCCACAGCAGCACTCTCGATGACTGCATGAAGCACTACAGGGCTGTCCTGAACTGAGAGATTGGCCCCAACCGACGAACTGGTGGGGGAGATGTATCTCCCATGGCCTATCACCTGTCTAGTGGCCTCTGGTGAGGCCATATGCCTAGCGAACAGGTGAGGGCAGGTTGATGTTGTGTGAGATGCTGGGAGGTGCTGGCTGGGTGAGAACTATGTCCAACGACGAGCTGGGGATTTGCCAAACGACAGGGGAAAGGACTGTAGACAACAGGGTTCTACTCAAGCACATGCTGGCAGAGCCATGACCAGTCTAGCCTTACTCTCTCGGAAGTAGGCCTCGCTCGCCTATTTCCCGCATAAACGCATCAGGGTCTCTTCGTGCAGTCTTAGCGACGTTCTCCCAATCCGCTCTTGCCATCTGGGGAGCCTGCTGGCGCATTTTGGAGGCCTGGTTCCTCACCCTAAATTCTGCTCGCTGCAATTCTTCCTTGGTATGTTCAAGCTCAGCTTTCGTTTCCTGCAGGGTTTTGCGGCACTCCTCCAATTCCTGTTGCAGTCCTTCTTTGGGAGCTTCCGGGGGCAACTCAGTGCTGCCCAATATCTCGTCAACCTTCGATTCGACTTGGACCAGCATCGCTCCCATTTCGTTCTTTTCGCCTTTGGTAATCGTCAATTCAGCAAGTGCCTTGTCCATATCATCCTGGAGCAGCTTGAGAAAGGCTATTGCCTTATCCATTCTCTCCAGCAGTGGTGCCTGTTGGGTCATTGTCGTCTCTCCCTTTCCAAAAGGCTGCTTCGCAGTATTGGCGAGTGAACAGCGGTGACTCTTGCCACCAGAATAAGCCTAACACGGCAGTGTCACCACGTTCTCTCTACAGCAGCCCAGGCACCCACAGAGTGCTCTCAAAAGGGAGCTGGGCCTTCAGACGACTTCAAGCTACTAAACCTCTCAGCCGGCAGGACGCATGTCAGTCAATCCTGAACAAACACGACCAACACAGTCGCCTTCGCCCAGAACCGAAGTGGGATGCCGCACAGGAATGGATATGCGGACGGTATGATGCCCCGGCGAAATCTTGAGCCAAAATCCAGCACATCGGGGGCGGAACAGGGTTCTACGAGGCGCCAATGGGCTCAGATAAACTCCACTTCAGTAGAGTTGTGCGAACACCCGCTTGAGCGGTATCTTCTCGCTCTCCAGTGCCTCTATTCCTCCTGCAAGTCCTGCGAACTTCGGCCTCACGAAGCCCATTACTTTGTCTGATTGTCCTGCTCTTCCAAGTGCCGCAAACATCGCCAGTCTGAAGTCCTTGAGTTGGTCCAGATTGGTGTCTGGTCCAAAGGTTTCATTGGCGTTTCTGATGGCCCTGACCAGCCTGTCCACGACCTTGTTGTGATACACCGCAAGTGAGTGGTACTTCGCCAGCAGAATAGGGTCGGCTTTCTTCCCAGGCTTCGTCTCTACAGCCTTCTCAATCGCCCTTCGGTGTTCGGCAATGTAGTCTGTGGTGATGTAATCGTAGGCTTTGAGAGAATCCTGCCTGAGGACATTTAGTGACCCAGACATGTATTCTACGAGCCAAGCGGTCTCCTTATTCAAAGTGTATGTTGCTTGAAGGTAGTTGAGATACGGCAGTCCATCATCGCCTCGGAGAACCAGCTGTCCTTCCACAAGCCCAGCGAATTCTGGCGCACTGCGCCGCAGACTCTGGAGGACGTCTGGCTTAACCAGCACTCTGGGCCAACCTGCTGAATCCTACAAGTTTACCGCCGCTATCATTGCAGGCCCGAACATGACCTTGCCCTTTTCGTAATGGAGGCCGCCGGCCAGTGCTCCTCTCCACAGGAAGCCTTTCAGCAGGAGTTGTGTCTGCAGAAGCATGAGATTGCCCGTCATCGCTGCGAAGGACCACTTGCCGGTTCCAAGCACGCTGAGGGATATTGAATCAGAGAACATCTGGGTGGTCACTCTCGGTGTTGGAACCCCAGGCACCCGACCTCGCGTTCGTATAGCTCTGGTGTGTGCCTCCACTGACTCCAGGGCGTCCTTGATGGCAGAGAACACCATACTATTGTTCACGGAGTGCTCAACTCTATCTTTGAATCCCAGAAGGTCCAAATAAGCGACTAGACGCGTTCTGTAGCTTGCCATGGCCATCCACCTCGTCGTGACTCTGATTGTGCTAGGTAAGTCCTCATGAGCCGTTTGAACAGTTCCCTACGGTCGGGAACACGCAGACGCAGCAAATCATGAACGATGGATTCAGCTCCCAATCGACTGTGATATTCTACCACACCGACCTCAGCCTGGACTACAAGAGGAAAAGGAAACCGAAGAGGAAGAAGGAGGGAAAGGTCACATGAGAGGTGTTAAGCAAAGTCCCAAAGCTCGTTACATACAAAGAGTTAAGCAAAATGTTAAGCAACTGGAAATCAGTGACGCTCATAGCAGGAATGCCCTCAAGGGAATTCGAATCCCTGTTTTCGGCTTGAAAGGCCAACGTCCTAGTCCACTAGACGATGAGGGCGCCAAAGTGAAGAGTATATAATGGCCTGGAACAAATAACAAGCGTCGTGGCGCTACGGATAGACAGGCAATGCCTCTAACCCCGTGGTCTCAGGAAAGCCCAGCATCAGGTTCATATTCTGGATCGCCTGCCCGGCTCCCCCCTTGACCAGATTGTCAATGCAACTGACTACTATCAGCCTGTTGGTTCTCAGGTCAATGGTGGGATGAAGAAGGCACAGATTGCTCCCCCAGGCTTGCTTGGTCTGCGGTGGGATATCCACAACCTTCACAAAAGGCTCACCTTTGTAGAATTCCCGATAGTGCTGTCTCAATTCGGCTATCCCCTGCTGGCTGACCGCAATCTTCCCCTCCACCAATCGAGCATAGCACGAGCTGAGAATTCCCCGTGTCATCGGCACCAGATGAGGCAGAAAGGTCACCGATACTGGCTTGTCTGGATGGAATGCGCTCAGCTCCTGGACTATCTCGGGGATGTGGCGGTGGCCTTCCAGAGAATAGGCTGACACACTCTCGTTGATCTCCGCATAGTGCGTTCCCAGGCTGGGCGTTCTGCCTGCACCTGACACGCCCGATTTGCTGTCAACGATAACGTCAGGTTGGATAAGCCCCGCCTTGACCGCCGGAGCCAGGGCCAGGATTGCACCGGTCGGATAGCAGCCGGGATTGGCCACCAGAGATGCCGGTGCAACCTCAGAGCGGTGAAGCTCCGTGAGGCCATAGACAGCCTTCGGCAGCAGTTCCACTGCAGGATGGGTGAAATCATACCACCGCGGGTATTCCGCCGCGTCCTTCAGTCTGAAGTCGGCGCTGAGGTCTACCACCTTCACACCCTTCTTGACCAGAGGTGCGATGGCTTCCGCGCTCGCCTTATGGGGTAGCGATGAAAAGATTAGGTCTGCCTCCCTGGGCTCCGCCTCAATGACGAGGTCGATGTCGGAGAGGTAAGGCATGACTTTGCCCAGCTTTTTGCCTGCTTCGCTTCGCCCGGTTACAGAGATAATCTGCACCCCGGGATGGCCATAGAGCAGGCGGGCTACCTCTGCGCCTATGTAACCGGTAATGTTGATGATGGCTATTCTAAACTGCTTCATTCGTTATACCATCTGCATTCTTCTGACAGTTCTGCTGAAAAGGATTTTATCGCTTGAACATCGGCTAAGGCAACTCTGAGCACCAATGCCGTGAATTGGCTATCCGCGGGCTTCTGTAGCACTCGGACAGAGTTCTCGCAAAACACAAAGGTGACAGCGGGGTCGCTGTGCCTTGCATACCTTCCGCCCATGCTCCACCATATTGAGGTGGAACTCATAGACTTGGCCTGCTGGAATCAGATTCTCCAGAATCTCGTGGGCTTGCTCGGCGGAGACCTTGGAGTGAAGTAGGCCCAGTCTCCTGGCCACTCGAAAGACGTGGGTGTCGACAGGCAGAGCAGGTCTCCCCAGAGAAAAGAGCAGTACACACGCCGCAGTTTTCGGTCCCACACCAGGCAGCTTCATCAACCAGGCTTTGGCCTCGGCCAGGCTGAAACTGCCCAGGAAATCCAGGTCAAAGCCACCCCGCTCTTGGCGCACCTCTTGGAGCATGTTCTTTATTCGCCTTGCCTTTATTTCCGCCAGGCCACCCACCCTTATGGACCTGGTTATTTCGCTGGGGCTGGCGTCAGCCACAGCTTCCCAGCCACCAAAGGCAGCCATGAGAGAATCAAAGGCTCGTTCTGAGTTCACATCCGAGGTATTCTGGGAGAGCACAGTTGACACCAGCGTGGACATCGGGGCTCCCTTCGGCTTCCAGCGGCGCGGCCCATACTCCTGCCTCAAGAGGCGGAGGATCTGATCAATCCTCACCCGACATCCCGAAGGTGACAGGTATCGTTCAGCAACAGCATCACTGGAACATCGTTCTCTATCTCGACCAGGCTTATGGCACAAAGCCCCTGCTGTATCTGCCAGAAGTGGGAGTTATCCAGACCGAGAAGGCTGCATAGCAGCACCTTGCAGACTACCTTGTGCGAAACCAGGACAACGGTCTGCCCGGGATGACGCGGCACCAAGATTTCCACCGCGCTGGTTACCCTTTCCCTGACCTGCTCCAGGCCCTCACCGCCGGGGAAGGTGGTCAAATGCGGACGCTGCAGCCAGAGCCTGTACAGCTCAGGGTCATTTGCCTCTGCTTCCTTCAGGCTGAGCCCCTGCCAGCTCCCGTAGTCTATGTCTATGAGCCCTTCAAGCGCTTGAGCTTTCAATCTAAGTGACTCTGCCAGGATTTCTGCTGTGGTCACTGCTCTTTTCAGGGGGCTGGAGTAGACGGCAGTCACTCGCCATAGAGCCATCCTTGTCGCCGCTGCCCTGGCCTGCCGCAGGCCGATTCCATCCAGTTCCAGATCGGCCCGTCCCCGAAGTCTCTCCCCTTCGCCCTCATTCCACGCGGTTTGTCCATGCCTGATTATGATGAGACGGGTCAAGGATAGCACCTCCTTGCCTGACAGATTTCATTGTGACACGGATGAGCGCTCGCTTTTTCAGCCGGCAGCAGCAATTGTACCAGATTCAAGAACAACGCTGGGAGCCACCGGGCGCAACGGCAGTGAGAACCCATTCAGAAATCCTCGCAACAAGAAAGGCTGCATAGTTGCAGCCTCTTGCGTTGGAAGCAGGCGTTTATGGCAAAGCTAACGCATAGTGTGCCGTGACCTTGTCCCCCTAGTCCGAAGAAGGCAGTGGCCTGGGTTGCTGCTCTGCCATTTCTTTGTCACAGCAGACAACCGCGCCCGCACCTTGCTTGGTGCAAAGGACTTCGGTATTACACACTTCGCAGCGATATCTCTTGCCTAGCGTATTGGCCATGTCAGTTCGCAACCTCCTCTACTTCTTGATCTCCATCGGCTTTCCACAGCAGTGAAGAGTACCTTGGCCCCCCCGTGTGACGATGAACTCCGAGCCACACTTGGCGCAGAAGTACCTTTTGCCTATCTGATTTGCCATTCACCCAACTCCTTTTTCTAGAATTTCCTTCCTCTGTTACTCCTCAAGCTTGAATTCCCACTGGCAGGCGATCTCATCCGAACTCTTCCTCGGTGGCAGCTTGAGCGGCGTCACTTTTATCTTTCGATTGACCAGATATCTCTCGATAATCTTCTTCTCGTTTATGTGACAAACGTGATGGATCCTCTCCGGTTCCTTGGCTTCGAAAAATTCCAGCGAGCGGCACCTGGGAATAGTCCAGATAACGTGGTTCGGATTTATGATCTTCGCCTCGGCAGGGAACAGCCCGCCGGTAGTATTATCCAAAGGCAACTGGAGGCATTTCAGAGAGTCGACCACAGTTTTGAGCTCGATGTTGGCCACCTTGGCAAACCTCGGATTCACTCGCTCTCCTATGGTCTCCCAGGCCTGCGTCTCACATTCGTTGGCTACATCAACGCCATACCTTTGCTTGACCGCGTTATACCAGGCTTCTGTCATGTGAAGCCAGCCGTACTGCCAGATGAGCATTAGCTTCAACAGGAATTCTTTGGAGAAGTCGTTGAAGGTCAGGTTAGGAATGAATGGGCCACTATAGTCGTCCATCTCTTTCTTCTTTTTCGGCACGGATGTCTTCTTCACTGGCATTTGTCTTGTTGCCTTAGCCTTCGGTCTCACCGTCTTCTTCTTTGGCGTTTCTTTAGCCATCCTGTAAACCTTCCTTTCCGTTGGGATCACTTTGCGATTTCAGCGCCGCTTTACCGCGACAGCCGCATGCTTGCTCCCAAGTCTGAACCACAACTTTCAGGCGATCTTAATTATTCCAATTCCATTACTGCACTGTCAAGTTTGGCCAATTGCCTCCTGCGTATCAGGATGGTATAACAGTATAATTGCACATATTCCCGAAACGCCGACTAAGGTGATTGAATGAGCACTTCAAGTATGGGTATTACCTGCTGTGGGAACAGGGGCTTCAAGTGGGGTGAGCGTACCTATATCATGGGCGTCATCAACACCACCCCGGACTCCTTCTCAGGAGATGGGTTAGGCCGGGATATTGAGGCTGCCGTTGCACAGGGCAAACGCTTCGCTGCTGAAGGGGCTGACCTCCTCGATATCGGCGGCGAGTCGACCCGGCCGAACGCTGCTCCAGTATCTGATGACGATGAGCTGAGACGGGTGATTCCGGTCATCGAGCGCCTGGCCAGCGAGGTATCACTGCCCCTGAGCATTGATACCTACAAGTGGGAAGTGGCGCGGAAGGCCCTCTCGGCCGGTGCGCGCATGATAAATGATATCTGGGGACTGAAACACGATCCTCGCCTGGCTGATCTTGCCGCTGAATGGGACGTGCCCCTGGTGCTGATGAGCAATCAGCGGGGCAAGGCCTGCCAGAACATCATTCCTGAGGTGGTCTCTGATCTGGGAGCAAGTATGAACTTGGCCATGGAGCGGGGTCTGGCCTGGGAGAATATCATCGTTGATCCCGGCGTGGGCTTCGGCAAAACGCTGGAGCAGAATCTTGAGATCGTCTGCCGATTGGATGAGTTGAGGTGCCTGGAGAGGCCCATCCTGATAGGTACCTCTCGCAAGTCGATGATTGGCCTGGTACTCGATCTGCCGCCCGATCAGCGGATCGAGGGCACAGCAGCCACCGTAGCCATCAGTATTGCCAGGGGCGCCGATATCGTACGGGTACATGACGTAGAGCAAATGGCCAGGGTATGCCAGATGAGTGATGCCATCATTAGAGGAAGACGTCCATCGAAAGACCAGAAGACAGCCCGGTGACGGTTTACTTGGGCCTGGGATCCAATCTGGGCGACAGGGAGCAGAACATCTCCAGAGCAATCGAGATGCTGTCTCATTGGCTGCACGTGGAGAAGATCTCATCCTATTATGAAACCGAACCTGTGGGCTATAGCCAGCAACCTCGATTTCTCAATGCTGTCTGTGAGGCTACCACCACTCTTGCCCCGGAGGAACTGCTCTCCGCCGGAAAAAAAATTGAGTCCGCCCTGGGCAGGGGAAAAAACACTTTCCCCAACACCCCCCGAATAATAGACATAGACATCCTCTTCTATGCTGATAGGACAGTCGAATCCACCCAACTGAATATCCCTCATCCTCGCTTGGAGGAGAGAGCTTTTGTCCTGGTTCCTCTGACAGAGATCGCCTCCGAACTGGTCCATCCGGTGAGCGGCAGAACCGCCACGGAGATGCTGAAAGAACTGGGGATGATAGAAGGGGTGACAAAGTGGAAGGAGGCCAGGAATGTATGAGGTTGCTGTTGAGCAAGAGTTCGATGCCGCCCACTATCTAAGAGGCTATCAGGGCAAGTGTGAGAATGTTCACGGGCATCGTTTTCGGGTGGTGGCCCGAGTAAGAGCGAAGGAAACAGACGATATCGGCATGGCCTATGATTTCACCCGGCTCAGGCAGCAGCTAGGGCAGGTGGTTGGCAGGTTTGATCACGTTTGTCTCAATGACACGCCGCCCTTTGACAAGATCAACCCTTCCTCGGAAAATATCGCCTCCACAATTTTCACAGAACTTCAGCCCATCCTTACAGGAACAGGGTTTTCTCTCTCCAACATCCAGGTATGGGAATCTCCGCATAGCAGCGTGACCTACTTCCCTGAAGGAGAATAGCCTTGGCTAGTCTCTCAGATTCGGTGGGAGGAGATTGGGAATAGCGTCCTCAATGGGGTAGGTCTCCTTACACTTAGCACAGTAAAGCGAGCCGGTAACTATCTCCTTCGTATCCTCTTTGACGACGGTGAGCTGCAAATCTCCTTTGCACAGAGGACAGGCCAGGATATCCATCAATTCCCTCTTCACTTCGCTCGCCTCCCTTTTGTATATTCGGTTAGCATTAGATTACTGGAGCAGGCCGAGTTAATCAAGTCAAGGTTGACCGGGGGCGGTAAACTCCTTATTATTCGTAAATGTCTCGGAGGTGCAGAATATGATCAGAGCCTTGGGGAATAAGGTTCCCAAGATAGCCGAGTCGGCCTTCGTCAGTGAGGCTGCCTACATAATCGGGGATGTGGAGATAGGGGATAGGTGTGCCGCTTTCCCAGGGGCGGTTGTCAGGGGCGATTTTGGGCCTATAAGGATCGGCAGTTATGTTCTGATCGAGGACAATGTGGTGATACACGGCGCTCCGTCCGGGCTGGACATTGGCGATGGTGTGACGCTGGGACATAGTGCAGTGATTAACTCGCGAAGGATTGGGAGTAAAGTGCTCATCGGCATGAATGCCACCGTTCTTCACGATTCAGAGATTGGCGATCATTGCATTATCGCTGCAGGGTCAGTTGTTGGCCAGGGTATGAAGGTTCCCGACGGCTCCTTTGTAGCTGGCGTGCCAGGCAGGATTGTAGGCAAGGCCACCGAGCAGCAACTGAAGTGGGTAGAGCATGATCCGGCGCTCTACTCCTGGTGGCTGGAAATGCTGGAGGAATACAAAAAGGGGCAGCTTTAGGGTTCATCCTCCACCTATATCTTTCGCCCGATCAGAGCAGCTTCTTCAATGGCCTCACAGGCAGTCCTTGCCTTAACGCAATCCCCGACCTGATACACCTCAGTCACCATGCCCTGAAGTGCCTCGAACAGAATGCTCTCGGATTTCGACCCCATCGCAATAACCACGGCATCTGCCTCGGACAGTTCCTCTTTGCCTTCGCGTTCATACACTACACCCGCCCCTGTGATGCGGCGGGCAGTCGCCTTGGTAATGACCTTCACGTTGTGCAAGCGAAGGGCGAATCTCACTGAGGCTCTGGTGGTAGGACCCATGTCCTGACCGATGCGATCCAGCATCTCCAGTATGGTAACCTCGGGGCCTTTGCGTGTCATCTGGACAGCAGTCTCGGCGTCTAAAGCTCCACCCAAGGCCAGGAATACTGCAGATTCTGCCGACATGGGACCCTGCTTGGCAATGAACAACGCTGTCTCCATGCCCACTGCCCCACCCCCGATCACCACCACTCGCTTCCCCAACGCCACCCTTTGCTCCAGGACATCCCAGGCCCAGACCACGTTGCCGCCGTCAATCCCTGGAATATTGGGGTGTAGAGGAGTAGCACCGGTAGCCACCACCACCACGTCAGGCGCTCGCTTCTTCACAGTATCCACATCAATCTCTTTGCCCAACTCCACCTTGACTCCGACTCTGTACAGTTCCTTGGAGAGATAGTTGACGGCGCTGGCAAACTCACCTCGCCCGGGCGGCACAGCAGCCAGGTTTAACTGACCGCCGAGCTTGTGCGACTTCTCGAACAGAGTCACCTTGTGTCCCCTTTGCGCCAGCGTGCGAGCAGCCTCCATGCCGGCTGGCCCACCACCAATGACGAACACCTTCTTGGGTTTGTCAGCATGGATCAGCGCATACTCTCTTTCTCTTCCAGCGGCCGGGTTGAAGGTGCAGGTGATTTCTTTCATCGCGAAGACAGCATCAAGGCAGCGCTGGTTGCACGCAGTACACTGTCGGATCTCATCATAGCGTCCTTCGGCTGCCTTCTTGGGCCATTCAGGATCAGTCAAGAAGGGTCGGCCCATCCCTACCATGTCGGCCTGGTTGTTTATCAGTATCTGCTCGGCTAGGAAGGGATTGTTGATACGGTTGCAGGCGATCACCGGTACTTTGACTACTTGTTTGATTCCCTCAGCCAGGTAAACATAAGCACCCCGGGGAACGTCCATTGAGGCTAAGGGGAGAAAGGATTGATGCCATCCGGCGGTTACATTGACCAGATCGATGCCAGCTTTCTCCAAGGCTTTCGCGATGGTCTTCATTTCCTCCTGCCGATTGCCTCCCTTCATGAACTCATCACCGGAGGCGCGATAGGAGATAGGGAAACCGGGGCCGACTCTGGCCCTTATCTCTTTGACTACTTCCAGGGGGAACCTCATCCGCCTCTCGAAATCTCCGCCATACTCGTCGCTGCGCGTGTTGGTCAGCGGCGAGAGGAACTGATTCATCAAGTAGCCGCCATTGCCCACAAGCTCTACCCCATCGAAGCCGCCCTCTTTGGCTCTCCAGGCTCCTTCACCGAAATGCTGAATAAGCAGCTTGACCTCTGCCGTTGTCATTTCGCGGGGCATTACGCGAGTGAGTGTGTTGCGGATTGCCGAGGGCGCTGCCGGCGGGCCACCGTCTGCAGTGGAAAAGCATGATGATCCCATGTTCATCATTTGCCCAAAGACCATGGCACCGTGCTCATGCATCGCTTCGGTCAGCCTCTTTAGCCCGGGGAGAAACCTGTCATCATCCAGGGCTGGGATATTTGGCAGGTATACACAAAAATCGTTGTATCCGCAGACAACATAGATCAGCCCTGCCCCGCCCTTTGCTCTCTCGATGTAGAAATCGACCATGCCGTCGGTGACTTGGCCATCCTTGGTAGCTCGTCCCAGTCCCATCGGAGACATGGCAATCCGGTTCTTGACCTGCACGTCGGCGATTTTGATGGGCTCAAAAAGCTTCCTGAGTATTCTCATTGTCCATCCTTTCATATTCCCTTCGACAGTCAGCACCGTAGCCAACTATCGTCATTGCCCATGATCCAGACTATGGATGATCTGACATTTGACTGCAATACGGTTCTCGCCATGGCCTTCCCCAAATAGTGTACCATTAGGGCGTCTCTGGGCGCATGGTTTTACACACACCCTGGGTAATGCATCCTTGATCGAGAGCTGTCTCTCTGAACCTTCCCAGCCATCGGCAATTGCTCCGCTTTATCAACCGCCGTCTGATGTGCTGGTGAATCATACATCCTGTATAATTACGAAAATGTCTCCTCACTTGCCGGAATCCTCTGAATGCCTGGGAAGGCATGCCATGAACTCTGATTCTTCAGGTTTCGAACTGTAACCACATCCCTCATGGTACGGAGAGGAGGACAAAAATGATGAATCCCGTTCGGGAATATCGAAAATGTGAGATTGCGGACAAACGTCAACTTGAGGATATCGTTGGGGCAGACAACGTTATCGACGATCCAACCGTACTGGAAGAGCATACTCACGACATGAGCTTCACTGCTGGTCGTCCGCCCGTTCTTGTTGTGAGGCCCAAGCAGGCGCAACAGGTTCAGGAAATCGTCAAGTGGGCCAACCGAACGTTGATGCCTCTGATACCTGTTAGCTCTGGCCCCCCTCATTTCAAGGGTGACACCGTTCCTGCATTGGGTGGATTAATAATAGACCTCTCGGGAATGAAGAATATCTTGCGCATCGATCGCAGGAACCGCGTGGCAATGATCGAGCCCGGCGTTACATTCGGGGCTCTTAGACCTGAGATTGAAAAGCACCATATGCGATTGATGCTCCCACTGGCACCTAGAGTCACCAAATCGATAGTTGGCAGTTATCTGGAGCGTGAACCGATCTTGGTGCCGAAATACCACTGGGACATGTCTGACCCCCTTTGCTGCACAGAGGTGATCTTCGGTACAGGCGACATGTTCAGGACAGGCGCCGCCGCCGGTCCGGGCACACTGGAGGAACAGTGGGAATCGGGCCAAGCCCAGAAGAACCCACTGGGCCCCGGGCCGAGCGATCTGTTCAGAGTGGTGCAGGGTGCGCAGGGCACGCTGGGGATAGTTACATGGGCCACAATCCGACTGGAGCTCTTGCCATCCGTCCAGAAACTGTTCATGGTGGGCTGCGAGAGAGTGGATGAAATCATAGACTTTGTGTACCGGCTGCAGCGGCTCAAATTGGGCGACGAGTGCCTGATCCTTGACCGTCTCAATCTGGCCTCGATTCTTGAGCAGGACGCTCAGTCCATGGAAGAACTCCGATCGGCACTGCCACCGTATATCCTGATCCTGGTCATCGCAGGTTACGATAGATTTCCCGAGGAACGGGTAGACTACCAGACAAAGGACATAGTGGAGATCGCTGAGAGATACGGTGTCCACCCTGTAACGGCACTGCCTGGAGTGGATTCCAGAAAGCTTCTTCAGGCCCTGAGTGAGCCTAGTGCCGAACCATATTGGAAGCTGCGTTACAAAGGCAACAGCGCCGACATATTCTTCCTGACGACCCTGGACCGATGCCCACAATTCGTAGAGACCATGGGCAGGGTTGCCGGCGAAACAGATTTCCCAACAACCAGCATTGGCACATATATCCAGCCGATACAACAGGGCCGTTCCTGTCATGTGGAGTTTGACCTGGCGTTCGATCCGAACAATGTGATGGAAGCAGCCCGGACAAAGAGAACCTTTGAGCAAGCAAGCAGGGTCCTGATGCAAGAAGGGGCTTTCTTCTCCAGACCTTATGGAATGTGGTCGGCAATGATAAGTAGCCAATATGCAGAGAATGTGATTGCGCTGAGAAAGGTGAAGAGGATTTTCGACCCTAACAACGTGATGAACCCAGGGAAGCTCTACTTCTAATGGACTTGAAAGTATGCAGGTCGTCGTCTGCATAAAACAGATACTCGATCCGGAGATGCCCCGTTCTGCCTTCAAGATTGACTCGGAGAAGAAACGGGTGGTTCCGCCACAAGGCATCCCGCCGGTAATTTCACCGTTCGACGAAAATGCGCTTGAGGCAGCATTGCGCATAAAGGATGAGCACAAAGCCAAGGTAATTGCGCTGAGCATGGGGAATAGACTGTCCCGTCCACTGCTCACGAAGGCTTTGGCCGCGGGCGCGGACGAACTGATCTTACTTGAAGATACAGTCTTCGAATACCTGGATAGCTTCGCAAGCGCAAGTGTTCTGGCGGCCGCGATCAGAAAAATCGGTGTTGCCGACATCGTATTCACCGGGCGCCAAGCTGCTGACTGGGACTCGGGTATCACCGGTTGTGCTATCGCGGAAGAGTTAGGGCTACCCTGCGTCACCATAGCCAGAAAGGTCGAGGTAAACAGGGGGCAAATGAGGATAGAGCGAGTGATCGCAGATGGCTTTGAGATCGTTCAGGCACCCCTTCCATGCGTCATTACCGTTGATAGCGACTTAGGGGGATTACGTCACGTCACTCTGCAGGACCTATCGTCTGCACGGAAGAAGCCACTGCAGGTATGGAAGGCAGGAGACTTGAACATGTCCCCACCCCCACCACGGTGCGAGCTTCTCGACTTGTACGTCCCTAAGCGCGAAACAGTCTGCGAAGTGATTAACGGGAAGACTCCTGAAGAGGCGGCAGCAAGACTCGCCGATAGACTACGAGAGGAAGGCTTCCTGTGACTAAAGGGTGAGGGAGAGAGACGATGATACTTGAGCTCAAGGACTACGTAGGTGACATGAAAAGATGTGCCAGGTGCTCGTTGTGCAAATGGCCACCTCTGGCCCAAATGAAGAGCTGGAGATTCTCGAATAACTGCCCCAGCATTGCCAGGTACAATTTTCACTCGTACTCTGGCGGCGGCAGGATGGCCCTGGGACTAGCCCTGGCCGAAGGGCGGCTGGATGAGATAACGGATGAACTGTTGAACATTGTCTACCGATGTACAGCCTGCGGTGCCTGCGATTCATCCTGCAAGTACAATGCCGAACTGGAAGTTCTATGGCCCATCTACTCCACCCGCGCACACCTTGTAGGCATGGGATACTTGCTACCCGAGCACTCGATGATCATTGAGAGTCTCAGGAAAGAAGACAACACCATGATGCAGCCCAAAGCCGATCGCGGCAAATGGGCCGAAGGTCTTGACGTCAAAGATCTCTCCAAAGGCGAGAAAGCAGAGGTTGTATATCATGCCGGATGTCTCTACTGCTACGACCCGGAGCTGTCAGCCATAGCCAGAGATACGGTCACGCTGCTCAAAGAGGCCGGAGTTGATGTGGGTATCAGGGGCAGCCAGGAGACATGCTGCGGTAGTATCGCCTTCCAACTGGGCTTTCAGGGTGAGTTCATTAAGTTCGCCGAGAGCAATATCGATGACTGGAATGCAGCCGGCGTGACAGAAGTCATCACTTCATGTGCCTGCGGATTCGGCATCATGAAGTCCGTGTATCCGCTTCTGGGCAAGGAAATGAAGTTCAAGGTGCTGCATATAACCCAGTATCTTGACGAACTGATCAAGCAGGGCAAGTTGAAGCTTTCCAGAAGTTTGTCCATGCGGGTCACCTATCACGACCCATGCAACCTGGGTCGGAAATCCGAGACATACGTGCCGTGGAAAGGCGAAGAAAAGAAGGTGCTCGGCCAATTCATCCTGAGGGAACCAGAGAAGATTGTACACCGGGGCTGGAACGGCATTTATGAGCCTCCCCGCAATATCATAAGGAGTGTGCCCGGTATCCATCTGGTGGAGATGGAGAGGATCATGGAGTACTCCTGGTGCTGCGGGGCTGGTTCTGGTGTGAAGCAGACGATGAACGATCTCGCGCTCTGGACCGCATCCGAACGCATAGAGGAAGCGAAGTCTGTAGGCAGCGAAGCAATCATAACTGCTTGCCCATGGTGTGAGCGCAATTTCAAGGATGCGATCACGGAGGCTGGAGACAATCTAATGGTCTATGACATTGTAGAACTGGTTAGACAAGCTCTATAACCACTCTTTTGAGAGTGAAGGAGGCAATAATGGCCCTTCGCGGAGATATTTACAGATTGTTTGAAAGTGTTGTCGGCCCTGAGAACATATCAGACGATCCGGCGGTGCTCAGATCATACATGTATCAGCCGTTTGGAGCCAAGGAGGGCGTGTGGGCCGATATCTCGCCTGCGGCCGTTATCATGCCCTCGAGCACTGAGGAGGTCGTTGCCATAGCCAAAATCTGCAATAGATACGGCATTGTGTTCAAGGCCATGAGCACCGGGTGGGGCATGCACAACCTGCCGGGAGTTGAGGGTGCAGTGTCTCTTGACCTGCGCCGCATGAATCGCATCCTCGAGATAGACGAAAAAAACATGTACGCTGTTGTCGAGCCACACGTGATCTGTATGCAACTCCAGGTAGAGGCAATGAAAAAGGGCCTGAACTGCCACATTATCGGCGCAGGATCCAATACATCGGTGCTGGCCAGTGCGACTTCAGTGGTTGGCTACGGACCGGATGGACTGAGTATGGGGTTCAGCGGGCGCAATCTTCTTGGGGTAGAATGGGTACTTCCTACCGGCGATGTTCTCAAGCTAGGATCCCTAGGTGCAGACTCGGGCTGGTTCTGCGGCGATGGTCCAGGCCCCAGCCTGCGAGGCATAATGAGGGGTTGGGAAGGAGCTTGGGGAGGCCTCGGCGTTTTCACCAAAGGTGCTGTTAAGCTGTTCCACTGGAACGGGCCGACTGAACTAGAGATGAAGCGAACACCTCCAAATTACGTACTCAAGGAGCCTCTCAGGTTTTTCAAAGTTTCGCTGTTCAGTTTCTCCACTATCGAGAAACTCGCAGAGGCAGCCCTGAAGTTAGGGGAGGCAGAGATCGGATACTTCATTTCGCGGCTAAGCCCGTCCTTTGTTGGCCTGCAGTTGGCTTCTGGTGCGAATTACGTTGCCACATGGAATACGGGCATGCTTCAGCAAATGCTGAAGTATGCCTTCCTCTTTGTTATCTTCGCTAACTCTGAGAGGGAGTTTGAGTATCAGCAAAAATTGCTGGCGCAGATTCTTGAAGAGACCGACGGTCAGACTTCGCCAATATCTGAGACCAAGGAGATGCAGGAGCAGACTTCAACAGCCGTAATCAAAGTGGATGCAGTTGTACGCTCATGCTTCCGAACTACAGGGGGGTTCAATACATCTTTCGGCTCTATGGATACTGTGGACTTGGCCATGAATCAGATCAAGGCAGGTACGGAACTTAAAGACAAGTACATCAATAAGGGCGTCATCATGGACGACGGAGGAGACAATTCCGCCACATTAGCGTTTGACCAGGGACATCTTGCCTATACTGAAATGTTGATTATGTACGATCACCACGACCGTGATTCTGCAGAAGGTGCCTGTCAGTATCTGGCTGAGTCAAATCAGGCGTGTTTGGACAAGAAGCTCGGACCACCAATATTCCAGATCTCGCAGATCGGCAAGGGGAAGCACGGGGCTTTCGGGCCCGCATGTTTCAATTATGATAGCTGGCTGCGCAAAATCAAAGGAGAATTTGACCCGAACAATACGTCCGATCCTACTGCCTACGCATCGCCGGAATGATGATATTAACTACCTCACCCGGCATTCGACCGCAATCCGTGAATAGTCTCAGTATTCGAAGGAGGTGGCTAGATGAATAGTTATGATCTGATTGTAGTTGGCGGCGGCCCTGGAGGTAGCGCCGCAGCCAAGGAGGCCGCTGACAGCGGACTCAAGGTAATCGTCTTCGAGCGGGGGAGGTTCTGCGGCGAGAAAAATTCATCAGGCTTCGGATTGTCGCCCAAGGCTGCTCGGGATTTTGACTACATCAGGGAACTCGATGTGCCCTCACTGTGGCCCACCAAGTTCGGCATGATGCACATCGTCGAACCCCAACCATCAAATGCAGATCGGATGACCTGGGGGCTGACACCGCCAAGGCGTAGCAGCTACCCACAGGCCAGCGAGTACATGGTGCAGATGATGTACCGGGCTGAGTTCGACCAGTGGATGATGGAGAAGGCCACCTCAGCAGGAGCAGAGTTAAAGCTTACTACCCTGATCACCAACGTTCTTCGGGATGGCGAACAAGTGGTAGGTGTGATAGACAACGAAGGCAACCAATATCAGGCACCGGTGGTGATTGCAGCAGATGGTGCTCACTCCTTGGTAGCCCAAAAGGCGGGGCTGAGAAACAAATGGGACAAGGATCAGGTTACCGTGCTGGCTACTGTCGATTTCGAAGCAGATTCAGAGCGGATTGCCGAATACTGCGGTGACACAAACGTCCACATTTTCATGGGGCCAGACCGAGGAGGGTATGTGTGCGTTTTCCGAAACGGATTCCACGTAGGTTCCCGACCCGCCAAGACCCTGTTGAGTGAAATAGACGCGGGCCGTAACTTGTCCACCACATCTATCACCGACAACACACGACTGGATTTTGTCCAGCGCCTGATCAAGGCTACTAGAGCTGAGCCTCGAGAGTTCCAGCTTCACTTTCTGCCCTGGCTAAAAAGATTCAACGAGAGAATCTATACCGGGGGACTCATGCTCACCGGTGACGCTGCGGGAGTCCCTGAGCCGTTTATGGCAGAAGGAGTGTGGCAGGCGATGTATTCGTCGAGGCTGGCGGCTCAAGTTGCTCTGCGAGCGCACAAAGACAAAGACTTTTCTAAAGCATATCTGAGCCAATATATGGAGGAACTCAAAATGTCGCCCGTGGGAGTTGATTTCATGGCCGGCACGGAGTTAAGGGACTTCTTTTCCGAGTGGACCTCACAGACATTCTACGATCTGTTCGATAACCTGGCGGATGCCATGTTCTATGGAATGCTCACCATGGCCGAACCTCATGCTCAGGGAATGTTGCGCGTGCCCGCAATACTCGTGGATATGATCCCACAACTGCTTTTCCTGACGCGCTACTACTTCCCCATAGCAGAGGAAGCCTCGAGGGAAAAGATTACCAACTTCCTAGCAGGGATGAAGATGATGGCCCCTATACTTAAGAGCATGATGCCACCGGCAGCAGGAGGAAAGTAACCATGGAGAAACATCCAATACAGAAAAGAGAGTTGGTAACAGTGATTGAATCACCTGTCGACTTTATCAGGGTCGATCAAGAGAAGTGCGTCGGCTGCAAGAACTGTGTGATAATCTGTGGCATGGATTTGTGGAGAATGAGTAACGGCAAAGCTTTGTTGGCCTCCGACTACAAGAGGTTCTGTACCGAGTGCGCTTCCTGCTATACCGTTTGCGACTACAATGCAATCGAGTTCACCTTCCCACCGCCAGGGTATGGCATTGTGTACGAGAAAGGCTGATCTGAGGACTTTGGGATCGAACCGACTCATTGATAATGATATAATCTCTGCAACGTGATAGTTGATTTCCATACCCATATCTTCCCGCCGGAGATGAAGAATCGACACCAGGACTATCTGCGCGATGATGTCCTGTTCTCTGAGCTCTATTCCTCTCCCAAGGCCAAAATTGCCACCGCTGAAGACCTTATCTCCAGCATGGATAATTCCGGGGTCGATTTGTCAGTGATACTGAATGCAGGCTGGACAAGTCATGAGGCCTGTGTTCGAACAAACGACTATATTCTCGATGCAGCAGCACGCTACCCAAAGCGTCTGATTCCCTTCTGTGCTATACAGCCGAAGGTCGGGGAGGCAGCAATAGTGGAACTGGAACGCTGTGTCAGGGGTGGGGCGAAGGGGATTGGAGAGATGAGGTCAGATACTCAGGGCTTCGACTTGGCAGACAAAGAGGTGATGGGGCCCGTTGTCGAAGTGGCCAGGAAACACAGCTTGATCTTCCTCACCCATGCCTCAGAGCCTGTAGGACATCAATACCCGGGGAAGGGCAAGATTACGCCGGATGTTCTATATCGCTTTATCTCGACCTTCCCTGAACTTACTGTCGTCTGTGCTCACTGGGGTGGCGGCCTACCCTTCTACGCTTTGATGCCTGAGGTGGCTTCTGCCCTGACCAACACCTTCTTCGATACCGCTGCTACGCCTTTCCTTTACCAGCCTCATATCTTCAAGCACGTCGTGGAGATTTTGGGCGCTGACAAGATACTCCTTGGCAGTGACAATCCCCTGATCTCACCCGAGAGGGTGACGAAGCAGATCGAGTCTACTGGTCTGCCTGCAGAGGCAAAGGCCATGATCCTTGGGGGAAACGCACAGAGGCTGCTGGGATGGAGCTAGTCCGCAGTTTCATCGCTATTGAACTCCCGCAAGAGATAAAGGCCGAGCTTACTGCAATGGAGGAGAACCTCAAGGCAAGACGGCATCCCTTTGTGAAGTGGGTCGATCCAGAGAGCATTCACCTTACCCTCAAGTTCCTGGGCAGTGTAGCCCTGGACACCATACCGCAAATAGTCGAAGCAATGACCAGGATAGCCCAACCAGCATCGCCGTTTTCCCTGCAAGTGAGGGGGGCAGGCGCCTTCCCCAATTGGCAGCGGCCGCAGGTCATCTGGGTGGGGATCGGGGGCGAAATAGGCAGGTTAGCTGCGTTGCAGAAGGAGTTGGAGGCTGCCCTGTCTCCACTGGGTTTTCCACCTGAGTCCCGGGCTTTCAGCCCGCATCTGACTCTGGGAAGGCTCAGGGACCGCGTATCTCCTGAAGATAGGCGAAGATTTGGCCAATGGGCTGAGTCTGTGAAGTTTGAAGTCAGCCCATCCTTCGAGGTTGATGCCCTCAGGTTGATGAAGAGCCAGTTGACCCCTGATGGCCCCATCTACTCCGGGCTTAGCTCTGTACATCTGACGGGCCAGGGCTGATCTCCTCTGCAAAGCCGGCGTCGCGTTTATCTCAGCACCCGTTCGTCGCCAACACGTCGGGTGATCTTCTGCTCATCAAGGTGTTCCATCAGAGCCAGGGCGTACTTGCGGCTGGTTTGAAAGAGATCGCGCACTTCCGCCACCGTTATCTTGCCGTGTGATTTGACGTGGGCGATAACACGTTCCACCATTTCATCATAGGCCGAGGCGGCAAAGATGACATTTTCGGCTACCTTCACTACCTTCCGTTGCTCGATCAGCAGTTCGAGCAGTTCCTGATCCATGGTTGTCTCGCTGGGCGGGGAATAGGGGTTTTGGGTCAAAGGCCTGAGGAAAGCATCTACGGCAGCCTGCTGCCCTTTTTTCAGCTCTATCCGATGAGAAGGCAGATAAACGAGTTTGCCAGCCTCCGCCAGCGCACCGTCCCGCACAAGTTGCTGCACTGCCGCAGGGAATGAGCCAGGGGGGATCGTCAGCTTGCTCTTCAGCTCCTCTTTGGGCATACCTGAACGGAGAGGGAACTGCTGATGGTAACGCCCCACTGCTCGCGTTACTTTGTCTGTCAGACGCCGCCAACCCGTAGACGAAAAGAGCAGCGCATGAGACCCTTTGTCGCCAAGCATCACCAGCTTACTTTCAAAAAGCAGGGATTCTATAGCCTGCTCTACTTCGGATTGAGATAGGCTGGAACGGGTCAGTAGCTCACCCATCGCCAGAGGCTCTTGGGCCTCCAGGGTTGCCAGTAGTATATCATTAGGCCCGCCCTTCTCCCTCGCAGCCAGTCCCTGAATGGTGCTCGCCTGAAAGCGGCGGTGGCGTCTTGGATAGGCATCCACAATCTCGCCGCCACCCAGAGTGTCCTTAGAGGAGCGAATGACGAAGAGGTCACCCTTGACCACAGCCACCGGACGAGAGAGGGCTATCTGTGCCCAACTCCTATCCCCGGGTTCAAGCTTTTCTTTTTCCAGCAATCGCACCTTTCCGATTGCCTCAAGGGCATTGCTGTGGAAAGTGATCTCGGCGTTATGTCTCAGAGGGTGAGTCACCCTGGGAAGTAGCTCTATCTTGACATCCACTACTTTTGTAGGGCGCAACCAGTCAGGGGTGGTCAACACATCGCCACGCTCCAGTTGAGCCGTGGACAGGCCTGACAGGTTAGCTGCCACTCTGCTTCCGGGGGAAGCGGTTTCCACCTTCCTTTTGTGGGTCTGGAGCCCGCGCAGGCGTGCCTTGAAGCGAGACGGGAGTATTTCTACCTCCTGTCCCACCATGAGGTTTCCGTCCACAAGCGTCCCTGTCACTACAGTGCCGAAGCCGGCGATGGTGAATACCCGGTCAATGGGAAGCCTCGGTCTGCCGACGTCCCTTTTGGGTTGGGTGGCGTCCAGAAGACGATCAATGGTAGCCACAAGTTCAGGCAGACCTTCTCCGGTTACCGCAGACACGCCGATGATGGGGGCTGGAGCCAGAGCAGTGCCAGCTATGACCTCTTTGACCTCCATGGTGACCAACTCCAGTAGTTCCTGATCTACCAGGTCCTTCTTGGTGATAACGACAATCCCCTTTTCCAGACGAAGCAGGTCGAGGATGGCCAGATGCTCCCTCGTCTGCGGCATCACACCCTCATCGGCAGCGATGACCAGCAGGGCCAGATCGATACCCCCCACCCCAGCCAGCATATTCTTGATGAACCTCTCATGCCCTGGAACATCGACGATGCTGACTTCCCGACCACTGGGCAACTTCAGCCAGGCAAAGCCGAGGTCGATAGTCATGCCCCGCTCTTTCTCTTCGGTCAGGCGGTCGGGGTCGATACCGGTTAGCGCCTCAACCAGGCGGGATTTGCCATGGTCTACGTGGCCAGCCGTGCCAAGAACAAACATACCCTACCCCTCTATGATGATCATTTCCTTGGGTTGCCCTACTACCTCTCCAACAATTCTAGCCTCAACCACGCCAGCTTTGTGCAATCTGGAAAGCAATAGGTCTGCTTTGGCAGCGCTGACCGCGATGAACAAACCACCGGAAGTTTGTGGATCGAAGAGGACGTCTTGCACATATTCTGGGACTTCAGTTGCCTTCTTCACCATGCTGGAACGGAACTCCTTGTTACGGTATGTGCCTCCAGGGATCATTCCCATCTGGGCAAACTCTATGGCCTCAGCAAACACGGGGACAGAAGCAGCGCGAATCTTCATACCGATCTCACTGTCCTGGATCATTTCACAGGCATGTCCCAGAAGGCCAAAACCTGTGATATCGGTACAGGCATTGACTCCGATTTCCTGCATCGCTTCGGAGGCTACCTTGTTGAGAGTGGCCATATGGCCGGCGACTTTGGTCACGGTTTCTTCACCTGCCACCCTCCCTTTGATAGCGGTGTTGATGATGCCTGTGCCCAACGGTTTCGTCAGTATCAGCTTGTCTCCTGCCTTGGCTCCTGTCTTGGTGATCACTTTGCTTGGGTGCATGACACCAGTGACAGAGAGCCCGTATTTCAACTCCGTATCATCAACACTGTGCCCACCGACTAGCACCACACCAGCCTCCCTCATTTTCTCCAGCCCGCCCCTCAGAATTTCCCTCAATACCGATATGTCCAGAGTCTTGATGGGGAAGCAGACTACATTCATGGCGGTGAGGGGTTTGCCTCCCATGGCATAAACGTCGCTAAGGGCATTGGCCACCGCGATCTGCCCAAAGGTATAGGGATCATCGACAATGGGCGTGAAGAAGTCAATGGTCTGTATGATAGCCAGATCTTCGCTCAGCTTATACACACCAGCGTCGTCAGCCTTCTCCAGCCCCACGATGAGATTGGGGTCATGGATCAAGGGCAAGCCACACAATGCCCTGTCCAGGTCCCCTGGACCCAGCTTGGAAGCTCAACCTGCGCCGCGAACAGTCTCGGTGAGCCTGGGGTGCCCTTTGTCGTTCATTTACTTCTCCTTCGACCGATTCTCACCCATATGAGGTGCTAGATCGGGTGAATCCCCTGAATCTCTATCTGCTTCTTCTCCAGAATAGCCTTGACGCTCGGCTCATCTGGCCGGTCAAAGCGGAGGCAAATGCCACAGTCCGAGCTGAGTTGACGGGGTACGGGTATGAGCTTGATGGCCACGCCCGTTTTCTTGAACAGCTTCTCAGCCTGCAGGGCATTGCTCGTTGAGTAAAAGAGGACTACGCTATACTCTGCGGTTTCCATTCAACCATTCTATCATCAAAGAGAAATGATCTTGTCAGCGTCAAGCAATGCTGCGGTAATATCATACATGTTGGAAACGCGTCCTACCTCCACCGCCTCCTTCAGGTTATAGTACCCCAAGCAGGTACCACACGCCAGTATCTCAACCCCCTGCTTCTCCAAAGCCCGAAGGTCACCTATCACCTCGGAGTCCCTGGCCACCAGTTTGACACCGCTGTTCATGAAGATGATTCTGCTGGGCCTGGTTTCCGCCTCAGTCAGAGTATGCATGAAGCTGCGCATCAGCGTATTCCCCAGAATATCATCTCCCCGCCCTATGGTGTTGGATGAGATGAGGAGCACATCCGACTTAGTGGCAGGAGTGACTGAGGACTTCTCCAACCCGCTCACTTTCCTGGTCAGGTGTAGGTAAGTTGCTTCACCCTTCTTCTCCACAGATACCTGGAATCCCCGGCTGTCTGCCAGACGGGAAACATTCTGTTTAGCCGTCTCGTTATCTACGATCACAAACACTTCATCAGCTTTTTCCAACGCCTTTTTGGTCAAGACCACAGGTTGAGGACAGGCCAGACCACGCGCATCCACGTTTTCAGACATTCTAAAACCTCGCTTTGGTGGCAATGATTCTTCGCACTGCCTCCAAGGTTCCCTCTATATCATCGTCTGAAGTGAAGTAGCCGGGACTCAGCCTTATAGTCCCCTGAGGGAACGTTCCTAGCGTCTTGTGTGCTATGGGCGAGCAGTGCAATCCCGGGCGACACATAATCTGATGGTACTCCTCTAGTTGCATGGCCACTTCTGAAGGAATGAGCCCGGAGATATTGAAAGAGACGACCGCTACCCGTTTTCTGGGATCACTGTCTCCGTAAATGGTGACACCCGGGATAGCCTTCAATCCATCGATGATTGATCTTGTCAGCACCTGTTCCCTTTTCTGTATTTCATTTACACCCTGCTCCAGAACGAAGCGCACTCCAGCACCCAGGCCAGCCAGACCCACCGTGTTGGGTGTTCCACTCTCATACTTGTCAGGCAGAAAATCGGGCTGGTACTCATGTTCGGAGCGGCTACCCGTGCCTCCATATTTGAGAGGTTCGATGCTGGATTCAATACCTTTGCGAATGTACAGGCCGCCTGTTCCCTGCGGCCCGTAGAGTCCCTTGTGCCCAGAGAAGGCCAGCAGATCGATATGCATCTCCTCTACATCGACGGGATAGCATCCCATGGTCTGAGCCGCATCAATCATCAGAAGCACTCCGCGACGGCGGGTAATCTGGCCCACTTCGGCTACGGGCAGAAGGGTGCCCACGACATTGGAGGCATGATTGAGAATGACGAGCCTGGTATGCGGACCAACAGCCTGCTCTACGTCATGGGGATTGAGGAACCCTTCGGAAGAGCATTTGACCACGGTTACTTCGACACCCAGTTTCTCCATATGACGCAGTGGTCGCATCACCGAGTTGTGCTCCATGCTGCTGGTGATCACATGGTCACCAGGATGCAGGAGTCCTCGTATCACCACATTCAAGGCTTCGGTGGCATTCGAGGTAAAGACGATACGCATCGGATCACCGATGCCGAAGAGCATGGACAGGGACTCTCTGGTCTCATAGATAATGCGGCCTGCTTCAATGGAAAGCTGATGTGCGGAGCGGCCGGGGTTGGCCCCCGTATGGCGCATGAAATTATCCATCGCCTGATATACCGCTTCTGGTTTAGGCCAGGAAGTAGCCGCATTGTCCAGATAAATCATCTCGCGCCCTATCCTATGCTCTTCGACATGAGATTATAGCCTACTTTGACGATGGGCTCAGCAGCAGGCGAAATCCGTCTTCGATCCTCTCCACCTTGACGGAATAACCCCTGCTTCTGGCCAGGCGAGAGACATTCTCCCTGGAGACCTCGCTCTCCACAAGGACAGACAACGGTGCGCTCGGGTTATTGTCAATCGCTTCTTTGGTCTTGACTACGGGTATAGGGCAGGAGAAACCTCTGGCATCTACCTCCATCATCAGGATTGCCTCCTTTCCTTCATGAGGAAACCAATGACCAGGGCAATGGCCAGTCCGATGCCCACTGCCCAGGCACCAAACGTAGCTACTCCCTTGGTGCTGGCAGCCAGGCCGAAGTTATGAGCCACAGCCGCGCCAGCTATCATACCGAGGACCGTCATGACGGCATCAGTGTCTCCCTCACCAGAGAGGATCATCTGGCGCAGGGGACAGCCACCGAGGAGAGTAGCTGCCAGCCCTACCAGTGACATGCTGAAGAAGTTCCACAGGTGATTGTTATGAGCTATTGGCTGATCACTGAAACCCCAGTGACCCATTTGGCCGAGGATGAGGTTGGTAACCAGTGCCCCGACGAAGAAGGCCGCTATGATGCTAAAAAGGTGAATGTCCTTAATCAGCATCAGATCTCGCCAGCCCCCCACGAAGCACATCCTGGTCCGCTGAGCTAGAAAGCCGACGCCCAGTCCAATGACCAGAGCTACCCACAGCGCAGCGTGGAGCGCCCCGGGGCCCGTGGTGCTGGAGAAGATGAAATATGGGGTGAAGATGGCAAACAGGAGAAGGACTATTGTGAATGCAGGGAAAAGCCATCCCGGTAGGGCTGGCAGCTTGGTGGATCGACCGAGGTTGAAACCTCGCTTGAGGAAGAGGATCCCCAGGAAAGCACCAAAGATCAAGCCAACGAGAGCAGTGATCCCATTAAGATCGCCACCAGCCAATCGCAGCAAAGCTCTTACAGGGCAGCCTAGGAACACCAGGGCACCGATCATCATCAGGGCACCCAGCAAAAAACGAACTAGAGGCGCAGAGCCACCTCTAGTTCGAAATTCCTTGAAGGCAAAAGCAGCGATGAAGCTGCCAAGCACTAGCCCCAGTATTTCAGGGCGGATGTACTGCACCACCTCCGCTCGGTGCAAGCCGAGCGCTCCGGTGATATCTCTCAGGAAGCAGGCGGCGCAGAAGCCCATGTTGGCTGGATTGCCCCACCTGACTAGTAACGAAGCGAGGACTCCGAAGACCAGTCCGGAGAAGATCAACAATATACGCGGATTGAGCGATTGAAAGAATCGCCGCAAAACAGTTACCTCCTTTTCTAACTATTCTGGTAGAGACTTCTCTGACGAAGAGCCACGCCCTTCGGCCCAGATTGGTTCACGTTCGGCGATTCATCGATCTCACCCCCTCTCGGCCAGAATCTACGGGAAGAAATACTATTGTTCCCGCTTCCTGAATTTGTACCATCTCGGGAATCAACTTGTCAAAACATGCTTTTCCTCGCCAGTTTGCCCCTTAATGAGGCCTGTGCTACATTTGTATGGCCAAGGAGAGGATCAGGATGTCGAACGGTTTTCGCAGTCTCCCCAGCGTGGACAGGTTGTTGGCAGATGAGCGCCTCCAGCCGCTTGAGGCAATATATTCTCGCCAATTCATTACCGATGAAGTGCGCCTGATCCTTGAAGAGAGTCGTTCATCGATTGTCAGAGGTCAACCCGCCCCCTCTTTTGATGAATTGTTGGCATCGGTTTGCGCCCGTGTTGAGTCGCTGGGCCAAATCACACTAAGGCCGGTGATCAACGCCACTGGCGTTGTTCTGCACACCAATCTGGGCCGTGCGCCCGTCAGCCAGGAAACCGCAACTGCTATGAAGGCGGTCTCACTGGGCTATGTGAATCTGGAATTCGATCTTGAAAGTGGGGCACGCGGGTCTCGCGAAGTCCACATATCCTCCCTGCTGTGTCGCCTTACGGGGGCCGAAGCAGCCCTGGTGGTGAATAACAACTCCTCTGCAGTTCTCCTCGCCTTGAGTGCCCTGGCGAAGAAGAAAGAGGTGATTGTGTCCCGAGGGCAAGCAGTAGAGATCGGCGGTGGTTTCCGCATCCCCGATGTGATGCGCCAGAGTGGGGCCAAGCTGGTGGAAGTGGGTACCACCAATTGTACCTACCCATCGGACTACGAGCAGGCGATTACCGCCAGAACAGCGGCACTGCTCCGTGTGCACTCAAGCAACTTCAAGATAATCGGGTTCGCCCAAGAAGTATCTGTAAATGAAATCGCCGAACTGGGGGCAAGGCACAATCTGCCCGTGCTGGATGATTTGGGGAGCGGTTGTCTCCTGGATACCACCAGATTTGGATTGGGCCCGGAGCCTATGGTTCAGGACAGCATTGCTGCCGGCGTCGCCTTGGCCTTCTTCTCGGGTGATAAGCTCCTGGGTGGCCCACAAGCCGGCATCATTGTGGGCAAGAAGCACCTCATTGACAAACTCAGGAAACACCCCCTGGCTCGTGCAGCGCGCGTTGACAAAACGAGAATGGCCGGGCTGGCTGCTACCCTTCTCCATTATCTCAAGGGAGAGGCAGAGCAGAAGATACCAGTGTGGCAGATGATATCGATGCCTCTGGAGGAGATAGAGAAGCGGGCCAGGGAGTGGTCAGAGCACTTCAAAGGACTGGCCACCGTGACGGAAGGCGAATCTGTAGTGGGAGGGGGTAGCCTGCCGGGAAGCACTCTGCCTACCAGGCTTCTGGTCATCAAGGGATCAGCCAGGGCAAAAGAGCGGAATACGGTTCAAGCACTGGCGGCCCGGCTAAGGGCTCACCAGCCACCGGTTGTGGGACGGATAGAAGGTAATTCACTGCTTCTCGACCCCCGCACTGTGTTCCCTGATGAAGACCGTATAGTCCTTGAGGCACTTCGCCACGGCCTGGATTCCCTGGGAGTGGGCTGAGGGGTTTGAATGAAGATTGTGGGAAGAGAGGTCTTCTCAAGTTCACTTCGGACCAGGAATCAATAGTGTCTGGACAACAAACAAGCTGAATCGCCCTATGTTACCAGACTCCTGGATTCCTCTGTCTCCCATTCGTTTTGGTGAGGTCGAGGTGCCTTGGGCTGTTTCTCTTTACCTTCATTGACTGGTTGCAGATGGTTACTGAACTCCCTTTGTTGGCCACACAATCTGCACACGCCCTTGCTGGTTTCCTCCTGTGCAAACTCGATTATCCAATGGTGCCTACAGGTTCCTTTTGATTCAGTCTGCAGAGCATTCAATCGCCGTTTCACTGGCATGGCATCAACTCCGTAATGATATTGAAGACTCGATGAGTTCCCTCTCAGGAACATTCCCGCTACTGCCGATATAGTCTACGCTGGCATGCTCTCAAGCGTATCACCGCAAGGGCTGATATCCTCTCGTAACTATCACAACAGGCTGTCATTCCTCTCCACCAGAACGTGACAAAAGTCGCTTACTGTCCGCCATCAGTTAAATACAATTTATGGTGTATTAAGAACACTGTCTCAAAGAAAGCAGAAGGAGGTACAATGATGACAGCTATGATAGTAAGACGCCCAAGTATCATCGAGGAGCTAGAGAATCTGACGGACGGGCTGTGGACAAACTGGGAACGTTGGGGTGGTCATTATATGACCCTGGATGTCCACGAGGCAAATGATGAGTTGGTAGTGAAGGCCGAGCTTCCTGGTGTTGAGAAGGACAGCTTCGATGTGACCATCGACGGGGAGTTGCTTCGGATAGAGGCTGAGAAGAAGGGCGCGGATGAGACACAAGAGGGTAGCTACTACCTGCGCGAGAGGCATTATGGTAAGTTCTCACGAGCTCTATCTCTTCCATTCCCTGTTGACTCTGGCAAGGCATCAGCCACTCTGGAGAATGGAGTCTTGGAGATACGGTTGCCCAAGGCTGAAGAGGCCAAGAGCAAGCGGATTGAAGTGAAATAGAGCGGACCTCGAATAACGGTTGTAGGGGGAGTTGGGGTTTACCCGGCTCCTTCTTTTTGCCCAAGCGGCCCTCGTGACCGTCAATTACCTTGGGGGGCAGTCATATTGGAGGTTTGCTGTCCGTTTGGACCTTGTTGCCGTATCTACGGATCCGATGGACTCTGCCGGGCTGCAAGCTGGGCCTAGAAGGTTCGCTTCACACAGATCGTGGATATTTCGCCCAATTCTATGTCCATTAGGTAACCGCGGTGTTCCGTGTCACCAGGTCGCTCTAGGGTGTTCTGAACGCCTTCAGAAGTCATCACGATGTCTACTTCTTCGTGGGGCTGCAAGTGCATTATCTGCGACAGTAGCTCGCTGATATCAGAGCCCTGCAATGGAGTTTCATCTGAAGCTTTCCCTGACAGCGCATCCGCAGGATGGCCCAACACTGATTGCTGATCGATCGCATAACCCATGCTATCTCCTTTTCCGTCCGTCATTCATCTGTGATCTGATAATGAACGCTGACTATCAGGGCATAGAGGATTCCTGGTATGCCGTCACTATGTCCGGCCTACACTCTCGTGCTGGTAGCGACAGACGTTTGACCAAGCACTTCGTCAACCTTCGATTCTGCGAGTGCCAACAGCTCTTTCAAATCCCTGTTCTCGTGGTCAAGAGTCCTAATACGTTCCAGCGCCCTGTCTCTCTCCTGGTGAAGAGCCTTGGCGAGGCCAGCAGCCTCTTCCATCTTCTGCAGTATCGATTGTTGTTGTGCCATATATTCCCTCGTCGGTCTTGATTGAAGTGTCCGATGCTACCAGGTGTCTCCGAGCCGCTCCTTCAGACGAGCGCAGAACCGCATGACAGTCGTCACTCCTCAACTGGATTCTACGCGAACGGCGTCTCAAACAGACCTCAGGGGTATGACAAAAACTCACCAATAGTTCACACTGGACCAGAGGATCCATGACCCTTCACAAGTCAGGTCTTCGCCTTGACGCTGGCGTATGTCGGCGTTCACTTGCTCCTTCTGACTGCAAGAATGGCGATCAGGACTACCAGACCAAGGAGGGCGAGTCCCACCGGCAATATCACACGCCACGTCGTTACTCTGACCAACAACGCAAAACTGAAGCCCAATCCCAGCACCAGAATCCACGCCAGAAGTCCCAATAACAGTTCCATGGCTGAAGTTCTTACGCTGTGCATATCGCTTCTCCCGCTTGATGTTCTGTATGTTCTGTCACATTTGTATGTGCAAAAGAAAGGCATCTTCTGCCGTCACGATCCCTCTTCCAGGTACTTGCGGTTTTTTTCCGCCGCAGCTTCCATCTCATCCTCCATCATCTTCTTGATCCACTTCTTCCCAAGCTGGCCCAGAACCTTTCCCGCCATTCCCCCAAACTTGATGTCCATTGTATAGGTCACCTTGGTCCCTTCAGATACTGACTCAAAGGTTGTCGTTGATTTCGAGCCTTGCCCCGGACCTGACACTACTTCGGAGTCGATGCGATGCGGCAGATGGAGCACCGTTTTATGCGTGGTCTTCAATCGTCGACGTCCCGCATCCCGTTCTTCCTCAACCAGTATCTCATTCTCACGGCTGCTCACGATCTTGAACGATGCGTCATCGCTTGAATGCATACTGAAGTATAGCTCGGGATTGCCGAAATACTCGACCACCTTCTCTATTGGGACTCGGATGACCTTTCGTAGCTGAACCTTGGCCATGCTTTCACCTCACGATAGACCGCGCAGTATAAAAACTGTTGAAGGTTGTGAACTCCGACTGTTGTTTTCGCCGAAGAGGTTGCCCCTTCCATCGACTGCGCGAAGCCGGAGGAAGATTATACCATCGTAAGCCTCATCCTCCAACTCTCACGCCCGGCATTCAGAATACGCCACTGCAACTCGGATCGGACCGTCCATGGAGGGAATATGTCTGTAACCCTCCAGGCTAGAGGACACTCTTTCGAAGACAGCATGAATCCTACAAGTCGCCACCGGGGTCCATTCAATGCTGACAGGTGAGGGTGCTATGAGGAACACAAGAGACTCACAGGTCCACGGCCAATCCGAATCTATGGAAACAGGAGCACCACAATGCGAGTACAACAGGTGGGGCATCGAATCAGGATCGGTGTAGGTCTCTCCACAATTGCCAGAGAGCATAAAGGGCAACAAGAACACATAGTCCCAGCTCCAACCCTCTGACCCACGCATTAGGTTCGACTGCCTTCACAGCCCCATTTATCCACATCAGGGCAAATACGCCTGACAGGCCTATGAATCCACAACACAACAAGAACAAGGGCAACGCCCGACCGTTCAATACGCGTCTGACTCTGCCCATATTCTTATTCGTCTCCACACGCCATTGGTTTGCCACTTTCGACTTCCATACATTGGTACACCCGCAACAGCTTGTTGCATCTGTTTTCTGGGTTCAGATCGCCTATGAGGCTCCCTGCAGGGAATAAGTAAGATCAGAGACAGAATAACCATGAGCCCTACCTGAATACCTAGTGAGTCCAGGGCATCAACGTCTCTTATATATCTGGGGAATATACCACTCAGATGTATCCATCTTCCTTGAGAGCCTAATATCCATTCAAAGTCCCAGCATAGCCAAGCCCAGAGGCCTGACAGCAAATACCATCTGCCCTTTGTGACTACTGCCGAGACTGCCAGTACATGAACTCCTATAAGAATACCCCAGTACCACCATGGGCCATGAAGCCCATGATAAGCTCCGATTTCGTCCAGTACCCAGTGGGAAACAAACCCACCTGCTAGAGTAAGGCTGACCTTAGCCCAGAGTGGCTTTCTCCTCACCACTTCATATACAGTGGCCCCAGCTAATAAGTGCGCCCCAACCCACATTCCTGCTCTACCCCCTGATAGACATGCTCTATGTCGCTATCTTCCCAGCCAAAAGACCGTGTGCGAGATACACCCCCTACCTCCTAGTAGAATTTGGGCAACCTGCACCAACCAGTTCGGAGTAAGACCAAATGGCGGCATCAGACTATATCAGTGTCTCCAAAAGCGGTCACCAGCCACGCCGGGGGCCATTCCGCTGTCGAGTTCCCCCCCAGAGATTCGGCGGGGGCCTGCTGCAGTTTGCTAATGAGCCATCTGAGAAGCCAGCCATGACCCTGCATTTTTATGGAGAAGAGAGGATTCGCGGTGTCATACCGCCCATGCATGTTCTTGGCGAAAACATCCACCTGGTAAAGATGAAGTCTGTCTCTCACTTCTATGCATACGGCCTCACCCATGAACACTCTCACCGTGTCACCGGGGTTGTTGGTGATATCATCCTCGTACTCCTCGACAGCTAGCGCATCCGCAGCTTGGAGAAGGCTGCTAATCTGTTCACATAGTTCCTTTTGCATTTCACACCCCCCTAACCATAATCCGCTTGCCTGAAGCAAGTGAGAGCCTGGAGCCTTTTGTGCCCAAAAAGAAAACCGACCCCAGTGGGGTCGGTTTCACTACTAGCTCCTCACCGCCCAAGTGACCATCTACGGGCAGTGATTCGTCGCTCCCCTGTGTCTATTTACTAGATTTATTCCAGGTATCTTGTTTCTATCCTATTAGTCGGAGGAAGACGACCAAAACCCTCAATCCCATCTGTGCATACCTTTCCAGCCAAATCAAGGGCAGAAAGAGTAACCAAAATGAGAACGTGCACGTTATTCAGGAGCCCTGCCGCCAGCCTGAAGCGCTCATCTGCCCAACTGCACAATGTCAGAATTCTTGTGTGAGATGGCAGAATGCGGACTTGACGCAACCCGCAGGAAAACGAGGTGGATCTGGACAAAAGCGGCTATCAGTCGAAAGGCCGGCCCGATAGCCGCGGAAGGCAGTGCTACAATGGCGGTGGGAGGAGGCAACTGAATCGGGTCTTCGCTTGGCAGTCCTGGCCCGCGCACTCAGTTCTATTTGACCCTGAATATGGAGAATGTTCCGGTCGCTTTGGCAACAAGACGTCCATCATTTGCGATTTCTGATTCCAGGGTGGCAATCCTCTTGCTCCTGTGAAGGATTCTTGTATCACAGGTCAGCCTACCCGATGCCACCGCCTTGAGGTAGATGATTTGGATTTCTATGGTTGCACACAGCTCATCATCTTCCATACATGAGTAAAGTGCGCCTCCCATGCCGGTGTCGGCCATCGAATAGATGACGCCCCCGTGCAGCACCCTGTGAGGGTTGAGTAACCGTTCGTCTACCTCCAAGACACACTGACTGTGTCCATCCTCACACCTGACGAAATCCAGGCCTATGAGGTCTCCGAACGGATTGAACCCTCCTGACCCCGGAGGTATCTTCTTGGGCATAAAGATTTCCTCAAAATTCCTACCCGAAACTATAGCACGGGCTACCTCTCACGCCGTACACTCACCCCACTAGAGCTGTAGTTCCTCTCTGAGTATAGCGAAGAATTTCTCTTTCGCGTGCTTCTCATACCAGGGATGATGGCCACAGCGCTCCAGTAGTATGAATCGAAAGTTGTCCACGAATCTGGAAAGCGGAGTCTCCACCCCTTCGGCGGGATGGGGGTCGTACTCTCCATGGATTGCTACCACTGGACACTTTGTTTCGTTGCCAATCTTCAGAAGCTCCCCATTGCTTCTCATCTCTTCGGCATCTCTCCAAACACTCTGATAGATATCGTACTGGTATTCAAT
>Ga0154632_1096_pt1 | contig 31650 bp, 27 predicted proteins | sample Rifle2008BG13ft_FD_116061 | JGI IMG/M metagenome (GOLD analysis project Ga0154632, IMG submission 116061) | Chloroflexi bacterium RBG_13_53_26
CTGGGCAGTCCCCGCATCAGCTACTACGATGAGACCAATGCCGACCTGAAGTATGCCCGGTGGAATGGAGTTGCATGGAGTATCGAGATTGTTGACAGCCAGGGCTGGGTGGGCCAGCATACCTCGATGTCATTGGATGCTGGGGGCAATGCTTCCATCAGCTACTACGATGCTACAGGTGAAAACCTGAAGTATGCTCACTGGAATGGCATTGCATGGGACAGACAGACGGTGGATGCGGATGGAGATGTGGGCAGCTACACCTCGCTGGCGTTCGACGCATCCGGGTACCCGACCATAAGCTACCATGATGAAACACACGGCAGCCTGAAGTATGCTTACTGGTCTGGCACATCGTGGCAGATCGAGACGGTGGATGCTGAGGACTGGGTTGGGGGACATACCTCACTGGCCTTTGATGCTTCGGGGCAGCCAGGCATCAGTTACTACGATGGCAAGGAAGGCGATCTGAAGTATGCCTACTGGGATGGCACCGCATGGGAGATAGCCCGGGTTGACAGCGAAGGCAGAGTGGGCACCCGCACGTCGGTTGGTTTCGATACCTTAGGCGGCCCGGTCATCAGCTACTACGATGCCAGCAATGAGACTCTGAAGTGTGCCCGCTGGAACGGCAAGGGGTGGGAAAAGGAGACAGTCAGCGGCGTGCCGTGGGTGGGCAGGTACACCTCACTTGACTTCGACAGCAAGGGGAATCCTGCCATCAGCTACTATGACCCGATGGAGGGAGACCTGAAGTATGCCTACTGGGTGGGGGAATACTGGCTCTGGGAGGAGAATACCTGGAGCATGGAAACCGTTGACTCTGCGGGCAACGTCGGGCGGTACACTTCCCTGGCCTTCGATGCTCTGGATAATGCCTGTATCAGCTACTACGATGTGACCCAGGGCAATCTGAAGTACGCCCATTGGAACGGGAGGAACTGGGAGATCGCGACGGTGGACAGCGGGGGCGATGTAGGCAGCTACAGCTCCCTGGCGATCGATGGTTCCGGCAATCCGGCGATGAGCTACTATGATGCTACTAATGGGAATCTGAAGTATGCTCACTGGAGTGGACTGGGTTGGGATATCACCCCCCTTGACATTGCGGGTGATGTTGGCGTGTATTCGTCGCTGGCCTTTGACGATATACTGGGATACCCTGCCATTGCCTACTACGATGCCACCAACGGTGATCTGAAATATGCCCGCTGGAACGGCACAGGCTGGAATATCGAGACAGTCGATAGCGGGAGCGATGTAGGCAGCTATGCATGTCTGGCCTTTGACTGCTCTGGCGTCCCGGCCATCAGCTATCATGATGCCACCAATGGTCATCTGAAGTATGCCCGCTGGAACGGCACAGGCTGGATCACAGAGGTGGTGGATGAAGATGGCTGGGCGGGCAGCCACACTTCGCTGGTATTCGATGCGCTTAATCTTCCGGCCATCAGCTACCATGAGGCCTCGGAAGGAGATCTGAGGTATGCTCACTGGAACGGCCAGAAGTGGGATATGGAGTCAGTTGATATCTCTGACTGGGCAGGCAGATATACATCAATTGATTTTGACCAGTGCGGGCAACCGTTCATCAGCTATGACGGGGCGACAAACGGGGACCTGAAGTATGCCTATATCCGAAATCCAGCCCCTCACCAACCCTCCAACGAGTTGCCGGTGGATGGGGCGGACCGTATTGACTCAGCGACTGTTGTTCTCCAGGCTTCGCTGTTCTCTGACCCCTGCATTGACAGTCAGCGGGCTTCCCAATGGCAGATAACCACAACGGCTGGAAACTACTGCACCCCGGTGTTCGACAGCGGTCCGGACGAGATTAACCTGTTGCGAATCACAATAGCGCCAGGCATCCTGGGTGAGTACACCACATATTACTGGCACGTGAGGTATCAGGATTGTCACGGTTTTTGGTCCGAATATTCGGATGAAACGTCCTTCTCCACAGGGACGCCTCCATACCAGCCGGTGAATAGCTCGCCGGCCGATGGGGCCGTTGAGGTGGCCACAGCGCCGATGCTGGCGGCTTCGGCCTTCTCGGATCCAGAACTCAGTGACACTCATGCGGCCTCTCACTGGCAGATTACTGCCAGTGCAGGTGACTATGAGGGGCTGCTATTCAACGAGATCACGCAGGGGATTAATCTGACTCAAATGAGGATCGCGGCAGGGGTGCTGGATGTCAGTACCACCTACTATTGGAGAGTGAGATACCAGGACAACCACGGCGCGTGGTCTGTGTTTTCGTCAGAGACCTCGTTTACCACCGCCGCTGTTGTCCAGAATCCACCGTATCAGCCCACGAACGTTTCTCCGGCTGGTGGGGAAAGCGGTGTCAGCTTGACGCCTACCCTGGTAGGCGGCGCGTTTTCTGATGCTGACCAGGGAGACACGCATGCTGCGTCGCAATGGAGGATAACATCGGCTGCAGGCGACTATTCCAGTCCGGTCTTTGACAGCAGTAGAGATGTGATCAATCTCACTGAGATCATCATCCCCTCGCGGGAGCTTAGTCCTGATATGGCCTACTACTGGCAGGTGCGGTACCAGGACAGCCAGGGCATCTGGTCAGACTGGTCAGCCGAGACAGTCTTAACCACCATAGCAACCCCGGAACCAGGCCCCGAAGCCGGTATCCCGACGGGGCTGGTGATTGTGGCCACCGTTGTCTCTATCATCATCCTGGTGGGTGTCGCCGCTCCCCTGATGCTGCCCCTTTAGGCGTGGGGCATGGGGACACACTTTCCAGCAGGCAGAAATCGCCCGGACGCAATCAGCTCAAAAGCTGAGTTTCTGCATGGATAGCTTCCCCCACGGCAGCAAGGCCAGGGCAGATTGCTGTGGTGTGGATAGTGCCATTGAGGGGAACATCTTGGGGACAGCTAGGCTGCTGCGGGTGGCTAGACTGCTAACAGAGCTTCTAGTATCTGCGGCAGAATTCTGAGTTGAAAAAGATCCATCATTAGTTCCGCCAGGATGTGTGATTGGCCGCAAGCTGTAAGCTCGGCGTTGTAGGTGGTCCAGAGTGTGCCGCAGATATTGGTTTGTCCTATCGCTGTCGAGGTGGCAAAATATCCAGAGATCGCATCCATTAAGGCCAAACCCTTAGCAATGATCGATGTCAATACCAATTGAGCTCACCCCCCCCTTGATTGCCTAGAAGCAATTGTGCAGATTACCACATTTTCCAGGGATTGTCAACTTTGTTTTGTTTTGGGCTTGTGTAGGAAGAGGACTAATCGTGTTTCTGGTGGAGACGGGGGAGAGTCGAACTCCCCGTCCAGAGGAACTTGCTCAAGACCTGCTACAGGCTTAGTTGACTGTTTGTCTCACCCGGCCAGCCTCTGTCAACCGAGTCTGGCTGAGTTAGTCGAGTTTTCTTAGACCACTCATATCGACGTCAGAATGGCCGCACCCCGACATTGCGTCGCCCATCACCGACCCATCGAGGAGAGGTCAGTGTGAACGGTAGCCGATGTTAGGCGGCTACGAGTACAGGCTCGTTATCGCCAGTTACTGTTGTGCCACTGGTTTTATGAGGGTAGCGGCACCTCAGCCTGCAGTCTTGTCGCGCCCTCCCCTGTCGAACCCGCGCGTCCCCACTAGTGCTTGATACGATAGGTTTTTAAGGTTCTCTCTATTTCCCGGTCCGTCTGGCGTCGGGCCAGAGTCTCTCGCTTATCATACAGTTTCTTGCCTTTGGCCAGTCCTAACTCCACCTTGGCCAGGCTCTTCTTGCTCAGATACAACCGAAGCGGCACCAGAGTGAGCCTCTTCTGGCTGGCCTTCCCGGCCAGCATGCTTATCTCATCCCGATGCAGCAGCAGCTTGCGCGAGCGGGTAGGCTCGTGGTTGTGGCGATTGCCGGCATCGTAGTGAGCGATGTGGGCATTGATCAACCACACCTCCCCATTTTCAATCCTGGCGAAGGACTGGGCCAGGTTCACTTTGCCTGCCCGAATCGACTTGATCTCGGTTCCCGTCAAAGCAATACCGGCGTCAACGGTCTCCTCGATATCGTAGTCGTGCCGTGCCTTGCGATTAACGGCTATTGTTTTTGCTTCCTGCATCGTCTCTCTGTATTAATTATACCACACTGCTTCACATCACCATGAGGTATTATAGCGCGGACGATATGATCGCTGAAATACACCGTTGACACCAAATCCGAAGTTCCAAACTCTAAATCCGAAACAACATCGAAATTCCAAATCGAAATCTCAAAGTCTCTTGCACCACCTCGCCCCTGGATCCGCCTGAGGCGGATGACATGGAGGGGGTGCGTTATGACATGAAAAGAGGTGGGAAGGACATGGGTGTGGTGTGCGGAATGATGTTGGGAGGGCGCAGGAATGATATAGGGAGAGGCGGGAATGAGGTATGGAGTAATGCGCAAATTATCGTACGCCGTGTTTGCTTGTGCATCTTGACTGACCTCGGCTATAATCAGCCCAAGGCAGTGATCTGATTGCCAATGATGCGTATTGTTCGTCTGCTGCTGTTTTCAATCCTGATTGCGGTGGCTCTGGCTGGCCTGGCAGGAGCCACTGCGCGCGCTGATGCTCCGTTCATCTATGTACTTGAGGCCGATGGGGTGGTCAATCCCAGCCTGGTGAATTACATCGACCGCGGCATCACCAAAGCAGAGGATGATGGTGCGGCAACCTGCATTATCGAACTGAACACGCCCGGAGGACTGCTTTCCTCTACGGAGGATATCGTCAGCAGGATAGCCAGGGCGCAGGTCCCGGTTGTTGTCTATGTACCTAGAGGGGGCTGGGCGGCTTCCGCCGGCGCGTTCATCACCTTTGCGGCGGATGTAGCCGCCATGGGGCCGGGGAGCGTCATCGGTGCCTCTACACCCATAGGTGGAGGTGGTGGTGATCTCTCTGATGACGAAAGAAACAAAGCGGTGAATCTGGCCAGTCAGTGGATGAAGAGCATCGCCGAGGAGCATGGCCGTAACGAGGAAGCCGCCATGGCTGCAGTGATACACGCAGCCTCTTTTTCGCCGGGTGAAGGACGCGGTACCACCGATCTGTCGTCATACAACCAGGAGATACTGGGGGTGGAGCGCCTCGATCCACCACTCATCGACGACGCCGGTGCCGTGGATATCGAGGAGCTTATCGAAAGACTTGGCGCAGGGATAACCCTGGCTAATGGCGAACCGTTCAGTATCCCGGCTGATGTCAGCATCCGTTACATTAACATGAGTGCGTTGGAGCGGTTTCTGTTTGCCATCAGCGATCCCAACATTGCCTATATCCTGCTCAGCATCGGCTCACTGGGGGTTCTGGTAGAGTTGCTCCATCCGGGGATCATTTTGCCTGGCGTGATAGGTGCGGCCTGCCTTCTTCTGGCCATTTACTCGCTCGGTGTGCTGGAGGCCAACTACGCCGGGATCATATTGATCGTGCTGGCCTTCGCGCTTTTTATAGCGGAGGCGTTTACGCCGACATTCGGACTTCTTACTGCGGGAGGTATCGTGGCTTTGGTTGCTGGTTCGTTTATCTTATTCAGCGGGACTCCTTATGAAATCGATCCCTGGCTCATTGCCACAGTAGTGGCCATCTTCAGTGGTATTGCCATCTTTCTGATCACTGCTATCCTCAGGGCACATCGCCGCCGCGTTAACACAGGACGAGAAGGACTGTTAGGACAGACGGCGGTAGCCCGAACACCACTCGACCCGAAGGGTATGGTTTTCGTGGAGGGAGAGCTGTGGGGTGCTGTGGCAGAAGAGGGCAGAGTGGAGCCAGGAGAGGAGGTGACGGTTACTCAGGTCGAGGGATTGAAGCTGAAAGTGCGCAAGAAATCTAAGTAGGAGGTGCAAGTGTGATAGCCGTGTGGGTTGCGGTTGTAGCTGTAATAGTATTGTTGTTCCTGGTCCTGCCAGCAGCACTCAAGGTGGTAGCTCAATACGAGAGAGGGGTAGTGCTTCGTCTGGGGCGTTTCGTGGGCATAAAGGAGCCAGGACTGCGTGTCATTGTGCCATTTATCGATCGGATGTGGAAGGTGGACACGCGTATTGTGACCATGGACGTTCCGGCGCAGGAGGTGATCACCAGAGACAACGTCACCATCAAAGTAGATGCGGTGGTGTATCTCAGGGTGATTAATGCAGACGATGCGGTGCTCAAGGTGGCTGACTATATTAAGGCCACATCTCTTATTTCGCAGACCACCCTGCGCAGCATTCTGGGTCAACATGAGTTGGACGAGATCCTGGGACAGCGAGACAAGCTCAATGCCAGGCTGCAAGAGATCGTCGATGAGCAGACAGACCCATGGGGAGTGAAGGTCAGCGCGGTAGAGATTAAGGATGTGCAGCTCCCCGAACCGATGCAGCGTGCTATGGCAGCTCAAGCTGAGGCGGAGAGAGACCGAAGGGCTAAGATTGTTCATGCCGAAGGGGAGGCACAGGCAGCAGAGAAGCTGGCCCAGGCTGCAGAAGTTCTTTCGTCGCAGCCCGCTGCTCTGCAGTTGCGTTACCTGGGGACACTGAAAGAGATAGCTACCGAAAGAACAAACATGGTGATTTTCCCACTGCCCATAGACATATTGACTGCCTTCATGGGCAAGGGTCAATCTTCGAAATAGAAAGCCACAGAAGATTCACGTGAGTCCTGGGCAACATACGGTTCATGCCCCTATGCTGATCTGTGGTGAAGAGGAAGATTTGGGGAGGGCTGGAGGCTTCAATGTACAGCGCCAGCCCTCTTAACTTCTACGGTAGCGAGGAATGCCGCGGCCTCATACCAGCCACGAATCAAGACACATGGCCAGGAAAATGACCCCCAGATAGGGGAAGGCCGACAGCTTGTAGACCCTCCAGGCGTCCTTTGTGGCTGTGGAGGTGATCAGGCGAGCGCTGGCGCCAATCATCAGGACGCCCAGGATCGTGGCCAGGGAGAGATACAGCACTCCCAGGTTGCTGTCGGTGAAATAGAGAGCCAGAGAAGCAGCCAACAGAGGCAGAGAGAGCAGAACTAGAACGGGGATAGCTTTCCTGAATTCTCGACTCAAGGGGAAGTATCTCACCCCACCGCTGATGTAATCATCCCGGTTGGCCAGCATCAGGCTCCACACGTGCAGTGGGATCCATATCCAGATCATCAGGCAGAGGAAAAGGAGCGGAAGCTCAAAACGAGGGTTGAAAGCAAACCAGGCAATGAGCACTGGGGCACAGCCAGAAATGGACCCCAGGAAGGGGCAAAGCACCGTTTTCCGGCAGACAACTGCCGCCACCGTCCCTATCAGACCAAAGACGAAGCAAAGTGGGTGAAGGATCCAGGCGAGCCCGAGGGCTGCCGCGGTGAGTGCCAGGCAAAATAGCAGAGCATTTTCGGGAGGTTGGATGCGCTTCGATGCCAGACAGCGGCGTCTGGTTCTCTTCATCCGAGAGTCAACCTCGCGGTCAATGTAGTTGGTCAGGCCATTGACTCCACCGCTTCCCAGAGTGATCGCCAGCAAGGCAAGCAGAAGTCGATCTATCGGTGGCAGTCCGCCCGCGGCGACGACGGCGGCACAGAAGCCGATGAATACAAGCAGGCTCGTTTCTCGAGGTTTCAAGACTTCAATGTAGTCCCAGATTCTGGCAATTCTGGCGTTTATTCCTACCAAGGTGTGTCTCCCTCACTATTTGGAATTTGGCTGGGCGTATTTTTCGCGCAGCACGCGCTTAAGAACCTTGCCCATCGGATTGCGGGGCAGCTCATCCACAAACACCACGAAGTTCGGCTTCTTGAAGCTGGACAGCTTCTGTCGACAGCACTCCTTGATCTCCTCGGGGGTGGCTTTCTCGCCTTTCTTGAGAACCACTACGGCCATAACCTCCTGACCCCACTCGGGATCAGGGACACCGATCACGGCTGCCTCTTCTATCTTGGGGTAGGAGTAGAGGGCGTTCTCCACTTCCTCAGGGGAGATGTTCTCGCCTCCCCGTATGATCATGTCATCGGCTCTGCCAGCCAGATAGATGTAACCCTCTTCGTCCATGTAACCCGTGTCTTTGGTATGGAGCCAGCCGTCTTTGGTGAAGGCTTTGGCTGTCTTCTCGTCGTCCTTCCAGTAGCCGCTCATAACCCGTGGGCCTCTGGCCACAATCTCGCCTACCTCACCCAGTGGTAGCTCCTTTCCTTCTTCGTCGATAATCCTGACCTCTACATCGGCCATGGGCCTACCGATAGAGGAAGCAAGCCTTTTCAGTTTCTTCTCCTTCTCTGCCGGTGTACCGCTGATGATATGATCTTCAGGCCCGAGCATGGTAATGGTAGAGGCGGTTTCTGTCTGCCCGAAGGCGTTGATGAACCTCACGTTGGGCATGACCTCGATGGCCTTCTTGATTACCTCAAAGGGCATTGGGGCTGCTCCATAGGTTATGACTCTCAGGCTGGACAGGTCATACTTGTCGAAGTCAGGGTTGTCGATGACCCTTTTCAGCATAGTGGGAACCAGCATAGCTCGACTTGTCTTCTCCTGCTGCACCATGCCCATCCACTCTTTAACCTCGAACTGTCTCATCATCACCAAGGTCCGTCCACCGTATACAGCAGCGAGCATGGCTTGAACACCCGCCACATGATACAGGGGAACAGTGAGCAGATTCTTCTCTTCCACGTCGGGGCTGGCAGGATCGACGTTTTCCAGCACGTAGAAGGCGAAGCTATTATGGGTTAAGGGTACGCCTTTGGGACGTCCGGTGGTGCCGGCAGTATACATCAGTATGGTGGTGTCCTCTTCGCTGGGCTCGGTGATCAAATCATCGGGGGATGCAGAGGAAATCACATCTTCATAGTAGAGCATACCTGGGTTTTTGCCATCAATGGAGATGTAATTTCGGACAGAGGACAACTGGGGGCGCATGCTCTTGACCATATCCACATAGCGGTCGCCGATAAACAGAGCTACCGCCTCGGCGTTGGTCAACATGTAGCCAAGCTCATCCTCTTTGGCCCTGAAGTTCAGGGGCACCAGAATGCCACCTACCTTGGCTACAGCGTAGTATGTTTCAAGGTACTGGCTGCAGTTCACCTGTATTATGGCTACCCTGTCACCCTTCGTGACGCCCAAACCGAGCAGGGCGTTGGCCAGCCGATTCGATCTCTCATTCACCTCGCTGTAGGTGTATCTCTTGCCCTCAAACACCACGCACTCCCTGTCGGGACAGATGGCGCTAGAGATACTGAGAAAATCCAAGGTATTCATTGAAACTCCCTCCCTCTTTCTATCTTCAGAGCCCACCTGGGGCTCAGTCTATTGGCTATATTACCTGCCTCTACCAATGGCAGTCCTCTGCCTTGTCTGGCTATGTCACTGAAATGTGGAAGTCCTGCTCTCCAGAAATGCCTTTACCCGTTCCAGTGTTTCATCACTCGATAATACCAGAGTTGCCAGCATTTTCTCCAGTTCCAAGCCTTCGTTCAGACTCATGTCGCTCCCTCTGACCAGGGCCTCTTTAGCACATTTCACGGCTACCGCAGGCATAGAGGCTACCTTCTGTGCCAGTGCTTCCACGGTGGGAACCAAATCGCTTGGAGGCACCACCCGATTTGCCAGGCCAGCGGCCAGAGCCTCGTGAGCATCGATCCAGCGGTTGGTCAAGAGCATCTCCAATGACCTGGCTCTCCCAATGGTTCGGGGCAACGTTTGAGTACCTCCAGCCGCTGGAATAATCCCCAGTGTTGCCTCGGGCAGTCCAAATCTGGCGTCTTCTGCGGCAATCCTCAGGTCACAGCAGAGGGCCATCTCAATCCCCGATCCCAGGACATATCCGTGAAGGGCTGCGATCACTGGCTGGGGCAGACTGAGGAACAGCCCCCAGATATCGCGTTCCCATCGCACTTGGCGGGCTATCACCGGAGAAGGAGCAGTCAGGAAGTCAGTCAGGTCCGCTCCAGCACAGAAGGCCCTTTCGCCAGCCCCCTTCAGAATAACCACTCTTACGTCGGGGTCGTCCTTTATGGCGCTGATGACTTGACATAAATCGTCGCGCATCTGAACGTTGTAGACATTCAACACCTGAGGACGGTTGAGGGTAACCCGGGCAATATCCCCGCCTCTTTGGTAGATTATGGTTTGGAATTCGGTACTCGTCTGGCTCGAGCGCATAGTTCTTCCAGTTCGATCTCAGTGTAGTATTTGCCGATATCGCTCAGGAAATGGGCATCACTGTTGCTCAGGAGGAGCAATTGGCGCTCCTTGGCCAATCTTCTGACCAATTCTCCATCGATATCGTCGTCGTGCGTGGGGTTTCTGATCTCGAGGCCATGGATGCTGTCATCTATTTCGGAAGCCAAGTCTTTGACAGGGGGATAACCTGGGTGGCCCACGAACCTGAAAGTACTGTCATCCGGCAGGTACAGCACCACCACATGCAGCGGCCCCTTGTCTATCTCCTGGCCGGGGATAATCAGTAGCTCATCGTGGAGCTGTTTCTCGACTATCTCCTTTACTTTGTACCCATATGCCCTGTTATAGTGCTCGGTGATGGCGATGCCATCCAACCCACGGGCCTTTGCGGCTGCCACAATCTGCTTCACAATGTCGAGAGTAGGAGTGTACAGCGATGTCGCTTCGCCACAGTGCGTATGCAAGTCAAGCTTCAAGCGTCCATTTCCCCTATTCACCCCTGAAGAGAGGCTGCTTCTTATCCCGGAAAGCCCTGATGCCCTCAACGCGATCCTGCGTTGTCTGCAGGATCATGTAGAGATCGCATTCAAGCCTTAGCCCCTGCTCGAGGGTCAGATCCATGCCCTTGTTGATGGCCTCCTTGAGGTAGCGAAGGGCGACAGGTGCCTCGGAGGCTATTTGACTGGCCGCCTTGTGACTCTCCGTCAGGACCTGCTCAGGTGCAGCCAGGCGGTGAACCAGCCCGATGCGAAGCGCCTCATTAGCGTCTATTGGCTGGGCGGTAAGCACCAACTCCATGGCCTTACCCCTGCCGACAATACGCGGCAGCCATTGTGTGATGCCACTGGCCATCAGATAACCCCGGCTGAGGTCATGGACACCAAAGAGGGCCTGGCCAGAAGCGATTCTGAGATCGCATGCCAGAGCCAGTGCTAGGCCCATGCCGGAGGCATCGCCATTTATGGCAGCTATTACCGGGCATTCCATTGAGGCTACCATGGCCGCCACGTTGTGTCGAAGAGCAAAGTCCTTCAGCGTGGTCAAGGATGGCGAGTCACCGAGGATGGTGCTGGAGAACTGATCCAGGTCTTCACCCAGGCAAAACGCCTGTGCTCCAGCACCGCTGATGACAACCACCCTGATATGCTGGTCCTGATTGACCTTCTGGCAGATATCCTCAAGATCCGTTGCCATTTGAATATTGATGGCATTACCGACATCTGGGCGGTTGAGAGTTATGTGGGCAACATGATCTTTCTTATCGAAACCAATTGTATCGTAGCTCATAAGAGATCCGACGCCTCCAAGAACACAAACCATGATAGCTAACACACGTGGGGAGTGTCAAGGAAAACGAGTAGGAGCACCCCTCCCTGGAAGGGCCGTGCCCCTCTCATCGAGGATCAAGAATGGGCTGGCATTTTCAACATAATGGGGTGCTCGTGGGCTTGTGGCATGAGGCTTCAGGTGTCTTGTCTATTAGGTCAGCAGGCCGTAACTCTCAACATCCACCAGGCCCAAATCGGTCAGCCTGATCTCGGGGATGACTGGCAGAGCCAGGAAGGAGAGGGTGCTGAAGGGCGAATTCAAGGTGCAGCCGAGATCAGCCGCAACACTTTCAAGATATGCCAGCTTTGCCACAACTGCCTCCAGAGGTTCGTCGGAGAGCAACCCAGCGATGGGCAAAGGCAAAGAGGCCAGGATATGGCCCTCCCCAGCGACAACCAATCCGCCCTGTAGCCTCTCAATCTCTCTGATGGCCTCAAACATGTCCCCATCGTCAGCTCCCACTGCGATGACATTGTGGGAGTCGTGGGCCACAGAGGAAGCCAAAGCACCTTTCTTCAGACCGAAACCTTTGACCAGGCCCAAGCCGATATTACCGCTGGCCTTATGCCTTTCCACTACCGCCAGCTTGAGCATGTCACGCTCAACGTCGGAAACAACAAAGCTATCTCTTACTTTGACCTCGTCCTTGTTTTTCTTGGTAATTATCTGGCCGGGCACAATCTCGATGACAGGTTGATGCCTTTTGTCAGCAGGTATCCTCAGTGCTTCTGATCCGAATGGCTTCATCTTGACTGTGTGTCGCAATGCGTTGCCTGGAGTGCTGTCTTCGTTGAACAGAGCATGACCGTCTTGGGTGACGAGTCTGCCCCGATGAAAGACCATCTCGATACCCAGGCTGGCCAGATCGGAGAACACCACAAGATCGGCCTGATAGCCTGGTGCTATTGCCCCCAGCCCCTCTAGGCTGAAGTACTGGGCCGGGTTTATGGTGGCCATCTGGATGGCACGAATGGGGTCCAGGCCAAGCTGGATAGCTTTCCTGACAACGGCGTCGATATCACCGTCAGCCAGCAGATCGACGCAACTACGGTCGTCAACGACGAAGAAGCAGCGATGCCAAGTCTTGTCGGTCACCAGAGGCAACAGGGCAGTCAGGTTCTTCTCAGAAGAGCCCTCCCGTATCATCACCCACATGCCTCGATTCAGCTTCTCTCTGGCTTCTTCGAGCGAAGTGGACTCATGGTCTGACCGAATCCCAGCAGCAGCATAGGCATTGAGATCCCTGCCGCTCAGCCCTGGGGCATGCCCATCGATCACCAGCCCACAGGCAAACGCCAGCTTCAGTAGCACCTCGGGGTCACAATTGATGACACCTGGGAAATTCATCATCTCCCCCAATCCAAGGGCGTGCTTCCAGTTGAGGGCCGCCTGCACACTGTCGGCGGTGATCTCAGCCCCCGCGGTCTCCAGATGAGTGGCCGGTACACAGGAGGGAACCATGAAGAAGACATCCAGAGGCAGATCGTCACATGCCATTAGTATCTGTCGCGCTCCCTCAAGCCCGCAGACATTGGCTACTTCGTGAAGGTCAGTCACTACGGCCGTGGTTCCATGGGGTACGACGGCGCGGGCATACTGAGTAATATAGAGCAGAGAGCTCTCGACATGCGTGTGCCCGTCGATAAAACCCGGAGCCAGATATTTGCCTTTCAGATCCAGGATATCCCTCCCCTGATGGTAGTCACCTATCCCGGCGATGCTTCCTCCATAGACGGCGACGTTTCCCTGCTCTATCTCACCGGAGAAGACATTGATGATCCGGGCATTGGCCAGCAGCAGGTCAGCAGGGGACTGTCCTCTGGCAACAGAGATCAATTCTTTCAGATTCCTCTGGTTCAACTCTTCTCCTGAAGAGAGTACAGTCCCGGCAGTTGGCGGAACTGTTCGTCGTAGTCCAAACCATAGCCAACCACAAAGACATCGGGGACGATGAAGCCACGATAGTCAATGGGCACCTCGGTCTGGCGGCGGGCGGGTTTATCGAAAAGAGCGCAGACCTTTACAGAGGCTGGCTTCCTGCGCTCCAGGTAGTTGAGAGTGAAGCGCAGCGTCAGGCCGGTGTCGACGATGTCTTCAACAACCAGCACATGCCTACCCTTCACTGGAGCGCGTAGCCCCCGCATAACCTCCACCTTACCACAACTCACCGTGCGGCGCTGACCATAGCTCGACAGGCTAAGGAACTCCATCTCCAGAGGCATGTCCAGGCACCTGACCAGGTCGGCCATGAAAACGAAGCAACCCTTCAAAACCCCGACAAGGAGGGGGTTCTTATCGCCATAGTTGTCTTTGATCTCCCGGGCCAGGCTGTCTACAACCTGCTTGATTTCCTGCGGGGATAGAAGAAGTTCAAGGCGAGGCAATTGCCATCTCCCGTTTCGGCGTTTGGTTCAACCAGCAACAATTATATTGTTTCCCATCCAGGCCGACAAGAAGAGCAGACCCTACGGGGTGGTGTCTATTCCACCAAGTCCTGCACGGACGGATGGTTTACTTGCTGCCAGTGCCGTGGCATTCAGCGTTTCGCCATCCGGCGGCAGTATGACTATGTAGGGAACCTCAACCATAGGATGGGATTGTACCTGCACATAAGCGCCAAAGACCTCGGCGATCAGGCTGGAGGTCAGAACTGCGCAGGGCGCTCCGTCGGCGACGATGCGGCCCGCCTTCAACATGATCAGCCGCTGGAAGTAGAGGGCGGCCAGATTGAGATCGTGCATGGCCGCAATGATAGTCAGACCATGCTCCTGGTTAAGCCTCCTCAGCAACTGTAGTATCTCCACTTGGTGGTTGATATCCAGATGCGCAGTAGGTTCATCGAGCAGGAGTAGCCTGGGCTGCTGGGCCAGGGCCATGGCCAGAACCACCTTCTGACGCTCGCCGCCGCTCAACTCGTTGAAGAACCTCCCCTCCAGATGCCTGACGCCAACCGACTCCATGGCCTGACCGACGATAGCATGATCCTCCCCGTCCCCGTCAGAGAATCCCCTGAGGAACGGCGTGCGCCCCAGCATGACTACTTCCTCCATCCGGAAGGCAAAGGGCATATGAAACTGCTGTGGTACAACGGCTACCCTCTGGCTCACTGCCTTTCGCTTGGCATGGCGCAGGTTCAATCCGTCGAGGTGGATATCTCCTTCGAGGGCAGGCAAGACGCCGCTGATGAGCTTGAGGAGAGTGCTCTTGCCGGACCCGTTGGGGCCGATCAAGCCAACCATCTCTCCCTCATTCGCCGAGAGATTGACATGCCGTAGCTCAAACCTATCACCGTAGGTAAATGAGACGTGTTCCATCCGAAAGGCGATCATGGCTAGAAGGCGTACTCCTTTCTGGTGCGTCGGAGCAGGTAGATGAAGAAGGGCGCTCCTATTAGAGCGGTAATGATGCCTACAGGCAATTCTCCTGACGAAATAATGGTTCGGGCCAGGAGGTCAGCGATGACTACGAAAGCGGCACCGACGGCGGCCGAGGCTGGAATCAACAGCCTGTGTTCAGGGCCCAGCACCAGCCTCACTGCATGTGGAACTACCAAACCCACGAATCCAATGAGGCCGCTGATGGAGACGGCTGCGGCAGTCAAGGCCGAACCCAAAGCCAGGATGACCATCTTGTCCCGCTCCACCTCAATGCCCACGTAGGCCGCGCCTTCCTCACCCAACGAGAAGGCATTGAGACGGAATGCCAACAGCCGGGCGGCGACGATTCCTCCCACAACGAGGGGCGCGATCACTGCCAGCTGTTGCCATCCGCTCACCGATACACCGCCCATGAGGAACATGTAGACGGACTGGATACGGGGATGGAGATCATCGCTGAGCGTTATGAGGAGGAACATCAATGCCGTCAGCATGCCGCTGATGACGAATCCGGCCAGAAGCATACTGACTATGGGTGTCTTGCCTCCCACACGGGCCAGGCGATAGACCAGCAGAACGGTCAGCAAAGCCCCCACGAAGGCCAGGATTGGTACTAACCCAAAGCCGAGAAAGGCCAGACCGACAGGCAACATCATGGCTATGGTGGCCCCGAGGGCTGCACCTGCGGAGGTGCCAATGATGTAGGGATCGGCCATAGGGTTACGGAATAAACCTTGAAAAAGCACCCCCGCCGTGGCCAGGGCTCCCCCCACCAAAGCCCCACCGACTACCCGGGGCAATCTCACCTGGAAAAGGATTGTCTCGTCTACCGCTCTCCAGGTAGGCTCAAAATCGAAGACGGCCAGCTTATTGAGAAACATCTTGGCTATGTCCGAGAACGAGATGCCAACCTTTCCCAGAATGGTAGCTGTCAGCATAGACAAGGCGAGAAAGCCTACGAGTGTCATCAAAACAACCGCATGGCGATTACCCTTCAATACAGCCTTCATTTCGTTAGTCCTGAAGCCATAACTAAAGTACCCTGCGGCATGCCCTGAGGCACGCCGCAGGGCCAACTCATTCGATTCAGACTAGCTGCCGGCCACAAGATCCCCTTTCTCGAAACCTATTCACCAAACAACTCCGGATGGATCATCCTGGCCAGCATCTCCAGGCCCTCCACGATGCGCGGCCCCGGACGGGAGGTGAGATTCGGGTCTTCGATGGGGTAGATGCTGCCTCGAGTCACGGCAGGCAATCGTGCCCAGGCGGAACGGCCGGCCACGCTTTCAGGGGTAACACCGAACTGGTAGTCCTCCAGGATGAGAATGTCCGGATCTGCATCAAGGATTTCCTCCACGCTCATCTCGTACCAGCCCGATCTACCGGCGGCGATGCTGGCGCCACCGGCCAGATTGATAAGACTGTCCTGGAAAGTGCCGTACCCGGCCGTCCAGGGCTTGTTCTCATTCCAGCTCCCATCAACTTCATAGAAAACGCTAGGTTTGGCAGTCGCCGTACTTGTCTTGGCCACAATGTCCTCCACTCGCTTCTTCATGCTGTCCAGCAGCGCGACGGCCTCCTTCTCTTTGCCGGTGAGGTGGCCGACCAGTTCGATATCCCGGTAGATGCCGTAGATATTTGTGGGATGCAGCACCACTACGTTAGCTTCGGCGTTCTCCAATTGCTGTACCACACTCCCCGCCAGTGACAGAACAAGGTCAGGTTCCAGGTCAAGGATAGTCTCAGTGCTGAACCCGGGGAAGGGCGCACCCACCTTCGTTATAGACTGGGCCTCCTCTGGGTAGTCACAGTAGTCGGTTACCCCGACCACCCTGTCACCTAGATCGAGGGCGAAGAGAATCTCCGTGATGCTGGGGCCGAGAGAGACAATTGTCTGTGCGGGCTCTTCGAAGCGTACCGGCCGGCCCAGGTCGTCAACCAGTACGTTCGCTGTTTCAGCCGACTCAATGCATCCGGCCAGTGACGAGACCACCAGACCCAGGGAAAGCAGAATAGCAAATAATAGAGTGAGTCTTCTCACTGAGTGAACCTCCTTAGACAAAACTAGTGCAGAATAGGGCAGATTCTGTCTCATGACATGGCGCGTGCCTGCAACCAACGAATCGGAGTCATGGCACGGCGACACGCCATGAGAGCAATGCATGAGGCAACGGCTCAGCCTATGATGATAGGGGCATAAGAAAAACCCCATCGCCTGGCAGAGCTAGGGGCTTCTATGGTGCTCTTGTCACTACTGCTCCCCCTTTCTCCGCGGAGGTATCCGATCAGCCCAGCAGCTCATTTTGCTTCGACCTGGGCTTCTTACCAGGGGCCAGCGTTCTGACTTTCACAGTAGGCGGGACTGTGCCGGATTTCCACCGGTCTTGCTTTCTGATTTAAGCCCTTGCTCATGCTCGGGCACCCCTGCATCGAATATTCTTTTTTGGGTTACTGAGTAAGAGTTATATCACTTACGTTGTCAAAAGGCAAATCCTCGCTGGATATCACCCGCCGGACAAAGGTAAAGTGAAGAAGCGCAGAAGCCACACACCGCACAACAGTTGCTTGACAGATAGCCACGATCCCGATACACTCACACTCGCCATATGGAGAGTTCTGGATTGTAGTTGGGTTAATTGGTGTACGCGGAGCTCTTAACAAACGATATGGGCTCAAGAGGTGCCAGATTTTTCTAGGGGTCTTGAGCGAAGTCTGATCTTGGTAGGGTCTCTTATATGCGTAGTAGATTGCGTATGAAGTAGGGGGTATGTACATGAAACGTTCGGCGGGCTTGATATCGGCTTCCATTGCGCCAGCTGTTTTCTTCATAGCCATTCACCAGGATGTTCCTGCTTACCTGGATGCAGGAACAGGCAGCATCATTCTTCAGGCTGTACTTGGCGCCCTGGTCGGCGCGCTGGTGGCAGTCAAGCTGTTCTGGGGCCAGATCAAATCTTTTTTTGGCAGGCTGTTCTCCAGATTCAAACGCAATGAAGAAACTCAAGACCAGCAGCATTGATCCAGCTTCCTTTCGTGATCCAAGCGGGTTTGTCTTCAGGCAAGATGGTTCCATTTATCGGCAGATAAATGCCACCTACAAAGAAGACTATGATCACCTGATAGATTGTGGTCTCTGCAAGACCCTCGTCGAGGCCGGTGTGCTCATTCGTCATGAGGAAGTGGCTTTCGAGAGCGCAAGACCTGAAATGGCCTACAAACTAGTGAAGCCTGAACCTGTGCCCTTCATATCTCATCCCTACGAGTGGAGTTTCAGCCAGCTCAAGGATGCAGCCCTGACTACGCTTCATATCCAGCGAAAGGCGCTGGACTTCGGAATGTCTCTGAAGGACTGCAGTGCTTACAACATTCAGTTCATGAAAGGGAAGCCCGTCTTCATCGATACGCTTTCGTTCGAAAAATACCGGGAGGGCAAACCCTGGGTGGCGTACCGGCAATTCTGTCAGCATTTCCTGGCGCCGCTGGCACTGATGAGTCATCGGGATGTTCGGCTGGGCCAGCTATCCCGCGTTCATCTGGATGGCATTCCTCTGGATTTGGCCAGCCGACTCCTGCCATTTCGCACCCGTTTCACATTCTCGTTGCTTTTCCATATTCACCTTCACGCCAAGAGTCAGAGCCGCTATGCTGACAGACGGATAGATACCAAGCGTCACAAGGTGGGCCGCTTGGGGCTAATCGGCATCGTTGACAGCCTGCAATCCGCGCTCAAAAAACTGAGGTGGCATGCCGGAGGCACGGAATGGGGGGAGTACTATCAAGACACGAACTATTCTGCAGAGGCATTTGAACACAAGAGGCAAATTGTAGCTGAATTCCTGGACAGGGTCAGGCCGAAGAATGTCTGGGATATTGGTGCCAATACGGGGATATTCAGTCGAATAGCCAGCCAGAGGGGAATACCGACGATTTCATTTGACATCGACCCCGTGGCTGTGGAGAGGAACTATCTGGAATGCCGGCAAAAGGGTGAGATCGATATCCTTCCACTCCTACTCGATTTGACCAACCCCAGTCCCAGCATCGGCTGGGCGAACCAGGAAAGGGCATCCCTTACAGACCGCGGCCCTGCAGACATGGTGCTGGCTCTGGCACTGGTCCATCATCTGGCGATCTCAAACAACGTGCCGTTGGCCAGGATTGTTGAGTTCCTGGCAGGTATCTGCCATAGGCTGATCATAGAGTTCGTGCCCAAGAGCGACTCACAGGTGCAAAGGCTGCTGGCGACAAGGGAGGACATATTCTCCCAGTATGAACAGGCCGCTTTTGAGAGGGATTTTGGACAGTGCTTCACAATACAGCATTCTGCAAGGATCAGGGAGTCGGAGAGAACGCTGTACCTGATGGAGAAGAGACATCCATGAAGAGACAGTTTGTCGCCTATCCCCTGTTGTTCGCCCTGTTTCCAGTACTGGCTCTGTACTCCGCCAACGTCTCAGAGGTCTCGCCCTCTCAAGCCTTGATACCGGCAGCCGTGGTGGTCGTCATAACAATCCTGCTGTTGGCGCTGGCGTGGCTTGTTCTCAAGGACTTCAGGAAAACGGCGCTTCTGGTGTCCATCTTTCTTATGCTGTGCTTCTCCTACGGGCATGTTGTCAATCTAGTGGCCAAGAATCCGGATGCTGGTCAGAATTTCTTCTCTACGGTGCATACGCCGCTGGCATATCTGATCTTTATAATCTGGATTGGCGCTGGCGGTGTGAGCGCCTACTTGGTATGGCGAACCCGCATGGATCTGCGCAACCTGACGAGCGTGTTGAATATTGTGGGTATCGTGCTGGTCATCATACCAACCATAAACATCACGGTGCAAGAGGTGCGCGGTGTATCGCGAGATGTGGACACAACGGGCTCAATAGGAGTGATATTGCACAACCCTGAAACTCTGCCAGATATCTATTACATCATACTGGACAGATATGCCAATGCAAATACGCTCACTGATGTTTACAATTTCGATAATAGCGAGTTCATCGACTATCTGTCGACCAAAGGATTCTATGTCGCGTCGAGCAGCTACTCCAACTACCACGACACTCAGCATTCGCTGGCATCATCCCTCAATATGGAATACCTTGACGAATTGGCTGATCAGGTTGGCACAACATCGGTAGACCAGGGACCGATCTATGCGGAACTGCGCGACTATCCGGTATGGCGACTACTGACGTCGTCCGGCTACAAATTCATACACTTCGGAAGCTGGTGGGAACCAACCAGAGAGAACAAGCATGCCGACATCAATATCAACTACAGAGGACAGCTACCGGAATTCTCAATGCTTCTGCTCAGAAGCACGGTCCTCGAACCTATAGGCACCACTTTGGGTCTCTGGGGCGAACCGCGCAAAACGCAGTGGGAGAGGATCAGATACAAATTTGACAGACTGGCTGAAATCCCAACTATGGAAGAGCCTACTTTTGTCTTTGCTCACTTCCTTACGCCACACCCCGACTACGTTTTCAAAAGAAATGGTGATTTTCTGCCAATAGAACAGGCAAGATGGAAGAGCGTCAAAGATCGATACATAGATCAACTCGTAGCAACGAATAACATGGCGAGATCGCTTATCGACAAGCTGCTGGCAGATTCTGATACCCCCCCCATCATAATCCTACAAGCTGACGAGGGCCCGTACGCGAGCGGAGGTGAGACCTGGGCCTGGGAAGAAGCGAGCGACGCGGAACTTAGGGAAAAGATGGGAATACTGAATGCCTACTACTTTCCTGGGGTGGCTGATAGCGGTCTGTATGAATCCATAACCCCAGTTAACTCGTTTAGGCTGATGTTCAATCTGTACTTCACTGCGGACCTCGAGTTACTGCCAGACAGGAGCTATATCTACTATCTGGGGCAGCCCTATGTTTTTCATGATGTATCCGAACGGCTCGAATACCACTGATGCCGAAGAGTCTGCTTTCACCATAGACAGGTTTGTGGACAATACGGCCTATCACAGCTTTAGGTCTCGTATGGATACTAAGGTGCTTGAGATGCATGTCCTTCTCCGAATGCAGCACACCTTGTGCTGAATGCCACTGCACACGACGAGCACAACTTTGACATTCTCTGCGTAATATGGCATCATCCTACACAAGTCAGGCATCCAATCCGGGGTGATCACACATGATATGGATCCTGGTATTCACCTCAATCATCTCCTTTTCGGCTGATATGACCAGCAAAGGTCTGGCTTTGGCGGATGCGTACCTCGGATATTTCGCGACTGTGACGCCAGCGGGCCAGATGAATATCTGTGGCACAGTCTGGACGATCTACAACGCGGAGTTGACGGCCTGTGGCACAACTTTTGTCCGTGATTCAGTGGTTGAAACCGTGATGCAGCTGGCATATATGGCTCAGGACCTGGCTGGCATGACGAACATACTACTTGGTCTATTGGCTGTCTAATAATCGGTCAGTTCCCCGGGATAGGTTCCCTCCCTGAATAAGCCCAGAGGAATATAGACATCTTCGCGGTTGGCTGCTCTTGCCCCTGGCGAGGATTGAGAGAGAAACGTACTTGGAAAACCTCTGCTATGGGAACCGATGTACTGTTGAGCTTCGAAGTGCACGATCAACTGACCATATGAGTCCTGCACAACATCCCAGTGGTGCTTTCTGTCATCAATCCGGGACCAGGCCAAGTGAATATGCGTAGGCATCAGCCTAGGGTAATTACAGGAGGCTCGACGGACATGTCTGTGGCATCAAATCTTCCCCCTGAAACCTCGAAGGGAAGTGCCTCGCGAGTGTCAGCGTCTTCTGCGGCCTTGAAGTCGATGGTTAGATCACTCGATCCTGTTTCATCAACGATATTAAAACGTGCGACAACCAGAGTGCCATCGCGATCAAGCTTCTCGGCATTTGTTACCACTATCAGCAAAACACCAGGCGTGCTCTTGTCATATGCAGCATCCGCCCCAGTTGCCAAGGTGCTCTTGTCCACACTGACGGCTTCCAACACCAAGGGATCATATAGCAGTTCGAAGGCCACAGCAACCACCTTTTTGTCAGTCAGTATCTTGATGGGTACATCTATTGTACCATCCTCTCCTGAGTTGCAGCCTGTTACCAGCGCACACAGGAAGATCGTCAGGCATAGAATGGCTATTAACTTTGAACGCATGGTCTACCTCCTCTCCTACCACCCAAAATCCTAACATGGCGGGGTGTATCGTGCAAACGCATTCCCAGATAACCTGCGAGACGCAATCAGCAGATCGCTTCTGCTATGAACAGTTCTTGAGATACTAAGCCCCAATGTCATAGGCCAGCACTGGACAGAACGGCGAAGGATTGCAGTATCCAACCAACGAACTGGACGAGTACATCTTCTTGCAGCAGGCGTCGACTGATGGTATACTGGGTTCGCAGAAGTAAGAAACCAACCGCAGGGGAGCTCAGAGGCTGAGAGCCCTTCTTCTGAAGGGCAACCCTTTGAACCTGAACTCGGTAATGCGAGCGTAGGGAAGCGGTTCGCAAAAAGACCAAGGACCGTTGCCTGAGACTCCTGGTCTTTTCTGTTTTTCTGGGGTTATTGAAGTGACACAGCTTAAACTGGCCCAAAAAGGAACTATCTCACCACAGATGGAGTTGGTAGCCGGAACGGAGGGACTGTCGCCCGAATCCGTCCGCCAGGGCCTTGCCGAGGGAACGATGGTCATCCCGGCCAATCCCAGGCACAGCAGCCTGAATCCGTGTGGCATCGGCAAGGGCCTGCGCACCAAGGTTAACGCCAACGTAGGGACTTCTTCAGACTACGGAATGCTGGAGACAGAGCTGGAGAAGGTCCGGATATGCCTGGAATACAAAGCTGACACAGTGATGGACCTCAGCACGGGAGGAGACGTCACTGCCATACGTCGTGCCATGTTGTTGTCCTGCCCCATTCCCTTAGGCACCGTGCCCATCTATCAGGCTGGCATCGAGGCGGTGGAAGGGCGAGGGGCCATAGTGGATATGACTGCCGATGACCTGTTCGCTGTCATTGAACAGCAGGCCGAGGATGGTGTAGATTTCATGACTGTGCACTGCGGTGTGACGCAGAAAGCGATAGCTCGGCTGAGAAATCAGGGGAGACTCACTAATGTGGTTTCGCGTGGCGGAGCGTTCCTGATTGGATGGATGCTGCATCAAGACAAGGAGAATCCGCTCTGCGAACAATATGACCGCCTGCTCGATATAGCTGTTCGCTATGATGTCACCCTTAGCCTCGGCGATGGTATGCGCCCGGGAAGCCTAGCTGACGCCACAGACCGCTGCCAGATCGAGGAATTGCTTACCCTGGGGGAACTAGTGGAGCGAGCCCGGACGGCAGGCGTTCAGGTGATGGTGGAGGGGCCAGGTCATGTGCCCCTGGACCAGATCGTGGCCAATGTGCAGTTGGAGAAACGTATCTGCAAAGGGGCACCCTTCTACGTGCTCGGGCCATTGGTCACCGATATCGCTGCTGGCTATGATCACATCACGGCGGCCATAGGTGGGGCCATCGCAGCAGCGGCCGGTGCTGATTTCCTCTGCTATGTCACTCCGTCGGAGCATCTTTCCCTCCCTGACACCGATGACGTTAGAGAGGGCATCATTGGGGCGCGCATTGCCGCCCACGCTGGTGATATTGTCAAAGGAGTCAAGGAAGCTTCTAATTGGGACAGAGAGATGTCCATTGCACGGAGAAACCTCGATTGGCAGGAACAGATAAGGTTGTCTCTCGATCCGGCTAAGGCACGTAGTTTACATGATCGCTTCGGCACGAAAGGCGAGACATGCAGCATGTGCGGCCCGTATTGCGCCATGGCCCTAGTGGAGAAATCTCTGGGGATCACCGTTGCCAGATGTGCCCTTTGAGCCCTCATCCAGCTACTCCATGATGGGTTGTGATTTCCGCAACAGCAGAAACATGGGAACATCAAAGCTCAATGAATGCCGAGATCATCTCCATTGGGACTGAGCTTCTCCTGGGGGAAGTAAACGACACCAATGCCAGCTATCTGGCATCGCAACTGGCGTTGCTTGGCGCCAACCTCCGCTGGATCACGGTGGTCGATGACAATATGGACAGACTGGTTGAGGTTCTCGGCCGGGCATGGAAACGTTCGGATCTGGTTTTGGCAACCGGAGGACTGGGGCCCACTCAGGATGACCTTACCCGCGAAGCCATTGCACAGATGCTGAATGAGGATATGAAGGTCTCTGAGCCTCTGTTGCAGAATCTGAAAGCCATGTTTGCTGCTATGGACAGACCAATGGCAGCCACGAACAGCAAGCAGGCTGCCCTGATATCATCGGCGCAGGCTATCCCCAATCCCAGGGGTACTGCGCCCGGGTGGTGGGTGGAGAGAGACGGGAGGGTGGCGGTGGCCATGCCCGGGCCACCTGCCGAGATGCAGCGCATGTGGCAAAGGGAGGTCATGCCCAGGCTTCAGGCAAGGATTCAGGGGCGTGTCGTAATGCTTCGCACTTTGAAGTGTTTTGGGTTGTCTGAAGCGGAGGCGGGTGAGACCGCCAGCCAGTTCGGGGATTGGGGCAATCCTTCGCTCGGCATATATGCCGGGTCAGACGGGGTACATCTGAGGATGATTGCCAGGGCAGCAAGCTGCGATGAAGCTGCGGAGATGATTGCTGGTTCGGAGGTGCGACTGCGCAATATGCTTGCCACGCACATATGGGGTGCGGACGATGACACTCTGGAGGCAACAGTGGGCAAGCTTCTTGCCGAGCGGGGACTAACCTTAGCCACTATGGAGTCGTGCACCGGCGGCCTGCTGGGCAGCATGCTGACGGATGTTCCTGGAAGTTCGACCTACTACAGAGGAGGATTTGTGGCTTACTCTGATGAGGCCAAGGTGGCCCTCGGTGTGGATCTGCGGCTCATTGAGCAACACGGAGCGGTGAGCAGCCAGACCGCGAGGGCCATGGCGGATGCGGCCTGCCAAGGTTTCGGCGCCGACATTGGCTTGGCTACTACAGGGGTAGCGGGACCTGACAGCGTAGAAGACAAACTACCCGGTCTGGCTTACATAGGCATATCTGACAGGCTGGGTCAGAACTCGGTTGAGGGAAGGTACCCACCGGCCCGTCTGGAGGTCAAAAGGCGTGTGGCCATCCATGCACTTTTCGTGCTGAGGCAGAGGTTGTTGGTACACTGAGGGCTATGCCGTTGAGTCAGCAGAGATAGATGCAGCGCTCAGAGGGGATATGTAGGTGGGGGGATACTAGTCTTCGGTTGCTCTTCTGGTGACCAGGACATAGGCCAGCCTCGCTATAACGAAGACAGAGAGTAGCAGGACTAGGCCGATGGGTATCCACCACCACGGGAAAGGGGTTGACTTGACGAAGTTGGCGGTTATCACTTTGGGTGAATCGATCTCTATGGTAATTGGGTTCTGCGAGCCAGACAGATCGCCGCTCCAGTGGTCAAATCTGTAGCCCTCGCTGGCTGCAGCCCTGACGGCAACAGGAGTAGCCGTCGGGTAACCGTGGGCTGGCTGAGCCGGGTCAAGGGTCACCGTGCCAGCGTCTGATGGCTGGCTGGCTAGTTCCACAGTGGGGTTGAAAACGGCAGTCACTGACTTATCACTATCTATAAGGAGTGACGAGGGGTTGACAACTCCCGAGATGGCTCCCATCCAGTGGCTGAAACTGTAGCCGGACTGGGCGTAGGCCGTCAGGGTCACGGTGGTATTGATGGGGTATCCATTGGGCGATGGCAATGGCCGCATGCTCACCGTGCCACCATACTGAGAGACATTTAGCATGTACTGAATCTCGGATGACATGAAGAACGCAGTCACCGTCTTCTCTATTGGAGGGGTACTCTCTGGCCAGTCAACCGTCACAGATGTGGGATTGGCAGCCACGCTCGCCACAGGGCCCTCCCAGTGGTCGAACTGATAGCCAGCAGAGGGAATGGCGGTTATGGTGACCACGATGCCTACAGCATACTGCCGAGACGAACTGGGGCTGACTGTGCCTTGATCTATGTTATCACTGACGACCGTCAGCTTGGGCCAGCAGCTAGATCAGCCACTCTTCACGGCTGCCGGAAATGGCAAGGACAACAAAACCACGGCCGTCGCTAGAGCGGCCATCACTATCAACGCACCTTTGCTCAGCAAACGTACGGACAACTATGACTCCAGTTTGTCATGTTGGTGTGGTCTGCCAGCAAATCACTCGTAGTCGTAGTACGCACCTCTGTGTGATATGAGTCGCAGGACGATTCTTCCAATGACAACCAGAACAAAAAGGCCAATGAGTCCCGCGAGTACCATCAGTATCCACCACCATTGGAAGCCGCTGCTATTGAGAGCCCCCCCAATCGCAAAGGGGGTACCAGCAAGATTGCTGAGGTTGGGACTGCTGTCCGCCCCGATCGTGGCCCGGATACAGTCTTCTGCTTTGTAGACTTTCTGCTTTGAGCAGACCATCCATTCGGAACCGTCCCACCAGTACAAGCGCAGATCTCCCTCCGTCAGGTCACCAAGCTCATCCATGGTGTAGTCCGCTTTGATCTCAATCTCCTCGACGCTGCCGGTATCACTGATGCAGACATCGATCCACTTCAGGATGGACACCTCGGGTGACTCCCCACCGGGATTCCCTGAGTAGCTGGCTACCCAGATGATGGGATCGCCACTTCCTCTCAAAGTGACGGAGGTTGATGCCTCCGCCCGGGCATCCAGTACGTAGTCGCCAACATCTGGTGTCCCAGTTGCCACATACAGGGGCGCTGATTCTAGCCAGGGGCTGAACTCGACCATTTCTCCCACATTGGCCCCAGTGCCGGCAGGGTTGCCCGATGCATGATAAGGACCGCTGGGATCACCCCACCAGTTCTGGATGGCATCAACAGGCTTGAAGAATCCGTTGTAGTAGACTTGGGTGGCCTGGTTCGTACCTGAGCCAGAGCTGAAGCTGTTGAAGCGGAGCCAGTTGTCTGCCGAATCCTCTTCCAGATATATGTCGGAGCCCTTTGTGGCCGTGTTGCCCTCCATGTGATTGCCGCAGATATTGTTCTGCTGTCCTCCCACCCAGATGCCGTAGGTGTTTGAAGTAGCACTATTTTGCAGGATCACGTTCTGCCTGCTGCCGCCGGCTTCCGAGGGTTCTGATATGTAGACCCCATAGTAATTCCCAGAGATTGTGTTGTTGGAAACAAGGCACTCGGAGACGTCATTGAGGCGTACACCCGCCACCTGATCACCACTGCCCCCTCGAATAGTGAATCCATCTATGGCGACACCGTCAGACGTAACATTGAAAACGTCGGCGCTGCCGTTGGCCGCCTCCACGAATGTCACGGACGGGCCATCGCTTGAGATGATCGCCAGATCCTTGTTGACCAGGACATTCTCAGGGTATGTCCCTGGATGGACAATGACGGTGAGCAGCGGATCGGCGTCGTCAATTGCCTCCTGGATTACCTGGTACTTGTACTTGAAAGCGCCGCTAGGCAGCTTCTCTTTGCCCACGTGGATTTCGGCTCGTACGGAAGCCCGAATCAATAGATCACCATATTGGACTGGAAAGATAGCGATATCGGGTTCATCAGCACGGAAAGAGCGGTCTGTGTCCTTCTGGCGATCGTGGAATGGCATCGCGGTCTTTGATGGGGTCTGTATCCAGACGTAGAAATCTCCGGTGACGGTTATCTCTGGGATTGGGACGGTGTACCAGCCATTTCTGGACACAGGGACAACGATTGGATCAGGAAGCAGAGGTACCTGGTTCACATCGTTTATGTGTACCCGCAGATTACGGCTTTCAGTAGCGTAGGCATAGAAACGCAGCGATGTGACGGCGGCTATTTCTACACCTCCCAGTCCGAAGCGCACACCCTGATACTCTATGCATGATGGGCAGGCAACCTCGGATTCAATTACGGGCTTGTAAGGGATACCATCATCATACACCAGTTCGGTAGCTCCTACCTCCCGTTGCGCGGCAGCCGGTCGCACTATGAAAGGCAGTGACATGGAAAGTATCACGCTTGCAATGCCGAGCAGCACTGCAAGATAGAAGGCTCTTTTCGTTTTTTGCATACTATCCTCCTCTCGGACCAATCTGATACGGGTGCATAATTTATGAACTGAAGCCAGTCAGCCCTGCGGCGAACTCCCCAACCTAATATAGCACCTTGGCTATTGTTGTCAAACGGCGAACCCAGTCAGAACCTCTGTCACTGCAGAGCCAGAATCACCACCGATGGCTCAGTGGCATCGGGAGACGCATATATCCGCTCAAGACCATAGTCGGAGTGAAAATCATCGCTGAAGCTTCTATTGTACAGAGAGTCTTCAAGCTCCGGCGGCACCGAGCCCAGATCCACATCCGTCACGTCAATACCCACCCTGGCAGCAATAACGGGAAGTATCCTTGTCTCAACCTTGGAGAAGACGAGGTACCCAGCCCCGTACTCCATCATGACACTGACTGCCTCGGAGTCGTCCGTTGTGGTGTAGACGCGAGCAATATCCTCATCTGTGGCCTTTGGATGGACACCGTTGTCGACCACAGGAGTGCGGTGGGACACGTCGAGTATCCAATAGCCATAATCCCACCACGTCATGATGACGGCTTCTTGAGGTGTCTCCTGCCGCAACCAGGTCAATGCTTCATGCCATTCAGTGTCTGGCGCCACAGGAGGTGTCGATGCAAACGAGTACGCACCGAATGTCGAAATGGCGACAGTTGCCAGCAGAACCAGAAAGCCGCACCCCAAGCGCAGGTAGGCACGCAGTTGTGGTAGAACAGCCCGCGGGTCTACCAAAGACAGCTGCAGTATGGATGATGACAACCGAAGCCCCCTGATGTCGAGCAATGTCACCAAGCCCAGACTGGTAACGACGCACATCGCGGGTACGGCATAGAGGAAGAGTCGCCTGCTGAAGAGCCCGGCGAGGAAGAGTGCACCAAACCAGCCCAATACTAGTAGGTCTCCCTCGTGTCTCCTTCTGACAGCGATGTACAGCCCGATAGCGATGGGTATCAGCAGCAGCCCCAGGGATAGGATATCCTCAGTGGCGAGCCCCTGCAATTCGGCGACAGTGGTTTCTCCAGAGATTGTACCGCGCAGTGCGTCCAGCAGGAGGTTCCACATCGATTTCAAGATATCGGGCCTCAAGGCGATTGCAGCCACATTCAATCCAAGTATGACAGCCAATGGTTTGTATGACGATCCTCTCAGGGCCACGCGTAGCGCCATGGGAAGCCTTCTGAAGGCAATCAGAGGCCAGTCCAAAACATTGTCCTCGGCAAGCAAAGCGGGCATGATATGATTGAAGAGGGTATTCAGTATTTGAACAAGAAGGAAAACAACCAACACAGTCAGGAGGATTGCTGGGCCCAGGTACCCCCATTCCAGATAGAGCAGAGCCTCCACGCTAATGATAGCAAATGCAGAGACTAGCCAGGTTAGGGCGCGACCGCCCAGCACAATTGTCATGCGCTTCAGGAAAAAGAATAGAAATATGCCTATGATAACTAAGATGATGCTGAGACAGTCTCGATCAAGATACCCTGCTGCCTGTTGCACCAGGGCCCACGAGACAAGGGCCCAGACAAGGGCAGATAGCATGGCAACAGAACGTCCGTAGAGCCGTGACACGCCGAAGTACAGCACGAGAACGGTGATCACACCAAGAGTCGGGGGAAGGAATTTGCTGACCAGCTCCAAAGCACTCAGTGGCGTCTCAGTGGTCACGAATGCAAGTCCTCTGGCCATCAAAGCCAAAGGGTAAGTTATGCCACTGAACATGGGAATTGGCAGCACCCGATTATGCGTTGGGTAGAAGTAGGTCTCATCCAGGGCCAGCAGTTCGGCCATGCGGTGAAAATAGTGAGAGTCAGCGCTGACTATGAAGTAGTGGTCATCCCTGAGGAGATGAAGGCACCGGAATGCGAACGTAAGGATGCACACTAGAGCCATGGCCAGGGCAATAGTCCACTTCGGGGGCTTCTCCATCCAACTCGAGCCCAGGGAACGCAGCCGGATCCCGATAGAAGTACTCACTGCGAAAGCTCCAAGGTCATTGCCAATCGAGTTCCCAGCCGATAGCTGCTCTTGCAGATGCAAGAGGACCCCTGTCATAATCGTAGAACATTCACAGGACCCCTTGTACCAGCATAGAGGATATGCTATAGTGTCACGTCAGCCGATGTCAAGGAGGTCATAAATGAAACTCAATCGGGGTTGCGGGTGCCTTCTACTGGGCCTAGCAGCAGTCAACTTGATGGCGCTGATTGGCGCCATAATTACACTGGTTTCAGGGGACGATTTATGGCTGGCCTTTCTGGGGTTGGCACTGTTTGGTTCCAACCTGGTAGCGTCCCTTCTTCTGGGCATAGGAGCCTTTAGAGGTGTCGCTGTTATGAGAACACGTGATGGCACTGAGGAGCTACAGGGGGCGCTGGGGCAAGAGGACGAAGGAGAAGACTCTGAACAGGAGTCGGGTGAGGATTAGAATAGAGCGGGCGGTTGACAAAGTTGCTGGAATGTGTTATACGTTAACTAGCAAAGGGCGGTGAGCGCCCGGTTCGCTTCAGATGGAAAGGGGGTGAAAGCCAGCGGAGTCGTATTCAATGGTAAGCGCGTTGCGCACGTGCGCAAAATCAGGTACTTAAGTCAGGTAATTTAGAAAAGGGGGGTGAATATACATGATAATCACCGGCGTAATGGCAAAGGGTTTGGCGATTGTTGATGCCATACTCAGCTACTTTGCAACTTCAACAGCAATTGCGACGACCAACATCTGCGGCACGGTATGGACGACCTACAATGCTGAACTGACAGCCTGCGGCACCAGCTTCGTCGCAGACCTCGTTGCTCTGATCACTGGACTGACGCGCTTGGCACCCAGCCTGCTCGAGGGTCTGCTGGCCGTCTAGAGAGAAGCTTTTATAGTATGCTGGCAACCCTGTAAGTCTGAAGAGAACTGTTTCGAAAAGGGGGAGCATTGAAGCTCTCCCTTTTTCGTTGGGCTGAGCCTCGGATTCTCCCCGTGAACAAAGCTAATCACCCCGCATTGGTGCGGGCATTACTGACTAGGTGCGATGGCCCGAAAAGAGCATGAATCTCGCTTGACTTAGCTGTAGAAAGGTGATAACTTTGAACTCCGCGTGATGATGGGGAACTCAGAAGGTACTGGCGGGCATATCTGCAGGCTTGGGCTGGTGGGAAGGTTCGATAGATGACACCTGGAGGGTACTTGGGACTGGTCGCGCTGAGGGTTAGTGCGATGTTTCATGGAGCCCTGGCCAACTATGTTGATGTGACCAATGTGACCTCGAGCGATGGTGGCCACCAACTCCAGTTCACACTGCTGCCTGCTGGTATCAGTTTTGCGCAATGGGCAGCGGACGTGGTTGAGCAATACATAGGCCTGCTGAATATGATGGCCTTTGTTCCCCATGTGGGATCCGAGTTGGCCAAGCTATTCATAGTATTGCTGTCATAGCAAGATCATGGACATCTACGATTTGCTTATCCAGAACCTAGGGATGTGGCTGGCTATTACCAATCAGACCTTGATCTATTGGATAGACATGCCGGCCAATGCCACAGGTCCACTGGACCCTTCTATCAGCCTCACTAACGCTGGTTTCAATGTAGTGCGAGAGATTGCAGGTACAGCCATCCAGCTTTCCCAGGCTCTGGTTGATTTTGTTAACACGCTCTTCTGGTAGGGGGCAGCATAACAGCGGGATGCGGAGTACAGGGGATGTGACCGGGTAAAATCCTGTGCAGGGAAGATGCTCCAGGGATCTTTACAGC
>Ga0154632_1091_pt1 | contig 30680 bp, 25 predicted proteins | sample Rifle2008BG13ft_FD_116061 | JGI IMG/M metagenome (GOLD analysis project Ga0154632, IMG submission 116061) | Chloroflexi bacterium RBG_13_53_26
GGCTGATCGTGGCGCCTGTCCCAAGGGTTTGGCTACGCCTCAGATGGTCTATCATCCAGAACGGCTGCGCCATCCCCTGAAGAGAACCGGAGAGCGGGGCGAAGGTAAGTGGCAGCGTGTGTCATGGGAACAGGCCCTTAACGAGATCTCGGCTGCACTGCTTCAGGTTTCAGAGAGATATGGCTCCAACTCCGTCGCCTGGATGACGCCCGTATTGGCCAACCTCACCTGGGGAGGCTATTCACGATTGGCCAGCCTCACCAAGGGAACCTGGGTTGATTGGTGGGGGTGCGGTGATGCTGCTGGCCCCTGTGCCGACATCGTCACCTTCGGCCATATGATGGGAGAGACCCACCTTAGACCTCCCGGCGATCCTCAGTTCATCATTGTCTGGGGCTATAACCCGGCGGTGACCGTCTATCACTACATGCGAGAGATTGTTCAGGCCAAGAAGAGGGGGGCGCGGGTGGTGGTTATCGACCCACGCTTTACCGACACGGCTCGCCACGCTGACGAGCACATACCCATAAGGCCCGGCACGGATGGAGCTCTAGCCCTGGCCATGATCAACATCATTATGCAGCAGGGACTACGGGACAGAGTCTTCATAGCCCAGAATACCGTCGGATCACTGCTTGTGCAGGATAACAGCGGTCTCTTCCTGAGAGAAAGCGATTTTGTGCAGGGCGGCAGTCAACAGACCCTCATTATAATGGATGAATACACCGGGCGGCGGCAGCAGTGTGATGCCCCAGAGGCCAAACCAGCGCTTACCGGAACCTATTCTGTTTCGGGCGTAGATTGCCGGCCCGCCTATCAATTGCTGGTTGATATGACACGTGACTACACACCCGAAAGGGTGTCAGAAATCACCGATATCCCGGCTGATGTCATCCGGCGTTTGGCAGTCAACTATGCCACTAAGAAACCTGCCTCCATATACCGGGGATGGGGATTGCAGCGAACCTTCTACGGCGATTTGGCCTGCCGGGCCATAAACACGCTGGCAGCAATCACCGGCAACATCGACGTGGAGCGGCCTTCCACATTTGTACTGAACTCCCGTCCTTTCCTTATGCCGGCAGGGCCATACAATACTATCCCGGTCATGCAGTTATACGATGCCGTCACCAAGAACGAGCCCTTTCCCATAAAAGCCATCTGGTGCGCTGGCCACAACTTTGTCAATCAGATGCCCAACATGAATAGAGTTACGGGTGATTTTCTCAAGCACCTGGAACTGGTTGTAGCCTGCGACCTCTTCATGACAGCTTCAGCCAGATACGCTGATTACGTGCTGCCGGCGGCTTCCTTCTACGAGTGCACCGACCTTTGCATGGCTAGCTTCCGCCATAGTTATTTGCAGCTTCAGCAAAAAGTCATAGAGCCGCTTCATGAATCCAAACCCGACTTTCAGATAGCCGCCGAACTGGGACGACGAATGGGGTTTGAAGATTGCTTTGACAAGACGGAGGAGCTGTATCTAGAGGAACTGCTTGCCTCGGGTCACCCCACCATGGATGGTATCTCGCTGGAGAGATTGAAAGAGGGTCCGGTGATGGCCAGACCTCTGGAGAGGCCACAGCAGCTCAAGACCCCTACAGGCAGGATCGAATTCTATGTGGAAAGACTGAAGAGCTTCGGGCAGGAATTGCCCATCTACCTTGAGCCAGTGGAGAGCAACCGCACTGAGAAAGCCAAGCGATATCCCCTCTCTTTGCTCACCACTCACCCCAGGCAACGCATACACTCCAGCCTGGCCAACCTTCCCGGCCTGCGCAAAACAAATCCGGAGCCGCTACTGGAGATCAACCCGCTGGATGCCGCACCGCGAGGAATTGCCGATGGCGATGTGGTTCGCGTCTTCAACAACCGTGGCCAAGTGAGGCTGAAGGCGAAGCTGAGCTCGCTTATCAAGCCCGGCGTGGTTGACATATCCCAGGGGTGGTGGCCCGAAGACTACATCCAAGGGCACCACAACGAGCTAACCCATGACAGAATAAACCCTGTCCAGCAGTCCATTATGGGCCCTAACGCCGCCTTCTATGACACCCTCGTGGAGGTTGAAAAGGCTGCTGCCAACAATCGGAAATCTGGGCAGCCCGAAGGCTCATCTTAGGACACCCGTCTTATGTAGTACGTTATCAGCTTTTCGTGGGTCTCATTCAACAGTGACTCCAGCTTCTGCTGGTTCAGTCCGCTCAGCGCCACGTTCCTCTCGCAGACCGTCACCGGATTGAAATACGTGTCATAGCATCCCGCTCTCACCCTGAGCAGATTCGCCGTTGGCACAGCGTTGATTTTGATGTAGCCACCCGCACGCAGAGCCTCGTGATTCTCCGTTACCACAAAACCCATGACACCATGGCCGCTGCCCTTACGATGAGAAGAGGTGACGGAAACCGGGCGGTACTGCCAGTCAACTACGCTGGCGAAAGCACAGCAGACCTTGTCAACCATCAGAGCGATTTTCGCCATCAGGGCTGTATCATACCCGCCTGGCTTGACTTGGCCCACCACTGGAGATCGAGTTGCCTGTTCATCGATGGTGCTCACCTTCTCTGCCGCCAACACTGTTCTTGCTACCATTTTATTCCCCTTCCTATCTCGTAAATTCTCCTATTGATAGCAGGCCACATTCAGAACACGGGATGGGCTTGCTCACCAATCCAATCACCATGAATCACTTGTCGCTCCCTCTAAACACCCAGTGCTCTCAGTATCGCTCTATTGAACCTAGGGAGGTCAGAAGGCTTTCGCGACGTAATGACATTCCCGTCCTGAACCACCGCCTCATCTACCCATTGGGCACCGGCATTCACCAGGTCAATTTCTATCGACGGCCAGGAAGTGACACGTCGTCCTTTGATCACGCCTGCCGAAATAAGGAGTTGAGGCCCATGGCAGATCGCGGCCACTATCCTGCCAAGGTCGTCTGCTTTCCTCACCAGATCAACCATCGGTTGATGCACACGCATTTTGTCTGGGGCATACCCTCCCGGAATAATGATGGCATCAAATTCCTCAACTTTGACTTTGTCGGCAGTAATGTCAACCACGGCCCTCGACTTCCCTCTTCTGCCACGATAGCTCTTCTGAGAACCACTGCCCACTATGACCGCCTTGACACCAGCATCATTCATAGCTCTCACAGTCTCTGCAAACTCAGAGTCCTCAAAATCCCGTTCAACCAGCACCACAACACGATTGTTGTTATTCTCAAGCATCCCCTAGACCCCCCTTTCTACGTCACTCAGAGAGATGCTTGGCCGAGGTTAAGGAACGGCTACCCGCTGGTTGCAGCACAACTGGTCATGTACCAGTCAGGTAGACTATCGAAGAGTCTCTTCCGCCACCGGAAGCGGATACTCTCGCTCGGCAATCCTTAGCCCCAAAAGCATCCCACAGAAGCAGCCAGCACCGTGTGTATTTCGATGCCGGACTTCATCGCCTTATCCTGGGCACACCAAAAACAGACGCTCCTCGTCTCCTGTTGGTTGAGTGTCTGTATCTCCGTACATCCCTAACAGCACCCCCTTCAATATTCCCCCTCGCAGGGGGCAAAGACTGTTTTAAGTCTACCCCGCAGACTGTCAAGAAGTCATAAAATCCTGGTTGAAAACGTCAAGAAGCTGTAACACTTTTGGGAGAGGCATTGCCCCGTGTGGTACCTGCGTCAGCAAGCCTGCTCTGAATCTGCGACGAATTCGGGGAACGGGGATATCACCAGAATCTTGAAGGCTGTTCAGGGGCGAGGCTGGTCTATGACATAACCTACCTTAGGAATGGTGCGTATGATCTTGGGACATTTCGGAGTTCTCTCCAGCTTGCCCCTCAGCCGGCTGATCCAGGTTCTCAAGACGTGGACATCACTACGGTATTCAGCCCCCCACACCCTGGTGAGAAGCTCTTCGTAAAGCATGAGACGGCCAGCATTCTGCACCAACTCGCTCAACAGAAGCCACTCAATCCTGGTCAACTGCTTGTCTTCGCCTCTAATGGTAACTCTGCGCCTGTTGAAATCGATGACCACATCGCCAAAATGGAATGCCCCTCCGGCCTTGCGCTTCTCCCCCGGTTGGAGCCTCCGCCTCACTGCCTCTATCCTGGCTATCAGTTCCTCGGGGTTAAAGGGCTTCGGCAGATAGTCATCTGCACCGAGCTTCAAGCCCTTGATCCTGTCAATATCAGCACCTCTAGCACTGAGAATCACAATCGGCACCGAGGAGAAGCTTCGTAATTGCTCCATCATTTCGAACCCATCCATTCTGGGCATCAACAAATCAAGCACTACCAGATCAGGCTCCTGCGCCTGGATCTGTTCCAGGGCCTGAGCGCCATCGCCAGCCGTAAGCACCTCATATCCGGAGGCCTTCAGCTTGGTCTTGAGGAAGTTGAGGATCCGTTGCTCGTCATCAACTACCAGAATACGAAACTTTTTCAGACGCGTCCCCCTCAGATTACTGCAGGTCAATGATAGTCGGTGCCTTAGCAGATGTCAAAAAGCAGAGCCCCAAACGACCACTTGACTGCTTTTCCGTTGGATAATATCATAAGGGCCAATGCTGGTATAGTGTCGATCATATGTGATGCTTTCGAACTCAATGCCAGCTCATGCGTCACTGGAAGATCCTCGGGGGGACGCTGTGCCAATCTACGCCGCAAGGCAAAGGTCATCACCCAAGACATTGCGTAAGGTAAACCTGTATGCAGAGACCTTATGCAATACTTGGCAGGACATCCTACGGACAGACCCGAATCATGTCCACAACGCAGGGGATGTCGCCTGAATCACGATGCCAGATAAGTGAGGAGCGTGCGCCATGGATCAGAAACTCAGAAAGTCGGGAATCGAACCTCTGGGGGATATCCCCTGGGGTACGCACTTCTGTCAGTTCTACAAGACCAGACAGGACCTGGTCAGTATCCAGGCAGCCTACTTCAAGGCCGGATTGGCAGACAACGAATTCTGCATGTGGATCACCGCGGAGCCGCTGAACGCGGATGATACCCTGCAGGCCATGAAGGAAGCATTGCCGGATTTCGCCTCATATGTATCGCGAGGCCAGATGGAGATAATTCCATACCATCAGTGGTACTTCAGGGAGGGTACACTTGACCTGGGAAGGTGTCTCAATACCTGGGTGGACAAACTGAATCAGGCCCTGGCCAGGGGATATGATGGCATGAGAGTCACCGGCAACACCGTTTGGGTGGAGAAGAAGGACTGGGCTGCCTTCAGAGACTACGAAGCGGCATTGAACGGAGTCATTGGCAAACACAGGATGATTGCCCTTTGTATCTATTCCCTGGACAAATGCGATGGCAATGAAGTCCTCGATGTCATGTGCAATCATCAGTCATCTCTCATCAGGAATGAAGAGGCTTGGCAGCTCATCGAAACCCCGGTACAGAAGAAATCCGAGAGTAGTATCCTCGACTCAGAAAAAAGGTACCGCTCTTTGGTGGAAAACGTGGACGCGGTCGTCTACTCTGTTGACCTCAACGGAGTGCTCACCTATATAAGCCCCAGGTTTGAGTCAATCTACGGGCGAAGTACATCGGACTTCGTCGGAAGAAGTTTCGCCGAATTCATCTTTCCAGACGACCTGCCAGGTTCAATGGAGAACTTCCACAAAGTCTTGTCCGGATGTTCCAATGAACCGTGGGAATGTCGCATGGTTCTGCCCGGAAGTGCTGAGATCTTCTGGGTACAAGGACGCAACCTCCCTGTCCACTCAGGAAACAAGATAGTCGGAATGCAGGGAATACTCGTGGATATCACCGATCAGAAGTTGGTGCAGGAGGCACTCAGGGATTCTGAGGAGAGATACCGGCTGGTGGTGGAGAATGCCCACGAGTCCATAGTCGTGATTCAGGACGGCAAGATGGTCTTCGCCAACAGCAAGATCGAGGAGCTCTCGGGCTGGACAGTCGAGGAAGTTCTCTCCCGGCCAATGCTGGATTTCGTCCATCCTGATGATCTCGAAATGATCGCCAATACACACGTCAGAAGACTGAGGGGCGAGGATGTCCCTTCTTCCTACACGGCCAGGTTCGTTGACAGAGCAGGCAACACCAAGTCGGTGGAACTGAACATCGTGCTATTCAAATGGCAGGGCAAACCAGCTGCGCTTGCCTTTCTCAACGACATCACCGATCGGAAGAAGATCACCGACGATCTCAAGGCCAGCGAGGAGAAGTACCGCCTCCTGGCCGAGAATGCAACAGACGTCATCTGGGCCACCGACATGAACTTGAATGTCACCTACATGAGTCCTTCAGCAGAACGCGTCTGGGGGTACAGCATGGATGAAGCCATGAATTTGGGTCTGGAGCAAATGTTGCTTCCTGAGTCCTATGGAAAAGGCGTCCAATTCTTCACAGAAATGATGGCCGCCGAAACCTCGAAACAAGATGGCCGGCCTACGAACTGGACAGTGGAATTGCGGCTACGCCACAAAGATGGATCAGCCATCTGGGTTGAGGAGAGACTGAACTTCCTCCGCGATGACAAAGGACACCCAATCGGACTCTTGGGTGTCACCAGGGACATCTCCGATCGCAAGAAAGCTGAGAGTGCGATGCAGTCAAGCCAGGAACGCTTCAGAACTGTATACCAAAGATCACCCATAGGCATAATGCTCTACGACTCAACAGGCCAGCTTACCGACATGAACAAAGCTGCGCTGGAGATATTCGGCCTGTCCAGCCTCTCAGATGCAATGGCACCTACACTCTTTGACAATCCCAACATTGACCAAGAAGCGAAGGGGCGCTTGCGCTCAGGTGGGACAATAAGGTACGAAGGGCCAGTCGATTTCGACAAGGCCCGAGACCAGGAATTGTACCAAACCGGTAGAACCGGCGTTGCTCAACTTCTGGTATCGGTCACCACCTTGGGGGGCGACGCAACAGAATCACCTAGCGGCTACCTCATCCTGGTTCAGGATGTGACCGGTCGCAAGATGTCAGAGGAAGCATTGCGGGAATCGGAGCGCAAGTACCGTGCTCTTGTAGAATCCTCGCCAGACGGGATTCTGTCTGTGGATTCCGAGGGGCAAATCGTTGAATGCAATGCAGCATTATGCGACCTGGCAGGACATACCCTGGAAGAACTGAAAGCATCCAGTCTGGATCGACTGGTTTCAGGCAAGACATTAGAGAGTTGGCCTCTCTTCCAGGACCAACTGGGCCACGGAGGATTCGTGGAGGCCGAGATGGAACTCGTCCGCCGCGATGGCCAGGAGATCCCAGTCTGGGCCAAGCTAGTCAAGCCCGACGGCATGAATGCCAACAGCGATCGGACGCTCATCTACATGCGGGATATCGCTGAGCGCAAGAAGATAAGCGAACTGAAGGATGAGTTCATTGGCCTCGTGTCTCATGAATTGCGTAGCCCTCTAACGGTGATCATAGGAGCTGTAAACACGGCTTTGGACGAGTGGCACAATCTATCCCCCCAGGAACTGCGCCTGCTTCTACAGGACGCATCTGCAGAAGCAGAATCTCTATCCCACCTGCTGGGAAACCTGCTCGAGCTTTCCAGGGCTCAGGCCAACCGCCTCTTCCTTAATGTTGAGCCAGTCAGCCTTGAAAAGATTGTTAAAAAGGTCGTCGCCAAAGTGAAGCGAGAATCTACCCCGGCACACCGATTGGTGATGGCAGTCCCCAAAAGACTCCCACCCGTTCGCGCCGATGAATTGAGGCTGGAGCGTATACTCTACAACCTGCTGGAAAACAGCATGAAGTATTCCCCCCAGGGAGGCGACATACGAGTCTCCGCCCGACAAGAGAATGACCAACTGATTGTTGCCGTCACTGACCAGGGGATTGGCATATCCGCCAGGGACCAGTCGAAACTGTTCAAGCCCTTCCACCAGATCGGGCAGTTGAAGGCCGGAGCTCCAGGGGGGGCCGGGCTGGGCCTTCTGGTATGTCGAAGACTCGTCGAAGCCCACGGTGGCCGCATCTGGGTAGAATCTGAGGCTGGCCAGGGCTCTACTTTCTCGTTTACCTTGCCTATCGGGGAACGGCCCGCGAGGAAACGTTCTACAAAGAAACCGCTCCGTTCACAGTGAAAACCCCTGGCGCAACTTGATGTTTCGCCTCGTTTTGCAGGGAGATCTCCAGGGTCTCCTGTGTCGAAATGAGAGGGAACCGGGAGAGTACTTCCAACACTTCGGATTGCTTGTCCTTAGCCTGATGCCTAGCTCTGCGGGGGGCTGAACTGCGCAGTCAATGCAAAGCCGCAGTCAGGGCACTGGGCAGCATACCAGTCGATGACGCAGCTACAGTGGGAACAGCCCCACCTTCTTTCCTGCTCTTCCACCCAGGCATTAACGCCTGTCTGCTGCTGACGATGGATGTTCTCCAGAACTTCACCATGATGTGGCAGTCCATCATTGTTGAAATCGATAATCTGCTGACAGGGAGAATCGGAGCACTGGCTGCAGTGTTTCAGCCCCTTCTCCAGCGCGCAAGCACGAAGAGCACAGTCACGACAGACAATAGCCACTACCCCGGGAGACAGACAGCCTTCACAGGCAAGATCTTCTGCTTTTATGGGCCGCCCCTGCTGGACGGTGAGCACCTCGGCTATCTGCTCCAGCAGCTTGGTATCACCCCTCTTGCCAGCCAGACGAATGGTGCACGCACCGCAGTACAGCCCGCAGGGCGCTATCAGATTCTCTTGTTCCTTGTTCGTCATGGTATGCTCCTCGTATCAGAGCTTGCCAAGCCTCCCTCAGAACATTCTGGCAAGTGGGACCATGATATGCAAGTCTCCTGTGGCACCGGATAGCTCCGCTGGGAGAGCCGATCCCTTGTCGAAAACTTGCATATCGGTACATACATGATATACTGGCGACCAAGGAAGACGGGGGGGGACATCACATGCTGTCGAAGTTGAAGATACTGGCTTTTCTGTTGCTCGTCGGACTGCTGGCAACAGCACTTCCCTTGGTGATGAAACCTGACACCACTTCGGCAGATTACACGGGATTGACAAGTCCAACCGCTGATGGCGCTTCTATTGGCAACGGCTTTGAAGTCACTCCCTCCAATGCTTATGCCAATGACGGCCTCACCGCCCAGAACATTGATGGGTTTGGAGACAGCCACCTTTACTACAACTACGGTTTCAACATACCAACTGGTGCCACCATCAAGGGCATCGAGGTAAGGTTGGACTGGTACCTGGACAGCGACAACGGCACAAACGGCATGAGCGCAGAGCTTTCATGGGACGGCGGTTCGACCTGGACTGCAGCCCAAACAGATGATGTGGAGAGTACCACAGAGCATACTGCCACTCTTGGCGGGCCAACGGCCACCTGGAACCGTGTCTGGAATCCCAATGAATTCTCCAACGCCAACTTCCGCGTGAGGGTAACCTGCAACTCTGACGACATAGCCAGGGATTTCTATCTGGACTGGGTGTCTGTCAACATCTACTATGCGCCCGTGGCTTGGCTCGAAGTCACCGGCGACAGCAGCATGACTGCTGGCGGCACCAACCAGCTCACTATTAGAGCAAGGGACAATGAGGGGAACGTGGCCGTTAACTACGATGACGCCAAAAGCCTCGTTTTCTCTGGCCCTGGCACCGCCCCTGGGGGGCAGATCCCCACCATCGGCGGCGTGCTCGTCGGGAACAACATCTCGCTAACCTTCGCGGACGGTGTCTCTGTTGCCGCCTTGGTTGCCTATAAAGCCGAGACGACAACCGTCGACGTAAGCGATGGAACCGTCAACTCCGACGCTAGCCCAGCGTATGACCTGGACCTGACCGTCAATCCGGGAACGACCTCCCAATTGAACCTCACCCCTGACGGTGGACCAACTGGCTCTGGAATACCTTTCAGCGTGATAGTGACAGCACAGGACGCCTACCTCAATGTAGCCACCGACTACACTGGCACCGTCGGTTTCTCATCCTCCGATAATGCCACGGGTGTCGTCCTGCCCAGCCCTCATACCTTCACCCCTCCCGAGAGCGGCACCCATACATTCACCAATGCAGTTGTTCTGGTCACCTCAGGCGACCAGAGTATCACCGTAACCGACACCGGAAACGGCGCCCTAACAGACTCCGAAGTCTGGACAGTGAGCGCAGCCACAGCCGCCAGACTGGAGGTAACCGGCACAGCCACCATGACGGCCGGCAGCGCCAACGAACTTACTATCACGGCCAGGGATCCGTCGGGGAACATCGATACCACCTACAGCGGGCTGAAGTCCCTCACCTTCTCCGGACCTGGAATCGCCCCAGGGGGGCAGGTCCCCACTATCGAGGATCTGACCATTGGGAGCGCTGTCCTGGTGAACTTCACCAGTGGTGTATCTGACGCCAACGCCGTCACTCTGGTAGCCTATAGAGCCGAGACAACCACCGTCGATGTAAGCGATGAAATCATCAATTCTATCGGCTATGGCCTAGGTCTGACTGTCAGCCCGGCCCCCACCACCAGACTCGATCTCACCCCCGATGGGGGGACAGCAGTATCAGGAACGCCCTTCACCGTGACAGTCACGGCGCAGGACGTTTACATCAATGTCACCCCCGGTTATGTCGGCACGGTCACATTCCTGTCCTCGGATAATGGCACGGGTGTTGTCCTGCCTGAACCCTATGCTTTCAGCGCCACCGATAACGGCACATACACTTATGCCGACGGAGTCACCCTGATTACCGCAGGTGACCAGACGCTCACTGCCTCTGACACCACCTTATCCGATACCACTACCTGGAACGTGGGGGCAGCAGCAACACCTGACCATATCATCATCTCCCCGACTACCGCCACCGTCATCGCCGGAGACAACGTTACCTACACCGTCGAGGCCTTCGATATGTTCAACAACAGTATGGGCGATGTCACACCCGGCACCCTCTTCTCCATCGACCCCGGCGCAGGTGGGACATGGAGCGGGACCGATAACAACGTTTATACGTCCCAGAACGTCGGGGGGTGGATTGTCACCGGTGACTACGCCGGGCTCCCCGGTACGGCCTCCCTGACGGTTCAAGCAGGCTCGGCCCATTCCATCGTCATCACCCCAGACAACTCCACCATCGCCGCCGGAAGCAACGCCACCTACACCGTCGAGGCCTTCGACCAGTCCAACAACAGCCTCGGCGATGTTAGCTCCACCACCTCCTTCTCGATTGATCCTAGCGCAGGCGGTTCCTGGTCCGCTAATGTCTACACCTCCCAATTCGCCGGTACCTGGACCGTCACCGGCGACTACTCCGGCATCATTGATACCGACTCACTTACCGTTAATGCAGGGCCAGCTACCTCCATAGTCATCACCCCAGATACCGCCACCATCGCCGCAGGAGGCAGCATCACCTATACCGTCGAGGCCGTCGACCAGTTCAATAACAGCATCAGCGATGCCACCGCCACCACCATCTTCTCCATCGACCTTGAAGCAGCGGGATCCTGGTCCGCCAACGTCTATACCTCCCAATTCGCCGGTACCTGGACCGTCACCGGTGACTGCGACGGCATCGTCGGTACCGTCTCCCTCACAGTCAACCCTGGGGCTCTTGATCACTACACCATGACTTCGGACAACTACACCCAACAGACCAGCATCGCCTTCACCATTACCGTCACCGCCTACGACGCCTACGACAACATCGTGACCACTGACAACAGCACTATGGTAACGATGAACTCCAGTTCACCCACAATGATCTTCGACGGCAATGACAACGGCCTCTTCGGTGAGCCTGGAGACAATGTCAGAACCCTCTCCGCCGGCACTTTTGACATTCAAGCCAAGGACAACGCGGCTGCCGAGGATGTCACCATCACCGCCAGTGTCGGCGGTATAACAGTAGAGGTCAGTGCCCCCTACAGCTTTGAGGAGTTCCGCTGTTTCATCGCCACCGCTACATACGGGACACCCATGGCCAAGGAAATACAGCTGCTCAGGGACTTCAGGGATAAGTATCTGTCAACCAACGCCCCCGGGCGATGTTTTGTCTCCCTCTACTACAAGCTGAGCCCGCCTGTCGCCAGGTTTATCGCTCACCACGACTTCTTGAGGGCATGCATCCGATTTGGGCTGATGCCTGTGCTCTGGCTGGCAACTGCAGCACTGAAAACTACGCTGGCACAGAAGCTGGCCATCTTATCAATGCTTCTGGCGGCTACCCTGGTCAGCATAATCTGGTTGCGAAGAACCCGGAAAACCAGACCGGCTTAGTTTTCTCTCCCCAAAGCAATTCAGCAGGCTGGCTATCCCCACAGATCTCCTCACGTGCCCGACTTTTCCAGGACCAGCCATTGGAACTATCTTTCCGGGCAGCCCTTGACCTTGTGCTGTATTGCGAAAAAGGCACGTCACATCGACAGTAAATCGTTGAGTTGGTTCTGATCGAAAACGGCGCATAAAGGCACCGGATTATACTTTGATTCAAGAAATCTGCGTGGACCAAAAGGAAGGACAGCATTCAGTAACTTGAGGATGGCAAAGGCCAGGCCCCTTCTGCCAGGGCCTGGCCCCATTTGGCTGTGGTGCTCCGAGTCTACTAGTTCAAAGAGAATGCATACTCCGTGACCATATATGGGCACATCTTCATCAACAGCCCGGGGACTTCCTCTCTCTCCAGGCAAATATCCTTGTGCAGATGCTCGGTAAAGATGTGCAGGAATAACTCGAGTGTATTATCAGAGCTAAGCCCACAGTGTTGACAGCAATACGTCTGCATGATTCTCCTTGTCACCCTTCCCGGCGAGGTATACGCCTTCGGTTAGCCGTCCCGTTGTCCTCACCATCCACTATTGTTCCTTGAGGCTGTATAATATGACCGAAAGAACTCATGGGGAAGTTCTTCTATTCTAGAAGATAGTTCTACTCTGTAAGCTGCAATCATATTCATTGAGAAGGAGGATGAAGTGACATACAGGACTCTGGAATTCGAATGTCGCGATCACATCGGCTGGCTAACCTTGAATCGACCGGATCGGCTCAATGCCCTGTCCGTCGAGATGATTCAGGAATTGAGGCAGTTCTTTGGCAGTCTGGACCAGCGCTTGGAAGCCCGCGTGGTTGTGGTTCGCGGCGCAGGGCGAGCCTTCTGCGCCGGCATGGATGTCAAGGACCTGGCCGAGATCATGGGCAAGGGGGCCCAGGACGGCAAGGGCTCCACCGGACTTGCCACAAACGGCCATATGCTGCAACGATCGGTTAGCGACATCGTAATTCAGATGCGTCGCGCTCCCCAGCCGCTTATCGGTGCTATCCGTGGCCCGGCTGCCGGAGGAGGCTTCAGCCTCACCATGGCCTGCGACATCCGCCTGGCCGGTCAATCAGCTCGCTTTAATGCCAACAACATACGCATTGGATACTCAGGAGGTGACCTGGGCTCATCGTACTTTCTACCCCGCCTGATCGGCCTGTCGCGAGCGGCTGAGTACCTCTATACTGGCCGCACCATGGACGCCAGCACTGCAGAGCGGATAGGCTTCGTATCCCGCATGGTGCCTGATGAACAGTTAGACCAGACCGCTGAGGAACTGGCACGTGAGATGACAGCCGCTACGCCCTTCGCCTTGCGGCTGACGAAGGAAATCCTCAACATCAATATCGATGCCCCAAGCCTGGTAGCAGCTATAGAGATGGAAGGTCGCAGCAATATCCTCTGTGGATTCACCGAGGATGCCCAGGAGGCAACAAAGGCTGTCTTCTTTGAGAAACGTCCACCCGTTTATCGCGATGCTTGATCCACAGAATCCCATTGTAGGGCAGCAGACCGGGGGATGCGGGTGTGGTTCGATATGAGCAGTGTTCATCCGCCATGGAGCGAAGGGCATCAGAGCAATCTTACGCCTGTCCGATAGCAGTCGCTTTTCTTAACCTGACTTATGCGTTGGGAATCCCCTGACAAAATCCACCAGGTCTCCCTGTTGAAAGCCAAGTGACAGTAGCATCTTCTTCAAGCTTTCGTCGCCCTGCCGCACCATAAGTCGCGCCTTGATACCGCGCCTGTGACAAGCTTCAATGAATGAATTCGTCAACATCCTTCCTATACCCCGCCCCTGATATTGTGGATCAACCCCGATGATATTGATCCAGCCACTCAACGGAAGGGAATACTCAGCACCCATGATGACGCCCATGATGAAGCCGACCACTCTGCCCTCCACTTCAGCTACAAGGGACAGGGGAGGATAATACGTCTTGAAGTGGCTGCTGACTTTCTGGGGCCAACTTGACACTCTTTCCTTTCCTGTGATCTTCTTGTCAATCTGTATCAGGGCCGCTATATCGCTGTCTGTCATTTCGCGGATCTTCAATCCCTCAACTGGATCCATCTATTCCCTCTCCCCACATGATTTGCCACCATTATACCATCCGAGAGCCTTAACCAAAGACAATCATATTCAGACAATCATATTCAGTACGGCATCACCATAGCCTGGTTGTTGTATGTCGCCCTGTGGGCTGGGGTATAATTCGCATGAGAGCAGCACGTTAGAAAAAATGACCAAGGGAGGCGAGTCATGGCTTTCACCGCTTATCATCTGACACAGGGCGGCGATCTGCGGCGCGGTCTCAACGAGGAACAGATTAGGTCCGCCTTCGTAGAGAAAGATGGCCTTCTGTGGGTGGATATCTGTGAGACCACAGAAGAGGATGGCAGATTCCTGGAGCGCACCTTCAACTTTCACCATCTGCTCATAGAGGATTGCCTGAGCAAAAGGCTCCACCCTCCCAAGATAGATGATTTCGATGACTATATCTTCATAGCAGTTCACGGCATTGACCACACCATAGAGACTAACATCGTAGAGACCGCCGAACTGCAAATCTTCCTTGGATCCCACTTCGTTGTCAGTAATCACATCGTACCTCTCTTCAGTGTGAAAGCTGTTCGCAGGCTGGTTGAAGAACATGGCCGTCCTATGAGACGCGGGGCAGATTTCTTGGCACATGCCTTGGTGGATGCCTTAATCGACAATATTCTACCTACCATCGATGCAATGGGGGAAAGAGCCAATGATATCGAGGAAGAGGTCATTCGAAACCCTCAACGGTCCACGCTGGAGGCCATCCTGCATCTCAAACGCTCTGCTCTGCAACTGCACCGCATTGTAGCACCGCAACGGGAGGTCCTCAATCGACTGAGCCGACAGGAGTTTCCGACTGTGAGCAATGAGGCAAGGATATTCTATCGGGACATCTATGACCATATACTCCGAATCGAAGACCTGAACCAGTCTCTCCGGGATAGAGCCGCTGATGCCCTATCCACTTACCTGTCCGTGGTGGCCAACCGCCAGAATGAAACCATGAGAGTCCTGTCAATAGTGGCTACCATTTTCCTTCCCCTGATGCTCTTAGCTGGGATTTACGGCATGAACTTTGAGCAAATGCCGGAGCTGAAATGGGGTTGGAGCTACTACGCTGTGTTGGGATTTATGGGCACCGTAATCGTCGGTGCCCTATTGTGGTTCCGGGCACGTGCTTGGATCACCTGGGGTCAGCAGGAAGTTGCCCGATTGAGGCCTTTCATGGTCGATCGAAAGAGCCTGGTTGGATACCTGGATCATATATCCATGCCAAGCCATCGGGATAGCAACAAGCAACCGACAGAAACAGAGCCTCCCGTCATTTGAATTGAATTAAGAGGTATCTGCCTGCAATCATTGTTGATCATCGGCTCGCATTGGAACGCTATCCTGCTTCAAGATACATGGGGCGACTGACAGAGCCAGGTGGGTCCTTGCCCCAACAAGGCTACACAACCCCATACTCAAATAACAGAGGTTGTCCCCTGCCTGTGCCATGGCATGGACCATCCCTCCCCAAACTGGAGCACCGCTATCCTAGCTTGGACAGCTTTTTGTTGAGGACAGCCATCACCATATCGGGCGGCAGATCCAAAGTCCCTTCTTGCCTGAAACTCTGCTTCAACTCGAACTGGCAGTATGGTGACGAAGATGATGACAACGGAATGGCAATACCCTGCTTGTCCTCTTTGCTCCGACTGCTCTCAGGTTTCGCAGGTGACTCAGCAATCTTCTGGGGCGATTGAGACTCTTCAGGTTTCAGGTCAGTAATGCTCTGTGGCTGCTGGGTGTGCAACTGTTCCTCGATTTGTCCTGACGTCTGATTCTGATCCTCGTTCTGCCCAGATTTCCTTGCCAAGCCGGCAGTCGACAAAGCGGCCATCTCAGGCCGGCGCTTTGAATCAACAGTCGGCTTAGGCACCTGCTTCAGCGGCCTGAAGGCCGGAAGACTTGCCCCAGAACCGAGTTGCTTCTTCGTAGCAGCTTGTTGAACAAGGGAATCGATTTCAGCTTGCGAGAGTCTCTGTTTTGCTGTCTTGTTCATTGTTCAGCCTCAATTAGTTCATCTAGAGCTTCCATAGGAGAAGCAGATCCTTCCATGTTCCCGCATTTAGTACTCAAAGGCCTTGGTTACCAGCACGTTCTCGTACTCCTCATCCGACAAGTCTACATCGTAAGGAGTCTCGACTTCGCTGAAGTCAGGTCTATAGCAAACACGAACCGTGGGGCGGCCAACAAAACCAACGTTGGCATCAGCTACAATACCCACCTCCCCCGTATTCAACCTAACCATCACCCCCGCTGGAAAGAGAGGAATCTGCTCCATGAAGATTTGCACCAGATCAGGATCAAACAGCCCTCCGCTGCAGGCAACAACCAGCTCACCAGCCTCATAGGGTGGAAATGCCTGTCTGTATGGTCTCTTTGAAGCAATACAGCAGCAGGTATCGGCTATGGCCAGAATTCTGGCCGCAACGGATATCTCATTACCTTCAAGTCCTTTGGGATAGCCTCCCCCATTCCATCGTTCATGGTGCTGAAGAACGATATCAATCACCTCGGGGCTTATTCCCTGACACCCACGAAGCATCTCTGCACCATCCTGAGGGTGATTGCAGATGATTTTCATTTCACTATCGCTCGGCAGTAGCGCCTTGGGGTTAGACTCACCATTGTCCTCCATCCTCCAGACATCCATGAAGGCCAACTCCTCCCATGATGCCCCTGGCCTTTGTGTAAGTTCTTTGGGTACCACCCGGATGTAGCCGATGTTCTCTAGCAGAGCTGCCATCCCCAGATTCATCAATTGGATGTCGCTTAGCCCGGCAGCCTTGCCCATCCACAAGGCTAGGCCGGCAACCCTCACGGGCAGAACATAGTCATAGTCCTTTGCTGAATGACATCCTGCTATGGTCGGTTCCCCCCTTTTAGTTGCAAGCACCTGCTCCACCATCTGAGTCATCAGTTGCAGAATCCTGGTCGGGTCTACGCTCTGACTGACCGTGCCAAGCTGGTATGTTGCCACTGAACCAGTATTCGCCGCTTCCAGTCTCCTGGAACCAAGGACAACACTCGCCCTCTCAGCAGCAACCTGGACACTTGCCCAAAAATGACCAAAGGCTTCAGCCGCCACCCCCTCCAGTTCCGGTGAAATCACAGGCAACACCGCCGCATCACTGATACGTTCGTCCGCAATGAACAATTCCGCTACGGGCAGATTCCCCAGGACCTGAACCCACTCGGCACTTAGACTCGTGCCTTGGTCCAATATCGCATGGCCGTAACCGTCATACAGCGGCTTGGCCAACATCATACCTGGTTTAGAATACTGTACAGATATCCGCCGCATTTATCCTACCTCTAGACTCCTCCGTTGGAGTGAATGATCTGTTTGCCTTCATCGACCTTAAGGCGTCATTTGATGACTTCGTATAGAAACAGTGATCCAGTCTGGTAAAGCCTATTTCAGTAGCATCAAAGATACTTTCAGTGCCACCAATGAAGATCACTCCCCCACTCTTGAGCGACTCATAGAACCGACGGTTGAGTCTGTTCCTTGCCTCCTCAGTCAAGTATATGGTTACATTGCGACACATTATGAGGTCAAAGTCACAGTCAAAGGGATCAGAAAGCAGATCATGCCGTTCGAACTGTACTGCTTGCCTGATCTTATCGCTGATCCAGTACGATCGCCCCGAGACTCTGAAGTACTCCTGAAGAACACTCTCCGAAAGGTTCCTTACCTCGGCTGAGCGAAAAGGTCCACCATCTCGAGCTCTGCTCAATGCGACTTCGTCAACATCAGTAGCCATAATCCTATGATGGCGTCCGGGACGGATTCTGTTCAATATGATCGCTAACGAGTAAGGCTCGCATCCACTTGAACAGCCTGCACACCAGATGTCCAAACGACGGCGGTGTGTCAATAATCGGGGCAGGATCAACGTCTCCAGTTGCCTAAACGCCGACGGATCACGGAAGAATTCCGTAACCTTGATCGTCAAGAATACAAGGAGTTCACGCAGCATAGCCTCATCCTGCTGGAGCATCCGACAGTAGCTGACAATGTTCAATGTCGGCGTGCGAGAGACAAATGCCGTCAGACGACGCCGCATCTGGCGCTCCCCATAGCTACTGAGATCTATCCCTGATAGATCCTTTATTATCGCCTTCAGATATGCGTATTCCCTGTCATCCATTACCATGTCTTTCTTTGCAGCCTCACTGGTTCCATACACATTTCCACGATCTGTCGTGCTATCTCCGGAAGGGGAACTACCTTGTTGGCCCTCCCTGACTCGACGACGCTTCTGGGCATCCCGTAGACAACACTGGTGGCTTCATCTTGAACAACTACCCTGCCACCAAACTTGCTGATGGTCACAGCACCATCCCTACCATCACATCCCATGCCGGTTAGCACCACACCGATGCAACCGTCCCCATAGGCTCTGGCTGCCGCTTCCATTGTCACGTCGACAGCAGGACGCAGTCCATGCTTCGGTGGCATACTGCTTAGGCCCACTGTGTCATCTGAATTCACCACTAGGTGATAACCACCCGGTGCAACGAGGGCCTTGCCAGGTCTGATTAGATCACCCGGCTCGGCTTCCTTCACTCGCAACTGCGCCAACTGATCCAACCTCTTAGCAAGGGACTTTGTGAATCCCGCTGGCATATGCTGTACTATCAGCAGCGACGCGGGAAGGTCGCCAGGAAGGTCCGGAACAAGCTCACAGAGAGCCTTCGGACCACCTGTGGAACTGCCAATAACGACCACATTTCGGGACAATGAACAACCGCTCATTACCGATAAGTCACGTTTCAGGCAGTTCCCATTCATTTCCCTTAGTTTGTTCCGTCTTGCCGTCAGCGCCATTCTCCGTACATCAACCTTGGCTGCTAGCTTGATCTTCTCTATCAACCTGCCCGTAGGCAGAGAGATTCTCCCCGAGTTGGCCAAAGGCGACTTGGGAACAAAGTCAATCGCCCCAGCCTCGAGCGCTTGTATCGTCGTTTCCGCGTCTTCGACGGTCAATCTGCTAAGCACTATAACCGGAGTAGGATGCTCCAACATGATTCTTTTGAGAGCGCTCACGCCGTCCATTCTTGGCATTTCGATATCCAGTGTCACCACGTCTGGTCGAATGTTCTTGATCTTTTCAATGGCATCAATGCCGTCTACAGCTACGCCAACAACCTCTATCTCCGGGTCCGAGCTAATCTCTCTGGAGATTACGACGCGGGCAAAGGAAGAATCGTCGACTACCAGCACCCTTGTCCGGTGGCTCATCTACCACAACTCCCAAAACACAACACTTGCTCTCATGTCTTGTTCTAGCTCAGCAGCTTCTGCACCGCCTGTAGCAGCCGGCTCGTATCGAAGGGCTTCATCACGAAATCCCTCGCGCCAAGTTCCAGGGCCTCCGTCACCATCGCCCTCTGGCCCATTGCCGAGACCATAGCCACCTTGGCTTCGGGATCAACATCAATGATCTCCTTCAGTGCCGCCAGACCGTCCATGTCGGGCATGGTAATATCCAGCAACACTGCGTCGGGCCGGTGCATCTTGTACATCTCGATTGCCTCCGCACCGTTCTTGGCCTCATCTACATTGAACCCTTGCTCAGCAAGCAACCTGACACACTTCATACGAGCAAAAACAGCATCATCTACTACTAGTATCCTCGCCATGTTTCACACTCCTCGCTGGTCATGATGAATGGACATCCATCGTGCACAGTCACTGTCGACCGTAACATAACCTCGGGCTGTGCCTCTCTTGACCGAATCATTGATACGCTCTCCAATCTGCAAATGCATATGCTTCACTCCAGACACTACAGCCGAATAGTCACATTCTTGGCTGTGCGAACTATTACCTTCCCTGACTTTACCCAGAACCATACCGACCGCCCATGAAACCCTCCAGTATCGTAAGCAATTATCGGGATGCCTTCAGTTTCAAGAGCGACCTTTACCGCTGCCACATTCTTGTTTCCAACATCAATCAGGCTGTCAGGCATCGTGCCACGAGTGACTGCGGCTCCACCTGCAATCTTGGCTGTCATTCGGGAGATCACGGCACCCTGACCCTCCAACCCCCGAATCAGATGGACAGTACCACTATCAGCATATTTCCCCGGATATCCAGAACTCACCGGCCTACTGCCACTGGACGGGAGCAGCACATGCATCATTCCACCCACATGTGCTTCAAGGTCGTACACACACACAACTACACAGGAGCCCAATCCATAGGAGGCCAACACCGTGTCGGGATTCCGCGTTACCTGTACCTCACCCAGGCCAACAACAGTGACTGCTCCTTTGTCAACGAGATTTGTTATGCTATCAACCGGTGCTAATTCCGTTATCATAACTGTCGCACTCCTGAATGCTCGTGGACAATCTTGAGAAAACTCACCGATGGGATCACCAGGAATGTTCCGCTGACCTGGCGGTCGTCAGTGCCGAATGTTGTTTCTGACACAAACACATCCTCGCTCTCCTGCACAATCTCAACGACCGCAACATCCATAATCGCTCCAGCCATGTCCAGGATTACATCTGGTGGCGAGGGGCGGAGGGACAAACCCAGACTGTCTGCTATGGCATTTAGATAAGATGACCCGATCACATTGCCCAGTTCTGCTAGGGCAGATTGCTCCATCTCCTCCAGACTCTTGGTTGATCCAGGTGCATTGCCCAACAGCATGTCGATTATCGCAAAGGCAACTTCCGGTTGGTGAACCAGTAGAATGTGTCCCGTAGCATCGCCCGTGAACGTCAAGTAGATTCCTATCACCAGCCTTTCAGGACCACCAACCAGATGCGATGCCTCTCTGACAGGTACCTGTCTCAGGCTGAGGGACTTGATCTTGATTTGCTGGTTCACCATTGTCGCCAGGCCGGCCATCGCGTTATCCATTCCCTTGAGCGCCAAATTGCTCCAGACCCTCATCTCATCCTTGTATAATGTCATGTCCTCTCGCATATCTTTCACTCCTTCCGGCCCGATGCGGCCGTGTTCATAATAGTGAGCGTTAGCTCGATCCACAGAGTTCATCAGTTTTTGCTCGTTGACGTCCTGATCAAAGTCGGCATGTCTACAACGAGACCCACTCGGCCATCACCAAGGATCGTGGCTCCGGCTAAAGCCCTGACATTAGTCAAATACTTACCAAGAGGTTTGACGACAAACTCCTGTTGATCAACTAGCTCATCCACAACAATTCCGACTGCCTTCCTCATATCGCCGGCTATGACAATGATTCGCACTCCATCATGATTTGTTGCTGGTCTTTCTATGCAGCGCACAGTCTCTATTCTTACCAGCGGAACAATCCTATCCCTTAATCTGATTACCTCTTTGCCCTTAATGGTTGTGATTTCCCGTGGCCCCAATCGAAGGATTTCCGTCACGCTTGACAGGGGCAATATATATGTCGTTCTCTGGGAAGAGACCATGAGCCCCTGAATCACGGCCACAGTAAGAGGGAGTATTATTGTGAATTTGGTGCCTTGGCCCACTTTGCTTTCAACTCTCACCGAACCGCCTAGGGCTTCGATATTTGTCTTGACCACATCCAGCCCTACGCCTCTGCCCGATACCTCGGTAGCCATTTCCACTGTCGATATCCCTGCCAAGAATATGAGGTTCATCGCCTCGGCATCGGTGAGTCTGGATGCTTCCTCAGCAACAACAAGCCCTTTCTGCACCGATGCGTCCCTTACTTTATTGGCTTCGATCCCTCTGCCATCATCCACCAGGGTAATGACAATGTGACCCTCCTCTTGATACGCACTCAAACGAACAACCGCTGTTTCTGTTTTTCCAACAGCCTTTCGTTCTTCAGGAGTTTCAACCCCGTGATCCACTGCATTCCTCAACAGGTGAACCAGAGGATCCCTGATTTTCTCGATTATGGTGCGATCAAGCTCCGTATCTTCACCCTCAACTACGAAATTGAGCGTTTTTCTTTGCTGCCGGGCAAGATCCCTCACCAGGCGAGGGAAGCTGCCAAAGAGTGTACCTATCGGCAACATCCTTACACGCATGACATCCTGTTGCAGCTCGTTTATGACCTTGACAATATGGTTTGAAGTCCGGCTCAGGTCGCGAATCAAGTTGTCATCTCCATACTTGGACTCGAGCATCCTGTTGATTTGGACCATCCTGGAACGGTCGATAACCAGTTCTTCCACCATGTTCATCAGATTGTCGAGGGTTCTGACGTCAACACGCACACTCTGAGAAACGGGCCGTTCCTCTTGCCGGGCCAGGCTCAGTATCCCCTTGTCATCTCCATCCACCTCGACAGAAGAATCACCCCCACCCGGTGCCCTTTCAATGGAAGGCTCTTCCGCACTCTCCACACATCCACCAGTCGAATGGCGACTAGACTTTCTACTCGGCGAACGACTATCCCCACTACGACGGTGATCAGCGATGGAGGCCTTCCCAGCCACCTCTCTCAGCTTCGCCACAGCAGGAGCCACATTCACATCGCTTTCTTTCTGCAAAACCAATTCGTCTCTCAGCATCTTCAGTATGTCAAGACCCTGAAGCAGGCAATCCACTACTTCTTCGCTAGCCTTCAGCTTCCCCTTCCTGAGAAGATCGAGAAGGCTTTCCATGGCGTGCGTCAGCTCGGTCATGCGTTGATGGCCAAGCATGGCAGAAGACCCCTTTATGGTATGAGCAGCACGGAAAATCTCCTGCAGCAGTTGGGGATCGCCCCCGTTCCCTTCCAGGCCTACAATACTCCTGTCGAGCAGCGCAATCTGCTCTTCAGCCTCTTCCAGAAAGACCTGCATCTCCTCTGCAGTGACATCAGTAGACAAACTCATCATTCACCTTTTACTTGTCCAGACCGCACTCTCAGATGCTCACCAGCCTGGAATCTCGCTCCAGGGTCACCCAACCACGCTCGAGACCCCTGACTCTATGCCATGTGTACTAGCAGACACTGCCTGCTTCTCATCAGTGGAAAGCAGCTTGCCCGTATCAAGAAGAATCACCAGCTTCGTCTCAAGCTTCGCAATCCCCAGGATATAGTCAGCATCAGGGCCATAGACTATCGACGATGGCGGCTCTATCAGTGAATACGGGATACGCAGTACCTCACTTACGCCATCCACTATCAGGCCTACATAATCATTCCCTGCCTCTACCACCACGATCCGCATCTCTTTGCTTTCCCCACCAACCGGGAGCGCCAGCCGTTTTCTGAGGTCAAGCACGGGCACTATCCTTCCCCTGAGATTTGTTACCCCTTCAACAAAAGCTGAGGCACCCGGCACCCGGGTGATATTCTGCATCCGGATGATCTCCCGAACAGACTGGCTGCTCACAGCATAGTGCTCAGAAGCAAGATCAAAAAGCACTAACTGCAGTTCCGCCGGTGTCTTTGTCTTGCTGTTCATTCGTTCATCACTCACCTTTCTTGATCCGATCTATTGCCCCGCAACCCTGTTCAGAGCCGCCTGGGAAACAGGTCAATCGCCACTCACTTCTGTCCTGAATACCATCACCGACTTCTCTAGCTCCTCGGACATGTCAGCCAGTGACTGGGCAGAGGCAAGTACCTCCTCCACCTGCGCCGACATCTCTTCAGCCGAAGCAGAAACCTCCTGGGCAGCCGCACTGTTCTCCTCAGCCACAGCGCTTGTTGTCTCAACAGATCTGGACATATTCAACGCGCTCTCTGACATCTGCTCCGTGGCCACTACATTCTGCTCTACAATCTTGTTGATCCTGTCAATGACCTTCACCATGTCATCACTCAAAGCATCCAACTCCTGTGCAGCACGCGATATTTGCTCAACCTGCCTGCCCACATCTCGCGCTCGCTCAAGAATGTCATCCAGCGCTTCCCCTGCATCAGCAGCAAGCTTGTAGCCTCCCTCAACCTCCCTGCCCCCTTGCTGCATGGCACTCACCGCCTCCCTCACACCACCCTGAATACCGCCAATAAGAACCGCTATCTCCTTCGTCGCTGTTGAAGACCTCTCAGCAAGTTTTCTTACCTCATCAGCAACAACCGCAAATCCGCGTCCTTGCTCACCGGCCCTGGCTGCCTCAATAGCAGCATTCAGCGCCAGAAGATTAGTCTGCGCAGCTATGTCATCTATGGTGGCAACAATCTTGCCAATCTCATCGGAACGATGACCAAGATCCGCGACTTTCATCGACACGACGTCCATAGCCCTCTTTATCTTCTCCATCCCCTCAATCGTCTCATGCGTCTTCAGAGCACCTTTCTCCGCAGAACTGGCTGTGCCCTTCCAGGCCTCAGATCCAGCACGAGCATTGGCCGATACCTGACCCGCAGCTGTTGATACCTGACTAACCATGTCCGTCGCCTCTTCGACACCTCTACTTTGCTCCTGAGCACCCCTGGAAATTTGCTCAATTGTCACGGAAAGCTGCCCCATGTTGTTGGTACTCTCTTGAAGCGTCACCGATTGCTCACCAGCTCCCTTCGCTATCATCTGAATTGTGCTCGCTATCTGCTGGGTAGCCTGAGCTGTTTGCTCGGAAGCCCTTGAAAGCTGCCTGCCGGCTTCAGAAACGCTCGCCGCAGTCGCTTTCACCTTTCCTATCAAATCGCGCTGGCTGGCCACCATCTGGGAGAATGCATTCGATAAAACATCCTTCTCCGATTTCGGTTCGATCTCCATGGTCAAATCCCCAGCCGCTATCCTCTTCGTAACACCAGCCATCTCCTTCATATAATCCACTACCCTGCGATACGCCTCAGCCAAATCACCAACTTCATCCCTCGACTTGACTGAAATCTCTTGCTCTACATCCCCTTCAGCTAAGGCCTGCGATGTCCTGACCAGCGACTTCAGCGGCTTGGCTATCGCCAAACGGGTGATCAGCCAGAATACAAACAAACACAGGACAGCAGTTGCACCGCCAATCCATGCCATCAGAGTCCTCTGAGAGTTTATGGGCGCCATAACATCTTCGGTGTAGATACCTGTTCCAACTATCCATCCCCACGGATCGAAAGACTTCACGTAGGCCAGCTTCGGTACAACCCGCCCGGATTGATCTTTATACTGCCACATGTAGCTGTAGAATCCTTCTCCCTGAGTGCTGCAGATGTCTACAATGTCCACAAAGATCGCGTTGCCCTCAGCATCTATGAAGTTGCTCACATCGGTGTTGACGATATCAGACCTGAAAGGATCTACCAGCAATACAGGCCGATAGTCGTTTATCCAGAAATAGCCTTCGTCGTCTTCACCGTAGCGGAGACCGCCAATAGCGGCAAGCGCATACCTCTGCGCCTCCGCCCTGGTCACCAGACCCGACGACTCAAGACCGTAACAGTAGTCCAACATACCCCAGGCAACCTGCACCTCTTCCTGTGTCTTGATCTCCTTTTCATGAAAAAGATCCCTTTTCATCTCAGGAAACACATACACCGACATGTAGACAACCAGGATGCTCACAACAAGCAGAGCGGCGAGGGACATCTTCCACATTATGCCCAGCCGAATACGTTTCAATAGTCCTAGCCTTGCCATTCTTTCCCTCCTTGTCCCTCCCTTTTCCGACCCAGGGTCGTCTTCCTGACCCACCGACAAAAGTCTGTTCCCATGACCGAACCTCGCTTTTGCATCACCCAACCACACCCGAAACCTCGAATTTCTCGATCATGGATCATCAAGATATTTGCGTCAGGTCACTGGCACTGACCATCCTCATCAACCGCAGCGCCACAATGTTCCCATCGCCATCCTTCTCCACGACGCCTTCCACACCCGACATCAGGAACAACTGGGATTCCATCTGCTCGAAAGTGCCCTCATGGTCGGGGTCGTCAGCGTCTGTAATGAAAGCCCAACTGAACCTGAGCGGTACAACTCTCACACTAACATACGTTCCTACACTTAAACTGGGAAGAGGAGGAGACTTGCACTCACCAGTGTAGATAACAACCGTCCCGGTCGCATCGGAGATCTTCATTCCACCAGCCCCCTCTTCAGCCAATGGCGGTCCGAACATGGCCACCATGACCGTGCCCTCTATGGTGACATACCATCCCTGATAGGTCTCAAAATGTTGTAGCATCTCCTTTATGGGCACTGTCTGGTTTGCACTTACTTTGACGCTTACTTCCCTGGTGAAGGTCTCCACACCATCGTCAGCCGTCAGGGTGATACTGTAGTAGCCCTCCGCTAACAAACCCGTGTCCCAAGCGGCAGCAGCGGTAGCCCACGGCGTCCCTGCTTCCACTGTCATAGGTACGGATACGCCTTCATCTATCCGGTAGCTCGCCTGCTGGATTGAGCCATGCTCGCTGTATATCAACGCCGCCAGCTCTACCTGTCCGCTGACAATTGGGCCGGTAAGCTGGAGATGGATTTTCCTAGTCGCTCCCGTCTCCTTGTACAGACTGCTGATGCCCTCACCACTCACGGAGACCAACCGATAGCCAGCCTCATTCCCGTCCACATTGGAGCCAAACCACCACTCGCCAGAAAAGGCACCGGTTACCTGCTCGGCAATGCCTTGTGTGTCCATCAACAGATCCTGATGTGCATGCCCGGCGAAGATTGACACCTCGCTTGCCGATCGGCCGGCAAGAAGTACGTCGAGCACTTCGCTCTGGCTTTCCCAGCTTGTGGTCGGCTCGTGGCAGAACACGATGAGAGGGCTCCCCTGCCTGTAGCTTAAGTCCTTCTGTAGCCATTCCAACTGCGATCCCGATATCTGATAGACCTGCCTGCCGCTCTCCACATCGTTGGGATCCAGCACTATGCAATGGTAGTCTCCCCAATCGAAAGAGTAGTACGTCGGTCCGAAGTAACTGCGGTAGGTGTCCTTGCTGCCGCCAGTCTGGGCTGTTTCCTGGCTTATGTCAGCCATATCGTGGTTGCCCGGCGCACAATAGACAGGCATATCGAGTCCTGATGCCGCAGTCTTGAAAGCACTAAACCACTGATCTGCCTGGGCCTCCGATATGGTGACATTGTTGCCAATGTTGACAAAGTCTCCGGTGGCAACAACAAACGCCGGAGAGATGTCTCCGATTTCCTCCAGGGCCTCGTTCAGCGTTGAAAGGCTGTCCGAGTCCAGATGGATATCCGTCATATGAACAAAGGTGAACCCGGAAGTCTTCTTCTCCGGTGTGTACACCAGTCCGAAGTCAAATTGGCTGCTTGAAATGCTGCGATACCACGATCCAGACTGAGTGTAGTCACTGGGAGTGGTTACGAAAACGAACGAACCTGCTTTCGGCAGGGTGTAGCTGCCATTCAGGTCACTTACGGTCGAGGTTGACCCGTTGGAAACCAGAACGCCGGCGATACCTTGCTCACCATCTCCCTTGACTCCATTACTATCAGAGTCCTCAAACACTGTTCCGTTAACATCAGTCACCGGAAGCGGTTGCGGTGATGGTCCGCCGGAGCTGGACGAACAGCCAACCATCCCAGAAATCATCAAAAACAAAGCAGCGACAATAATCCCGGAAACAAAGTATCTGTGAACCATCCTTGCAGTCCTCCTCGTTCGTAACTCACTGGCCATAACAGTACTAGTCCCCCACAGCCCTCCACCTGGCAGGATCGTACGACGCATCCCAAACAATCCCGCTGCCCCAGATCACAGGATCACCGCTACAAATTGTCCCATCCTGGGCTACATCGTATTTGGCCTTGAAAGGCTTCCTTGTCAGGTAATCGGCAGCATCTTTTGCGCCGCCACCAGCCAACACGTTGTCAGAGCTACCATCCCAGCCTGCTACCTCGGCATCAAGCTGAGTCACCCCGGCTGCCGTCATGCACTTCGATATGGCCTCCCGCGCCTGGTTGACCTCTTGATTCGCTGCCTCAGAGATCGAAAGGATGTTGGCGAACCACGTCTTCACCTCCGGGTCCGAACCGCCCGGGCCTTTCACCACAAGCTGGACAGTGTATTTACCATCTACAGTGTACGTATGAGACGGGTTCCGCTCATAAACGATGGGGCTCCCATCTCCGAAGTTCCATCTCCACTCAGTGATCTCCCCCGTGGATTTATCAGTAAACTTGATGGTGAGCGGAGCAAGACCCGCAATAGGCTTGTCTGTGATCAGATCACCTTCCGTCACCGCGCCGGTGAAGCCGGCCGTTGGAGCCGGAGTCTTGGCGCAGGACAGGCCGACGAGAAGCATTAGCGCCATGAGACTGGCTGCTACAGCCAATCGGATGGTCCTCCTGGTTAAGCACCTGAACATAACCACATCACCTCCACGTCATTCTGTGTCCAGAGCAGTAGTTTCACAACACTTCACTTTTGCCACGGTCAATGCAGCACTGGCAGAACGTGACATGGAGGGAAGTCTACCACCGCCAAATCACGCCAGTATCTCAGCAAACCACGACCATCTAACAAATTCCTATCATAAGGGGGGTGGAGAACAATCGGTGGGAGCAGAAATGCAAATGGCCTTGGCAGAACATGGTATAATGCCACCGCAAGAGTCCTCATAACAGAAGACAATTCCCCAGAAGGGGTATACAATAGCGTGGTGACTCGTTCGGGAAACCAGAGAGGAGGAAGTACACATGGGAACTGAATCCAGCCGAGTGCGTACCAGCGACGTATTCCTGGAAGACTGGGTGACCTTGGCTAATGACTGCAACCTCCAGATAGCCGTCACCCTGATGGTAAATGGGGCACTGGTTTCTGGGACAATCACCAGCGGTGCCGAATTTCTGGAACATGTGGGCCAGTCTATTTCCGCAGCCGCAGAGAGCGATCACAAATCACTGGGGGAGACAATTGAAAAGCATTACCATGAGGTGGCCAGGAAGCTATACCCTCAGAAGGCTCCTTCTCCTGATGAGGATGCTCTACCAGCCCTGGAGGGGACCGGGCCTCGCAAGTCCTACTTTGTTCATCTGAAGGATGTAACCATTCTGGGCTCCCGTCCTCTGCCAACCGTGCCGTATTGGAGGGGTCGCCTCGACAGGGTTGACGGATGGTTCATTGGTGGCCTCAGAGAGACCTCGTCAAAGTAGGGCAAAGCCAAGAACTGCAAAACGGGCTGAAATCTCAGTTGCCTCCGCCCGTTGCCCTTTCGATCCGAATTCAACAGCCAAACCGCATTTGAGCACAAGGCCATTCACGGGTAACGGGAATCTCTTCAATGCCAAGGTATCCTTTATTTGTTTCCCTCCATCAAGGCTTTCCAGGGTAGTAACACAGAGCCGTGGTTTGATTTGTGATTTAGGTGGCTTAATATGCAGATTGGAGGTTTGCCCATGGCAAAATTGACCAGGATCGCCATTCTTACGGGGGGAGGAGATGCCCCGGGCATGAATGCCGTCATACGGGCTGTGGCCAAGAAAGCTATTCTTGAATACGGCGCCGAAGTCATTGGAATCGAAGACGGGTACGAAGGGCTGATAAAAGGCCAATGTCGGAAACTGGGATACGACGACGTCTCTGGAATACTCACTCTGGGCGGCACCATACTCGGTACATCAAACACATCCAATCCTTATAGATATCCTGTGAAAAGGCGTAATAGACTGGAATTCAAGGATATGTCAACAACCACCATTAAGAATATATCGAAACTCAACATAGATGGCCTCATCTGTATTGGAGGAGATGGTACGCTGAGCACGGCTAGCAGGCTCTCCAGACAGGGAGTTCCTATCGTTGGGATACCCAAGACAATCGACAATGATCTGAGAGGCACGGATATCTCTTTTGGCTTCGACTCCGCTGTCTACATCGCCACCGAGGGTATTGACCGGATACACACCACGGCCCAATCGCATCACCGGGTTATGATAGTTGAGGTCATGGGGCGCAGTGCCGGATGGATCGCGCTGCACTCAGGCATCGCAGGAGGCGGTGATATCATCCTCATTCCCGAGATCCCGTACGATCCAGGCAGTGTAGTCAGTAGGGTAAGGAAGCGAAACGAGCAAGGCAGACGATTCAGCATTGTGGTAGTTGCCGAGGGTGCCAGGCCTAAGGATGGAGATATAGCAGTACAGAGGATTGTGAAGGAGAGTCCGGATCCGATTCGCCTGGGAGGTATAGGATTTGTTCTCGGAGCGCAAATTGAGACGATGATGGAGGTTGAAACCCGCACCGTGGTCATGGGGCATCTCCAAAGAGGAGGCTCCCCAACACCCTTTGACAGGGTCCTGGCCACGAGGTTGGGCACTCAAGCAGTCGATATGGTGCAGAACAAGAGGTTCGGATACATGGTAGGAGTGAAAGGCGATTCCCTAATCAAAGTCCCCTTGGAGGAAGTAGCCAAAGGGCCAAGGACAGTACCTCTGAACCACCCACTGATCCAGGCTGCTCGTGCCGTAGGAACCTGTTTCGGCGATTGATTGATT
>Ga0154632_1025_pt1 | contig 28747 bp, 25 predicted proteins | sample Rifle2008BG13ft_FD_116061 | JGI IMG/M metagenome (GOLD analysis project Ga0154632, IMG submission 116061) | Chloroflexi bacterium RBG_13_53_26
AGCTTGAATCTTGGTGGCCATGCCGCCGGTGCCCCTGATGCTGCCAGCACTGCCAGCCATGTGTTCAATACGAGCGTCGATCTTCGTCACGGTGGGGATCAGTTCAGCCTCGGGGGCAAGACGTGGATCTGCTGTGTAGAGTCCAGACACATCGCTGAGCAATACGAGGAGGTCGGCATCCACCAGATTGGCAACCATTGCTGAGAGATTGTCGTTGTCTCCGAATGCCACCTCTCCCTTGATCTCATCGGTGGCTACCACATCGTTTTCATTTATGATGGGCACCACTCTCAAGTCCAGCAAGGACAGAAGGGTGTTGCGAGCGTTTAGATAACCGGCGCGGTGGGAGAGATCTCTTTTGGTGAGCAAAGCCTGTGCCACAACAATACCATGTCTGTCAAAGAGTTGCTCATAAGTGTGCATCAGACAACCCTGGCCTACTGCGGCGAGGGTCTGCTTGAAGGGAATATCCTTTCGGTTCCGGTCGTCGAGCCCTAGCTTCTCCCTTCCGGCAGCTATTGCTCCTGACGAAACAACAATTATTTCTTTCCCCTCTTGGTTCAATCGGGCTACCTGGCCTATCAGGTTAGTCATTCTTTCCAGATCAAGGTGCCCAGTGCCACCAGTTAGGAGGTTGGTGCCCAGCTTGATTACCAAGCGGTGGTAGTGCGAGCCATTCATTGGTGGGCCAGGTTGCCTGACCTTGTTTCGGTTTGCTTTGTCCATGGCAGCTTAGTCCTAGATTATATAACCTGTGGAGAAACCTTCACAAGGAAGGCGGAGATTATGATGGTGACTGTCGTTTCTGAGACTCCGTTTACATGGCCTCCAGCTTTGACTGGAACCAGGTCGGCGTGTAGAATTGGCCCGGCTTGAACAAGAGAAGACAGCCTGAGATGGTTTGTAAAAATGAGTCCTTCATCATCGTCCTACCTAGAGCTTGATCTACATCGTCTTAATGCTGATGAGGCCATAATAGAACTTGAGGCTTTCCTCTACGAGGCCTATTGTGCCGGCGTCCCTGCGGTTCGGGTAGTCCACGGGAAAGGGACGGGAATGTTGAGAGACACTGTCCGATCATGGCTGCCGAAGCGAAGTCTAGTGAAATCTTTCAGGCCGGGCTGGACATGGGAGGGTGGCGACGGCGTCACCATCGTTGAGCTTACTGATTAGCCATACAAGTCATTACATCGTCTGGCATCTGGGGCAGAAGTATGAGCCTCGCCCTCGCAGTGGGATACGCTTGATAGGGGTATTGCAGCGATAGCATCGTTCCCCACGGCGGTGGGCGACCTGAAAAAAGAGGTGGGCAAACCCTGGTTCGCCGTTGGGTAGTTGATAGGTGTTGACGCTGGCCCCACAGCGCGCGATAGCCTCCGTCAACACATGCCCGATAGCTCGATACAGTCGCTCGGTTTCTCGCGTGGAGAGGTCACTGGCTTTCTTCAGGGGGTGGATACGCGCCTCGAAGAGGGCTTCATCAGCGTACATGTTGCCGATCCCGGCGATGGCGGTCTGGTCGCAGAGCAAGACCTTTATGGGAACCTTGTGCTGTCCCAGGGCTTTGCGCAAAGCCCATATGGTGAAGCGGTGATCCAGAGGCTCAGGGCCGAGGAAGCCGACCACTTCAATTTCGTTATCTACTAACCACACGGCCCCGAACTTTCGCTGGTCCAGGAAGTGAAGGTTGGTGCCATTGTCCAGGTGCAATATGGCTCTTGTATGCAGTTCGGGGATGGTAGACGATGGCTGAAGCAGTAGACAGCCAGTCATCTTAAGATGCAGAATCAGTTTCTTTCCGTTGGCCAGATCAAAGAGCAGATACTTTCCCCTGCGGCGGATGCTCTTGACTGTCTGGCTGGAGAGTTCGTGGCAGAAATCCTCAGCTGAGGGCTGACGAACTAACTTGGGCCAAAGTAGGGTGACCTTTGTGAAGCGTTGCCCCACTAGCCTTGTAATGAGGTCATTCTTGATGGTCTCCACCTCTGGTAGCTCAGGCATCTTTATCTAACTCCTCTAGCTAGTTTTCCATTTGCAGATGCTGGAAGATCTGGTCTATGTGCTTCAGATAGTATTGGTAGTTGAAGAGGTGTTCCAGTTCTGCCGCTGGTAGGAGGGCAATAACCTCGGTGTCGGCCTTCAGCAGTTGCAGGAAGTTGCCCTTTCCCTTCCAGGCCTTCATGGCGCTGCCCTGCACCAGTTCGTAGGCTTTCTGACGGGTGATGCCCTTATCGATCAACGCTAGGAGCACTCGCTGGGAGAAGACCAGTCCCCCTGTAAGCTTCAGATTCTCTTCCATCCGCTGGGGATGAACCTGAAGGTCCTTCATGATGGTGGTGAAGAGATTCAGGATATAGTCTAGCACCAGGCAGGAGTCGGGCAGGATGATACGCTCGGTGGAAGAGTGACTGATATCGCGCTCATGCCACAGGGCGATATTCTCCAGTGAGGTGAGGGCGTAGCCCCGTACCAGGCGGGCCAACCCGCAGATGCGCTCACAGAGTTCCGGATTGCGTTTGTGGGGCATGGCGGAACTCCCGGTCTGTCCGGATTCAAAGGGTTCCTCTGCCTCAAGGACTTCGGTTCTTTGAAGCGCCCGGATTTCGGTGGCGAATTTCTCCAAGGAGCCGGCGATGATGGCCAAAGTGGTCACAAACTGGGCATGGCGATCTCTCTGCAGAATCTGGCTGGACACAGGTGCTGGAGCAAGCCCCAACTTGGCGCAGGCTATCTCTTCCACCTCCGGTCGGACTGTGGCGTAGGTGCCTACGGCTCCAGAGATTTTGCCCACACTAATTGCGTTCTCGGCTTCCGTCAGCCTGTGGGCATTGCGCTTCATTTCTTCGGCCCACAGAGCCAGCTTGAGTCCGAAGGTGATCGGTTCTGCGTGAACGCCATGGGTACGCCCTATCATGATAGTATGCTTGTGCTCGATAGCCTTCTTCTTCAGCACGGCGGTGACTTCAACGACATCCTTAGCCAGGGTATCTGCTGCTTCCAGCAGTTGCAGGCTGAGGGCGGTGTCCATGATGTCGGAGGAGGTAAGTCCCAGATGGATGAAGCGGCTTTCCTCACCGAGGCTCTCAGCCACGGCGTTCAGAAAGGCAGTCATGTCATGGTGGGTCACCTTGAGGATATCCTCAAAACGGGTCTGGTTGAAGTAAGCTTTTCTTATCTTGGGTAGTTCCTCTTTGGGGATAACCCCCAGATCAGCCCATGCCTCGCATACGGCGATCTCCACCTGCAGCCATTTGCTGAATTTGTTTTCGTCTGACCAGACTTCCTTCATCCCTGGCCGGGAGTACCGCTCAATCATCTTTCACTCTCCATTCAGTTGCGGGCTGGGGGTACCCAAGGACCTGCCAGCCAGGCAGTGAGAATGGTATCAACCTTGTGCCAGCTTCTTGCGATATTCTTCGTAGGCCTCCCTTATCCTGTCGTGTTTCAACCCCAGTATCTGGGCGGCAAAGAGGGCCGCATTTTTTGCCCCGGCGGAACCGATAGCGACGCAAGCTACCGGCACACCACCTGGCATCTGGATTATGGAGAGCAGGCTATCAACGCCCTTGAGGTCACTGGTGGGCAAAGGAACACCGATAACCGGAAGCATGGTCCAACTGGCCAGGACACCGGGGAGGTGTGCGGCCGCTCCTGCACAGGCAATGAGGACCTCCAACCCGCGTCCTTGTGCTTTTAGTCCATATTCACGCGCCTTCTCAGGTGTGCGATGGGCCGACGCTATGCGGACCTCGTAGGGTATGCCCAGCTCCTCTAGCATATCTATGGTCGGCTTTATGAGCTGTTCATCTGATTTGCTGCCCATCACTACGCCCACGATGGGTATGGCTTGTCTGGGATCTGCCATTTCTAACCTCACTTGGTCATATACTTAGTAAATCAAACAGGCCATCAAAGGGCTCCAGCTTTTGCTTGATGGTAGCATAGGTTTCCTCGCCGCGGAGCACGCGACAACAAGCTCTCCACAGACGGTCGCTTTTCTCTATTGCGCCGAAATACAACCATGGGAGCCAGGTGAAGAGCCGGGCCAGACCGCGGGCAACTTTGAGTTCAGGCATTATCTCTCTGTCTACGGCACCTTCGTAAGCTCGCAGATCTACGTTGTCGGTCTGCAAACATTGACTGATGATCGGGGCAGCGATCTGAGCACTTCTGATGGCATTGTAGATGCCCTCGCCAGTCAGTGGGTCCACCAGCCCAGCAGCATCCCCGAGGAGCAGGCATTGCTTCGACTGAATAGCCATACCCTTCCTACGCACCGGCAGATAGTGACTTTTCAATCTGATTACCGAATGGCTTTCCAGGTCATACGATTTCAATAGAGCCCGGTAGCCAGACTTGAGCCGTTTCGCTTGGCGGAGCGGACCTCCCACACCAACGGACAGATGATCCTTTTTGGGAAAGACCCAGCCATATCCGCCCCGAATATGCCCCAAGCTTAGCCCCATCAGGCGTTCCCATTGTACCAGTCTTTGGCTGGAAACTGAAATTTCTGCTTCCAGTCCGATGCCGAAGTTGATGCCCTGCATCAGGCCGAGATTGAAGGCTACTGTGCTTCTGGCGCCATCTGCACCGGCCAGGATGCGGGCCGTGAATGCGTTGTGTGTGGTGACGATGTTGACCCCTGGAGCGGTTGCGTCTATTTCACAAACCTTTTCATCATCAATCAGCACAGCGCCTGCCTCTCTAGCTCTCTGAGCAAGGAGATAATCGAACTCATCGCGCATCACCATGTAGACCAAGGGCTTGGTGTAGGATCTGGAGAATGCCCTATTGCCCTTGTAGACGGCCTTGGCTCCGTGCACCACATCTCGTGCTACTGGCCTTATGTCAAAATCAAGCAGTTTAGCTGTCTTCACAGTGATGCCTCCGGCACAGGGTTTATGTCGAGGTAGCCTCTCTTTCTCCAGTATAAGGACATCCACACCCTTGCGAGCCAGCTCGTAGCCTAGGATAGCCCCGGCGGGCCCCGTGCCAACGACGATCACATCGTAAGAGCGCTTTGTGGTGTCTTTCATCAGTTGACTCACCCAGCGCGTTCGCTTGTCCTAAGGTTAAGTCCCAGGGGAGCAGCGAGGCATTCAGCGCGAAGCTGCCCTTCTCAGGCGGTCCATTATGGCAACCCCTATTCCCTTCTCCTCTACCTTCTCTATAATCATCTCGTCTACACCCAGTTCATCCAGTTCGCGCATGATGGCAAACATCTGCATTGCATATACTTTAAGGTCCTGAGGCATCGATCTCACAACAACGTCTATGTTGCTGTGCAGAGATTGGGGTTGGCGACTGAGTATGCCCACCTTGATTCCCTTCTTGGTATGGTGTGCAATCAGCCGATCTATCGCCTTCTGATCTGCTAGTTCCACCAAGGTGACCCGAGCCTGTGGGCTGTAGTGTCGATAACGGGTGCCTGGAGACCTTTTGAGGAGATTCCCCTCTGCAGCCGGGACCACTTTACCGATGAAAGGCTCAAGTTCCTCCCATGTTACTGACCCTGGCCTCAATATGGCGGGAAGGCGGTGGGAAAGGTCCAGTACAGTGGATTCGACACCGACCTCAACAGGCCCGCCATCGAGGATCATATCGATTTCCCCTTTCAGGTCCTGGAGAACATGCCTGCCAGTGGTGGGGCTGGGACGACCTGACAGATTGGCGCTGGGGGCGGCGATGGGATGGCCCAGAGCTCGGATCAGGGCAAGGGCGATGATGTTTCTTGGCATCCTGACGGCCACGGTTTCCTGCCCACCGGTCACTGCATCCGACACCTGCCTGGACTTCCTGAAGATCAGTGTCAAGGGCCCGGGCCAGAACTGCTTCATCAAGGGAATTGCCTCGGTTGAAATATCATCGACGAGGACTCTCAAGTCTTCCAGCGCAGCTACATGAACTATCATGGGATTGTCGGTGGGGCGGTGTTTGGCGGAGAAGATTTTTTTTACGGCGTCTGGGTTGAGGGCGTCTGCCCCCAGTCCGTAGACAGTTTCAGTGGGAAAGGCGACCAACCCTCCTCCCCGCAGTATATCAGCAGCCCTGTTGATGACTGCCAGGTCGGGCTGTGTTGGACTTACCTCTATCAGCAGTGTCTCTCGTCGCATCTCATATCCCCCGCAGTATATCAGCAGCCCTGTTGATGACTTCTGGGTCAGGTTCTGCCGGATTGACCTCTATCAGCAATGTTTCCCGGCGCATCCTATACTCTCCAGAGGGGCATTGGGGATGGCGTTGAGGTCGAGCTGAGACATCTCTCCGTATTTTAACCTGGCGGCGCCAGCGGCAGCTACCATGGCGGCGTTATCTGTGCATAGATCACGCCGAGGAAAGAACACCTGAAGACCCTGCCGGCCGCAGGCTGCGGAGAAATCCTCTCTCAATCTACTGTTAATGGACACTCCTCCCGTAATACTGACTGCAGATACTCCCTTGTGCAGGGCAGCCTGCAGGGTTTTCGATACCAGCACATCGACCACGGCCTGCTGGAAACTGGCAGCGATGTCCGGCAGAGGCAACGTTTCCCTGTCCCTGCCCTTGAACATGTTGACCACGGAGGTTTTCAAGCCGCTGAAGCTGAAATCGAACGATCGGCTACGCCCCAGAGGCCTGGGCAGGTTGAAGGCTGCCCTGTTCCCCTGAGTGGCAAGACTCTCGATGGCAGGCCCGCCCGGGAAGCCAAGCCCGAGGAACTTGGAGATCTTGTCAAAGGCCTCTCCGGCGGCATCATCCAGAGTGTTGCCCATCACTTCATATTGGCACAGTTCTTTTACGTGGACAAGCATGGTGTGCCCGCCCGAGACGGTCAGGCAAACATGTGGCAGTGGCGTCCCAGGATTGCTGAGGATATTGGCGAATATATGTCCTTCGATATGGTGTATCCCTATCAGTGGCACTTTCAGGGCGTAGGCCATGGCCTTGGCCGCTGATACCCCCACAATCAGGGAGCCTACCAGACCATACTTCGAGGTTACAGCAACAGCATCTACTTCGGTGTGCGTCTTTCCGGCTGAATCGAAGGCCTCCTGAATGACATAGCCGATGGCTTCGACGTGTTTTCTGGAGGCTACCTCCGGGACGATGCCCCCGAATCTGGCATGAAGGTCTATCTGCGAGGCGATCACGTTGGAGAGGATAGTCCCGTCAGCAACCAGCGCTGCCGCAGTTTCATCACAGGATGTTTCAATACCCAGAACCAACATATTGATCTGCCTCTCGACGTCAGAAGGTCCTATTCATCTCCTGCTTCCGTTTCCTTCTTGCGTAGGAGAGCCTGGGCCAGCGATTCGCCCAGATACAATGGCACGAGGGAAAACGCATCATCCGCAGCACCCGCTGCAAATCGGGTCAGTGACAGCAAGGCAACCACGCACCCGCTTGAGGTATCTGACGGGCTGCCAAAACCAGCCAGGTCACCCAGTTCGCCGGTTATTGCCCGTCGATACAGATGTGCTGGCTTACCCAGGAAGAGGGCGGGTTCCTTCACTCTCTCCGTTAACCCTTTTATATTGCCCACGTAGTAATCGCCTTCCATTGCCAGCGTCTTCCCTCGGGCGCGGTAGAAAGCGGAGTAGACGTTCTCTCTGCCTGCATCGACTAGGGGACAGAGCAGGATGGAGGCGCTTCTGGCTTGATATGCTATAGCCTCCAGGGATGATATGCCGCAGATGGGCTTGTTCACTGCATAAGCCAGGGTTTTGGCTACCGTTACGCCTACTCTCACCCCTGTCCAGGACCCGGGTCCTATTCCCACTGCCAGCCCGTCGATCTCTGCCAGAGTGAGGCCAGCGCGTTTCAGCACCAGGTCAGTGCTGATGATTATCCTCTGAAGCGAGTTGTCCCTGGCTTCCCAGGCAAAATCTGTGACCATGCGATCACCATCGATCAGGCCGATGGTATTGGTAAGGTTTGCGGTATCGATCCCCAGTACTCTCATTGGTGGCTGAACTCCTTGAGCAGTTTACAGTATCTTACCCCAATGCCAGTAAGCGTGATCTGCCGCTTTCTGGCAGAAAGGACGGTGAATTCAACTGCCAGGTAGTCATTGGGGAGCAACGGAAGCACCCTGTCGGCCCACTCGATTATGGCTACCCCTGATTCGGCTCTGGTGAGGTAGTCCAGTATTCCCACCTCCAGCCCCGCGCGCACATTCTCAACCCGGTAGAGATCCAGGTGTAGAACCGGCAATCTGCCAGCGTACTCGTTGACCAAGGTGAATGTGGGGCTGTTGATGCATCTCCTGGGTATGCCAAGCTCGGCGCACAAGCCTTTGGCGAAGCAAGTCTTTCCACAACCCATCTCGCCGATGAGGGCGATAATGCTTCCGCGGCGCAGCCTTTCACCGATTCTACTTCCCAACTCCATTGTGGCTGAAGGGTTGGCAGTGACTAAGGACAGATGTTTCTCCATCTTGGGAACTGTCTTACGCATTGTTCCTGGTACCATTTGCCGGGGATGGAGGGTCAGACCTGCTGAACTCCTATTTCCCTCTCAGGCTATCTCCCTGGCGGCGATGTCCCGTCTATAGTGGCAGCCTTGGAAATTGATTCGTGGGATGTTGGCATAGACCCTGTTTCTTGCCTCTTTCAGAGACTTGCCACTGGCAACCACAGTGAGCACCCTCCCGCCATTGGTGATCACCCCATTCTTCATGGCTGTGCCAGCATGAAAGACAAGGATATCGCTGTCCAGGTCATCCAGTCCGGTTATGGAGAAACCGGTCTGATACTTTCCGGGGTAGCCTCCCGAGGCCATAACCACGCCCACGCAGGCCTCGTCACTCCATTCTATCGCCATTTTATCCAGGGTTCCATTGATCACGGCCAGTATGATATCCACCAGATCCGTCTTCAGCCGCGGGATGATGGCCTGAGTCTCAGGGTCACCGAATCTGGCATTGAATTCAAGCACCTTGACCCCCCCTGAGTTGACCATCAGCCCGACATACAGGACGCCTTTGTAAGGCATCCCCTCGGCGGCCATGGCACGCACTGCCGGTTCCAGGATTGTCCGTTGAATCTTCTCGACATCGGACTGATCAAAGAAGCCGGGTGGGCTGTAGCTCCCCATACCTCCGGTGTTCGGCCCCCGGTCGGAATCGAACACCCGCTTGTAGTCACATGCAGGCACCATGGATCGGACATACCTGCCATCGGTGAAGGCGAGCAAGCTTACCTCTTGGCCATTGAGGCATTCCTCAACTATGACCCTGTTGCCAGCAGCACCAAGGGTTTTCCTTTCCATGAACTCTGAGAGTACCTCGAGAGCCTGCTCTCTTGAGGTGGCTACGACGACTCCTTTGCCTGCGGCCAGACCGTCGGCCTTTATGACTAGGGGAATTGGCTGCGATTTGACATAGTCTCTGGCCTGTGGATACGAAGAGAAGACCATCCCCTGAGCACAGGGTATGCCGTATTTCTGTATCAGTTCTCTGGAGAACACCTTGCTTGATTCGATCTGGGTGGCGGCCCGCGTGGGGCCGAAGACGGGCAGATGCAGACTCTGAAACAGGTCAACAATGCCTGAGGCTAGAGGGGCTTCAGGGCCGACAACAGTCAGGTCTATCTCATGTTGCCTTACTGCCCTGGACAGCGCTTCTATGTCGGTGGCGGGGACATCCAGATTGCGGGCAATAGCGGCTGTTCCAGCGTTTCCTGGGGCGGCGTAGAGATCATCAACCTGCGGACTTTCCTTCAGCTTCCATGCCAGAGCATGCTCCCGAGCGCCATTGCCGATAACCATTATCTTCATGACCGTCTCCCTATTTCGGGTCTGAAGAGGCTGTCCATAGCATGAGAAGCGGGGTATTGGCGAGGTTGTTTCAAGTGACTCCGGACTTACAGGCCTTCCTTCTTGAATTTGGCTGCCTGGATGGAGTCGAGTTTCTGGATAAGTTTCACCAGTTCGGCGACGTGTTCCTTTTCATCGTCCCGGATGTGTTCCAGGACTTTCCTCGCCTCGTCACTATCCAGCGAATCGATATGAGCCTGATACTGATTTATGGCCTCAAGTTCACCTATCAGGTCCTCCCTCAGCATCTCCAGGTCCAGTTCCCTGTCTTCCATCTCATCGAGTTCGTCGCCGTTGTGGTGTGGCATAGTCTCTTTCCTCCCTCTTTTCGCCAGTGTTTATTCCCACTCAATAGTAGCCGGGGGCTTGGACGATATATCGTAGACCACCCGGTTCACTGCGGGGACCTCATTAACGATACGGCTGGAGATCTGAGCCAACAGATCATAAGGCAAGCGAGCCCAGTCGGCGGTCATGGCATCTTCACTGATCACCGCTCGCACAGCAACCAGGTAACCATAGGTTCTAAAATCGCCCATCACGCCGACGCTTCTCACATTGGTGAGCACGGCGAAGCTCTGCCAGAGCTGACGATAAAGATTGGCCTTCTTGATCTCACTCATGACGATCCAATCTGCTGCTCTGAGCACCTCCAGGCCTTCCCTGTCCACCTCGCCGATGATGCGTACTGACAGACCTGGCCCTGGAAAAGGCTGCCGCCAGATGATATCTTCAGGCAGCCCTAGAGCCAGCCCTACTTTCCTTACCTCGTCCTTGAAGAGATAGCGCAGGGGCTCAATCAACTTGAGGGCCATGTTGGCGGGCAATCCGCCCACATTGTGATGGGACTTTATTCTGGCGGAAGCTTTCTGATTGGGAGCGGCGCTCTCGATGACATCGGGATAGAGTGTCCCCTGGGCCAGGAAATCAACTTTGCCTATCTTGGCAGCCTCATTCTCGAAGACCCGTATGAACTCCTCGCCAACCGCGTGACGCTTCTGTTCAGGGTCGGTCACCCCTTCCAAGCGGTCGAGGAACCTTTGTGTGGCATCTACGTGGATGACATTCATCTTCAAGTTTCTCTGGAAGGCGTTGACAGTCCGCTCCGGTTCTTCTTTGCGCAGCAGGCCGTTGTTGACAAAGATGCAGGTCAACTGATCGCCTATGGCATGATGGATCAGTGTGGCGGCTACAGCGGAATCAACTCCTCCTGAGAGAGCGCAGATGACCTTTCCCGTTCCTACCTGTTGGGCGATCTTTTCGGTGCTTTCGGTAATGAAGTTCCTGGCTGTCCAGTTGCCCTGGCAGCCGCAGACATTGTAGAGGAAGTTCTTCAGGATGGTTTTTCCATCCGGTGTGTGAACTACCTCGGGATGAAATTGAAGACCATAGAATCCCCGGTCACTGCCCATGACAGCGACGGGGCAGTTATCTGTGTAGGCCAGAGCGGTGAAACCTGGCGGCAGTTCCACTACCTGGTCGCCATGGCTCATCCATACGGACATGGAGAAGGGCAGATAGGCCAGGAGTGGTGAATCTCCGCTCTGATGCAGGATAGCGTGTCCATATTCCCGTTTTGACTGCAGAAGTACCTTGCCGCCCAGTTGCTGGGCCATAGCGTGCATTCCGTAACAGATGCCCAGCACCGGTATCCCGCTCTGGTAGACGTAGGGTAGGGCCATGGGGGCACCCGGCTCATAAACACCTGCCGGGCCACCGGAGAGGATGAACCCTTTAGGGCGCAGGTGGGCGATGCTCTCCCAGGGGGTATCGTAGGGCACAAGTTCGCAATACACCTGCCACTCGCGCACACGGCGGGCAATGAGCATGCTGTATTGGGAGCCGAAGTCGAAGATGACTACCGCCTCACGCTCGCCGCCAGGAGCCGTTACCTGCTGAGGAACAGACTGTTTCCCCCTTTTTTCAGTGGCGATTTCCAGATAGGTAGATACCTCGACATCATCGCTGGTAGCCACTCTGTGGTCATCCGGCGGGTCTGATGCCTTCTTAATTCGGGGGGGATTCCTAGGAGACCGTCTGGGTGCCATTGGCTAGATTATACCGAGACTGAACTGCCACAACAAGCGTTGCTGTTTACCCTCGAAAAATTCCTTCTGAATCACAGTGCCTCAAGCTCTTTGTTTTGTTTTGCCACTGTGCCCCGAGGTATACTACTTGATTGTTGCCCAGGACTGTTTCAGCCTTCGTCGGCTTTCTGCAATACGTCTATGAAAAGAGATGCTGAGCGCCAGCCAGGTGCCGTGAAGAAAGATCCGCCAAGCCAGCGTGGGGATACGACAGAGGTAGCTGTAACCGAGGGTTTTCAGAGCCTGAATCGGTCGCAGGTATTAGTGACCCTTGGCGGTGTGATGCTGGCCATGTTCCTGGGTTCCCTGGATCAGACCGTGGTAGGCACTGCCATGCCCCGCATAATAGCTGATCTAGGTGGCTTCGATCGCTACACCTGGGTGACCACAGCCTACCTGATGACTTCCACGAGTGTACTACCCATTGTTGGCCGGCTGACGGACATGTATGGCCGGAAGTGGTTTTACATTGCAGGGATTGCCATTTTCCTGCTCGGCTCTGCCCTTGCTGGCCTAAGCCAGACGCTGACCCAACTCATCATCATCCGCGGCTTTCAGGGTATCGGTGGAGGCATCATGATAGCCAATGCGTTTATCGTCATTGGTGACCTGTTTCCGCCGAGCGAGCGTGGCAAGTACCAGGGGTTGATCACTGCTGTTTTTGGACTTTCCTCCATAGTGGGGCCAATTGTGGGCGGGTTCATCACTGATAATCTCTCCTGGCACTGGATTTTCTACATTAATATCCCTCTGGGTATTCCAGTGATCATGGCCTTCATTCGCTTCTTCCCTGATATCCGCCCGACCAGAGTCAAACACCGAATCGACTATACAGGGATGATGGTGCTGGTGGTATGTGTTGTTTCCCTTGTCCTGGGGCTGTCCTGGGGTGGGGTACAATACGAGTGGGCATCACCGCAGGTCATTGGAGTGTTATCCATAGCTGCAGTCATGGTCATTGTTTTCATATTGGTAGAGTCCAGGGCTGCCGAACCAATCATGCCTCTCTCCATGTTCGGCAACGGTGTAGCCACTCTATCGATGATTGCCATGTTCTTCCTGGGCATGGGGATGTTTGGTGCCATCATCTTCATCCCTCTCTTCTTCCAGGGCGTTCTGGGTTTATCGGCCACCAGCAGTGGCAGTTTCCTGACTCCCATGATGCTGGGTCTGGTGGTGGCCAGCACTCTGTCGGGCCAAGCCCTGTCCCGGCTTGGAGGCCACTACCGCATACAGGGGCTAATCGGGCTTGTCATCATGGCGGTGGGGATGTTCATGCTCTCCCGGATGACTGTGGATACCAGCCGTGGCGAAGCTATCCTGAACATCGTCGTCATGGGTATCGGGCTGGGTGTGGCGATACCTCTCTTCATCATCGCTGTCCAGAACGCGGTGCCCTATCGCATTATGGGTATTGCCACCTCTTCACTGCAGTTCTTCAGGGCTATCGGGGCCACCGTAGGTCTGGCCTTTTTCGGCTCGATAATGGCCAGCCGTTTTGTCTCCAATGCAGAGGATCTGGTGCCAACCGGTGTTCCTCCAGGCATGCTTTCGGAGCTGATCCACAATCCTGAGGCATTGATGGATCCCGATGCCCTGGATGAACTTCGGGATGCGTTGAGTGAATTGGGACCGCAGGGTCTTCAGATGGCGGACCAAGTGATCCATGCGCTGAGAGAGGCCCTGGCAATGTCAATCAGCGATGTCTTTGTTATCGGTTTAGCGGCTGTCGGCGTGGCGTTTGTGGTGACACTGTTTTTGAAGGAAGTACCGTTGAAACGGTTTCACAGTCACTCGGAGCCGGGTTGAAACTGCTTCGGGTAACCTGTGTGAGGAGAGGCGCCAGTGAAGGTGCTCTGTTTCCAGCCGCACAATGATGACTGCATTATTGCCATCGGCGGAACAATGCAGAAGATGGCGAAAAAGGCATGGGAGCTTACCTATGTCTACATCACCGATGGCCGCCACGGCAGCGACGTTATTCCGCCAGAGAAACTGGCTAGAATCAGAAGGGCAGAGGCGAGGGAGGAGAGAAGTCTCCTTGGCATTCAGCATTACGTTGAGCTGGGTGTTGAAGATGGCTGCATCGGCAAGCTGCGTGGCCGGCGGTTGGAGTCGGTAAAGCAGGAGATTGGATCAACCCTTATGGTGAACAAGGCCGACCTGATCTTCATACCGACAAGAAGCGACATGCATCCTGACCACAGAGCGACCCACGATCTGGTGGTGGAAGTGGTAGAAGATATGAAACTAACTGCCCTGTTGGTCAAGTACTTCATCTGGTTGTTCCCCGATTTCTACAGGAAGCTGCCCGACGTTGCCGAAAGGGTTCTGATGGTCGGCATTGACCAGGAGATGACCCAAAAGGCGGCGGCGATCCGACTGCATCAATCTCAGGTCTCCAAAGGGTCATTCGATTCTATGGTGGAGACACTGAATGCATATCTGGCCTATGCCTTCAGAGCCCCGGCCAGCATCGGCGCTGGCTATGTAGAGATCATCGGACTGTCCGGTTCAGGGCATAATGCCCGGAAGACGAATGAACTACTGAGAACTCTTGAGCCTTGTGCTGACATCACCGAGGTGTTCCATGGCAGACCCTCTCAGAGGATAAGGGCGCAGCTTCAGGGATAACTGGTTGATTTGGCTGTTAGCTGGCAGTATAGATATCTAAGATAGTATCTGATAAGATGGCTATATGCCATGGTTAGCCTTACAGTATCGGACGACAGACCACGATTTACCCAAGTATTCTTGGAGTAACTGAAGCTATTGACACTGAATGCCAGGATCGGGATGCGGGGAGAGAGTGAAGAGGTTCGATGTTATTGAACACACTGCTGATACCGGCATTGTGGCCTATGGAGCAGACCTGAAGGAAGCATTTGCCAATGCGGCCTACGCCATGTTCTCACTGATGGCCGACCTGGAATGCGTGGAGGAAAAGGTCTGCCGGCAGATAGAGGTTGAGGCGGATGACCGTGAAAGCCTGGTGGTATCGTGGCTGAACGAGCTTCTCTATCTGCTCGATGTGGAAAGGATCGTCTTCAGGCGATTCAATGTCGTGGAGTTGAGCGATACCAGCCTGAAGGCTGAAGGCTGGGGCGAAAGACTGGACGCAACACGCCATAACTTGAAGAGTGGCATTAAAGCAGCCACTTATCACATGCTCAGGGTGGCGAAGGACAGTAGACAACATAGTATTCGGGTGATTTTCGACGTTTAGAGGGGGGAGAGCATGGCGCGTTGGGAAGGACCATTGAACAAGATTGGCGAGTACCGCTGGGAGATTCCAAAGAGCTATAAACAGGGGATGAGGGTTCCCGGGCTTATCTATGCCAGCGAGGAGATGCTGGGGAGCATTCGGGAGGAACAGGCTGCGGACCAGGTGGCCAATGTAGCTTTCCTGCCCGGTATTGTGGGACGCTCCCTGGCCATGCCTGATATCCATTGGGGCTATGGCTTCCCGATAGGCGGTGTGGCGGCTACCAGGGTAGATGACGGGGTGGTCTCCCCCGGGGGTGTGGGCTATGACATCAACTGTGGTGTGAGGCTTCTGCGCACCAACCTGCATGAGTCAGAGGTACGACCCAGGTTGGAGAAACTCCTTTCGGAGTTATTTATCAACGTTCCTTCGGGGCTCGGTTCCACAGGCAAAATAAGGGTGGGTAAGAGGGAGATGGAAGAGATTCTTACCCAGGGTGCTCGCTGGGCGGTGAAGCGTGGATTCGGCGCCAAAGAGGACCTTGAAGTATCCGAGGAAGAAGGTTGCCTTAAAGGGGCGGACCCGGACAAAGTGAGCACCAGAGCTAAGGAGCGCGGTACACCTCAGTCGGGAACTCTTGGCTCGGGAAACCACTTCATTGAGGTGGAGGTAGTGCGTGAGATCTATGAGCCAGCAGCGGCTGGTGTTATGGGCATCGATGAGGTAGGACAGGTACTGCTCCTCATTCATACAGGGAGTCGTGGCCTTGGCCATCAGGTCTGCGATGATTATGTGAGAACCCTGCGGGACGCTATGCGCCGGTATGACATCGAGGTTCCTGACCGCGAACTGGCCTGTGCTCCAGTACAGTCGCCAGAGGGGAGGGATTACATGGCAGCTATGGCCTGTGCTGCCAACTATGCCTGGGCCAACCGACAATGCATTGCTCACTGGGCCAGGGAGTGTTTCGTCAGGGTCTTCGGCAAAAGTCTGAGGGATATCGGGCTGGAGATGGTCTATGACGTGGCTCACAACATAGCTAAGGTGGAGAGCTACGAAGTAGAGGGCAGGAAACTCAAACTGTGTGTGCATCGCAAAGGAGCCACCAGGGCTTTTCCTGTCGGCCATCCGGATGTGCCATCGAAGTACAAACAAATAGGGCAGCCAGTGCTTATCCCCGGAGACATGGGACGCTATTCCTTTGTGGCCGTGGGTACTGAAGGTGCGATCAGAGAGTCCTTCGGCTCTGTCTGTCATGGGGCGGGGAGAACGAAGAGCCGCCATGCTGCCCGGAAGGGTGTCAGGGATGCCGATGTGGCCATGGAGTTGGCCTCGAGGGGGATCCTGGCCAAGGCAGCGAGCAGGGGAGGTTTGGCTGAAGAAGCCTCGGAAGCGTACAAGGATGTGGCTGAGGTGGTTGAGGTGTGCCACCGTGCAGGACTTTGCCGCAAGGTGCTCAAGACCTATCCCATGGGCGTGATCAAGGGTTAGCCGGTATGGGGTCTGACAGGGCTGCCTGCTGCGTCAGTATGTAGCCTTCGCCCTACGCGCTGATCTCATGAAAAAAAGTGGCAACAGAAACTAGAGGAGCAGCTGGGCGTGGACTACTGCCTGTGGGCTGGAGGCCTCTCAGCTACTGTCTGAGTAACCCAGACCCCTGCACTGCGGTGCTCCAATCTGACCGGGGCACCGGCATATCGTGTGCAGGCGAGATCGTCAGCAAGCGCTGATGATCGTTCTTAAGGTTAGAATCGGTTGCTCTGACGGACCTTGGTGTAGCACTCGCTGCAGTAGACTGGTCTCTCCGATTTCGGTTCGAAAGGCACCTCGGTGTCCTTGCCACACTGGGCGCAAACCGCAGGATACATCTGCCGTGTGCCACCTGAATAGCCGCCTTCACCCTGTCTCTGTGACTTCTTTGCCTGACGGCACGCCGGGCAGCGCTTGGGGTCGTTGGTGTACCCCTTGGAGGCATAGAACTCCTGCTCGGAAGCGGTGAAGGCAAAAGAGGCTCCGCATTCCCGGCATTCAATCTGCTTGTCAGTATAACCCATTAGATGACCTCCTCTTGTGACAAGCACAAAAAATTGGCTAGAGTTCGGTCATCCAATGCTGCTGATGAATCCTGAAGGAAACTCGACATTAGATTAATAACCTGAACTTTAACCTTGGCTGGGAATATTACAGCAAAATTTGGTCGTTTGCAACTGGGGGTCCTTTTCAACTCGATGCCTGTCGGGTCTTTTGCCCGACTACAGCCTCTACGATTGTGGGCACGTACTGCTCCCACCCTGCGACCAAGAAATGAACACCCTGGCAGAGAGGCTTCATCCTTCTGAGAAGGTCAATCGATATTCGCAGGCTTGTTTCGGCTATCTGGTGCTTGGGCAATCCCTCCAGTTCCTTAATGAATTTGTCCGGCACACTGACACCTGGGAGATTGCTATTCATGAAACTTGCCATACTTGCAGACCTTAACATGGCATGCCCCACCATGACGGGCACATTCAATCTGCTAACCGACTCCATGAATTTCTCCAGAACCTCCGGGTCATAGACGGCCTGCGTTTGAATGAATTGGGCGCCTTCAGCTATCTTTTGCTTTAGCCTTTCCAGATGCGGCTCGGCGGGTTTCAGCCCTGGATTTGCCGCAACGCCAAGACAAAGACTGGGAATACCGTCCAAAGCGTGGCCCGTGATATCGTGCCCTTGTGTCAGGGCCTTGGCCGCAGCCACAAGTGACACAGAGTCGAGGTCATAGACTGGCTTGGCTTGAGCATGATCTCCTACAGACGGCGGATATCCACTGACAAGAAGCACATTCTCGATTCCCATAATGGCGGCACCCAGCAGATCGGATTGGAGTGCTATGCGATTCCTATCTCGGGCAGTCAATTCCATTAGCGGCTCTATATTCTTCTCTTTGAGCAGGTGGCAGATTACTAAGGATGCTGCCCGCATTACTGCTCTCTGGTTGTCACCGATGCTCACGGCGTCAACGTGATCCTTCACCATATCTACCGTATTCAGGAATTCTCCGATGTCTACCCCTTTTGGAGGTGTTACCTCACACGTAATGACGAATTTACCATTCCTGAACAATTCTGAAAGATGCATTCTTCTCCACCTCCCGCGTACTCACTGCAATTGACTGCACCATCTTCAAGATGACGCAGTCTTCTGATCGCTCTTGACTTTGTCGCGTTCCACGGATGGAGGCTTCTTGGGAACAGGCGGTATCCCGAGCCTCTTGGCCGTGTGATCTCGTCCGAGATAGAAATTGATCCAGGAGGGGGTTCCCATCAGTTCCCAATTACAGGGAGGAACCGTGTATTCCCCGATCGAGTTATCTTCTTTGTGACGCTTGAGTCTCTCGTAGGCTCTCACCCAGACGCATTTCTTATCAGGATGGACCTCGCACCATCCTTCATGACTGCCACCACACGGACCATTTCTCTGGTTTTTGGGGCACTGGGACATGGGGCACAAAAAGGCCACGTCGAACAGGGAGCAATCCCCGCAATTCATGCAGCCAAACATGGCTACCTTAGCCAAGTGCTCCATACTGCCAAAGATCGATTCAATCCTTGCCGAAGAGTCCACCCGCTTCATCACGGGTTTGAATGCTTTGAATATGATGCTTCTCGGATTGAAGAGAGTGACGTGAGCAAGCCTGGAGAGCTCGTAAACAGGAGATAGCCCTGTCTTTGCCGGTCTTGATGCCGGTGTTTCAAGATTCAGGCCGGTTTTCAGATCCCTTTCGAAGAAATAGAAGCCATTGGGCTGAGGGTAGTCAAATTCAGCAACGAGGGTCTTCCAGTCCTTGGCCAGCTCTTCTCCTTTGTCAATTATGCCTTCGACCATTTCATACGTAAGGCCATGTCCCCCGATATGGGCTCCGGCACAGCCCATACCCTTGGCTACAGCATATATCTTGGCTGCTCGAGCAAGCCTGGCTGACCTGCCTTTGTCCGAAGCCTTCGCTTCTTGAGCCACCTCTTCCAGCAACTTATCGGTGACAACACAACCGGGAATCTGATTCGCGTTCATGATCTTGGCCGCCCCGTAAGGCAAAACATAGATGTTTGACATCACCGGTGTATTGTAGCCGTTGACTTTGAGCCAAGTCAGCACTTCATGAAGCTTCCTGGCGTCATACCCAAGTTGCGTGATGACGAAGTCGGCGCCAGCATCGACTTTCTTCTTCAACTTGTGATACTGCCCTACAAGCTCCGCCTCTGACTGCTTGAAGGGGGAAACAGAAGTACCTGCAAAGAAGTCGGTCGGAGCCAGGGTGGTTTTCTTTCCCATCGCCTCGTGTTCCATTCCGGCATTCATCATCTCCACCAACTGTAAGCCGTGGACGGAGTCCAGATCGAACACAGGTTTTGATCTCCCCATGAATCCGCCGCTTGAAGGATAGTCTCCAGTCAACAGCAGAAGGTTTCTCACCCCCAGGGCAGCGAGGCCGTAGAGCATGCTTTCGCACTCGTTCCTATTCTTGTCTCTGAAGGCAAGATGCACCAGCGGCTCTATCCCCAGTTTCCTGATCTCGGTACACAATATCTCGGTTGAGATGGCTGGATTGCCGCCGGGGTTATCGGTGACGCTTACGGCGTGAATCCTGCCTCTCCGGGCAGCTCGCCGGGCATTCTCAACCAGCTCCTCCTGCTGCATTTCAAAAGCTCCCCGACCGGGGACCTGTTCCCAGGTGACGCAGAAGGTGTCTGGATCAAGGATGGCTTCCCTGACGAGGTTTGCTGTTGTTCTCAACCTGGTGTGGAGTGTTTCTTTCAGTCTGGCTATCGGTTCGGCCAGCCGGGAAACAGACACCTGCCCATCCGTACGGTGAAGTGAGACATACTCGTCAGCTTCCATCTGCAGACCTTCCTCCATACTCAATACCCTTTGGGGATGATCTGCAGACTCTATATCAACGATCAGGAGGGGGATGTTCTTCGTGATCCACCCCTCCCGAAGCTTGCGGTGCAGTGCGAAGGCGGTGCCTTGTGGCTCAAGATAGCCCAAAACAATGATGGCAGGCAAGTCCTTCCTTGCTCTTTCCAAACCCTCTTTCTGATTGGGTGCGTATGTTACTTCGAGCGAGCCACCGACAGCTTCCTTAATCATGTTCACCAGATCCTGCACGCTGGCGATCACAAGGATCCGGTCTGTTTGGTTCTGGTTACTCATTCCAATCTCCTGGGCACTCCTAATCAACGCTCATTATAGCAAGAACAATTTCGCTCTCGCAAACTAATCGCCCTGGGATTTCTCACGAGTTGAGGAAATGCTACGGTGCTTGCAGAATGTCACAACGGATGCAGAAGCAGCCCCAATCATGTGAACGAATTCGGGGCGGCCCACTTCGTCGCCCGCGCTATAGATCCCCAAAGACTCTCGGTGACTGCTCCTTCATGATCCTCTTCATCTCACCGGCTACCGCCCTCATTTCTGGAAGGGATCTCTTGCTTGTCCTGAGTTTGATGAAATGCCTGAGCTCTCTGAAATTCATGGTCATGACTATTTGTGTCTCGCAGGCATTGGGCAAAACGTATCGTGCTATCTCAGGTTTGATACCGAGATGGAGCAGCTTGGTATAGGCACCCCAGGCGTCCAGGATAGCCTTCTCGAACACGTCACCGCCAAGCTGGCCTGCGGTGAGCTCAGGAGGGGTGACATATCTGGGCTCAGATTCTCTGACATACCTCTGGCTTCTCTGGCTATAGCTTGCCAATCTGTGGCGCACAAGCTCGTGGGTCAAAACGCGGCTGGCTCTGATGTGGAAGGTGGCTGAAGCATGCTCGATCACCGATTCATGCCCAAATTCCAGCCAACTCTCGATCCGCCTGGGGGTAGTGCCGAGCTTGTCTGTGGTGTCCCAGCAGAGCCTGCCCGCATACTCGATGAGCCATTCGGAAGGAGGTGTACTCCGTTCCTCATCAACATGAGCCTCAGGCGGCCATAGACCGGTGATTGCAAGGAGTCTCACCTCTATGTTATAGCCGTCTATCATCACACTCCATGAGTCTGCGAAACCCAGTCAATCAGAAACAAAGCCTCCATCCAGTGGAGGGACGGATTATCATGGCACTGTTTCCTCGAAGCTCCAACGGGGGAATTCATGACTACTGTAGGCTCACCTTGCTCAACAGCTTCTTAACCTGGTCCAGCAGTTTCTCAGGGCTGGCTGGCTTGTCCAAATAGGCTTCGGCTTCAAGAGTAAGCCCGGCGCTCACGGGGATATTGCACTCTCCTCTCTTTTCGGCAAAGCTGGTCAACATTATCACCGGAATCTCTGAGAATTGCGGATCTTTCTTGAGTTGCTCGCAAACCGTAAATCCATCCTTGGTGGGCATGATTACATCCAGTATGATCAGGTCTGGCCTAACCTCTTTCACCTTACGCAGTCCCTCGTCGCCGTCAGAAGCAGCGCTGACCTGATAGTGCTTGCTCTCCAGGACTGTTCTTGTTGAATTGACGAAAACAGGGTCATCGTCAACGATTAATATCCTGGCTTGTCTCGACATCGGTTCTTCCTCCTTTAGTCCTTCTTGGTTTTTACCCGGGCTTAGTGGCAAATCTTAGACCCCTTTTCGGTCAGGATCCTATTAACCTCATTGAGCAAGAGAGGAGGAGAGATCGGTTTCTCAAGGTAGCCATCGGCACCCAAGTCTGAACTGGTCTCGAGCTCGTAGCGCCGTCGACTGCTGCCTTCCCTGACAGCACTCAGTACCAGAACCGGAATCCGACCGCGCCCGGTTCTTTTTCGCTCCCCGAGTCGTTTGAGAACCTCGAATCCATCCATCTCTGGCATCATGAGATCCAGAATCAGCAGGTCGGGCTTATCTGCCTCGACTTTGGACAGGGCCTCTATGCCATCACGAGCGGCAGATATCTGGAACCCCCCTGACTCAAGTACCAGGGTTGTCGCTCTCAGCATCTCGGGATCATCATCAGCGACCAGTATTCTGGCCCCGGTGGTAACTGATCGCCCAGAATCCGCCTTAGTTGCCGCCAGTGCTACTTTGGGCAGAGCGATGGTCAGTTTGGTGCCTATCCCGGTCTCGGGGCAGGGGCTTTCTGCCCAAATCAGCCCGCCGTGAGATTCAATGATCTTCTTGGCTATGGAAAGCCCCAAACCGGCTCCTTCTGCATCGCCTCTGGATCCGCGATAGAAATCGTCGAATACCCGGGCCAATTCCTCGGTCGCAATGCCTATTCCGGTATCTGTAATGTGCAGTTGCACAGAGTCATCTGTTTCACTGGAGTGCACTGTAACCTTGCCGTCAGCCGGGGTGTATTTAACAGCATTACTCAACAGATTCATGATCACTTGACGTAAACGCTTTGGCACTCCCAGGATGGGCGGCAACGCGGGGGCCACGTGATTCTCTATCTGTATGTTCTTGCGCACAGCAATACCCTGAACATCAGCGATAGACTTCTCCACCAGTTCAAGTAAGGACGTCTTCTCAAAATCGACCTGTCTGATTTCGATATAGGAGATGTCAAGGACATTGTCGGTCAGGCTCATGAGATCCGAAATCCGCTGCCTGCTTCCCGCCAGCAGCTCAATCTGCTTACTGTTAAGTTCTCCGGTGAAGCCGCCAAGCAGAACGTCAAGACAGCTCTGAACTGTAGCCAGAGGAGCTCTCAAATCGTGAGAGGCGACACCCAGCACGTGAGCCAGTGTCCGTTTGGTATGAGCCAGTCTGTCAGAAACCAGATTGACAAGCTCATCTGCCATTTTGCGGCATATGTCAGCATCTTCATTCCACAGATTGCGAAGATCATCCCCATCCAGGGCAAGCAGTCTGGTATTCTCTGTGGCTACTGCTGACATGGTGAGAATGCGCTTCTCCGTAAGTGCCGACCAGCCGAAGACTTCCCCCGCACCCAAGACGTCAATGGTCGCCTGTTTTCTCGTTCGTGAGCCAATGCGAATCGCCATCTCAAGCGCCACCCTGCCCTCCACAATGACGTAGACCTTCCGCGCCGAATCGCCAGCGGCGAAGATCGACTCTCCCGGGCCATGGCACTCCCCATCGCTTATGGCAACCAACTTATCTAACTGGTCGTCAGACAGCCTCCAGAACATCTGGGATTGTCTGAGAATGGCCGTCATTTCCTGGTCACGAGTCTGCGCCATCGGTCCTTTGTCTCGAGTTTGCGCCATCTGCAGATACAAGGTGTTGCGAGCAGCAAGCTTACGCAAACCCATGATACTGTTTTCCAAACTGCGCTGTCAAGCACGTGTACTCGTCCACTACATATGAGACAGTTGGGGATCCGGGGCCATATCCGGATGGCAGTCTCTAAGATACTCTTCAGGGGTTCTCCAGTCCAGCGACTGATGAGGGCGAACGCAGTTGTAAATCCGCTCCCAGTCTTTGAGAGCGTGGTTGAGGTTCTTAAGGTCGAGATCTTCCAGGTAGACTTCATAGAACTCCTCCGTATGGGTCCTTTGGGCTCGCTCCACGTGACCGTTGAGTTCGGGACTTTTGGGCGGTAGAACAAAGAGTGTGAGTCCCAGTTCTTGGCACAGCGCCTCAAAGGCGGCTTGAAACTCTGATCCGCCATCCACCTGGATTACCTTCACTTCGAAAGGCATACGCTTAAGCATGGTCTTCAGAAAGGCAGCGGCAGTGCGGGCAGTGGCCCGGCTATGTGCCTCCAGGACATCCCATCTGGAAATCACATCCCGGGCGGTGAATTGCTTCAGTTCCACGCCGGGAAGAGGCCGCAGGTCCAGGGTATCTACCTCAACTAGGTCGCCGGGGTTTCGGGCTTGATAGTCTTTGGGCTTGCGTATGGCGTAGGGACGGGACCGCGAGCGTTTCCGGGCGGAAATATAGCTTCGAGGAGGTTCCTTCAGTACACCCCTGGCCTTCAACAGGCTCAGGATGCGTCCCACCATTGAAGTGGAGGGTTGCCGTCCCTCACGTCTCAGCAGTACCACCAGCTTATCCTTTCCCCAGCGGGGGTACTGTTCCCTCAGAGCCAGGACCGCCTGCGCCAGCTCCGGGCTCCAGGTAGGCTTACGAGTCCTTTTTGGCCGGCGGCTTCTGTCCTCCAGGCCCCTTAACCCTTCTTCTTCCAGTCGCTTCTCCCAGCGGTAGAGCGTAGCTCTGGAGATGCCCATGACTTCGCTGGCCTTGCTGGCAGACAGTCCCTGCTTCCGCAAAGACTGAAAGCAGCTAACGTAGCGCAGCCTCTCTCTGGCATCATCACTGAGCTCAGCATAACCCAGCTTGGAGACACGGCCTATCACACGGGGCAGACCGAATACCCGCATAGAGTGCCACCTCCATCCAATCTTTCTCACCCAGGAGAATGGCCCCTATTTTACCTGTCTACCGTCTCACATGTATCTGAACGAGTTCAGCACGAATTATGGCCCGTCAGAATCGCCTATTCAAACCTTGATGAAGCCGGTCAAATTGATTTTCTCTGCAAAGCAGGCTATAAACATTCCTTAAGCGGAGTAGTCGGTGATTTCTCTGGAGATGGACAAGCGAAGGGGGTGAGACGACATGCTGGAGATAATATTGTGGGTGCTGGGAATAACAAGCTTCACCCTTTTTGGAGCCTGGTATGCCAGGAGGTTTGAGAAGCCTGACGCGCTGATTGGCCTCTACGTATTGTTTGTGGCTATCAGTCAGATCACTGCGGCCAAGATAGCGGAATACGACCTTGGCTTCATCACGGTTACGGCACCCGCCGCGGTTCTGGTCTATTCAGTCACCTATCTTTTCACCGACATCGTAAACGAAAGGTTTGGTCGCAGTGAAGTCCACCGGATGATCTTGATTGCCTTTGTAACCCAGGTGGCCATGATTTTCTTTCTGTGGCTGGCCACGCGGCTCAGTCCGGCGCCCTTCTGGGAGAATCAAGAGTCCTGGGAAGCGATAGTAAGCCTGGTTCCCCGGATCACTCTGGCGTCGTGGGTGGCCTTCCTGGTGAGTGAGAACCTTGATGCCTGGATATATGACATGTTCAGGAAGTTGACCAAGGGGAGGCATCTCTGGGCCAGGAATGTCTTCAGCTCCATCCCGTCGCTCACCGTCGATACCTTCATCTTCATCACTATAGCCTTTGTGGGGACAATGCCGCTGTGGTCTTTGATAGAAGGTCAGCTCTTCACCAAATGGCTGGTTGGCCTGGTCAATATACCATTCATGTATTTCAATAGATGGCTTCTCTTTGGGTTACCCGGAGGCAGAGCGGATCGTCAGAAAGAATAGAGGGAATCCCTCATGATCAGCCAATATGCCACGACGGCAGGCTTCTCCAGATAGTCCGGGGGTTGTCTGACGAAATTCCGAGTATCGACTACTGTGTCTATGAGTGCGGGCAGGTCGCCTGCAAACCTAAGCCAAGAGTAGCGCATGGGCTGATGCCAGATTCAACCCATCGCACACATTGGAGCACTTTGTCTAGAATTCGTGACCAATCATGAATCGGGCAACTCCCTGGAACCGTGCTGGTGCAGTCATCCTTTCTTTGACCGGCCACAACATCATCGTGCTATCAAATAGCTGCCACCTCGCTGGTCGAAACGGCGGGGAGTGATTGCGCGCCAAGTAAGGCAAGCGCCTTTTCTGAAGGATTGACATGAGGGGGCTTCAGATGTCCAAGATCGGCCCCCTCGGCCTGCCGCTGGGCAATGTAACTGGCAAAAGCACTCTGGGGAAGCAGGGCGACCTCCACAAGGTTGGAGTCAACCGAATGCTGCAATTGAGCTGGGGAGTCCTCACCATCGTAGATGTTGTACGGGTTGTGATGGTACTTGCCCTCTAGCCTACCGAGTTCACGACTGATGGCCGTAGCCATGGTGGCCTCTCTGAGACCATCCCTGTGTCTGGGTTCGATGTAAACCTGGAGGAAGGCCCTATCGCCGATCACCTTCTTACTGGCGGTCCACTCAACATATGGAATGCCGGTGTTCTGGATTGCCTCCCAGATTATCCTTTCGGTCAGCCGACCAAGTCCGGCAATGTCAATAACATCATCCGCCCTGCCATAGAAGACCATCTGGGGAAGGTCAATGTCTGAATGCTCGTTGCGAAGGGAGATTATCCGGATCATATCCCCTACCCTGAACCTGACCAAGGCTCCGCCGTGCAGGTTAGTGATCACGATCTCGTAGTTCTGCCCGGGCTTAACCTCGTCCAGCAGGACGGTCTCCGGCTCGTAGGAATGATCCATCTGCCATTTGAAATGCTCATCCTCGGGGATGAATTCAAAGAAGTTGAGGTTGGGCACAAAGGTCATACCTTCGTAGTCCCAGGTTTGGGCAGCGTAGATTCCCCCTTCAGTGCCTCCGTAGAGCTCCAACGGCCGCCGGCCCCACATCTCCTCGACCTTCTTGGTGAATACGGCTGAGTCAGTGCCGCCTCCATATATCACCTTGATGTTCCATAAATCGCTGGGAAGCATGGGCCGTCCCGCCAGCTTGCTCCTCACCAGCCCTTTGGCCAGACGCAATATGGCCTTCGGGTGAGCTCTGAGGAAGGCAAGATCAGGTTTCTTGGGTTGCTCCTTCATCTGCTCTCCCACTGCCACCAGGACCGATGGCAATCCGCCGAAGGCATCCAGCCCTTCGTAGAGAGCTTCTGCAAAGCCAGCCTTGATCTTGTCGACGAAATTTAATCCATCAGCGTTAGAGGGCAAAAAATCGAAGTTGAAGGCCTGTTTGGTCAGATCTCCAATCGCACCGGAGGCATACTCTGGACCTCCTACTGTACATAACACTTTCCAGTGCTCCTTGATATGGGCGATATCACCGCGATAGCGAGACGCGGCAAAGAGGGAGCATGCGGCGCAGGCCTTCTCGCATTCCGCAGTGAAACGTTCTGACATGGGCACCCATTTGACTTCATAGGTGCCACTGTAGCCAGAGGTTTTTATCCAGCGAGCCGGCTTGGCCGGCAAGACAGACTCGCGACGTTCGGGTAGCTCAGGGCAGTAGTCAGCATAGGTCGTCAGCGGTACCCGCTGGCGGAACTCATCTACGGTACTGGGCGTGGCCCACCACATTACTTTCTGCCCCAGCCTGGAGTTGGTCAGCAGTTCGATTTGTTCCAGGAGCAGTCTCTTTTGGATGGCCATAAACTGCTCTATGGAGAGGTCTATGAAGCCGCAGCACATCTGCCACAGTTCGTCCCTCCTGCCCTGTCGCAATAGGTCGATTGGCCTGACCATAACACACCCCCTATACAATTCTGTCAGCAATGAGAGATGCTGAGCAGAACACGGAGAAACCTGTGCTGCCCCCGCGGAGAATGAAAAACGAGCAGGAAGTGGCTAGAACTCAGACGGACTGACCATCAAAGGTGATACCCTGCTCCCCACTCGCTTTTTCACCCCCCTCGTAGGTTGCCTGGCGCTTGACCGAGCTTGGGGCACTGGACCATCAGTGCCTCTATGCGATTCCGTTCCCCCCGTGCTTCTGCTGCAAGCTCTCGAACGAGAACATACCACAAACACCCAAGGCTCTGCAAGGCCAGACTGGACAGTCTGACCAATCTCTCACCACTCGACCCTACCGATGCCATCGTCATCTCCATCTGGTCCCAGTCTCATGTCTTCCAGAGCACCTCTGCATCGTGATTCCCGAACGATCTAACAGTTCACATTGTTCTGTTAGTGAATGATTATGGTAATTGACTCACTGCAGAGAGCGCGCGTGCGCGTTCAATCCAATCGAGATGTTTCTGCGAGAATCATGGTCGTTTCGGAGATAGTTCTGAGGCATCTTTGGTGTAAGCTTCATTCTATTCAATGAAACCGGTGGCTGAAGGCCCTCTTATATCGACGACTTAGGGGATAGCCAGCATTTGATGGTGCACCAACGGAGACTTGCATGACGTCGAGATCTTCAAAGGAAAATGCCCACCAGTGGTGGAGCGATGACAGGCTCAGGCCAGTGAGAGTGATGGTATGTATGTCCAATTGCACTGCAGTGGGATACACGTATCGTGTATGTCATCAGCGTCTCTTGGATGCCCTCAACAATGGTCTTGTGGCCAATCTGTCACGCATCGGTCATGACTTTGTGCCGCTTACCGATGTCAAGATGTTCTTCCCGGCAGGTGAACACGAGTACCTGACATCTACCCACATCAGCAAAGCCAATATTCTCTTCGTTGTTGAGATGGGCAATGGACAGCCCGAAAGAGAGAGTACCCGCAGAGTGATAAAGAAGCACCTCGCAGTCAAGATGCGTCTCCAATCATACAGTCTCATCGGCAACATGCATGCCACAATATGGGGGCAACTGGTGCACACCATCGAAGGCGACGAGAGATTCTTGCCCCTCACAAATGTTGAGATTACCCCCAAATTGTTCGAAGACCAATCAAGATTCGCTTTCGTTGCCATCAACAGACACCAGGTACTCTATGCTGCCGAATCCACCGGTTTGTCTTTAGGACCAGAATTGGCACTAACAGGGGTCAAGACGACCAAAGCCGAATTACTCCCACCCTGCCCTGCCCCGACCAAGCTGAGGCTCAAGAAGCCGAGAGGTTGCCGAGCCTCTCCAAGGAAGGTCATGGAGCAGGGGTGAAAGCCTGGTAATCTCATGCAGGCAAGCCGTGAGTCTTTGCTCGTGCCACCCGACGGAGTTGAACCCTCTCCTATCGATGCCGCTTGT
>Ga0154632_1057_pt1 | contig 28450 bp, 28 predicted proteins | sample Rifle2008BG13ft_FD_116061 | JGI IMG/M metagenome (GOLD analysis project Ga0154632, IMG submission 116061) | Chloroflexi bacterium RBG_13_53_26
CCCAGTAGACCACACACTTCGCATTGGACATCTCAATGGCATAGGTAGTGACATCGCCCATGACCGCCATATTGATAGCCATATCGTTAATGCCACAGATGATTCCAGGTGCGAAGATGTTGTGAGGATTGCCAAACAAGCTCAGAAAGCGGCCTCGCGGCCAGTAGTCGTTGCCCCTATAGGTGCCCTCGAAGACCCCCACAGTTTCTGGACCATATCTCTTCTTCAAATCGAGCAGCCTGTCACCGATCTCTCCCAGCGCTTCATCCCAACTCACTCTCTGCCATTTCCCTTCACCACGCCGGCCAACCCTCTTCAGTGGATACATGAGCTGGTCAGGATGCTCGAGCCATTTCGGAGCAATACGCACTCTCTCACAAGCAAAGCCGTGGCTCAACGGATGATCGGGGTTGCCCCTGATGCTCAGGATCCTGCCATCCTCAACAGTGACCAGAACACCGCACATATTGCTGCAGAACTGGCAGCACGTTTTCTTCACTTCCTGATTATCCAAGATGAACCCTCCGCTTAACTGATCATCTTGATATTATAGACGCAGGTGTTGTGTATGTCTTGGCCCAGCCCTGCCGGGTTGAAATTGATGAATGGAATGCCCTATGATAGACAGGAACGGCACAGGGCAGCGACCAAAAGAAGACACGCAACCTGTGGATTCAGGCTATCACAAGAAACGGAGGATAGACATGGCAACAAAGTCCATCGCTGAACTCTTCGACCTGAGTGGCAAGGGCGCTATCGTCACCGGCGCCGGAATGGGAATCGGAAGGGCCATCGCCTACCGGCTGAGTGAGGCAGGGGCCAGCGTGATGATTGCCGATATCGATGTTGATGCCGCCAACAAGACAGTGGATAAGATCAAGGCCAGAGGTGGCAAGGCTCATGCCATTCTTGCCAATACCCGTAACATAGCTGATGCCGAGAAGGTAGCAAAGGCCGCTGTAGAGATCTTTGGCAGCCTCGATATCCTGGTGAACAACGCCGGCATCTACCCTCTCTCGCCTGCCATAGACACCACTGAAGAACTATGGGACAGAACACTGGACATCAATCTCAAAGGCCTGTTCTTCTTCTGCCAGGCTGCGGCCAGGGAGATGATACGAGCAGAGCGCGGGGGCAAGATCATCAATATCGCATCGATAGATGCCGTACACCCCATGGGCGAGGTATCACACTACAACGCCTCAAAAGGCGGTGTGCTGTCCCTCACCAAGGCACTGGCTCTGGAGTGGGGGCCCCACAAGATACACGTCAACGCAGTGGCACCGGGCAGTGTATGGACCCCCGGTACAGAAAAGACCAGGGTAGCACGAGAGGCTAAGGGGCAGGGCGTCGAGGACCTGCTGAACAAGTTCATGGGCCGCATGCCTCTTGGCCGCCCGGGGGCGCCCGACGACATCGCCAAGGTGGTGCTCTTCTTCGCCAGCGAGGCCTCAGACTACGTCACCGGCGCCATGCTGGTGGTGGACGGCGGATACCTGCTCACCTAGCGCGCGTGGTGTCGGGGTCACAGAACCTGGAAGTGAATATCGCTGGGTAACATCCGTCATCACAGGCGAGCGTGATGATCATGGTGTAAATAAGGCTCCCTGGCTCTCAGCTTTGGGAGATAGATCACGAAAATCCCCATCGAAGTCTTTCAGGACGAGGTGTGCGTCCAGAACATCATCGAAGCTAATCGGATCAACAAACCTGCTTCTCTCAGACTCGTTCAGGTCATCGCATAAACCAGCCTCATCGGGTACTTCAACCACCGCTGCCACCACCTCGTGGTTCCTGCAAGCAGAACAGTTCACTCCGAAATACCACAGGCTGTCTCTGTGCCCCAACACAGCAACTTCTTCCACTTGAAACCCTTTGCCGCAGCTCTTACATCGAAGTCCTGAGACTATTGCCTTCATAATCTCTTGATCCATTGTTCCTCCAAGCCGTAAACCATTTCATTATCGCTCTGCAGCTCGCCGAGGTATGTGACTTATATCGCTCATTCCCACGATTCCGCACATCCTGTGTCCAGCCGCTCGATCATATCGATGACCATCTGGAGTGAGACGGACAGAGACTGGGGACGGATGTGCTCCAATGTGTCATGGCGCGTGTGATAGTTGGACACCAACCGCGACGTATCCTGACAATGAAGGCAGACAGCAGGAATTGCCTTAAGTGAGAAGGCAGAGGCATCGGTCCCTCCCAGAGGAATCCAACGCTTTCTTATAGGCCAGCCATGACTGGCTGCCACCTCCTGAGCCAGTTTGACCAGACTGGGGTCGTGTTTCGCTCCGGTGCAGAGCTCGCGGTCGGTCACCGTGAGAAACCGTTCATCGTAGACGCCGTCCAAGAACAATGCATATGTCGGCTTCTGCTTCATCTCAGCCACATGCTTCTGAGCATACCGTTTGGCACCGCGCAGCCCCGCCTCTTCTGCAGATGTGGCCAACAGCACGACTTCAGTGCTCTGGGGGAAGAAGCCTCCGCCACGTCTGGCATCATCCAAGTACCTGGCTAAGCCGGAAGTGACGGCAATCCCAGCCATGTCATCCATGGCGCCGGGCACAGGCTTGCCAGTATTGAAGAACAGAAAGAGTCCAACAATGGGAGCAAGCCCGGCGGCTGCTATCCCGACGGCCATGTAGGCCATGGACTCTGTCGAACTACCAAGATAGCCGATCGTCCTGGCAATGCTGCCACCGAGAATTACAAGAATCGCTGCCACCGCAATCGCTATGAGCACAACAGCGGCTGTCCCCAGGTGATACCAGAGACGGAATTCGTAGGCCGAATCCTGGTGGGCACTGACTATGACCCGCTGCTCGGTTCTGCCGCGAGGACGAATCACCCCTATGACATTCTGTCCCTTCTTACGTGGGAAGAGGAAATCGATGAACTCCCGATAGCGCATGAACTCGAAGAAGATCATACTGAAGCTGGCAGCAGCCATGGCTAGAGAGGCGGGAGGATAAAACCAATAGAGGATGACCGCAGCGAAGTAGGCCAACACGGACAAGGGCAGGAAGCCTAGAAAGGCCCGTGGACTGCATGTGAACGATTCTACTGCGACCTCGTCGCAGATCGGCATCCACTCTTTGATCAGAAGGCGACCCAGCTTCCTTTCTTCTTCGCTGCAGGACGGCCGCGGGCCGATCTCGTCGATGACCTTTTTAATCAGGTTGTAAACGTAGTCTTGATACTTGTCTGCAACCATGCTGGTGCACCTATCAGATATACAGCCACAAGGCTTGGCAGTCAGAAGGGGACAGCACCGCTAGCCAATCCGGAGGCCAACTTCCCTACTCAATTCTGCAGCACCAAATAGTGTTATTCATAGCGCAAAGCCTCGGCAGGATAGATCCTTGATGCTTGCCAGGCTGGCAGGAGGGTCATAAGTAGAGAGGCGAGGTAGGCTATGGCCACAATTATCACTATCTGCAGCCAGGAGATCTGGAACTCTAACCCCTCTATCTGCCCTTTCAGGAAATCGATCACGTTGTAGGACAGAGCCAATCCCAGTACCACACCGATGAGTATGCCAATCAGCGCTACAATAGAGGACTCCAGAAGGAAACTGATCTGCACCGTGCGTCGCCGGTAGCCTATGGCCCTCAGTACCCCTATCTCATGGCGTCTCTCAACCACCGCCCTGGTGCTGATCACACCCAGAGCAGCGATACCCACCACCAGACCCAGGGACATGAAGCCCTGAAGCAGCGAGTTCAAGGCGAAGCTAGTCCTGTTCGCCTCATCCAGGCTCTCCTTTATTGATATGGCCTCCATACCATGGGTCAGGAAGGCTGCTTCCAGGGCATCAGCTGTTTCCTTAGCATCCACTCCCTCCGCCAGCTTGAACAGGTATGTCGTGGGCACAGCAGCCACAGGCCACGTTTGAGCCAGGGTCTCCTGAGAGGTGTAGATACCGTAGTTGAAGCTGATCTGCTCCAGGACACCGATGATGGTGAGCGTCATCTGAGTGCCACTGTAGGGGTCTCGCAACACTGCGACTATGGGAGACATGGTCTCATCTTCCTGGAACACCCCTTCCAACTGGAACTGGGGCCCACCCACACTGAATCCGAACTCGTTTTGGGCAGGGACGGCTTCCGCGCTTATTACCGCCAGGCCAGGATTATCCCTGATGGCCTGCCATATCTCCCGTGCTGAGCCGTAGCCTTCAGCCATGACGATGAACTCAAAGGTAGTAGTGTCCAGGTATGTCTCATCCACACCGTTGACAACGTATTCCTCCCACTCCTGACTTGAGGCATCCACCTGGCGGATCTCCAGCGGCAGGGTGGACTGGCTGGCCACATAGTCAACAGCCGGATCGAGACCAGGATCGGCAGCAATAGCTGCATCGATATCGGGGATAGGATTGCTGTAGCTTACTGTGGCCGCAATATCATAGCCACCGGAGAATGACTCCACATCCTCCAGTGCAGCCGTGGTAGTGGTAATAAGCGTAGACATGAAGATCATGGTGAAGATCACCAGCGAGAACATAGCCAGGGTTAGTCCGGTACGAAAACGGTTCTGCATAGGATAGGCCAGAGCCGTTCTCAGCGCCGGAACCACCCCTTTGAGACGGCTCAGACCAATTGTGAGAATGCGCAGCAGGATGTCCAGGTTATTGGTCACCACCCAGACGGCACCGAGGACCATGATCATCCCGCTGAGGAAGAACATCTCTATCCCCATGGTCAGCTCTCCAAACACATCAAGGGCATCCATAGGAAGCAGTGTCCAGACCAGCAAAGCGATCCCGGCCAGCGTAAAGGCCGGCCTCTCCCTGAGACCAAACCGGCGGAGCAGGAGGGCCAGCCCAATGATCAATAGCGAGACTCCGATGTAAAGAGAGGTGCCACTCCCGGAGGCTATGCCACCGAGGGTTGACAAGGTGCCAATAAACAACAGTAGAAGCGCTAGAATCAGCCCTCTGCGGCCGACCTTTTCAAACTTGGGCTCGGGGATATCTCTGATAGCCCTGACGATGTTCAGTCGACTCACCCTCCAGGATGCAACAGCAACAGTGACGAAGGTGACCAGAATTCCCAGAGTGAACGCGGCCACCAGGCTCCGCGGTTCCATATGGAAGGCTAGATCCAGCGGTGTGTTCTGGAAGATGCGGGCCACGATGCCCGCTATGGCATAGGTGACCGCCACGCCCAGTCCAACCCCGACAACTGCCGCGGCCAAATCATATGCCGTACCTTCAAAAATGAACATCTGGATGAGATGACGCCTCTTGGTGCCCACCGCTCTGGCCATACCCATCTCCGACTTGCGGGCTGCGGCCAGCATCATGAAGATGAGCAATATCAGCAACACTCCTGCGGCGATTGAGAAGAGACCAAAGGCTACGAATATGGTTGTGAAAGCGCTGCCGGCCAGATCAGCCTGCTCCAGCACGTCCTTCTTCACAGTCTCCACCTTGAGGCCTGTGCCTTGCAGGAGTCCTTCCAGCTTCTCCTTGACTTCATCGCTGTATCGGGCTCCCCCAACCCGATCGCCCTCATTGGAAACATATATGGCATTGATCTGGCCAGACCTGCCCAGTATCTCCTGCGCCCTCGACAGCGGCATGATCAAGGCAGAAAGGCTGCCTGACGAGCTATCTTTGACCACTGCCTTGAGCTCCAGCACGGTTGGCTGCTCTCCCAAGAAGAGGTAGAGGGTATCCCCTGGCTTGGCCTTCAGGTCCCTGGCTGTCTCCTCGTCCAGGTAGACTCCGTCGCTGCCCAGATCATCAAGGCTTACCATTTGACCCTTGTCGTTTCTTAGCTCTGTGAAGTCCGCATAGTATCGTGGCTCAGGAGCAAAGACTGTGACGCTAGGGACATACTCCTCCGACGTGACATCTACCAGCGGCGCGCCCAGGTTGATGCAGGGCAGAATACCATCAACACTGTCGTAGCCCGAAAGCCCTCCAAGTAGTCCTTCAAAGCGAGAGTATTCGAAATAGCGTTGCACACCCGGCACATCCAAGTCACTGGCGCTGACAATTTCGTCTGTGTCGCCCAGAGTCCGTGCCCCCAGAGACCTAATGGTATAGGCTATGGTATCGCCAGTACCGAAGGCGCTGGTGATGATAACCGTGCTCAACATGAGGCCCAGAATGATCAGCGCCGTCTGGGCAGGGCGCTTGGGGATGTTCCTCAGCCCCAGCTTGAGCATTATGCGATTCCGCCAAGCCATTACACCGACCAGAGTCAGAACGGCAATGAATAGCCCCAGCAGCACCAGGGCCAGGGTAGTCATGGAAAGGCCAAAAATCTCCTGCATGGCTACTTCTCACCCACAATCAGGCCATCCCGCATCATCACAATGCGATCGGCCCTTGCCGCGACCTCCTGGGAATGAGTCACCAGGACAAAGGTCTGCTGATTCTCTTTGTTCAGACGGCAGAGTAGGTCCATAATCTCTGCCGTGGTCTCGCTGTCCAGGTCCCCGGTGGGCTCATCGCCCCATATTATGGCAGGCTGGTTCACCAGCGCCCGGGCAATGGTCACCCGTTGACGCTGCCCCCCCGATAGCTCCGCCGGTATGCGGTTGGCCAAGTCTCCCAGTGCTACCATATTCAAAGCCTCCAGAGCCTTCTGACGAGCAGTCCTCGGCGGAACGCCGGAGACAAGCAGAGTCAGCTCTATGTTCTCCGCGGAAGTGAGCACTGGGAGCAGGTTGTACAGTTGAAAAACGAAACCCATGCGGCGGGCGCGGTAGTCAGTCCGCGTGTTGTCAGACATGCCTTGGAGATCTACTCCTTCTATCAACACTTCACCCTGTTCGAAGTCATCCAGCCCAGCCAGGCAGTTCAACAAGGTGGTCTTGCCACAGCCGCTTGGGCCCATGATGGCTACCATCTCTCCCTTCTTCACCGCAAAGTCAATGCCTCTGAGGGCATAGACCTTGACCTTCCCGGTATCGTATGTCTTGTGTAAGCCTTTGACGCTGATAATCTGCTCTTCTGCCACCATATCGACTCTCCTTCTCCAGCCTTCAGGCTAGAGACATGTAGCCACCCGATTCCGCATCCGAGGTATCTAAGCTCAGAGACTGGCTCACATGCCCTATTTGAGTGGCTTCCCTTCAATAACGCTGGCTATTGGCAACGATTATATAGAGTACGCATAGACATCTCAAGAGCCTCTCTAACTCCTGGAGAAACCCGCCCTGAATCATCCGCCGCAGCTTACGACATTCACGTGCAGACAGATCCAATCCAGAGGGCAATCACGTAGATGAACTGACTTGTGGGGCACCAAGAGGTGCTTGTATACTCCACTCAGGAGAACAAATATCCCCGGGCTGCCGACGTGTCACCGCAGGGATATTGAGGAGGGTTGATACCATGGCTCAGCCAGCCGAACTGGAGGCGCGAATCAGGGCTCTGGAGGATATCGAGTCCATCAAGCAACTCAAATATCGCTACTTTCGCAACCTGGACAGTCTGAACTGGGATGGAGTGATCGACTGCTTTGCAGAAGACGCCATGATCGATTACGAGCCGGGCATCAAGATGGAAGGCAAGGAAGATATCAGGAAAAACATCAGGGATAAGCTGCTGGAGCACATCGGCGTCCACCAGGGACATCATCCCGAGATCAAGATGACGAGTGACACCACGGCCACAGGAAAATGGGAGCTCTTTGTCTATCACTACCTCCCTATAGCCAAGAAGGGATTCAGGTTGGGAGGATTCTACGATGATGAATACATCAGAGAGAAAGAGGAATGGAAGATCAGTAGGACAAGAATGACCCTGATCTTCTTGGAGATGTGGGACAGAGAGCCGTTGAAGAGGATGTAGCTGCATCCTCAACAGAAGACAGTCAGGAAACAAGATCAGGGACTAAGAAAGGGGAGAATAATGGTCAAGAACAACGGGATTCCCGATCGCTGGGACATGGAGGTGGACCTGGTATCAGTTGGATCCAGCATGGGTGGACTCAGTGCTGCAATATACGGCCATGACCTAGGTCTGAGCACGGTACTGATGGAGAAGTCAGGCGCTCTCGGTGGAGGCACAGCCCTTTCCGGGGGAGTGCTCTGGATTCCCTACAACCACCACATGATTGAGGCCGGGATCGCGGACTCCAAAGACGAGGCTCTGACGCACATACGCCGCATCAGCCTGGGCCGGCACGATGAAGAGCAGGTGCATGCCTACCTGGACCACGGGCCGGAGGTCATCCGCTACCTGGAGGATCACACTCCCCTGAAACTGACTATCGAGAGCAGTCCCGACTACTACACCGATCTGCCCGGGGGCAAGGCGCGTGGCCGCCAGTTGTATCCCGACCCGGCACTGATGATACCTATGCTGAAGGAGGTAGAGCAGACCCAACCTATACTGGCCAAGGTGAGGCGCGATCCTGTTCCCTTCTTTCTGGGATTGCGTGACGTATGGGCCGAGGGGCGCGGCCTCATCGGCCCGTTGGCGCTGGCCTGCGCCGACCGGGGCATCAACATGCTCCTCGACACCCGGGCCAGACAGTTGCTGGTCAAGGACGGTAGAGTCGTCGGCCTCCGCGCCGAGCAGGAAGGACGGGACTTCTTCATCAAAGCCAGGAAAGGAATCCTGCTGGCAACGGGTGGGTACGAATGGAATGACGAGATGAACAGACGATTCATGAACTGCTGCACTCTGTCTGCACTGACACCACACTCAAACGAGGGCGACGGGCACATCATGGGTATGGAGGTTGGCGCCGCAATGGCCCTGATGGATCACTCCATATATCAGCCCACCATTCACGTCGAGGGCGAGGAAGTAGAAGGCAGACCATTCTATCGGCCCATAGCCTATGGCTACCCCGGCAACATCATCGTCAACCGCCACGGCAGGCGCTGCTGCAACGAGTCATTCTACCCAGACATAGGCCGCGCCTTCTTCGCGTATGAGAAGGTGAACTCCGAGCTGGCCAATGCGCCGCTCTTCTGGATAGCTGACAAGGCCTGCGCCGGCAAGCTGGGCATCAGTGCGATGGCCAAGATCACCAAGAACCCCGACTGGCTGCACAAGGCTGACACCCTGCAAGAGCTGGCCAGCAAACTGGGTATCCCTGCAGACAACCTGGTGGAGACAGTGGATCGATTCAACCGTTTCGCCAGTGAAGGCACTGATGCTGATTTCCATCGCGGGGAGACTACCTACCAGAAATGGTGGGGTAAAAGAATGTACCCTGACAAGGAACCTAATCCCACACTGGGATCACTGGAGACACCTCCCTTCTATGGATGCAAACTATACGTAGGCTCGGTGGGCAATCTGGGCGGCCTGGTGATCAACAAAAATGCCCAGGTGATCGATGCCGAAGGTGCGATTATCCCTGGCCTGTATGGTACCAGCAACACCACCGCACTGCTGTCACACGGCTTCGCCTACACCAGTGGTGCCTGCCAGGCAAAGAGCATGATCTTCGGGTACATTGCCGCCAGACACATGGCGAAGGTCGGCTTCAAGTGACAACGCAGATGTGGCCACTGCAGAATATGCCCTTTCCATGTATCTAATGCACAACAGGCCTTGACTTGCAGCAGACGTGATTGTACACTGCAGCCACCCAAAATCACCCGCGGTCGGGTTATACTAGAGGATGGTGTATCATCAAACCTGACTACACTCCATGATGGCCGGTTGACGACGGCTTGTACAGGACCAACGAGCAGAATAACTAAGAGGGGGAGCAAAATGGGTATGACAGTCTACAATCCTGACGGCACCGTGGCATCAGTATTCACCGGTATCAAAAGAGAGAAGAATACACTGGTCTTGCAGCAACTGGCCCTGGGCCAGTTGCCAATGGATGTGATCATTACGCCAGAAGAGGCACTCAAGTCCATAAACATGGGATGCAGTCTGGGGCTGATCACATTCATCATACTCTTTCCATTCTTCTTGATAAGATACAGGATGAGCAAGCCAAGCACAAAGACGGACAAAGCCTAGGCTCTCTACAAGACTCTGCAATCCTGGCTCGAGAATCTTGCTTTCCGGATGGCCTACATAGATCGCCATTGGCAAGCGACTGTCCTCCAATGACAGCCTGGCTGAGCCTTTTCACACTGAATCTTTCCACCAGTTGAGAAAAGTCCGATTTTCCCCTATCCTAATAGAAATTCGGCTACTACGGATAATTGATGAGAGACGACCGCGGCTTCTACGTCAGCGCAGTATGGTTTCTCATTATCATCAATGTGCTGTTGTTTGTTGCCACCCTGTTGCAGCCAGTCTTCTTCCCTACCAAATACCAGCGAGACGAACTCTTTTACCGCCTGGCCTTGAAGCCAGCATATTTCACAGAGGAGCCCTGGACAATCGTCACCAGTATCTTTGTCCATGATGGCTTCCCGCACATTCTCTTCAACATGTTGGCGCTCTACTTCTTCGGAACCTATCTATCCGCACTGATAGGAGACGGGAAATTCCTCATCACTTACTTCCTGGGAGGACTACTGGGGGGGGCTTTCTGGATTCTATATGGTCTCTATGCGCCCGGCGCAAACCCCTACATTGCAGTCGTTGGGGCATCAGGAGCCATCTTCGCCCTAGGAGGCGCACTGGCAGTGCTCCGTCCAAACGCCAAGGTTATCGTCTTCCCCATACCAGCCCCTATGTCACTCTGGGTGGCAGTCATCGGAATCTTCTTGGTAATGACCTTCCTTTCCGTGTGGTTTCCCATATCCTGGCAGGCCCATCTGGGAGGCCTGGTCCTCGGCCTCATAGCCGGCCTCATCTTCAGGAGCCGACAACGTCCCTTCATCCGGCGGTACTAGATCGAAGCTATCCCGCTTTCTGCCAATCTCCTCAGCAGACTTGAACTCCGCCGCCCAATTCGCATTTCACCCGCCAAACCATCTATAGTGAACTACGTTTCCAATGGCACAGCGAGGGATTGACATCCTGGATCCAACCATTGTCCTCGCGGGCAGCAGGTGCACTGTGTTATCATTTGGGTTTAGCAATGCATGAACTAGCTGTCACGCAGAGCATGTTGGACCTTGTGCTCGAAGAGGCAAACAAGACAGGATCGGGTAAGGTACAGAAGATCAATCTTGTCTTCGGAGAGCTGTCTGGCGTCGTCGGCGACTGTGTGCAGTTTTACTTCGAATTTCTGAGCAAGGGCACTCCTGCGGAGGGAGCATCCATCTCGTTCAAGAAGATCCCAACACAGGCGCGCTGCCGTGAATGCGGAGAGGTGTTCACACCCGAGGAATTTGACTGGGCCTGTCCTCAGTGTCACAGGGTCGGTGTGGAGATCACAGCGGGCAAGGAACTGTACGTCGAGAGTATTGAGGTGGAGTAAGAATGGAGATAAAGGTTCTGAAAGATATCCTGAGTGCCAACGACCAGATCGCACAGAAAAATCGGGCGCTGCTGGAGAACAAACAGGTGTTCACCATCAACATCATGTCCTCACCCGGGGCTGGAAAGACCAGCCTCATCCTGGAAACCATAAGGAAACTGAAGAACAAAGTCAGCATGGGCGTTATCGAAGGAGACATAAGCTCTACTATCGACGCCGAAAAGGTGAAAAGGGAAAAGGTGCCAGTATTGCAGATAAATACCGGCGGTGAATGTCACCTGGAGGCTGTGATGGTGAACCGAGCCCTGGACAATCTGCCCCTGGATGACATCGGCCTCTTGTTCATCGAAAACGTGGGCAACCTCGTCTGTCCTGGGGAGTTCAAACTGGGAGAGGATAGAAAGGTGCTGATCCTGAGCGTACCCGAGGGAGATGACAAGATATACAAGTATCCTTTGCTGTTTCACCTGGCAGATGCCGTAGTGATAAACAAGATTGACCTTCTGCCCTACACAAAATTCGACCTCGAGGGATTCTCCCTGGCACTCAAGGGGATCAATCAGAAGGCCAGGTTATTCCAGGTGTCCTGCACTACCCATGAAGGCATCGAGGATTGGACCGACTGGGTTTTGTCCAGTATGCAGCGTCGGAAGAGGACAAGCCGCAAGAAGTCGTAGAAGCTGTGGGCTATCCCACCGGCGAGCTACTAGAATACACCCAAGAGAACAAGAGCAATCAACACTACCCCAAGGATTGCCGCTATCACACTGGACGTACAACCTGACAAACAGCCATCCACATCAGGAGGCATCGCTTTTGCACCTCATGGCTCTCTCTCGGTTTGGCACATCATAGCATGATCTAATGATCCAAAATCAAAACAGTCACTGCTTGGCCTTCACCGCGGCATGAACAAACCCGCAGAGACGGAGCACCCTCCTACCATGGCCTACCCCTCTGAAATAGGCGTTCTCGAGGTATTCACCAGTCACTTCCTCTATCTGCCAGAATCCCTTCTGGGAAAGGAACTCCCCAATATTCCCTTCCTCTATCCCAAAGGTAAAGGGTTCGTCCGTAAGTGGCTCATCAAGTAGTTCATAGGCTTTCCTTACCGCCTCTATCCTTTGTACTCCTTCCATCTCCGAGGTTCCATCCACAAATGACTTGAACAGGTAGTCGAATATGATACAACTGTCCTTACCAGAATTGTTGGCCACGAAGGTCAGAGTATCATCAACCGCTTGCGGAGTAAGGTACATCGTCACGCCTTCCCAGATGAAACACGTCTTCAGGTTCTTCTCATAGCCACTTTCAAACAACCTGTCGAGCTTTTCTCTCTCGAAATCGATAGGGACATAGGCGACGTTACCCGGAAGAGAACCGAATATCTTCTTCACCTTTGCCATCTTCACTTTCTGAGTAGCCGGGTGATCCACCTCGAAGACCTTGACTTTGCCATCCAGTCCATCGAATCTGTAGGCTCGGGAATCATAGCCAGCTCCCAGGATGACCAGTTGATCGATCCCAGCGGCAATGCACTCCCTCAGGTAGTCATCGATGTACCTGACACGGCCGATTATGTCGCCGGCCAAGCCAGGGACCAATCGTTCAACAACCCATAACGCGACCATTCTCAGGAACCCACTGTTGACAAGGAGTCTGAACCTGGTACCGATAAACTCCCTTGCCAGAGGGTCATAGCAGACCCGTTCATTCTCAGGCCTCAGAGACTCAGCCGCCCTCAAGGCAGTGACTGCCTCTGCGGTTATGCTCGGGATGCCCTGCTTCACGTCTTATGGAACCTCAGTGGGCGACATTATACCACCCGAGTCTCCCATGGACGCAAACGAGAACCCAGACGCCAGAGCCAACTCTGTGGAAATCTGGAGGTTGGGGTATGGCGCGAAACTCCCTATGGCTGTACACGACCCAGATTACATCGTAGAGGACGAGGACAGCTTGAGGCTTTGTCGACGGCTCGAACAAAGCAAGTATTGAGCGGCTATACGGAGCTGAGATGAGAGTCCAGCCATAGCTTGAAAAGGGGTGCGCGGCCCTGAACACACCGATTCATCCCACTACCTGATCAAACACTTTTTTCAAACCATTCACGCCATGGAAAGGCACGCCTCTCTTGCCAGCACCAAATGCCCTTTCACACCAGAACTTCTCGCATATCTGCGGTTTGGTGTCATGAATGGCACAAGCATACTTGCCCCGGCCAAATCTCGTCAAGAAGGGGCAATGTTTCAGATTCTCCCCAGTCTCAGGGTCTATCCAGTCTATCCAGACATCCCACTTGCCTTCACAATCACCGGGCACCCTACACAGCCAAACATAACGCAGGATATCGTACCGTCCCTGGCTTCTCCATCGGCCATAGTCCTCGGGCATCATGGTGAATCCAGATCCCTGCACCAGACAACATTTGCCGCATCTGGAACACACCGGCATCTTCTGAGGTTTTCTCATCACAATTGTGCTCACCACGACATCTCGAACCATTATACCACCAACGACAAGAGCCGCTCAGATATAAATCTGCCAATAGCCCACCGTCGTGAAGTTGCTGCACCGATCCTGCGTTATCCTTCCTACAGCCAAAGGAGTTGGACGGGGCAACACCCGGGATGAGACTTGAAGGGAGAATCAACAATAATGCAAGACGGCTGACAAGTTCAGAAACAAGATCAAGCTTGATGCAGTCTTCAGAGCTACATCCCGGGCATGGTCTTCAACTCCTGAAGCACTAGGCTGGTGACCACCGGGATAGCGCTCTCCACCTCCGGCGTGCACCCTTCGCGGAAAGTGGTGATGTCGGCGACCTCAATAGCAAAGATAATGACCTCCTGGGGCATCTCAATGCCAAGTCGGCGCCCCAACTCCAGAGCGGTGGCCAAATCAACGTCATGGAGCGTTGCACAGTGAAGGGGACCAGGCAGATCCCCCAGACCCAACCGGTAGACTTGACCGGGTTTCCCATCCCTGGTCTGGATGGCATCAACGACGATGATTCGCTGATACCCCGCGATCAAATCCAGCAGTCCAAGACCAGCAGCACTGGTTTCCGCCACCGCCACCTCCGGTCCGAACACCTCGTCCTTCAACGCTTCCGCAATCCTTATCCCTACCCCATCATCGGCACATATCGGATTCCCCAGGCCCAAAACCAGTGTTCTCAAGACTACAGCCTCCAAGTCCATCTACTGCCTGAAGCTTGCCAGCCACCTTCACAGCAGAATGCAGCCTAAAACAACTGGGGGGCAGTCCGCAGGCTGCCCCCTATTCATCAAGCTATCAGTGCATATCAGCCCCGTGAAGGATTTGCGCTGCCACCACCAATTGATCCCTGGCCTCGAGGTTAGGACGTAGCTCTATCCACCGCAACTGCTGCAACTGGCAGCCGAACAGCCGCTGCAGGAGGAGCCGCCAATAGGCGTGGACAAGCCGTTACCACCCTTGGAGTACGAGGCGAATCGGGAAACCGCTCGCTGGGCTATCTTATCGCAGCGTGGACATGGAGCCCCATCACTCGATCGTGAAAGAGGGCGAAGTAGCTCAAATCTTACACCACAGTCAGGGCAACAGTATTCGTAGACAGGCATATCTATTTCTCCGGAGATGCACATCGTCAGACCAGCGCATCTAAGCTTCCACCGCTACTACCTCTTTGATTTCAGGCATCTCCTCCTTGATCTGTTCCTCAAGCAACAACAGAACAGTCTCCTGAGAAATACCGGCAGCGCAAGCCGAAGGAATCACCCTCACCTCAACCACCCCATCCCGGATGGTCACCAGTTCCACAATGTTTACCCCAAAAGCAGGTCTCACCTTATCTATAATCTTCTCTACTCTATCTTCGATCTTCACTCCAGCTACCCCTAGAATTCCCTCAAATGGATTCACTCGCAGCCTGGTGAAATCACCCTCTCATGACCAGCTAGACAGCCACCACCTGCTCTATTTCAGGGATCTCCTCCCTGAGCGTCCGTTCAATACCATTCTTCAGGGTCACACTAGCCATGGGGCAACCTCCACAGGCACCCTTAAGCCTCAATTTGACTATACCGGCTTTCACCTCCACCAGTTCCACATCCCCACCATCCGCCTGCAAGTTAGGCCTTATCTTGTCCAGTACTGCTTGAACCTTCTCCTTCATCTCTCCCTCCAACGGCATACTTGTTTGGGCACATACACCCTTAATCTAGATCGATTCTCCATTTGCGTATGCAACTTTTGTCGCAAAGTCATCTTACGCTGTTGCCTTCCGAACGTCAACAGCAACAATAGATGAATGTGGTTATTCTATGATTTTGTCAGGGGTTAACTGTTCAGTGAAAATGTCAGTCCATGAAAGGACTGATATTGAGTCAAAGAGAAGAAGCATGGCGATTTATGGTTCGCCGGTCTCCTCGAGGAGTGACTCAGCTCTCCTCAGATCGGCAGAGGTATTGATATTGAAGAAGCTGAGATGTTTCGGATCTAACCCCTCGATCTCGGCCCCTTCGACATATCTCACTCGCACCCGCTGCAAAAAATCCCTGATCTTGAGGCTGCCCTCATCAAGCTGATGCTGAATAGGGGCCAGGCAATTCCTGGAGTAGACGGCATGAAGTGGCTCTATCTCACCACTGACCCTAGGCATAACAACGTCATAATCCGCAGATAGCCTCATCAGATAGCCTAACAAAGAGGGACTCAGGAAGGGCATATCGGCCGCAACCACCAGATTGTGACAGGAGGCTGAGGAAGCCAAACCGGTGTAGATGCCACCAAGAGCTCCCTTGCCCGGGTAGAGGTCAGTTGTGATTTTCGTCTCTGTTGTCGAGGATATGATGGGTTCGCTTTGTCCCCGTGCAATCACTATCACAATCCGATCGCTGACCAGCCCTAGAGTATCGATAACCCTCTGAAGCAAAGGGCGACCGCCAACAGTCTCAGAGAGTTTGTCTCTCCCCAGTCGCTCCCCTTTGCCACCAGCCAGCACAATCGAGGTCATCAGCAGTGATTGAATTCCAATCCGAGACTTTGCGTTGCCCTATAATATATCTGAGCTTGAGGCCAATCCACAAGATTTCCTCTCTGTCTACATAAGGCCTTCCTCCAGCCCAAAGTGCACCAGATCTCAGAGAGGCTAATGTATGCCGATAGGGAAGCCTGGCTGGCATGACAATATGTGGGAGGATGCAAGGAAGGTGTGATGCGATCAGCAATCACCTCCAGAGGAAAAACCCATACGACTTTCATGATGTAAAACAAAACTGAGAGAGATTTGCAAGACGGACAGTGTTCCTTGAGATACAGATGTAACCCGACTGTGCAAAATTAGCTGGTAGTGGAAAAGGTTCTCTGGCAAAAGGAAGGCAAATACCTCTTACCCTGTCCCTGCCTGGGAAGCAAGATGCAGGAACACAGGGCTCAGATTCATTCCTGAGGGACAGTAACATAAGGCAGCTTGAGTTTGAAGATGCACAAAAGAGATGTCTTTAGCATACGCCATCGGGAGACGCCGCGATGACCTTGCGCCGCAAACTAGTGACCTTGATCTGCCTGATCTTCGCCGCCGCGATTGTAATCACGTTTTTCATCTCTCAGGCCATTCTCATGAGACGGTTCGAGGATCTGGAGAAGGAGAATACCAGCCAGAATGTACAACGGGCAGCCAGTGCGCTATATACCGACTTTTCCACCATAAGCATAGAATTCAGCTCGTTAATGGAGGAAAGCCAGTCCTTCTCATGGGTACAGAATGGGAACGACATGTATATGAAGATCAATGTCGACCAGCCGGCTTTTGAGACCATGGGGCTGAACTACATACTGTTTGTCATGTCCCCGGCCACTCCACCGCAAGGTATGGGTTTCGATCTCGAAACAGGCGAGCCCTTGCCCATCCCCACCGCCCTGGTACAGGAACTCGCCAGGGCAGACTGCCCACTTTCGCAACCCCCATCAGTGAGCGACAAGGGCATAACCGGGATACTCACCCTTCAGGACAGCACTCTGTTGGTGCAATCCTACCCCATCCTGATCACAACGGATTTCGGTCCCTTTGAAGGTAGGGGGATCTTCCTGCGCTTTCTCGACGAGACTGAGCTAGCCAGGCTGGCACAGCAAACCCATCTGTCCCTCTCTCTCTACCGGCTGGACGATCCGCAGATGCCTGAGGACTTCGAGGTGGCTCAGTCCTCGCTGTCGGAACAAGTGCCCACGTTTGTCAAACCGCTGGGAGCCAACACCGTTGCCGGCTACGGCCTACTGGAGGATGTCTACGGCGACCCGGCTATGGTGTTGAGAGCAGACATGGACAGAGGTATCTACAGGCAGGGGCAAACCACAGTCATCTGGCTCATAGCCTTCCTCGCGGCTGCTTCCGTGACGTTTGCCGCTGTGAGCATCTTTCTGATCAACCGCGTCCTGCTCTCTCGCATATTCGCAATCAGCGACGGCGTCAGCAAGGTACGCACCACCGGTGATCTCTCTCGAAGAGTGCCAGGCAAGGGAAAGGACGAAATCGACAGCCTGGGGGCAAACATCAATCGAATGCTGGCGTCTTTGCAGGAATCACAACGCGAACTCCTGGAAAGCGAAGCTCAGAACAGTGCCCTGGTCAATGCCATACCAGATATGATGTTCCGTATGACCAAGAACGGTACGCTACTGGATGCAAAAGCATTCAAGGGCAGTATCAAGAAAGGATTCTCCACACGACCTCCCTTCATAAGTGACAGAGGGTCTTCGCTTCAATATGACATGCTCTCAATAGAGGTGGTCCAGCACGGCATGCCTCATGTCCAACGTGCACTGGAGACGAGAGAAACCCAGATATTCGAGTTCGCTCTCAACTTCAACGGCAGGGCGGCCAACTACGAGGCCCGTGTGGCAATCAGTGGAAAGGACGAAGCCCTAGTCATGGTGCGCAATATCACCGAGCGCAAAGAGGCAGAGGAGGCACGCAAGAAGGAAGTGCTCCTTAAGGAAATCCACCACCGGGTGAAGAACAATCTCCAGGTTATATCCAGCCTTCTTTACCTTCAATCAAAGCGTGTGGACGACCAGAAGGTTGTGGAGATGTTCAACGAAAGCAGCAACCGCATCAAATCGATGAGCCTCATCCATCAGAAATTGTATCAGTCCCAGAATGCAGCTACCATCGACTTCAGCGAATATATCCGAGATCTGACTGATGCGCTCTTCAATTCATACGGTATCAGACGAGATATCGTTCGATTGAACCTGCACATCGAGAGTACTATCCTCAATGTAGATACTGCCATACCTTGCGGTTTGGTCATCAATGAACTCGTCTCCAATTCCCTGAAATACGCTTTTCCAGACGGCAAACAGGGCCAGATATTCATCTCCCTTCGAAGAGAGGGCGATGACAACTTCGCCCTAGTCGTCGGTGATACCGGCATCGGCCTGCCCAAGGACCTTGATTTCCGGGATTCTCCCTCACTAGGCCTGAAGCTGGTGAACACTCTGGTGGAACAAATGGGCGGCACCATCGATCTGAATCGTGAAGGCGGCACAGAATTCAGGATTGTCTTCAGCGAAATAAAACAGCAGAGTCACAACGACGCCAGGGAGCCTGTTAGAGCCTCCTCGGGAACGGTAGGCTGAGCAAATGGTAAAGGCAAATATCATGGTTGTCGAGGATGAGAGCATCATCTCCATGGAGATCCAGGAGAGATTGCACAGCATGGGTTATCGGATTTGCGCTACATCATCTACTGGCGAGGGAGCAGTCAGGAAAGCCGCAGAAACACACCCTGATCTGGTTCTAATGGATATCATGCTCAAAAACGGGATAGACGGGATAGAGGCCACCAAGCTGATCCGCACCCGTTTCAATATTCCTGTGGTCTACCTCACCGCATATGCCGATCAGAAAACTCTGGAGCGCGCCAGAGCCACCGAACCGTACGGCTACCTGCTCAAACCTTTCGAAGACCGAGTATTGTACGCCACCATCGAAATGGCCCTCTACAAGCACATGATGGAGAGCAAAGTACGGGAAAGCGAGCAGCGTTATGAGACAACGCTCAGGTGCATAGCCGACAGCGTTATCGTTACAGACACAACAGGGATAATAACCTACATCAATCCGATTGCCGAAGCCACGACGGGCTGGACCCAGAAGGAAGCCATTGGAAAGCATTTGACGGATATATACCACATCATTACTGAAGATAGCCGTTCACCTATCGAGAACCCTCTGCTACGTACAATCCGTGAAAAGCAGATCGTGACCTTGGAACACCCTAGCCTCCTTGTTGCCAGAGACGGAAGGGAAATCCCAGTTGATGACAGTGCTGCACCAATCCTCGACGAGAACGGGAAAGTCATAGGGGCAGTCCTGGGATTCCGCGACATCACCGAGCGGCGACAAGCAGAAGTGGCTCTGAAGGCATCGCACAGTATGCTAGAACTGCGAGTTCGTGAGCAGACAGCAGATCTCGTCACAACCAACGAGGAATTGCAGGAAGAAATCAGACAAAGGCAGAAGACTTCAGAACAGCTTGAACAGAGTCTGAAGAAAGTGGAAAAGACCATGGAGGCCACCATCCGGGTCATCTCTATGGCGGTTGAGGCAAGGGATCGCTACACAGCAGGTCACCAGCGTCGGGTTACTCAGCTCGCCTGTGCCATAGCCAAAGAGATGAACCTCTCCTCAGAGCAAACCACTACGATACGTAACGCCGGACTCCTTCATGACCTGGGCAAGATATACATACCCACAGAGATACTAAGCAAGCCGGGGCGCTTAACCGACATCGAGTTCACCATGATCAGAACTCATCCGATGGCTGGCTACGACATTGTAAAAACCATCGAATTTCCTGGTCATACGGCAGAGCTTGTGCTTCAGCACCATGAAAGGCTGGACGGCTCAGGCTACCCTTTTGGCCTTCATAACAAACAGATCCTCCTGGAGTCCAGAATTCTGGCTGTCTCCGACGTCGTGGAAGCTATGGCCTCTCACCGACCGTATCGGCCGGCGCTCGGCATAGACAAAGCCCTGGAGGAGATTTCAGAGAAGCGCAATAGCCTTTATGACCCCAACGTGGTTGATGCTTGCCTAAGGCTCTTCAGAAGCGGCAATTTCACTTTTGAGGAATAGCCGTGACTTCTCGACTTATTCAGGGTAGTCCTCTCACCTACTGTTGATCCGACTTCGACTCCGAGCGATCGCGAAGCCATCTGTGAATCTGGTCAAGCGCCGGCGGGGATATGTTGAAGATCTGCGCATCCTTAGGAAACTGCAGCCCGTGCCTTTCACTGATAAAGAGGATGGCTCTCTCACCAGCCTTCAGTGTTTCATCTATACTTTTGGCAATATGCTCATACCTCTTGCGCGAGGCCTCAATGTAAGACTCGCTGACCATCCGGGCTACCTTCTGGCTCATGAAACCAAGCAGGAGACACCGCTCCCAATCCATGCTCTCTTCCACCAGTTCCCTATCGTCAGTCTCTTCAAGTTGAGCACCATTGTGGCACTTTTCTCTGGCGATACCACAACTGCTGGCGTTCAGCTTCCCAAGTATCTCCAATCCCTCCTCGCCGCCAACAAAAATCGACTCATGGTAAACACGTTGTACCTTGCCCAGGCTCTCTTCGAGCCTGCTGACATGGTCGCTTACCTGCTGCCAGTAGAGCTCAAACTTCTCCGAATATTCGGCAGGAGCATTGTCACTCCAAAACAACAGCGGAACAATGAAGAGCTTCCTCTCCCCTCCGAATGACTCAACAGATGGCTTCTCAACTCGCCCTAGTTCTTCTGCCAACTCCCTTGCCCTTTCCACGTGTGCCTGATTTCTTTCTTACAGATGAAGCCCCCTCTTTGCGAGTGAGCGCATCGTACAAAACCCAGCCGTCATGACCGGCTCCGTACTGTATCCTGGCCCGCTGGGGCTGAGTGCTGAACATCTCTCTCTGATCTTCAACCACGATGACCTCTACTGGCTCCGTGATCTTATCCACCACCTCAGCCCCTTCAACAGCGCTTCTCGGCTCACTCCAAACCCGTACCACGCCATTCCATTTGTTGATAGTCTCCTGACTCACTAGAGCCTGGTACGGCTCAACCTTTTCTATCTTCGCCATGATTATCACCCCCTGATGTCTGTTGCAGTGTTTCGAAGTCTCTCAGGACTGCCTTCTCCCGAGGGCTCAGATTGGTAGGAGTAACCACCTTCAAAACGACATACTCATCACCTTTGCCGTGTCCATCCAGGCAGGGAATCCCTTCGCTCGCGATGCGGAAAACCGCGCCGGTCTGAGTTCCCTCGGGGACATTCAGCTTGAGATCGCCATCGAGACCTGGCACATCTACCTGTCCACCGAGAGTCGCAGTAGTGAAGCTTACCTCCTTCTGCAGATAGATATCATTACCATGCCTCTCGAAGAGGGAGTGCCTCTCTACACCAAGGACAATGTAGAGGTCACCAGGAAACCCGTCAGTCTCCTCCCCTTCTCCCTCGACCCTAATGCTACAGCCAGTATCAGCACCAGCGGGAATGTTCACCGCGATATTCTTTGTCTTCCGGATCATCCCCTTGCCTTTGCACTCTTTGCAGGCTTTTTTGACAATCTTACCCTTGCCCCGGCAATCTTCACAGACCGTAATCTGCCGAATTATGCTATGCCCTGACCTCTGCTCCATGACAATCTGACCTGTAGCGCGACATCTACGGCAATCCACCAGACCATCAGGCTGGGCTCCGGTGCCACCACAGGCCAAGCACTTCTCTGCTTTGGATAGCTCTATGGTCTTCTCTGCGCCGAAGGCTACCTCTTCGAGGGTAACCCTGAGGTCATATCTGAGATCAGCGCCCCTTCTCGGCCCCCTTCCGGTCGAGTTTCTCCCGCCGAAAAAACCCTCAAATATGCTATCGCCAAACCCAAAACCGAAGCCCCCCAAGCCAAACTCCCTGAACAGGCTGCCGAAATCGACTCCGCCAAAGATGTCCTCCGGTGTATAACCCTCGAGGCCTGCATGCCCATAACGGTCGTACAGGCCACGCTTCCGCGAGTCGCAGAGGACTGCATAGGCCTCGTTGAGTGACTTCATTTTCTCTGCGGCCTGATCATCTTCGGGGTTCTTATCAGGATGGTTCTGCATGGCCAGATTGCGGTAGGCCTTCTTGATGGTTGCCTGGTCAGCGTTCCTATCGATGCCCAAGATCTCGTAGTAGTCTCGCTTCGCCATCGGGCATCCTCTCACATGTACTCTAAGACTATGCCGCTTCAAATGAAAGGGAGGGGGTTTGCATGCAGAACGCACTCAGAGGGTTATGTCTAGCTAATACTGTTCCAGACATGGAATCGGCCCCATCCGGGCACGAGATGCCAAGGAAGCTATGATACCATGACCTCGTTTTTCTTGTCCTTCGCGGGTTCTGATTCTTTCTCTTTGTCTGTTGTCTTCTCCTCATCTCGCTTGTCACTGGATTTATTGCTACTGTTCTCTGCAGCATTATCCGTCACATAGAACCCAGGCCCTTTGAAGACAATGGGCACCGGAGAGAAGAGTCGCCGGGTTTCGCCGGAGCATTGAGGGCAATCGACTTCCACGCTCTCATCAAATCCCTTCTTGACCTCAAACTTCAGAGAGCAGGCCTTGCATTGATAATCATACCTCGGCATGTCAATTCCTCCTATCGCTTGCCAGAAACCCCCAAAAAGAGAACAATCCGCAGCCCTGGATCACTGCCAAACCCGCCAGATGACAGACCATTCCTATTCTATCCTCCAGAGTATCTGCAGATAAATCATCAGCGGCCCATTAAGAATCGGGGTAGGCTAACCTTCCTTTTCACCTACCCTTCGGCTTCGTCATATAAGATAAGGAACCATACCGATGTTCCCTGCGAATGTAATCCGACTTGGCGCCTCCCTCAACTATACGTGTCGTAGGGGCGGTTCATAAACCGCCCCTACGACTTACTCTCTATTCTACTGGTCTAGTACTCCGGCGGCATTGAGGGCATCGGTGCTTTTTCCTTTTCAGGGATATCGGTCACCAGGGCCTCGGTGGTCAGTATCATCACTGCCACGCTGGCAGCGTTCTCCAGAGCTGTCCTGACCACCTTCAACGGGTCAATTATGCCCTTCTTCACCATGTCACCGTATTCACCACTAGCAGCGTCAAAGCCCCATCCAGGCTTACCTTTTCTAACCGCGTCCACCACCACAGAGCCCTCGGCACCAGCATTGATGGCAATCCATCTGATGGGCTCTTCAACAGCCTCTTTAAGTATTTTCATACCAACAGCCTCATCGCCACCGTCCTTCACATGTGTCTCAAGAGCAACAGCGGCATTGAGAAGGGCTACCCCACCGCCAGCAAGAATGCCTTCCTCAACAGCAGCCCTTGTAGCAGAGAGGGCGTCTTCAACGCGGTGCTTCTTCTCCTTCAGTTCGGTCTCGGTGGCTGCCCCTACCTTGATCACAGCTACGCCACCAGCTAACTTGGCCAACCTCTCCTGCAGCTTCTCACGATCGAAGTCCGACGTAGTCTCATCTATCTGAGCCTTTATCTGCTTCATGCGGGCCTTGATATCGGACTCGGAACCCTTGCCTTCGACTATGGTGGTGTCATCCTTGTCTGACACCACCGTGCGGGCACGGCCAAGATCAGCCGGCGTAACCGAGTCCAGCTTCCTGCCCACTTCCTCAGAGATCACCTTGCCACCAGTGAGGACAGCCATATCCTCCAGCATGGCCTTGCGGCGATCACCAAAGCCCGGAGCCTTCACAGCCAGACAGTTGAGGGTGCCTCTCAGCTTGTTCACCACCAGGGTGGCAAGCGCCTCGCCCTCGATGTCCTCAGCAATTATCACCAGATTCTTGCTAACCTGGAGTATCTTCTCCAAGGCCGGCAGCATATCAGCTACGGCAGAGATCTTCTTGTCGGTGATGAGGATGTAGGGATCCTCAATCGACGCCTCCATCCGATCGGGGTTGGTGATCAAGTAGGGACTGATATAGCCACGGTCGAACTTCATACCCTCGACAAACTCGGTCTCAAACTGGAGGCCCTTCGACTCCTCAACCGTGATCACTCCATCCTTGCCAACCTTCTCCATCACATCAGCGATGAGGTTACCAATGTAGGGATCAACAGCCGAGATAGTGGCTACCTGGGCAATCTGCTCCTTCCCGGATACAGTGATACCCTTCTTCTTCAGCTCATCTATTATGATACCGACACCCTTTTCGATGCCGCGCTTAATAGACATGGCATCCGATCCAGCAGTGATGTTCTTGAAACCGCCGGAGACTATCGCCTGGGCCAGGAGCGTGGATGTGGTGGTGCCATCACCACACTTGTCGTTGGTCTTGGCCGAAGCCTGTTTCAAGAGTTGAGCTCCCATATTCTCAAACGGATCGGGTAACTCGATCTCCTTGGCGATGCTCACACCATCGTTGATGACCGTTGGCGGTCCCCACTTCTTATCCAGGGCCACAGGACGGCCCTTCGGTCCCAGTGTCGGCCTTACGGCGTTAGCCAGAGTATCCACACCTTTCTTCAAGGCTGTCCTGCAATCCTGTCCAAAGATTATCTGTTTTGCCACCTTATTCCTCCTTTCCTAACTCTTCTTAGCCAGAATATCGCTCTCGCGGACGATGATCAGTTCTTCGTCATCAACCTTGTACTCGGTGCCCGCGTACCTGGCATAAATCACCACATCCCCCACCTTCAGGTCCATTGGGATCCTTTTGCCATCGTCAGCCACCTTGCCAGGACCGATAGCAATGACCTCGCCCTCCTGAGGCTTTTCCTTAGCCGTCTCAGGCAGGACTATGCCCCCCTTGGACACCTCCTCCCGCTTGGCCGGTCTGATCACAACCCTGTCTCCAAGCGGCTCAAGTTTACTGGTCGTCTTAGCCTTTGGTGCCATCTACTCCTCCTTTCATATCTTAATTGATATCATCTTAATTGATATTACTACAAACCTTCTGTTAGTGCAAAACCTGTCTGTCTTCACGCCACAGCCAGCAGTACATACCCTTATCAACTGTCCTCAAGATAAGCTCTCAACTGAAAGTATAAACGGGGTTATGTTAGAATAATGCTTGAGAAATATTAGAAATTTGTTAGAATTTCGGGTTCCGGTACTGCCGATATCGAGAGTCTGTATGACTCTTGGTGACAGGAGAGCGCCTGACACCCCTTCAATGGAAGAATGGAAACTCCACAGATACCAAGACAGGCTGACCTTCAGGAAACACTGCGCATTATCCTGAAGAATGCTATCGAGGCGCTCGGGGGCAGTGCAGGTGTGGTGGCCACATGGAGCGAGACAGAGCACCGCTTTATGACAAGTGGCTGCTACGGATTAGATACCAAGACTATGGAGCGGTTGCTGCCCTTACTCGACGAGGCCATACCAGACCTGGCGACGAGCGTACACAATTTCAACCTGCTCTCGGCACTCAATTTCGACCCCCCTCTACCGACTTCTGATCAGGGTCTGATCCTGAACCCCGTAATCGCTTTGCCTCTCCGGGTTGGACGGAGATCAGTCGGGCTGATCTACGTGCTGCGCCGCTTGGGGGCAGATTCCTTCTCCATACCTGACCAGGCAACCTTGGCCGCCTTCGCCAGGCAGGCCGCTATTGCCGCCGACAACGCCAGGCTAGTCCAGACCTTGTCTGAAGAAAAGGAAAAGATGGAGTACATGCTCGAGGGCAGCGCCGAGGGTATCATGGGTATAGATGCTCGACGCAGGATCGTGGGCTTCAACTCGGCCATGGAAAGGCTTACCGGTTATCCCAGGGAGGTTGTACTTGGCCAGCCCTGCCATCAAGTGTTGAATCTGCGTGACTGGGAAGGGAAATCCGTTTGTAACACCACCAGGTGCCCCATGCTGATGCGTCCTGATGACTGCACATCCAACTGTGAACTGCAAGGGGAAATCCAGACCGCAGATGGACAGGATGTCGAGGTAGCCATGGTGTACTCTTTGATGCGCTCATATGAACGAGGTCAACCGGCCAGCGCCGTGATCAACGTTCGTGATATCAGACGACTGCGCGAGATCGAGAACCTGAGATCAACCTTCCTCTCCATGTTAGGTCATGAGCTGCAGACACCGCTGTCCATCATCAAGGGGTACACCGACACCCTGGCCCGTAGCGATGGCAAGTGGGATAAGAAGACACTGCATCATGGTCTCGAGGTAATCGAAGAGGAATGCGACAGGTTGAGCAAGCTGGTGAACAGGCTGCTGCTCGCCTCCCGCATCGAGACTCGCACGGTGACCCTGAAGAAGGATGAGGTGCAGTTGCCGGCCGTTGCCAGCAAGGTGATACGCCGGCTTGAAGCCACCGCTGGCAAACACAACTTTGAGGTGAGCTTCAATCCGGGCTTCCCCGTGGTGTACGCTGACCCAGAGCGAATGGAGGAGGTGATCACCAATCTAGTGGACAATGCCATCAAATACTCGCCCCTCGGTGGGAAGATAACCATAACGGGCAGGGCAGAGGTTGACCACGTGAAAGTAACGGTGGCCGATGAGGGCATCGGAATCCCACGGAGAGACTTGGAGCGCATTTTTGATCGTTTCCGCAGAGGAGACACGAGCCAGGTACAGAAGGTGCGGGGGGTGGGCCTTGGGCTCTACATCTGCAAATCTATTGTGGAGGCCCACGGTGGCAGGATCGAGGTTTCCAGTGAACCAGGTGCCGGCTCACGCTTCACCTTTACCCTGCCACTGCAGGAGAAGCGCTAGGATGGCAAAGAAAGTTAGATCAGGGATCACAACTTCATGCAAGACTGTACTTGTGGTAGATGATGAGCCGCATATGGTGGAATTCATCGCCATGAACCTGGAACTCGAGGGACTCCGAGTGATCAAGGCTGCTAACGGCTATGAGGCGCTGGAAAAGGCAGTCAAAGACATGCCTGATCTGGTGGTCCTGGACATCATGATGCCCGACATGGATGGGTTCGAGACTCTGGAGAAGCTGCGAGAGGACTTCTCAGTGCCGGTCATTTTCCTCAGCGCCAAGGGGGAGGAAGTCGACCGCATCAGAGGACTCGACTTAGGCGCCGATGACTACATTGCCAAACCCTTCAGCCCAAGAGAACTGGTTTCACGCATAAGGGCGGTGCTGCGAAGAACAGAGCCCGCCGCATCGGTCAGTGCATCAGAGATTGTGGTTGATGACGAGCTGCGGATAAACTTCGACCAACGCAAGGTGATTGCCCGCGGTGAGGAGATTCGTCTCAGACCAACAGAGTACCGTCTGCTGTATCAACTAGTGACCAACGCTGGGAAGCTCCTGACTCACGAGACCTTGCTTTCCAGAGTCTGGGGCACGGAGTATCGCGACGAAGACCAGTACGTACGCCTCTATGTCACCTACCTCAGGCAGAAGATAGAGAAGGATCCCAAGAACCCCAGATACATACTGAGCGAACGTGGCTTAGGCTATCGATTTAAGCAGTTCGGTGACCAGAGACAACCATAGCGCCGCGGACCCTTGACAGGCGTCAGCCATCACCTTCACCGCATTCGCTATTCTATTCCTGATCCCCAGTTCGTCAATCACAATACCACTTGATTGTTATCAAGCGCAGAGGGAAGACACAACAGACCATCTTGAGGAAGCCATGACATCCCACAGACCTACTTCTCGGTCAGTTCGATCTCCAACTTCACGTTTTCAGGGTAAGTCGTCAATCCGGTGACGAATGTTAGGGTAGTCTTGGCAACTCCGCCTTCCGGCCGGTCACCCGACACAGGCCAGAGACTCTGGGCAACGTCCTTTCCATGCGACTTCAGTTTCACCTTAACAACCTTGGTGCCCAAGCTACCCGGAGCAGACTCCTGAACGGTAACAGCTACATTCCAAAAACCTGCAGCGTCCTTGGCAACACCAAATCTTTCCACCAGGGGATCGCCTATTTCCCAACTGACTTGTGCCATACTTCCTACCTCCTCTTAGTTTCTGGAACTACAAATTGAATCGCATCCGCCAAGAAAACACCCACACACAACTACTGCACGGCGATCTCACCTTCCTGGCATCTACAGCAGCACCACAGCCGCTGTGCTCTCCTTCTCTCACTGTCTGTGGTATTCGATCTCCGATCCGCCCAACTATATCATCTCTCGAGACTC
>Ga0154632_1023_pt1 | contig 25980 bp, 20 predicted proteins | sample Rifle2008BG13ft_FD_116061 | JGI IMG/M metagenome (GOLD analysis project Ga0154632, IMG submission 116061) | Chloroflexi bacterium RBG_13_53_26
CTTCTCGTTTCAGGATTACCCAGCTTGCCCTTGGTTTGCCCTTCGAATTGCGGTTCGTTCAGTCTCACGCTGACAACAGCCGTCAACCCACCACGGACATCCTCACCCTGCAGAGAGAACTCGTTATTCTTGTCTGCTTTCATCTTATGAAGGCTGTCATTGAGCACACGCGTCAGAGCCGAACGAAAACCAGTGAGGTGGCTGCCTCCGTCCGTAGTATTGGCACAATTGGCAAAAGATAGTATCAACTCGTTATAGCCATCGTTGTACTGCATGGCTACCTCCACCCAGGTGCCCTCGACTTCCTTACTCATGTGGATGACACTCGGATGGATCACCACCTTGTGCCTGTTCAAATGGCGAACAAGGCTGGCTATGCCTCCCTCGAAATAGAACACCAGCTCTTGACCGGTTCTTTCATCGTGGATGCCTATCTCCAGCTTGGGTTGCAGATAAGCTAGTTCGCGCAGATGCTGGGCCAGGAAATCGAAATCATAGTCCAGGTTGCCAAAGATCTCCACGTCGGGAATGAAGGTAACAGTACTTCCGGTATGATCCGCCTCGCCATCAGGCTTCACTGGACCTTGAGGGATTCCGCAGAGATACTCCTGACAGTAGCGTATGCCACCGCGCTTGCTTTCCACCTTCATCCAGGTGGAGAGGGCGTTCACTACTGATGCTCCTACACCATGCAATCCGCTGGAAGCTCTGTAGGACCTCCCTCCGAATTTCGCTCCGGCGTGGAGAATGGTCATTACGGTCTCCAATGCTGAGACGCCGGTGTCAGGGTGGGTTTCCACCGGAATGCCACGCCCATTATCCTCCACCCTGACCTGGCCCCCCTGGCAGAGTGTGAGTTGCACCCGGTCACAGCCGCCCGCTCCAGCTTCATCAACGCTGTTGTATACGATTTCGAAGATGAGGTGATGGAGCCCGCGGGAATCTGTGCTTCCAATATACATACCGGGCCGTCGGCGAACTGCCTCTAGCCCTTTCAGAACACGGATGTCCTCGGCAGTGTAGTTGTTTTGGCCTTCGAGGGGACGGTTTTCCTGCATTCTCGCTATGATTATACCATGTTTAATACACGACTAGCTAGATACAGCAACGAGCGGTTCAGTTCATATCTTCCGCCCGATTTCACTACCTTCACGTATCGCCTCCAACCCCCTGCGAGGTCTTGCAGCATCACCAATGACATACACTTCTGCCACTTTGTCTCCAATCTCGGTCGAAAGCCCGTCTCGGGGCTTGGCCCCGCAAGCCACCACTATTGTGTCGAAAGAGTCCCAGGTCTCCTCGCTGTCATTACGTACCACTACCGTCACGCCGCCTGGCCTTATTTCCTTGACTCGTGTAGATGTGAGGACTTGGATTCTCTGCTTTCTTATCCTGTTCATCAGATGCCACCTGACCGTTCCTCCCATGTCAGCCCCGGCACGCTTCAGTTGCTCCACAACTACTACATCACTGCCTCTCTGCGCCAGGAACTCTGCCGTTTCCAGCCCCGTCATGCCGCCTCCGATCACCAGCACCCTCTGGCCAACCGTATGCCCCTGAAGGACATCCCAAGCAGTAGCGACCTCATGACAATCGATACCAGGTATTGGCGGCACCAGAGGCGTTGCTCCAATAGCCACAATCACAACATCAGGATTAAGTCCCTCCACTATAGCGACGCTGGCTTTGTTGCTCAGATTACACTCTATCCCCAGTGTCTCAAGCTGCCAGGATAGATAACCTGTAAGCCTCATGTGATCCTGCTTATGTGGAGGCTTGGCAGCCAGTATCCACTGACCACCGATCTCCCCATCTTCCTCATACAAGCTGATCCAATGTCCCCTCAAGGCTGCCACTCTGGCTGCCTCCAGGCCGGCTAATCCCCCACCGATCACCAGCACCCTCTTCGGTCGAGAAGCAGGCACAACCTCCATCTCCCTTTCCCTGCCTGCTTCGGGATTCACCGTACAGGTAATCGGTTCGGTTGCATTTCCATCGATGCAGACATTACAGGCAATGCACGGCCTGATTTCTCTGAAATCTCCCCTCAAGGCCTTGTTGGGCAGCCCAGGATCAGCCAACAACCCTCTGGCTACAGCTATCAAATCAGCCTTCCCTGACAGCAGTACCTCATCAGCCAACCAGGGATCATCAAGCCGCCCGGCCACTGCCACCGGAACCTTGACCACCTCCTTTATACCCTTCGCCAGAGGTACGTTGCAGCCGCGTGGTTGGTCGTAAGGCGGCACAATAACAGGATAGGAACCATAGGCTCCTCCAGAAACACTGATAAGATCAGCACCCGCCTCCTCCAACAAGCAAGCGGTACGCTGAGCCATATCCAGAGTCACCCCACCGGGCGTGTAATCCGAGCCGTTTATGCGGCAACTGACCGGGAAGTCCTTCTCCACCCTTTCCTTGATAAGGCGCACGATCTCAACCATGAATCGAGCTCTTCCCTCCACACTGCCGCCATACTTATCATTCCGCTTGTTCGTATGAGGCGACAGAAAACCACTGAGCAAATAACCATGGCAACCATGAAGCTCCACCAGATCAAAACCAGCATCCCGGGCCCTTCGGGCCGCCTCAACAAACTTCTCTGCCATATCCTCGACTTCACTCGTAGTTAATTCTCTGGGCACTTCGTCCTGTGGCGACAGAGGAATAGGTGAAGGAGCCACAGGTCGGTAGCCCCCGATTCCCTCGCCCTGCCTGCCCAGATGCATCAACTGAATGCCCATCAAAGCACCACTGGAGTGAATCAGATCGGTTAGCTCCTTCAACCGTGCCACAAACCGATCATCATAGATACCCAACTGAATCGATGACGCCACGCTTATGTCAACAATCCCCGGCGTCAACACAATCAAGGCAACTCCACCCCTGGCACGAGCAGCATAGAAGTCCTTCACCTTCTCGCTCACCATGCCATCCACTGCCAATCTGTCTATCATCGGTGGCATGATTATCCTGTTCTTCAGCTCAAGTCTTCCCACCTTTATTGGTGTAAACAGTCGTTGCAGTACTCCGTCAGTGGATTTCATAATGCCAGCTCTTCTCTTCAACCTTTCCTGCCATCCGGTTCCTTCTTGCTCTGCCATCTCCTTTGTCACGAATCATATCTACTCCGTCTGTAAGACCACCTTCAAAAAGGATGCCACCTTCTCGGCAACTCTTGCTTCATAGCCCCACCAGAAATGATCAGCCCCGGCGATGATCTCACAGCGACTGATCCCGGGAAGCTCCGCTGCCAGACGCTGCACTTTCCTAGCAGCAATGAAGCCATCCTCGCTGCCGCACAAAAACAGCTTCGGAGTCGCGTAGCTCTTCAGTCGCTCCCACTCCACATCCGCCAGGAACGGGGACACCAGTGCTACGGCCTGCACATTCCGCTGTCGCAAGGCGACTGGTAGGGCTGCCTTGGCCCCGAACGAATACCCCGCCAGGCCTATCCGACTGCGATCGATACTGCCCAACGACTCCAGAAAGGCAAGGGCTGCAACTACATCATCCTGCTCTCCGTTGCCTTCATCGTATTCACCTTCACTCCCGCCGACGCCGCGGAAATTGAACCGCAAGGCTGCCATGGGGATTTCCGCCAGGGCTGCAGTTATTGCCATCACCACGTTGTTGTGCATGTCACCACCATGCAGGGGATGCGGGTGGCATATCACCACCGCAGGCAGGGCGGTATCACATTTCGGCAGGTGTATGATCCCTTCAAGCTTCAGACCAGAGCTGGAGAAGACTATGTGCTCTTCAGTCACCTTTTCTTTCTTTCCACCATTCCTCAAGTCGTGTCCCAACTTCCTTCTCGTAGCCCTCGTCACTGGGAGTATAGTAGCGCCTATCCCGCAGACTGTCAGGCATGTTCTGTTGCTTTACAAAATGCCCCTCATATTCATGAGCATATTTGTATCCCTTGCCATATCCCACCTCTCGCATCAGAGGAGTCACTGGGTTTCGCAAATGTAGAGGCACTGGCTGGTTGCCAGTCTTCCTTATGTCATGTTGCACCTCTGAGTAGGCCCGATACAATGAATTGCTCTTGGGCGCAGTAGCCAGATACACCACCGCTTCAGCCAAAGCCAGATTGCCCTCTGGCATACCCACAAAGTGAACCGCTTGTTGAGCTGCCACCGCCACTGTCAAGGCCTGGGGGTCAGCCATACCCACGTCCTCAGATGCAAACCGTATCAGCCGCCGCACGATGTACAAGGGGTCTTCCCCTGCTTCCAACATCCGACCCAGCCAGTACAGGGCAGCATCCGGGTCAGAACCCCTCAGAGACTTATGTAAAGCTGAAATCAGATTGTAGTGTTCTTCCCCGGCCTTGTCGTAAAGCAACGACCGATGCTGCAGAGCATCCTCAATGGTCGGCAGATCGATCTTCCTCCTTCCCTCTTCGTCTGGCTGGGTAGCCAGCGCGGCCAACTCCAGCGCATTGAGTGCTATTCGCCCGTCCCCGTTTGACATGGCTACCAGGTGTTTCAAAGCACCGGCATCCACTTCCACCTTGAGATTACCCAATCCCCTCTCCCCATCCTCCAGCGCCCGCTTCACAATCATCTCCACCTGCTCATCGGCCAAAGCACTGAGAGTGAATACTCTACACCGTGAAAGCAACGGCCCGATAACCTCAAAAGATGGATTCTCAGTGGTGGCCCCGATAAGGGTTATAGTGCCATCCTCCACATAAGGCAAAACAGCATCCTGCTGGGCTTTGTTGAAGCGGTGAATCTCGTCAATGAACAGAATGGTTCGCTTCTGGTACAGACCTCGCCTTTCCTTCGCCTCCTCCACAACACGGCGCAGGTCTGCAACTCCAGCACTCACAGCTGAGATAGGGCTGAAATGCGACTTGGCTATGTTCGCGATTATGTAGGCCAGCGTTGTCTTACCGCTCCCTGGCGGACCCCACAGGATCATGGAAGGCAGTTGGTCCGACTCAATGCTCTTTCTCAAAACCCGCTCTTTCCCAACTACGTGCTCCTGCCCCACAAACTCATCGAAGCTCCTGGGGCGTATCCTCGCCGCCAGCGGTGCCTCCCGGCTTGCCTGTTGTTCACGATTCAGATCAAATAGGTCCATCTCAAACACCGTATTCCCGGTACGCCATACAATGGGAATGCCTGCAAATAACGTCTCTCTAGCTGTCCCTCAGCATCTTACATCACACACCCGGCTTTGTCATCCAAACACGTTTCCCCTACGATTGCCTGCCTATCTGCCTGATCTTGTCTATTTGTTTGTTCACTCTGGCAAACACTGCTTCACGTTGCTCCCGAAACCTACGGTTCTTTTGCCTCTCCCCGGCCCATTCATCAAGCGAGGCCAGGATAGTAAAATGAACGACGCCATCCGTGCCACAGACAGGGTCTCTTTCCAGCGGAATACCCAGTCTCCTCAAGCCGTTTTCAAAGGAAGAGTCTCGCGAAGGATCATGGGTCTCCCAGCCATTCAAATAGACATCGCATTGCACATGGTCCTGCTCCGGCGGCAGATCACCAAGTTGCGCCGCCAACCCATTGTTCCCCTCGCCAACCCATTCCAACAGTTTTCGCTCTGCCTTGATCTTGAAGACCCTGTACCTCGCCGGGACCAGCAGTACCCGTGACATGGCCACTAGAAGATTGGTCTTGCCACAGCACATGCCCCACCCTTTTCTGAGAGTCTCTGAAGCCTTGACGTCCCAGTCCTCGAGTCCGTAGGGCAGTTCCCTTACAAACTGATAGATCCGATCCAATCTCTGCAGGTCATGAGAGCAACCTTCAGCCAGCCGAAAAGCCACCTCTGCTATAGCCTTGCCCTTATCAAAATCACACAGCCGGGTTGGTTGGAGGTAACTCTCTAGTCCATCCATGCTATCGCCCCCGTATCACCCAAAGAAGTCCGTTTGATGTAAACCCGGGAATTCATTGAGCTATTCCATCCTACTCCCCCGTTTCACAACTGACCGCACCAATCCACAGAAACAATCCTGGTCATCCAATGGGCAGGTTAGAGAACGGATTTGGTACATGGTGTCTGTCGGGTCCCTGACCCGATGCTTAGTGTTTTCCGCAATCGGAAGGTCACATCGGGGACCTGACACTCACAGAAGTTGGCGAATTGACAGATAATGACCTGACGCAACACTCGTACTTGGTGGCGCACGAGTCAATACAGACATCTGAACCTACGCCAAAGCTATGTGGTCGTCTAGAGAATCATGCAACCAGGCACTAGCCCGTTGACTTCCGTCTCGCGGGTATGGTATTAGTCCTCCCGCAATGAGGACATCTGATGCTGTCACCCCTGAATTTGGGCGGCACCCTTAGCTTTGTGCCGCATTCACAGTTGACCAGCCCATAGTCGCTGTACTTCCAGAGCAGGTCAGACGTCTCCCTGACGCGTTCCACCTTCTCAGGTACAGCCTCTGCAGCTTCTGGCTTCCGCGCAGCCACAGCCGCAGCACCCACAAGGGCAGAGGAGGGTATCACCCCCTTGCCAGAGCGGCTAACCTCATGATAAGCCTTATCATAGGCAGCTAATGAGGCCCCTCCCGCCATGCTCCGCAGAATCCTCACCCTCTCTGAGACAGGCGGATGGGTGCTGGTCAGGTCGCTGGCCGCCCTCCCTTTATCTCGGAAGGGGTTAATGATATACATCGGAGCAAAGGCCTTGTTGGCCGTCTTCAATTCCTGAGTCGAACCTGCTATCTTCTCCAGCGCCGATGCCAGCCCCTCGGGATACCTGGTGTAAAGTGCGCCGGAGGCATCGGCCAGGTATTCCCTTCTCCTTGAGATTGCATAGTAGATCAATTGGGCTGCGATCGGCGCCACTATCAACAGAACAATGGCTACAGCAATGATTATCAGGGTTGCGTAGCCACCTCCCCCTCCGGAGCTTCTCCTGCTACCCCCACCCCGCATGCCCCCAAAGAGCATCATCCTGGCCGCAAACCACGCCAGAAGCACAATGGTCCCCAGCAGAACACTGCAGAACGTCATCAATAGCACATCGCGGTTCTTTATGTGGGATATTTCGTGAGCCATAACGCCCTGCAATTCATCCCGGTTCAGTCTTTCCAGCAGACCCGAGGTAATGGCCACCGACGCCCGGCTGGGATCCCGTCCTACGGCAAAGGCATTCAGAGACGGATCATCGATGATGTATATGTCCGGCACCTTCTCCAGCCCCGAGGCGATTTTCATCTCCTCCACGATATTGTAGAGACGGGGATGATCGTCGCGGCTGATCTTCCTGGCCCGAGATATCGACAGTATCAGGCTGTCCCCCTGGAAATAGGCAAACAGATTCATGATCACCCATATCAAAATGGCAACCACAAGACCGCCAATCCCGCTTCCGAAGAGAGCCTCGCCCAGGAAGTAGCCAAGCAGGAGCAACAACAGCCCCATGGCTGCTACCAGGATCAAGGTCCTGGTCTGGTTAGACCTTATCTGTTCCCACATGCCTTATTGTCTTCAAACTAAGTGAAACTAACCTTGGGCACTTCCTTTTCCGCGGCTACCGTGACCTCGAAGAACTCCCCCGTCTTGAAGCCGAACATACCCGCGATTATGTTGGAAGGTACCATCTGAGTCTTATTGTTGTAGGTCAGCACCGAATCATTGTAGTGCTGGCGCGAGAAGCTTATCTTGTTCTCCGTCGAGGTCAGTTCCTCCTGAAGAGCAAGGTAATTGGTATTGGCTTTGAGATCGGGGTACTTCTCCACCACAGCCAGCAGCCTGGAGAGCGCGCCGCTCAGCTCGCCCTCGGCCTTGGCCTGCGATCCCACGCCCGTTCCTACTGCCTTCTGCGCCAGGTTGCGGGCATTGGTGACTGCCTCAAACGTCTCCCGCTCGTACTTTGCATAGCCCTTGACCGTTTCCACCAGGTTAGGAATCAGATCATGTCTTCTCTTGAGCTGCACATCGATCTGTGCCCAGGCATTCTTCACCTGATTGCGCAGTCTCACCAGTCCGTTGTAGCTCATCCAGATGAAGCCGAGGAAAAGGAAAAGAACAACCAGAACCACGATCAGCACAATGATTCCAACAGACACGGATCACCTCCTCAAACTAGATTTACGCTATCCCCTGACATGGAAGACTTCCCCCAGGAAGTCAATCACTCTTCCCTGCTTATCCGCCGCGGCATGCTTATCCTTCAGTTGCCCCAGCACCTGACCCACCTCACCGCCGTCGAACCACACCCCGTGCCCCCGGGTGCAAACGTCTATCAGTACCTCCGATGCAGAGCCAATGGTCACCTTCTTCATCTTCTTTCTGCATATCGGGCAGCGCCTCGCCTTTTCGGCAACCCTCTTCTCTGGCAAAGCCACTATCTCACTCACTGTCAGCGACCCGCCTTCAAGACCCAGGCGTTCCGTTAGCAGGGCCAGCTCGCCCGCATCAAACCAGACGCCGTAGCACTTCGTGCAATAGTCCAGCTCAATCCTCTGGTATTCGACTACAACAACCACACCCTTACATGCCGGACAATCCACAGCTTCCCACCTCAGATCCTATAGCCTGGTTGATTTATTTAACATGGAAGTATAGACCACTTCACAAATTCCAGCAATACAACCCCCCAAACGACACCAGGTCTTTTGAGGAACTTCCTTCGTGGGAAATCTCAACGGGGTAGGGGGCTGGTCACGTGGGAGGGGTCTGAGAGTGGTCTTGACTCAAGCCAACTGATCCCCAAGAGAACATGGCGGTCGCCGATCTCAACGGCGATCTTGCGAATCCCTTGGCCATAGCAGTCTGGGCCTAGCGCCCAAGCGCAACGCCTCCAATTCTGACCGCCTGCCTGCCATCTATGCCCACGACCATCCTTGCCAGCCGTTTGTCACCCATGTCAAAATGCAGTCGCGGTACTTAGACAAGTGGGAAAGAGGTAGCTATGGATGTAAAGAAAACCCGAGCCAAGCACAATTGCATGAAGTGCAAGTTCGTGCCATGCATCAATCTCTATCGTGAAGTCAAGAACGGTGAGGGTGGGGAACTCCACCTTTACGAGTCAACAGTCAAGAACAGAATCCACACTCCATGTGAATTCGGCATACTGATTGAGTGTCTCTGCCAGTTATCAGTGCCAATTTCGGAGGCGCTATCCTTCGAAATGTACAACCAATGCATAAGAGATTTGAGAACAGTTTCCTTCTTGGTGCTCACTGGCCACTATAGAAACGCAATGCAAATCATGAGGCCGGTAATAGAAAACTTCCTGTGCGGGCTATACTGGGACAAGAAACTTTCAGAGTGCCCCGACGAGGAAACTCAACAAGCCGTAGTCGAGGAGTATGAGAAGTTCAAGAAACAGGACAAGTACTTGGTGCCATACGAGGATAGAATAGTAGCCTTTCCTAGCGATGAGCAGAAAAGGAAGAAGGAGTACCTTGATCACGATTTCCTAACGGCATGGCTACTTCACAAAGGGGTGATAAATAGAAAAAACAAATCAGAGTTAGAGAAAAGGATCGGCACACTAAATAGATTCATGCACCCCGCTTACAAGACAACAGACTTCGCCAGAGCCAAGTGCACATCCTGCCCCTCATGTGTAGCTCTTGACGAGGCAGAGTACACAAGATGCATCAAGCTCTTCCAGGACACAACCACCCTCCTATTGTCTACATTTCACGAGTACATAGTTGCATTCTGGCCTGAGAAGCTAAAGGATCCCGGTGTAAGGGAAGCCCTCGACATGATCCAAGACATATATCGACTGGAGACTGAGATAGAACGGCAACTCGTTTTCTCAACACATCTCAAAGAGTTCATTGGGAGCCTGGAGAACAGCCGTTGACGCTTTTCATACCAGAAAAGGAGGTGCATAACAATGACTTGCCCGATTTGCTCCGTTTCTCGTCTCCCTAATGACGTTTCCATGGTCGAAAAGCGCGGGAAAAGAGTGATCCTACAGGGAGAGATTCACGCTATCGTCGCACCTGGTCAAGCCCACTATCCTCCGTTTGCAAACTACTTCACAGTTTCACTTTATCCTGGCAAATTTCGCAAAGGCCGAGTCAAATACCTCAAATTCAAAACACAAGACGAAGTGGACAAGTGGGGTTTCGCCGCAGGCCGACTAATAAGATGTGATGGGTGTCTCCACGAGACAGATGGAAAAGAAGTAGTCTTTGACGTGACAGGAGTAGTCTCACTTTAGCAGAGGTCAGGCGGCCATGACTCACGATCAATGCCCCGCTGGGAAATCGTCTGCGGGCTGTTACCAGCTGCCGAGCGGCGGCTTTGCTACCAAGTATCCCTATAGGCCAATCAGCTTTCATCCCCATCCCCACATCACCCAACCTCGCGCTTGGCTTCCGCTGGTGCCTCCATAGGCAGGCTCAGCCTGCCGCTGGGGCGCCTTCATTTCCCCGGAAGTGTGAAAAGGGAAACGATTGTTCACAGTACTGCCAGGAAACGCTACCCTGATCTTGCTACCTCCACCCAGAGCTTCTCTCCATCAGTGGTGAAGCTAATCGTCCCGTTCTCATCTGTCCGATAAACCTCCACTCCATCCAATCTGTCCAGCGTCTCATCGCTGGGATGCCCAAAATCGTTGTTCTCACCCACAGAAATGACCGCGACCTGCGGGCCGACCGCCGCTATGAACTGGGAAGACGTTGACTTGGCGCTACCGTGATGAGCCACCTTGAGCACTGTGCTATTCAGCTCACACCATTGGTCACTGCAGAGAATCTCCATCTCTGCCTGCTCCTCGATATCACCGGTGAAAAGGAAGCTCACCTCTCCCCAGACAAGTCGTAGCACTACCGAATTGTTATTAGTGTCTGATCCAGTGCCTTCCAGCAGATTTGCCCGGGGCCAGATTACCTCTATCACCATCCCATCACCAAGCTCAATCTGCTGACCTGCTTCTGCTACGGTCCGCTCGATGTTCTTCTGGTCTATAAGCTCCAGCCACGCGTCATAGGCAGGCGTATTCTCTAAAAGACCTGTCTCTAACACCTGCTCCACTTCGTACCGTCGCAATACCTCCACCAACCCCGTGACATGATCGTCATCAGAATGAGTCAGCACCACAAGATCAAGGCTTTTGTCCCAGAAAGGTAGCTTCTTCCCCAATTCAAGACATACTCCGCCAATGTCAGGGCCACCATCGATCAGTATCTGCTGACCCGCCGGCGTCTCGATCAGAATGGCGTCTCCCTCACCTACATCAAAGAAGCTGACCTCAAGCCGCTCGCCAGGCGCGGACAGAACAGCTACCCACACCAGAGAGGTAGACACCACAAGCAGCCCCACAGCCCATTTCTTGGGAAGTCTGTGAGTGAGCTCAGCCAGCACACTCAGCCATGTCCGTCCATAACCGCCCAACCTTGAGAAGGCCGCGGCCACCTGCTTCCGCGAAATAATCATGGCTAGCACCACATAATACCCCCAAACCCATCCCACATGTATTGCACCAACCGAAAGCGACCCAAATCCCACAGAGCCGAAGCCGTCGACCACTTCAATCATACAGCTGAGGAAAAACCAGGCTGACCACCCCACAAACCAGGCCAATATGGGAGCGAAAAGACCCAGCAATGCGGTTATAGCTGTCAACAGGAGTGCACCGGGCATAAAGAGTGAAACAAGAAGGGTGGCAGGCAGAGCGAACAGGGAAACAGATCCAAAGTAATAGACGGTCAGTGGCAATGTAGCCACGATGGCCGCCAAACTGAGAGCAGTGGCATCTATAACTGGCCTCAAAGCCGATGAACCCGCGTCGGGTTCTCTTGCCATAACCCTTCTTCCCCACTGCCGAAACGCAGGGTAAAGCAATACCAGCCCCGCCACTGCCACAAAGCTTAGTTGGAAGGACACATCCCACAAAACAGAAGGGCTGACGCCCACCATTATCGCCGCTGCAAGCGTCAGGGACGGCATAGCGCTGCCCGGCCTGCCCAACCACAGGGAGACCAGAAACAGGCTGAACATAATGGCTGCCCGAAATACCGGCGGCTGCATGCCGGTGAGCAAAGCGTAGAACCAGACGCTGGCCAGACCTAGCAGAATGTATGTTGGCCGACGCCTGCCAAAAAGCCAGGCTGCACCGACGAAAACCATGCCGCCGATGATCGCTATGTTGAATCCCGAAATAGCCAGAAGATGGGTCGTCCCCGTTTGATAGAAGTCACTCCTGAGCGAATCAGGGATATGGCTGCGAATGCCGAGCAGAAGTGCTTCGCCCAGCGATGCCTGTGGTTCAGCTAAGGCGGACGAAAGAGACTGAGCCAAGCGATTCCTCAGACTGGGAATCCAACCGCTGTCGAGGTAGTTTATCTCTTCCGGATAAGCCAGAATGGAGCAAAAGCCCTGACGGTCAAGATAAACCCTGTATTCGGAGTTCTTAACCTCTGATAGCGATCTGAGTTCTCCCCTGACTTCAAGCAACTCACCTAGACTGTAAGCAGGCAGAATCGTGGTCTCGATCAGCACCTTGCCTGAAACCTCTTGCCACTCATCACCCACCCATATTTCCTGAGCAGAGAAGGTGAGCTTCGTCACACCGTCAGCAAACTCAGGGTCCTTGACCACTTCGCCTCTCATCTCTACCGTTCCCCGATTGCTGAAAGCCTCAAGCGTCGGCTCATTAGCTCGCCAGTGGTAGCAGCCAATACCTCCCAGGAGGACAATAAGGCATAATCCTCCCCAGAGGGCCAGGCCCTTGCTCCGCCATATCACAGCAACCAGCAAAACAAGGAGGAATACTGAAAGGAGTAGAAAATAATGGAGAGGTAATAGAGTCAGCCAGCCAAGATAGATGCCGAGGATCCAGGAAATACTAAGGGAGACTGGCTTCACTGGACATGTTCCTCAGGCTGCTGTAGAAGTCTCTCACTGGATATTGAACCCTGTACCCCGACTCCTTAGTCCCACTTGGTGTCAACCCAAGGACAAGTCCTCAGTTCAGTCCACAAGACTGATTTGGTCCCTTATTCCCTCCAGGGTCTTGGGGCCAATGCCTGGCACATTGATCAATTCGTCGACAGTTCGAAAGAATCCGTTTTCGTTTCGATAGTCAACGATAGCTTGAGCTTTCACGGGCCCAATGCCGCTCAGCGTCTCCAGTTCCTGTGCTGAAGCAGTATTGATATTGACCTTTGTATCCTGCGTATCCTGGGTTTGCCCAAACGGACTTTCATCAACAGGCACCACATACACCTTTACCCTGATTGGCTCCCCGGTGTCGCTTGCACCACCAGCCCTCTGCAACACATCTTCAAGACTGGTGTCCGGGCTGAAGGTATAGATGCCTTCGCTGGCCACCGAACCACTGAGGTATATCTCCATCGGTGGTGCTGGAGTGGATGAGGAGATGTCTATTTCAACGGGTCTGGCTCGAGAGGCGTGCCTGTAGATAAGCACTGCACTGCCGCTGAGCAAGGCTACGACCAGAAGGGCAACTACAAGCGGCCGCCATCTGTGGTAGCTCCCGCGCCGGCTCATTTGGGCGCATCAGCTTCGAGCACTATCCTGGCATCAACTGCTATGGCCCCGTCCTTGTAGGCGAATACCGGGTTGAGGTCAAGCTCCTTTATCACTGGAGTCCGCTCCACAAAAGCCGAGACCTTCAATATCATATCCTCCAGGGCGGCAACATCCGACGGCGGCTGACCGCGGTATCCCTCAAGCACAGGGTAGCCTTTTATGTCCCGTATCATCTCTCTGGCATCCCTCTTGGCCAGGGGAACAATCCTGAAAGACACGTCCTTGAGAATCTCTACCAGTATCCCGCCAAGGCCAAACATGATCACCGGCCCAAACTGAGGGTCCTTGGACATTCCTATGATTATCTCCACCCCCGGCTTGGCCATGGGCTGCACCGAGACACCATGAATAGTGGCCTTGGGTTCTTTCTGCTTCACAGAGGTCATGATTTCCCTGTAGGCCTTGCTTACCTGCGTGGCATTGGTCAGTCCCACCTTCACCCCGCCTATGTCACTTTTGTGGACAATATCGGGCGAGGCCACCTTGAGCACCACGGGAAACCCGAATTCCTTGCTCACGGCAACAGCCTCCTTAATGGATCTGGCCAGCTTTGCCTTAACCACGTTTATGCCTGCTTCCTCAATCACCTGCTTGGATTCGACCTCAGTGAGGAGCACCCTCTTTTCGCGTCTTGCGTTATCCAGAATGGCCTGTATACTCATTCGCTTCTCCTTCCCATGTTATTCGCTTCGGACAAGTCCTGTCGAAGGCTATTATACGAATCGGGCTCCCGCGGAGCAAGTCAATGGGAACAAAAATAACCTGGTATCCCCAAAGCTCAAGAGCAAGGATACCAGGTTTCCTTCAATACCTTCATGTAAGTGAATGCTCTGGATCTAGGGCCTCGACAGCGTGCGGATCACCCTGCCGTCTTTGTCCCTTATGTTTATCTCCAGCGGCATCTGGCCCGGCAGCGTGTGCGTGGCACAGGCAAGACAGGGGTCATAGGCCCTGAAAGCCATTTCCACCATGTTCAGCATGCCTTCCTTGACATCATGGCCCTTGACAAACGCAGCAGCGGCCTTCTTCACCGATAGACATATGGGCGCCGCATTGTGCTGCGTGGCCACAATCAGGTTGACCTTCGTGATCAGCCCGCGATCGTCAGTCTCATAGTGGTGGAGCAGTGTTCCCCGTGCCGCTTCCACGCAACCTATGCCCACTTTCTTCAGTTTCAGTTCCATGTTCCGTATGTCCTTACCCGTCAACTGAGGGTCTTTGGCAATCCTCTGCATGTCCTCTGCAGCCTGAAGCGCTTCGATCAGTCTCGCCCAGTGGAAAGCTAACGTATGATGACTCGGCCTTCCGCCCAGAGTGCCGAACATCTGCTCATACTCTTTCTGGGCCAGAGGAGTGGCCATTCCTTCCGCCGCATTCAATCTCGCCAGCGGGCCGACACGGTACAGCGACGTGCCGTCTCCCTCGATCAAGCCGCTCCAGCCTACTTTCCTCAGATGGGTTAATCTGACATATGTCCATGGCTCCACCCACTCGCCCATGTAGTCAACGTAGTCACGTGGGTCAAACAGGGCAGATTCCTTCCCTTGCGGATCGATCACCCTCAGCTTGCCCTCGTAGAAATTCGCTTTCTTGTCCTCGTCAACCATGCCCATGTAGTAGGTCTGCAGCCTGTAGGCATCGCTGAGCACTAGGTCAAGGTATTGCTTGTTATCCAGCACAACGTCCTTGAACAGCTTCAAGGCAAACTGGGCAAACTCAACAGTATCGTCTGCAGTCTCCCTGATCCATCTTCTCTCTTCCACAGTGATCCCCCTGGAAACTCCTCCAGGTAATCCGCCTTCTGGATGAGCTGGCTTGCTGGCAATGAGCTTGATAATATCCCGGCACCTTTTTCTTACGTTGATCACTTTGCCGCCGATCTCCAGCCCGACCTTGTTGATGACGCCAACAATGTTCCTCTCCGCAGGATCGCTGTCCGGCCCGACCACGAAGTCGGGGGCAGAGAGAAAGAAGAAGTGGATATAATGATCCTCCACATAGAATGCGTTGTAGTGAAGCTGCCTTATCAGCTTGGCCGTCGGCGTTGGCTCAACACTGTAGAGGTCATCCAGTGCCTTAGTGGACGCCATGTTGTGCGGTGTAGGACAAACCCCACATACGTTGGATACTATTCTGGGCATCTCTTCGGCAGGCCTGCCCAGACAGAACCTCTCAAATCCCCTTAGCTCCACTACCTGCCAGTAGGCGTCTTTCACATCCCCTTTGTCATCCAGGAAAATCTCGATCTTCCCGTGCCCTTCAAGCCTGGTAATCGGGTTTATTGTCAGTTTGCTAACCATACTCCACTGCTCCTCAATCCTGTCTAGACTCTCTTCTTCCTCAAAATAGAGGTCGGCATCGTGAAGCGGTAGAGGTAGCCGACAGGGTCGTCTATCCCGTCAATAACCCTTTTGGTGTCCTCTTCGCTCTCTACATCAATGATCGCCGCCAGCGCCGATACAAATTTCGCCCCGGAGTCTTCTACACCCTCAATGGGACCAAAGCATCCTCTGCAAGGGATATTGATGTTGATGCAGGCCTCTCCACAACCCGAGCGTGTCGCCGGCCCCAGGCAGAGTACGCCCTGCACCAGGAAACAGGTATTGGGCTCGGCTTCAATCTCATGGATCCTCTTGATATCTTTTATGCCGATCCTGCTCGGCTTGGTCTTGTTCCGCGGGCAGGTATCGCACAGGGCTTTGTGCGGAGTAAGCGTCGACCCCTTGGGCGGCAGCTTGCCCTCAAGGACGGCCGTTACTGCATTCATTATGAGATCAGGAGGCGGCGGGCATCCCGGCAGGTAGTAGTCAACGTCAATGATTTGCTTCAGCGAATACACCTGATTATAGAACTCCGGCAGTGTCAGTTCTTTGCCATCCGAACTGAACTTGGGCTGAGGTCGGTTGCCTTTCGGATTCACCACCGTCGGGGCATCCCGATAGACCCAGTCAAAGATGTCCTCCTTCGTTATTAGGTTCGCCATCCCGGGTGTCCCGCCAAAACAAGCACAGGCTCCAAAAGCCAGCACCAGTTGAGACTTCTTCCGCAGCAGCTTGGCCACCTCTTCCTGATCGGAGTTCCTCACATGGCCGTTGATAATGCTCAATGCTATCTCGCCATCCTGCATAGCCTCAACATGATGGTACTTGAAGTCGAGGGCCACCGGCCACAGCACCAGATCCACGGCCTCCACAACCTTGAGAATTGCCTCGTTTATGTCCACCACCGCCTCGTCGCAGCCGCCACAACCGCCTAGCCAGCAAATCGCCACCTTTGGTTTACCTGACATCGTCGCTTCCTTTCCCCAGTCTAGACCGCAGAACCACTCTCTGTGCGTTCTATCATCTTCTTCACCGGACCCAGCTTCGCCACCCTGTCACTGAGTTCCTTCACATAATGGGTAATCTGCTTGCCCTCAGGATCTACCGACAGTCTTATCTCCAGCCTCTCTTTTTCGATCCCGTAAGATTCGAGAATCCGCTGCATAAGATAGACTCTCTTCCTCGCTTCATAGTTGCCATCCTGATAGTGGCAGTCTCCCTCGGGGCAACCCAGTATCAGCACACCGTCTGCTCCGTGCTTGAAAGCACTGAGTATGTGGGTGGTGTCGATCTTGCCGCTGCATACCACCGGTACCCAGTTCCTCGTCTGCCAGGACAGTCCAGCATCTTCTGCCAGATACCCCCAGCTGAACCTGCAGGAGAAGCACACCAACTTGGGTTTGAAGTGTTTCATTCTTTCTTCTCACGCCTCCTTCGCTAAGCGGTCACAGAGATGCGCATGCCTCAGCGATACGCTCCTCAGTGTCATCATCGACCAGCCTTCTGGCATGTGACGGACAGGCTACCACGCACATACCACAGGACTTGCACCTGAACATGTCAGTGGTCGATACAGTTTTCCCTTCCACCTCAGTCAGCCGTGCCGACTCATAGTTGCATACATAAACACATATGCCACAGCCACTGCACCTCTCCTGATCCACCTCCACCGCATACAGTGACTTCTCAAAGCCGATAGAGATACATGCCTTGCATGAAACGCACGGCCCGCAGGTAAGACATCTCTTGGCTTCCTCCCTGGCTTCCTTCAAGGTCAAACCTTTCTCAAACAACTGAAAATGCGTCCTGTTCTCGGGAGGTATCCAGGCCACCTCAGCTTCAGGCTGATAGGAACTCCTCAAGGGGATGCCAAAACCTTCGTAATCCCTCTTCCTTCCCTCCCTCATGTCCAGGCCCCTCAGAAATCTCTCAATCGACTCTGCCGCCACTACACCTTCTTTCATGGCCTCCACCATGAAACCGATCCTCCTCACATCACCGCCCACAAATACGTAACCCTTCCTCAAGCTCTGCAACGTGAAGGGGTCAACCACCAGCCTTCCCTTTTCATCCAGAAGCCCCTCTCTCTGCAGGAAACCCTTGTCAGGCACCTGCCCCACTGTGATGAGAAGCACATCCCCTTCCATATCCGCACAGTCTGTACAGTCAAACTGGGGGTTGAAACCCTCTTCGTCGAAGACGCTGGTGCATTTAGGGCAAACGATCCTCCTGAACCTGCCGTGCTCTCCTTCAATCTTCTGCACCCCGCGTGAGTAGACTATCCGTAGCCCCTCTTCCCATGCCGCCCGTATTTCCTCCTCATCGGCAGGAATACCGTCCTTGCACGCCTTGTCCTCACATTCCAGACAGACAATCGTCACATCCGCACCCAGCCTCTTTGCCGTCCGGGCAGCATCGAAAGCCACGTTTCCCCCACCAATGGCGACCACTTTCTTGCCCTTGAAGTAGTCCGCGCCGATATTGCCGTGACTCACTTCATAGAGCAGTGTATGCCCATACATCACGCCCGAGAGGTCCTGCCCCTCTACTACCTCTCCATCGAAGGTCAGCACTCTCGGATAGGGCGTGCCCTTCGCCAGGAAGACCGCCCTGTAACCTTCGTTTCTCAGCCTTTCGATGGTCAGCTTGCCCTCGCCCAGCTTGGCCCCTAACTTCACATCTATACCGGCAATCCTTACCAGGCTCTTGAGGGTGGTACCGAGGACATCATCAGGCAAGCGATAGGCCGGTATCAACCACAGCGCTCCTCCCAGCCGGGTGGACGATTCAAATACGGTCACCCTGTATCCCTTCTTGCTCAAGACGTAGGCACACATAAGTCCGCCAGGTCCGCCCCCTATGACAGCTACATTCTCCTTATCCTTGACAATGCTTAATTCCTCTTTCTCATTGAGATAGTCCGTATAGTAGTCAGACAGGAATCTCTTCAGCAGCCTCCTCCTGATCGCACCACCTTTGTTTTTGTAGTTGCACTCCAGCTCACACAGCCCACAGATATAGCCACAAACGTTGAAGAATGGGTTCTTCTCATATAGGTAATCGCCTATCTGGATGATCTCATTCTTTGCCTTACCTATTTCCTCCGGCAGGAGTGAAATAAGCACGTTTGTCCTCTGGATGTCCTCATTGATCGGACACTTGATCTGGCATGGCGGCAGCAACTGCTTTAGTGCTTCCTCGACGCGCGCCGACCCGCTGCTTTCAGTCCTCCACATTGTCTATGCCTCCATATACTGATTATCTAAAACAACTCGATCGAGCATGCACAAAAAAGGGGGCCCCATACTCCGGGTATCCCTCCAACCACCGATGGTTGTCTCAACTCGATCCTATCACCATGCACCATCGACACCAATTTAATTCTACCATCACGCCACATGCCTCGCCACTTTTACTCAGTGCTCCAGTGCAGATTGGTACATACGATTGCCCCTGATGTGGTTCTGCAGTGTCATGCCGCCGCTTCAAAGCTCAATACTGAACTTCACTGGCGCCATTGCGAATGGCACACACGGCCACTGAATCACACCGGAGCCTCAACAACTACCGCAGTACCGCCATCCACATCATGCCTGATCTCCAAATTGCCACCTATCAGGCGTACCAACTTCTCTACTTCCGCCAGACCGAGTCTCTCTACGGACTGCGGCTCCTCCAACCACCTCTCCAGGCCAGATCTCTTGCCATCGTCCCTAACAGAGATCCTGGTCACACCTTCCCCAAACTCTATGGAAACCTCCACTTCCGAGGCCTGGCCCTCTGCCTCGATCTTCCTCAGCGCCTCCCTTGCAGTGCGGAAGAGCAGGAGCTCCGCCTCCGCTGGAAGATAGCGCTCAACACCCCTGACAGACAGAGTGCCCTTAATTCCATAGAGTCTATCCATTTCACCAAGCACCCATCTCACCGCAGGAAGCAGCACCAGATTATCCGCCTTCGCTGCCCGGAAGTCGTCACCGAACCGCTGCACCTTCTCCAATGCATAGTGGAACTGCTGCCGCAAATCCTCCAGAGATGCCCTGTCCGCACCTACCATATCCGTCCCATCGGGTATATGGCTGTCCAGCCTGGCTGACAGAGAATGAACAAGCTGTCCTATATCACTGTGCAGCCTGTCAGCCATCTCCCTGCGTTCATCTTCACGGGCCTTGGTCACCTGGCTCAGATAAAGGCTCACGTCTTCCTGCATCCGCTTCTCTTCCGTCACATCCCTGGCGATGTTCTGAAAGCCGGCGGGTTTGCCATCCTCCATGACCAGGCTCGTAGTCACCTTTAGAACTGCCTCCCTCCCGTCCTTCTTGATTATGCGCTGTTCGTAGGGTTGCCCCGCAGGCTCACTCTGGAATAGCTTCCGGCGGACCTCTCCCGCCAGAATACGGCCTTCGTCCGACAGTAGTCGCTGGATGTTCATGCCGGCCAGTTCCTCTATGGCATATCCGCTGAGTCTCTCGAACGCCCTGTTGGCCACAGTGATTCTGCCCTCGAGGTCATAAACCCAGATGGCATCGTTGGCATTCTCGAAAAGCCCTCGATAGTTTCTCTCCGAAACAGCCAGCTTCTGCATCGCCAGACGCTCCTTCTCATAGAGACCGGCGTTTTCAATAGCAGCGCTGATCTGGCTGGCAACAGCAGACAGCAGATCAATCTCCATAGCACCAAATTCCCTCGGACGGCGCATTGCCACACAAAGGGTACCCCTGGCTTGCCCCTGAAAAGCCAGAGGTACAATAAGCTCAGTCTGGATTCTCATCCCGGCGACCTCTGGCCGACTCATTCTCGGATCAGCAGAGATATCCTTCACCACCATGGGCTGGCCTGTCCTGGCCACCCGGCCATTGAACCCCTCGCCCGTTTTCTCCCTTTCCACAGCCCGAGCGAATTCCTCGGACACCCCTTCATAGGCAACAAGCACCAGTTCATTACTCCCTTCATCCAGGCAGTATATGAGGGTAATCTCTACTTCCATCAGCTCCATAACCAGATGAATAGCCTTGCGCAGAACCTTGCCCAGCTCCAGAGACTGAGCAAGCACCCCGGAAATCGCATTTAGTGTGCCCAGCCGCTTTTCATTGCTTCTGGCAATCTGAGAATAGTGCTGCAGCAGGCGGTGAGCTTCTTCCAGCTTCATCAACGCTGCCCGATACTCGTCCCTTTGCTTCCGCAGAGATACGAACCCCAGGGCCACAGCACTGCCCACCACCAGAACAACCATCACCTGGAATACAGACTCACCAGGATGGTCCGAGATGAAGACAGCCTGTGGCAACATGCAGGCAAGCGCGGCCAGAGAAGTCCCCGAAACTCCCCTCCACCGGAACAGGAACCCGGCCCAGATTATCGGTGCCAGGTAGAGGATTCGCTCAAAAGCATGACGGCTGATGCCGACATTAAACAGGAAGTCGGTAACAAAGGAAGGTTGGTATGCCGTCTCCCAGTAGTGCGGGACTGTTACCAGAATCAGTGATACTAGTATCAGCCAGAATCCAGGCCTTTTGATTACGCTCACTAAACGCGTTCTCAACAGTACCTTACCCCTCTATTCCACAACCTCTGTCCACCCCAGGAAGGACATCCCTTAAGGCATACCTTCCAGCATGACCCAGCCTTCGTTCACCACCACATAGTCATCCCCTACAAGCACGCCCTATCTTGCCCAGGTCATTCCCTCGTAAACCACCGCAATTATAGCACCACCCTTAGCCCAGCCACATCTCTCAAGCAGCGTATCCAACAATAAGCATTTATGCCTACCCTGCAATTCCACCATGAGAGTTTTCGGCAAGCGCTAACAAGCATTACTGCGGAAGCCACTAATGGCAGGCAGATGCTAACCTAGGCCATGGAGGCAAGAGTCATATGATGAGCACCGCGCAAACTCCCTTCTTCGGCTTCCCTTATGCATACACTCTTGCCTCCACCTTGTAAGAGCAAACATGTCATTCCAGCCAGACTGGGGGACAGGGAAGGAGGCATAGGCCGTGGAGTGGCAATTTGTGGTGGCGCTGGTCGTGGCAATCCCCATCATTCTTCTGCCCGTCGCATTGGTATGGTACCTCAATATCGGCGGTATCTACGCCGCTGTACGGGAGGCACGCCAAAAGAGGGCTCTGCGGCAGGAAGAAATGAAAGAGGCCGGGAGTAAGCAGTAACAACAGGGATAAGGAGGAGCGTAATGAGCGAGAGGAAGATTGAACAGATAAGGGAGATCGTTAGGGGAATCGCCCAGCCCGACGAAATCGCTGAGATCGAGAAGGTTGTCCGGGAAGCAAAGGGAAGGATCATGGTCGAACCGGGCCAGGGATTCTGGCAAGGCAAAACACCGTGCTGGGAAATGGTTCGTTGCCCCGAGATGATCAAGAGTGAATGCCCCATCTCCAAAGGTCATCCTGTGGCCTGCTGGGAGATAGCAGGGACATATTGTAAACTCCCCTCCGGTCACGATACCAGCATCTGCGAAATATGCCGCGTCTACAAGCGGTGGGGGGATGGCAAACCGATTGCTGTGAAGGTCGTCGGCGCGGGCATCGGGGCCACCGCTACACCAGCCGCTGTCCGCTCAGAGGCAGAAGCAGTGAAGGTAAGGGTCAGGCGATAACCCTGAAATACATGAGCCACCACACACAGACCACCACATGCATGATTCGACCCCAGGGCGAGCGCCACATTACTTAGGAGGCAAGGGATGGAAAGACCGGAGTTAGAATCACTGGCCAGAAGGGAAAGTGGCACCGGATACGCTGCCAGGATCTTCAGGGACATTCAGAAGGTCATCGATGATACTGGAGGAAGGTCGGGGGCACTGATCCGGGTCTTGCAGCAGGCCCAGGGGATGGTGGGATACCTGCCGCCGCCAGTGCTCATGACCATCTCAAGGGACCTGAATATCCCTCTCAGTGAAGTGAACGGCATAGTCAGTTTCTACAGCTTCTTCACCACCGTTCCCCGGGGAAAGTATGTCATCCAGGTCTGCCTGGGAACATGCTGCTACGTCAGAGGCGGCCAGAGAATTCTGGACGTGCTTAAGAAGGAGTACAAACTCGAACCCGGCGAGACTTCACCTGACGGAATACTGTCCGTAGATACTGTCCGCTGTCTCGGTGCCTGCGCGCTGGCTCCGGTAGTTACTCTGGACGGACAGGTACATCGAAGGGTGAAGCCCACCGGTGTGAAAGAACTACTGAGCCACTGCAATAGGGGGTAAGCCGTGAAAAGAATCGACTCCTTAGAAGCTCTAGACGCAATCAAAAAGGAAGTAAGGCCTCGCTTGGCGGTAAGAGAGGATACTGACCAAAGCAAGATCAAACAGGCAGATCAGATTGATATCCTTGTCTGCAGAGGAACCGGCTGCACCGCCGCTGGCGCCGACATGGTAGAAAACGCCTTCCGCGATCTTATCGAGAAGAAAGGGCTCCAGTCTAAAGCCAGGGTTGTCGGTGTCACTAAGGTCGGTTGTCGTGGTTTCTGCGAAAAAGGGCCTAATGTAACCATAACCCCCGGCGACATCCTCTATACTCAGGTGAAACCGGAGGATGTGGATGAGATCATAGAGAAACACATCATCCGTGGTGAGATTGTAGAAAGGCTGGTTTACGTAGACCCCATCAGCCGGAAAGCAAGTCCGGCAAACCATGACATAGAGTTCTACAAGAAACAGAGAAGAGTCGTACTGGGTCTCAACGGCCTGATAGACCCGTGGAGCATCGACGAGTATATAGCTTTTGATGGATACCGCGCTCTCGTCAGGGCACTAACCCAGGCCACCCCTGACCAGGTCCTGGAAGAGGTCAACAAATCGGGACTCCGAGGCCGGGGTGGAGCTGGATTTCCGACAGCGCGCAAGTGGACCTTTGTTCGCAACGCCCCGGGAAACGAGAAGTTTGTAGTCTGCAACGGAGATGAAGGCGACCCCGGGGCCTTCATGAACCGCTCGGTCCTTGAGGGCAACCCACACGCGGTAGTCGAGGGCATGTTGCTCGGGGCTTACGCCATTAAGGACGTCCGCCAGGGATATGCCTATGTACGTGCCGAGTATCCACTGGCCATTGAAACACTCAGCCATGCCATCCGTCAGGCCCGCGAGTATGGACTCCTGGGTGAGAACATCCTCGGGACAGGCTTCGGCTTCGATCTTGATATATTCCCCGGAGCCGGTGCCTTCGTCTGTGGCGAAGAGACCGCCCTTCTTATCTCTATCGAAGGTAAGCGCGGCAACCCCCGCCAGAGGCCCCCATTCCCGGCCAACAAAGGCCTCTACGACAAGCCGACTACTATTAACAACGTGGAGACTTGGTCCATTGTCCCTCAAATAGTCCTCAACGGCGGTGACTGGTACAAGAACCTCGGCGTCAAAGGAAACGCAGGAACAAAGACCTTCTGTCTCGTGGGCAAGATCAACAACTCCGGGATCGCTGAGGTCCCCGTTGGAACTCCTCTGGGATACATTGTCTTCGACATCGGTGGCGGCCCCCCTGGCGAGAAGAGCTTCAAGGCCGTGCAGATTGGAGGGCCTTCCGGCGGCGTTATTCCCATTGAACATATCAATACCTCAGTTGACTATGAATCGGTCACCAGCCTTGGAGCCATCATGGGCTCCGGCGGACTCATTGTCATGGATGAAGATAGCTGCATGGTGGATATGGCCAAATTCTTCCTCCAGTTCACCAAGGACGAGTCCTGCGGCAAGTGTCTTCCCTGCCGCGCTGGCATTCCCACAATGCTCGAGATTCTAAACAAGATCACCCGGGGCGAAGGCACCCTGGAAGACCTGGCTGTCCTCCAGGAGCTGGCCGAGATGGTTGGCTCAGCATCTCTGTGCGGCCTGGGTCAGACTGCTCCCAATCCGGTACTGAGCACAATCCGTCATTTCCGGGAGGAATATGAGGTACACATCATTGACAAGAAGTGCCCTGCGGCTGTGTGCGCGTCTCTGTTCAGAGCACCATGCCAGCACACATGCCCCGTAGGGTTGGATGTCCCCGGATATGTGGCCTTCATCAAGGAAGGCAGATTCGCCGACGCTTATCGCCTGATCAAGCAGAGAAACCCCTTCCCGTCGATCTGTGGCCGGGTCTGTCACCATCCCTGCGAGAGCAAATGCCGACGCGGCCAAATGGATGAGCCTGTGGCCATCAGGCACCTGAAACGTTTTGTCGCCGACTGGGCCTTCGAACATGGTTTCGAGTACATACCACCTGTGAAGGAGAGCAGGAACGAGAAAGTTGCCGTTATCGGCGCCGGTCCTGCCGGACTGTCTGCAGCCCACGACCTGGCCCTGGACGGATACCAGGTCACCGTTTTTGAGGCACTCCCCGTTGCTGGAGGCATGCTCGCAGTTGGTATCCCCGAGTACCGGCTGCCGAAGAAGATATTGCAGAAGGAGATTGAAGCCATTCAGAGATTAGGCGTCGACATAAAACTCAACACGCGCATTGATGATATCAAATCGCTATACAAAGATGGATACAAGGCCATCTACGTCTCTGTCGGCGCTCATAGTGGTGACAAGATGAAGATCCCTGGTGAGCAACTGACAGGCGTCTACGATGCTGTCGAGTTCCTGCGTAATTCCAGCCTCGGACGTGAATTAGCCATAGGAAAGAAGGTAGCAGTCGTCGGTGGCGGCAACACAGCAACAGACTCAGCCAGAGTAGCCCTAAGAATGGGTGCCGACGAAGTGCACATGTTTTACAGGCGCGAGAAGAAGGATATGCCCGCCATACCCGAAGAGGTGCTGGCTGTTGAGGAAGAAGGCATTCACCTCCACCTGCTCACCGCCCCGACCATGATAGTAGAGCGAAATGGCCGTGTCTCCGGCTTGGAGCTCATTCAGATGAAACTGGGCGAATTCGATAAGAGCGGCAGGAAAACACCCAGCGCTGTTCCGGGATCTGAATACGTGTTCGACTGCGACACCATTATCGAGGCTATCGGCCAGCGACCGGATACCTCATTCCTCGGAGGTGATGGGGTGAAGACAGGTAGAGGGAGCACCATAGTCGCAGATGGTCGCACTCTTGCCACAGACCGGCCCGGCGTCTTTGCCGGAGGCGATGCCGTGACAGGCCCTCAGACCGTGATAGAGGCCATTGCCGCTGGCCAGAGGGCTGCTTCTTCCATCAAGAGATATCTTCATGGGGTAG
>Ga0154632_1103_pt1 | contig 25005 bp, 19 predicted proteins | sample Rifle2008BG13ft_FD_116061 | JGI IMG/M metagenome (GOLD analysis project Ga0154632, IMG submission 116061) | Chloroflexi bacterium RBG_13_53_26
TGCCCCTCAAGGCACGACCAGCCTGTCTCGTAGCCTTCGCAGTCCTTAATGCTTTCCTGGTCGTGTCAACAGCCCCCAGGGCTGTCCCCAGCACGGGAACGAGACCCAGAGCAGACTTCACAGTGTCTGCAGCCTCTTTCGTGACTCTGGAAAAGCTTCTGGCTAAGCCGCTCTTCCTCTTCCGTTTCGCCAATAGTGCCTCTCTCAGCGCTTCTCGCAATGATAGCGCATTCTATCGCGGCTGCCAATACGAGTGCCCACAGAGCACCTGCACAACTCACCTCTTCAGACTCCCCTCCTACGAGTAACCGGGCAAGGCAGCATCAGTTTTTCAAGCATTCGCGAAAATGATAACAAAATGTTAGCCCCGCTGTGATGAAAATACGTATGAAAACCACTTGACATGATGTTATTCTGGTGATATATAGACTTGACGAAGAAATGTTTGAGTGTTGATGAACTGGACAAAAATGTGACAGAAGTCACATTTATTACTAATTGTCAGTTAGAAAATCAGGTAGAAAAAGGAGGAAGAACAGGGAGAATGAAAAGGTCGCCAGTGATCGCAGATGGTGCAACAGAAAAGGAGCCGCCAGGCACAAGCACCCTCAGAAGTGAGGTGGAAGAAGAGCCGCCAGGTAGAGTGGCCTTGAGGAACCGGATTCGGTTCTTCGGGCATGTTTCGGACGAGAACTGGCACGACTGGAAATGGCATTTCCGGAACCGTATCACTACTGTCGACGAACTGACAAGATATATCCCCTTGTCAACTAAGGATCGAGAGCAGATAAGGCTGGTAACAACCAAGTATCCTCTCTCGATCACTCCCTACTATCTTTCTCTGATCAACACGGAAGATCCTGCTGATCCCATCAGAATACAGTCTATACCCTGCTTCAAGGAAATAGGCCTCGCTGGCATTGGCATGGATGACCCTCTGGACGAGAGCGGACATTCAGTTGTGCCCGGGCTGGTCCACAAGTATCCCGATCGAGTGCTCATGGTGCTTACCGATATTTGCCCCATGCTCTGCCGCCATTGCACCCGAAAACGGGAATGGCGAAACGGCGGATGGGTTCACACCAGCGATGGAATTGATCGCATGCTGGACTACATCCGAAATACCAGCAGAGTTAGAGACGTCATTATCTCTGGAGGCGATCCCCTGACTCTCTCCACACAGCGTTTGGAGGCGGTTTTGTCCGCCTTGAGAAAGATCGAGCATGTGGAGGTAATCCGCATCGGGACCCGGTTCCCGGTGGTACTGCCACAGCGTATAGATAACGAACTGTGCTCGATGCTGTCCAAGTATGGGCCAATATGGGTCAATACCCACTTCAACCATCCCCGTGAGATAACACCAGAGGCTGCGCTTGCCTGCGACAGATTGCTGCGGGCCGGGATGCCTGTGAACAACCAGGCTGTGCTGCTTCGTGGCGTGAACGATAATGTAGAGACACAGTTGAGGCTCTGCCACGCACTCCTCAGGACTAAGGTTCGCCCTTACTATCTATTTCAGTGCGACGAGGTACGGGGAACAGAGCACCTTCGAACACCGGTGGAAACCGGCATAGAGATCATCGAGGGGATGCGAGGGCATACCTCAGGACTGGCTATACCCACCTTCGTTGTTGACCTGCCCCATGGGGGAGGCAAAGTCCCACTGCAGCCGGAATACGTGGTGCTCCAGACAGCGGAAGAACTGCTGATAAGGAACTACGAGGGACGTCTCTTCCACTACCGAAATCCCAAGGCTATCAAGTCAGGTGCCGCCAAGGTTGGTGGTCACAATGGGCACCGCAATGGCCACCCAAACCAAATGGCTTTCGCCGACTTGGCATTACCCTCGAGGGTAGGCGCGTAGAGCCTGGGTTCAGATACGCCCTGAGAAAGCCGGTAGGTAGACAGCCACAACGATGAGGATAGGGTTATCATATGACCTCAAGGAAAGGGTCCCACGAACCGAGACCTCTCCGGAGGACTATCTTGAGGAGTATGATTCCCTGGAGACAATTGAGGCGATTGCCAAGGCTGTCGAGGCTCGTTCTCACTCGGTGGTCAGGTTGGGCGGAGGCAAAGACTTCCTCATCAACATTCTTCAGGAGAACGTTGATCTGGTCTTCAACATAGCCGAGGGGTTGGGTAACCACCGCAGCAGAGAAGCCCAGGTGCCCTCCGTCTTGGAGATGCTCAATTTGCCCTATACAGGCTCGGACCCTTTGTGTCTGGCGATATGCCTCGACAAGCCCCTTACGAAGAGTCTTGTGGCTTCGGCTGGTGTTGCCACTCCAGTATGGCGGGTAGTCAATAGCATAATCCAACTGAGGGAAAGCGACTGGCGAAGCTTCCCCATGCCTGCTTTTATCAAGCCAGCACATGAGGGCTCAAGCAAAGGTATTCGGCTTGGTTCCAGGGCAGAGAGTCCTGAGCAAATGATCGAGATAGCAGAGAGACTATTGGAGCACTACCAGCAGCCAGTTATGGTAGAGGAATTCATCGCCGGTGAAGAGGTGACCGTGGGGATGGTGGGAAACTCTCCACCCCGGGTGTTAGGAATCATGCGCATTCTCCCGAAGAGGAAAACCGACTATTTCGTCTACTCATTGGAGGTGAAGCGAGATTGGGAGAGGCTGGTCGATTACGAATGCCCTGCTCAACTCGAAACCGATGTCATGAAGAGAATCACTGATTCCAGCCTGGCGGCTTTCGAAGTTCTGGGGTGCCGCGACTTGGCCAGGGTCGACTTCAGAGTCAGCCCCAGTGGCACGCCATACTTCCTGGAGATAAACCCCCTGCCGGGGCTCAACCCCAGGTCAGGAGATCTGCCCATCATGGCTGGCAAGATGGGGTGTCCCCATGAGACTCTGATATCAGCCATTCTCGATGCAGCGTTACACAGGTACCACAGTGGGTCATAAGGTAGCCATCGTCTACAATGAGCCGATTGCTGGCCGCTATGGCGCTGTCGGTGAAGAAAGGGCAATTCTTGCCATCAGGGACGATGTCAAGATAATACACCAGTCTCTAGTCGAACTGGGGCACTCGGTGGCGGAAGTACCTCTGCTGCCACCTTTTGCACAAGCTGCAGATACACTGCGAAACCTGGATGCAGACGTGATTTTCAATCTCTTCGAGGGTTTTGAGGACCACCCGGAGACAGAGGCCACTGTAACCCATATTCTGGAAGGATTGCATGTGCCATGCACCGGGTGTCCAAGCAGCGCCCTGGCACTGGCTTTGGACAAGGCAAGGGCCAAGGCAATGATGGAAGAATCAGGAATCCCGACACCAAGACATCAGTTGTTGAGCCCGGAAACCCTTTCCAAGTTCAACTTGGATTACCCCTGCATTGTCAAACCGAGCCGAGAAGATGCCAGTCACGGCTTGTCAGAAGATAGCGTTGTGCGCGATTACAGTTCACTGCAGGAGAGAGTTGCCTTGGTGACCACGTATTTCGGAGGAATGGCCCTGGTCGAGGAATTCCTGGAAGGTCGCGAATTCAATGCCACCGTCTTGCACAATTCAGAAGAGGTAGTCTTGCCCATCTCAGAAATAATATATTCCTTGCCCCCCAATATGCCTGAAGTCCTTACCTACGCCGCAAAATGGGATCCAAACAGCATGTACTTCAAGCACACGAATGCTGTCTGCCCGGCCCAAATAGGAGCTGAGGAGCAAGCACACATTGTTGAGATCGCTGTCACCGTCTTTCGACTAATGGTAGGCCATGGTTATGCCAGGGTGGACATGAGGATGGACGCGCAGGGGAAGATCAATGTTCTGGAGGTCAACCCAAACCCTGACATTTCCCCTGACGCGGGTTCATCCCGGCAGGCTCAGGCCGCTGGGATGAGCTACAGCCAGTTTATCAGCGAGATTCTGACACTCGCCTTTCAGAGGCAACGAACATGAGACCTGACATCCGTCCAATGACTGGCGAAGATAGAGCAGCAATAGTGACAATCCTGAGGGCTCTACCCGAGTTCACCCCTGATGAGGTAGCCATAGCCGAGGAAGTCATTGATGTCTATCTGCAAAAGTCATTCAGTTCAGGCTACCATATCTTCGTCTCAGAGGTCGGTTCATCGGTGATAGGCTACGTCTGTTACGGCCCAACGCCACTGACCGTAGGTACCTGGGATATGTACTGGCTGGCGATAGACATGAAAAGCCAGGGGCAGGGCATGGGACGTGCTCTGATGGCATTCGCTGAAGCCAGGATTAGGGAAAACCAGGGAAGGCTGATTATCATCGAAACGTCTGGCAAGCCGGAGTACGAGAAAACGAGACGCTTTCACCACTCACAGGGCTATACCATAGCCAGTCGGATCGCAGACTTCTATGCGCCTGGGGATGACAAACTGATCCTTGAAAAGAGACTGGTCTGAACGGTGTCCATTTTGCACCCTGTTGGACTCATGCTATAATGTACCGATTGAAAGAATTATTGGAGTAGAAGGTGGATAAGGAGAGCAAAAGCGCCATTGTAGAGCAGTATAGGGCTAGTGAGAAGGATACCGGCTCGACGGAAGTTCAGGTAGCCATTCTAACCGAGAGAATAAAGGGGCTGACTGAGCACTTGAAAGCACACCGTCACGACTACCACTCTCAGCGAGGGCTCCTCATGCTTGTGGGACAGCGAAGGAGACTGCTCGGCTATTTGAGAAGGCAAGACGTGCCTCGATACCAGTCGCTCATAGCTAGGCTTGGACTGCGAAGATAACTTCGTAGCCCTCCCCCTAAGAGCGATTTCTTTGTTATCCTTGTTATCCTATGTGGAGGTCTATTTCTACTATGTCATACAAAGTTGAAAGAGAATTCGGGGGAAAGCTACTTACCCTGAAGACAGGTGATCTTGCTATGCAAGCCGGCAGCGCTGTCACTGTAAGTTACGGTGACACAGTGGTGCTGGTTACAGCGTGTATGGCCAAGGAGCCTAGAGAGGGGGTCGATTTCCTCCCTCTGACCATAGACTATGAAGAAAGGCTCTATGCCGCTGGCAAGATCCCGGGAAGCTTCTTCAGAAGGGAGGGCCGTCCCACCCAGCATGCAACACTCGCCAGTCGGCTCACTGACCGCCCCCTGCGACCCCTTTTCCCAAAGGGTTTTCGTCACGAAACACAGATCATCATTACCGTTCTCTCAGCAGATCAGGAAAACTCGCCCGAAGTGCTGGGCCTCATAGGCGCCTCCACCGCACTTTGTATCTCTGAAATTCCCTTTGAAGGGCCGATAGGGGCTGTCCGCGTTGGCTACATCAAAGGGGAATTTCTGGTCAATCCCACTTTCAGCCAGCTTCAAGAAAGTCTCATTGACCTGGTTGTGGTCGGCACCAAAGAAGCGATAGTAATGGTGGAAGCAGGTGCCCAAGAGGTCTCCGAGAAGCTCATCATGGAAGGCATAAAGTTCGGACAGCGAATCAACCAGGATGTCATCAGTCTGCAGGAACAACTGGTGAACACCTGCGGGAAAACGAAGGTGAACTTCCAGATGACTGCAGTCAACTCCGAGCTGGAGTCAGCAGTATCTGCCGCTCTTGGTAGCAAGCTGTCTGAGGTGTTTGGCAAGGGCAAAATCGAGCGGGATCAGGCGATATCAACCTTGAAGGAAGAACTGCTGGAAAAACTGGGGGATAAGTACTCTCGCCAGGAAACCCTCTCATCCTTCGAGGCCAAGCTGAAGGCAGGATTGAGAGTCAACATTCTGCAGAAAGGCCTCCGCCCTGATGGGCGCCACTTGACAGAGATCCGGCCCCTGGAGTGTGCTGTTGGTCTCCTACCGCGCACCCACGGTTCGGGCATGTTCTCAAGAGGTCTGACACAAGTCCTCAATATCGCCACCCTTGGTTCAACACGGGAAGAACAGCATCTGGATGGTCTCTCGGCAGAGGAGAGCAAGCGTTTCATGCACCACTATAACTTCCCGCCCTACTCCACTGGGGAGGTGAAGCGCATTGGAACACCGGGACGCCGCGAGGTGGGTCACGGTGCACTGGTGGAAAAAGCCCTGTCTGCCGTAGTCCCTCCCGAGGATGATTTTCCTTATACCATCCGACTGGTATCTGAGGTTCTCAGTTCCAACGGAAGTACCTCTATGGCTTCCGTTTGCGCCGCCACCCTCTCTCTAATGGATGCCGGAATACCCATCAAGGCGCCGGTAGCAGGGATAGCCATGGGACTCGTCACCGGAGAAAACGGTGAGTTCGCTGTCGTCACCGATCTTGAGGGCATGGAAGATGCCTACGGCGATATGGATTTCAAGGTAGCAGGCACTGCGGCCGGGATAACCGCACTGCAACTCGATACCAAGCTCAAGGGTCTGAGCCATGAAATCCTGGAAAAGGCATTGAGCGATGCCCACCAGGCTCGCCTCTTCATCCTGACTGCAATGCAGAAGACTATCGCCACCAGTCGACCCGAGCTGAGCAAATATGCACCCCGGATGATCAAGCTGAGCATTGACCCGAGTAAGATAGGGAGCGTCATAGGTCCTGGTGGTAAAACGATTCGGTCTATCATCGAGCAAACAAAGACAACCATAGACATCGAGAATGATGGCACCGTGCTCATCGGCTCGATAGATCCGGAGGCAGCACAGAAGGCTATTGCCATGGTTGAGAACCTGACCAGAGATATCGAGGTTAACAGCATCTACACGGGAAAGGTAACCCGCATATTTGGCTATGGAGCTTTGGTAGAGATCCTTCCCGGCAAGGAAGGGCTGGTTCACATAAGTGAACTCGCTGATTATCGGGTGCCCAGTGTGGAAGAGGTAGTAAAAGTGGGGGACGAGATAATGGTGAAGGTTATTGACCTCGACCGCCAGGGCAAAATAAGCCTTTCCCGCCGAGCCGTATTCCAGGAGTCAACGCAGGCAACCAGCGAACCAAACCAGGGGTCGAGCAGTGCACCAACATGGCCTCACACTCCAAGAAGACGCCCTGATGGAACCGAAGGGAAGTCCCCCGATAGTCGCCGCTATCACCGCCCCAGGAGCTAGATTGCACCGGAGCAATCAAGACTAAGGAACAGGGACAATATGCCAATAGAAGTAGTGGTCCACGGTGCTCTGGGGAGGATGGGAAGAGAGGTAGTAACTGCCCTCTGCAAAGATACCCAATTGAAACCGGTTGGGGCAGTTGATTCGAAGGCAGAAGGGAAAAGCCTTCCCCTGCCTGATCGAGCCGACTCCATTCCCCTCTCTTCAAACCTGGAAGGTCTCTTGGCTCAAACCGTTCCCCAGGTTCTTGTGGATTTCAGCATAGCCGAGGCTGCCATGAACACAGTGAGACTCGCCGCCAAACAGAGGGTTAACTTGGTGATTGGTACTACCGGCCTCTCGGCAGATGACCTGTCCGAGATTGATCGACTGGCCAGAGCCAATGAAGTTGGGGCCATAGTAGCCCCCAATTTCGCTCTGGGAGCGGTCATCATGATTCACCTGGCCAAGGTGGCGGCAAGATACTTCGACTACGCCGAAATCATCGAGATGCACCATGAGCAGAAGCTTGACGCACCTTCGGGAACAGCCCTTTCCACTGCTAGGGCAATGGCAGAGGCCAGAGGGAAACCCTTCCTCCATTCGGAAGCACAAAAGGAAAGCCTGGGGGGGACTAGGGGAGGGGAACTACAGGGGATTTCCCTGCACAGCGTGCGGTTGCCCGGGCTGATGGCACATCAGGAGATTATCTTCGGGACATCAGGGCAGACACTCACTGTCCGGCATGATACCATCAACAGAGAGTGCTACATGCCTGGTGTAGTCCTGGCCATCAAGAAGGTGATTGAACTGAAAGGGTTAACCTATGGCCTGGACAACCTGCTAGGGCTATAAAGGCCAGCGAAAATGAAGAAACTGCGTGTCGCAATAGTTGGTGCCACCGGATTGGTGGGCCAGGAATTCATCAGGGTATTGGAGAGGCGGCGCTTTCCTATGACCTCTATACAGCTTTGTGCCTCTGACCGTTCCCACGGAAAGAAGATGAGAGTTCGGAATGAGGAGATAGAGGTCAAGGAGACAACCGCAGATTCCTTTGCTGGCATCGACATTGCCCTCTTCTCTGCTGGCGCTGATATCAGCCATCAGTTCTCTCCCATAGCTGCAAGAAGCGGGGCAGTGGTCGTTGACAATAGTGCAGCATTCAGAATGGAGCCGGACGTACCTTTGGTAGTGCCTGAGGTCAACCCGGAAGACATCGAGAAACACCGTGGCATCATCGCCAACCCTAATTGCTCAACTATTCAAATGGTAGTTGTCCTTTACCCGCTACACAAGGTTAATCCTATCAAGAGGATTACCGTGGCCACATACCAGTCTGTCTCGGGAACCGGATCAGCCGCCATAGAAGAGTTGACCACTCAATCCAGGCTTGTTCTCGAGGAACAGGAAACCAAACCGCAGGTATACCCATACCAAATCGCCTTCAACGTGTTGCCTGAGATCGACGCTTTTCTGGAAAATGGGTACACCAAAGAAGAGTGGAAGATGGTGGAGGAAACCCGTAAGATCATGCATGCACCTGACATTGCCGTGTCAGCTACCTGCGTGCGGGTACCGGTAGTCGTCGGACATAGCGAAGCTGTCCAAGTAGAGTTTACCCGTCCCATGTCCCCTGAGGAGGCAAGGCACATCCTATCAGAGGCCCCTGGGGTGAGGCTGATGGACAACCCGACTGGCAGACTTTACCCCTATCCTTTCATGGTGGCCGGGCAAGATGATGTGTATGTAGGCAGGATTCGAAAGGACGCCTCCCACCCCAATGGCCTGGTATTCTGGATCGTAGGTGACAACCTGCGCAAAGGGGCCGCTCTAAACGCCGTTCAGATCGCTGAGATGTTGATCCCAGGAGACTAAACCTGTGCAAGCTGGCACTAGATTCTGCAACTTTGTCAGCGCTCACAGATTGGCAGGCTGACTCGGTTCATCTTGGCAGAATCAAAGGACTTCAACCAATAGTATGACACATATGAAGCGTTTGCTGAGGAGCTAAGGAATGGAAGATCTTGGCCGCCTTCTCACAGCCATGGTGACTCCCTTTGATGAAGATGGTGAAGTAGACTACCGTCAAGCAAAGAGACTGGCCCAGGCCTTGCTCAAATCTGGAAGCCAGGGGATTGTGGTTTCAGGAACCACTGGCGAGTCTCCCACACTGACCAAAGAGGAGAAGCTACGCCTCTACGCTGAAGTGAAGTCGGTTGTGGAGCACGGGGTCGTGGCTAATACCGGCACCTATAGCACCAAGGCAAGCATTGAACTTACAAGGGAAGCTGAGCAGGTGGGTGTCGACGCCATCTTGATTGTGGTCCCCTACTACAATAGGCCAACACAGGAGGGGTTGTTCCAGCATTTCAAGAGCATAGCTCAAAGCACCTGTTTGCCCTGCATCCTCTACAATGTACCGAGCAGGACAGTCACCAGTCTTTCAGCCGAGACAGTGATTCGGTTATCTCAAATCGACAATATCGTGGGCATAAAGGAGGCTAGTGGAAATCTGGAGCAAGTCGCCAGAATTATCCAGGATGCGAAGAGGGGTTTTGTGGTCTACAGCGGGAATGATAGTGACACCTTGCCCATCATGTCGTTGGGGGGCTATGGCGTCATCAGCGTTGCATCGCATTTGGTGGGCAATCAAATAAGCAGAATGATAGACAGGTTTCTCAGCGCCAGAACAGAAGAGGCTGCACAGATTCACCGGGACCTCCTGCCTCTGATAAATGCCCTGTTTGTTCTCTCTAACCCCATACCGGTCAAGCACGCTCTTAACCACGTGGGCTTTCCGGTGGGCAAACCTCGCCTTCCCCTTACCGAGCCAGATGAGAAAAGCAAATCTACCATAGAAGCAACATTGAAGGACTATCACATCGATCTACCTGTTGAGGTTTTGAAATGAAGTCCGAGGAGGGACCCGCACCGATGAAGACGCCCCTCAAGGTGATAGCCTGGTTTGAGGAAATTGGCAAAGCGGACATCCCCATTGCTGGTGGCAAGGGGGCTAACCTGGGAGAGCTAACCAGGGCTCAGGTTCCCGTGCCTCCCGGCTTTGTTGTCACTGCTGATGCCTACTTCAGTTTTCTAAAGGAAGAGCGTCTCACCGACAGAATCCGACATCGCCTCAGATACCTTGACCCCCGAGATAGCAGAATGCTTCAAGAGGTCGCCTTCGAGATCAGGCAAATGATCAGCCTGGCCCCCATGCCCCCATACATGGCCGAAGAGATAAAACAGGCCTATCAGAGAATGCAGCAAGGACTCGTGGCAGTGAGATCCTCGGCTACTGCAGAAGACTTGCCAGAAGCATCCTTCGCCGGACAGCAGAGCACCTATCTTAATGTACAAGGCGAATCTGATGTAGTAGCCGCAGTTCAGAACTGCTGGGCCTCTCTCTATGAAGCCCGGGCTATCTTCTACAGAAACGAGCATGGTTTCGATCATCTTAAGATAGGTATAGCCGTCGTAGTGCAGAGAATGGTGCAGTCAGAGGTGTCCGGTGTGGTCTTCACCGCAGAACCTTTGAGCAGCGACAATGACAAGATCATCATCGAAGCAGCCTACGGCCTTGGTGAAGCCGTGGTTTCGGGCGAGCTGACACCGGACATGTATCTGCTGGACAAAGAACCCCTGAGTCTTCTGGAGAGGAGAATCGCTGCACAGGACTGGCAACTGGTAAGGAATCCCCATAGTGAGGATAGGCGACACAATATCAAAGTGGCGATTCCCGCCGCAAAGCAAAATGAGCAGAAACTGTCAGATGGAGACATCCTCGCGCTGGCCAGGGTAGCCAAGACAATCGAGGATCTGTACAAATGCCCCCAGGACATCGAATGGGCCAAGGAGGGCGGCAAAATCTACATCGTCCAGGCCCGTCCCATAACCACATTGAAGGCAAAGCAGGAGCCGACAACGGAGATCAAGGGCGTGGAACTCCTCCACGGGCTGCCAGCCAGTCCCGGCATAGCCGTTGGCCAAACCGAGATAGTTCTTGACCCATTCGAAATAGTTAAGCTACAGGGCGGCCAGGTCTTGGTAGCTGAGATGACAACTCCTGACTTCGTCCCTGCCATGAAGCGGGCAGCAGCCATCGTTACCGACCGCGGCGGCAGGACCTGTCATGCCGCTATCATCGCCAGGGAGCTGGGAGTGCCCTGTGTAGTGGGAACCGGCAATGCAACAAAGGTGTTGGGGGAGAAGCAGTTGGTCACGGTGGACGGTTTTCAGGGCAGGGTCTATCAAGGAAGGGTAGCCTGCGACACAAGGATAGAAGCCCCTGCTGTGATCAGGAAGCACTTGAAGACTGCTACTAAGGTCTACGTCAATCTCGCCGAGCCGGATCTGGCAAGCGCTGTAGCCGCTCGTGATGTAGATGGCGTCGGGCTTCTCCGGGCTGAGTTTATGATTGCCGGTATTGGCCAGCACCCCCGCTACATGCTCGAACAGAATAGAGGCAGCGAATTTGTGGATAAACTGGCTCAGGGCGTCAGCACATTCGCCAAAGCTTTCGATCCCAGACCGGTTGTCTATAGAACCACCGACTTCAAGACCAACGAATACCGCAATCTCAAGGGCGGGGAGAGTTACGAGGAAGTGGAAGAGAATCCCATGCTTGGCTACAGAGGATGTTCACGCTACATCAGAGAGCCCGAAGTCTTTAAGCTGGAGATAGAGGCCCTGAAGAAAGTGAGGCAGAGTTTCGACAACCTGTGGGTGATGATACCCTTTGTGCGTACAGTAGAAGCACTGGCACACGCCAGAAGCATTCTGGAAGCAGAGGGCTTGACTGTATCCGACGGCTTCAAGCTATGGATGATGGTCGAGGTGCCCTCCAACATCATCCTGATAGACAGGTTCATCGATGTGGGACTTGATGGCATCTCAATCGGTTCCAATGACTTGACCCAGCTTACTCTTGGCGTGGATCGGGATAGCACGAAGCTGGCCGACGTGTTTGATGAGCGGGACGAGGCCGTACTCTGGTGCCTCGAGAGGGCCATCAGCCGAGCCAGGAGAAGACGCATAACCTCCTCTATCTGCGGGCAAGCACCTTCGGAGTACCCTGAACTAACGGCAAAGCTGGTTAAGTGGGGTATAACATCTGTTTCAGTAAACCCTGATATGATAGAGCATGCCAGGGCAACGATTGCCGAGGTAGAGGAAGAGTTGGGCATTCGCCCTCATGAGTAATTCATCACTAAGCTCTCTGCACAATATCTAGCAAGCAGTGAATGCACCACATACGTCTATCCGTGTCTGGCTGGAGGAGAAAGAGGAACACCTCTCTCCTTATGCCACAAAGAGCAGGCTTTCAAAAGGAAGGCTGTGGCCTGAGGAACCCTGCTCCACACGCACCGTATTTCAGCGTGATCGGGACCGCGTAATCCACTGCAAGGCCTTTCGTCGCTTGAAACACAAGACCCAGGTCTTTATTGCCCCGTTGGGAGATCACTATGTAACTCGATTAACTCACACTCTGGAGGTTTCCCAGATCGCTCGCTCCATAGCACGCGGCCTGAATCTCAATGAAGACCTAACGGAGGCGATCGCCCTGGGACATGACCTGGGTCACACGCCCTTTGGACACACAGGGGAGGAAGTCCTGAACGAAATCTCGCCCTCCGGCTTCAGGCACAACGAACAGAGTCTAAGAGTAGTCGATTTCCTGGAGAAAGGCGGCAAGGGACTCAACCTCACCGGGGAGGTGAGAGAGGGTATCCTCAAGCATTCAAAGTCCAGAGTGGACATCATGGGCGAAGGATGGGAAACCGTCGATACCCTTGAGGGTCAAATATGCAAGATCGCCGATATCATCGCCTACATAAACCATGACATCGACGATGCTCTCCGTGCTGACATAATCAAGGAAAGCGAGATTCCTCGCTCGACCATACATGCATTGGGGCAATCTCGCTCTGAACGAATAAACACCGTGATCTGCGATATTCTGGATCATTCGTGGGCTGCCAGAGGGGAAGGGTTGACAGACGGGCAAATACAACCGATGATTGGGATGAGCCCCCCGGTGAATGAGATCATGAACACTCTCAGAGCCTTTCTTTTCATCAGAGTGTACGATTCCGAGCTGGTGAATCGGGAAGCAGAGAAGGCCAAGAAGATAGTGCACCTGCTCTATGAATATTTCATGGGACATGAGAAGGAACTCCCCCAAGAATATGCTCTCTGCGGTGAGCCTCTCGTCAATAGGGTGGTAGATCACGTGGCTGGGATGACTGATCAGTATGCTATTCGAACGGCTGCGGACCTCGGCCTATCGTGACAATTTCCATGCTGAATGAGCTACAACTGTCACCAGCCGATGAAGAGCTATAGGAACTATGGACACCATCGACGAAGTAAAACAGAGAATAGACATAGTCGAAGCGATTGCCAGCTACGTGCCTGACCTGAAGAAGGCTGGACGTAACTTCAAAGCCATCTGTCCTTTCCACCAGGAAAAGACCCCATCGTTCTACGTGTTCCCAGAGCGCCAGAGCTGGCATTGTTTCGGGGCCTGCAGCACGGGAGGCGATGTCTTCTCCTTCGTGATGAAAAAGGAAGGGATCGGCTTCGGGGAAGCACTCAGAATCCTGGCGGAGAAAGCAGGCATCTCCCTCACCTTCAGAAGGACAGAGGATGGTGAAACTGAAACAGAGAAGCTCAAGAAGACAAACGAGACGGCCGCCGAATACTACCACCATCTACTCCTCCAATCCCCAAGTGGCCAACAGGCCCGCGCCTACCTGGCCCAGAGAGGCGTCTCGGATAAGACCTTGAGCCAATTCCAACTGGGATGCAGCCCCGATAGCTGGGACTCGTTACGCCAGGAAATGCTCAAGATAGGCTATCGGGAAAGCGAGCTCATAGCTGCTGGGCTGGTGATAGAAAAGGAGCGCGGGGGAGGTACCTACGACCGCTTCCGCAACCGACTGATGTTCCCCATTCGAGATATGACTGGAAGAGTCTTGGGCTTCGGAGCTCGGGCCCTCGACGAATCCCTGCCCAAATACCTCAATTCACCTCAAACGCTGGTTTTCGACAAGAGCAACGTGCTCTACGGGATCGATCATGCCAAATCCACTATAAGGAAGCAGAATCTGGCAGTGATAGTGGAAGGCTACATGGATGTCATCGTGGCCCATCAATACAACTTCAGTAATGTAGTCGCTTCTCTGGGTACTGCTCTTACAGAGAAACAGGTAAGCATGATCAAGAAGTTGACTAAGAGTCTTGCCCTGGCCCTCGATGCCGATGCTGCCGGTGAAATGGCAACACTCAGAGGAATTGAGGTAGCCAGTCATACTTTCGATCAAAAAGTAGTGCCATTTCCAACGTCAGCGGGCCTGGTGAAATATGAAGATGTCCTTGACGCAGAGATAAGCGTCATGGTCTTGCCTGCAGGCAAGGATCCTGATGACATCATCAAGGAGAACCCGAAGGAGTGGGAACGACTGCTTGCTGAGGCATCGCCGGTAATCGATTACACCTTTGATTTCGTGGTTTCCAAGCTGGATCTGGCGAAGATGAAAGACAAGTCCTCCGCCGTCGATAGGCTACTGCCGCTTATTGCCGAAATCAAGCATCCCGTCCGTCAAGCCCATTACCTCCAGAAACTGGCTCGCGCGGTGGGGCTGGATGAGAAAAGCCTGGCCTCGGCTATCAAACAACTGAGGTTACAGCCAACGGGCTCGAGACGAGAAGGCGATATGGCACGGTCTTCGAGACTTGTTCCATCCCTATCCCCGTGTGATCCCTTGGCAGAGTACTGCCTTTCTCTACTCATCTGCTACCCCCAGCTAAGAAGTCATGCCTTGGGTCTATCAGCCGACTTCTTCACCACTCGCAGTGAGAATCGCGAAGTGTTCCTTGCATGGCAACATTCCGGTGATCTAGAATCAATGCGCCAGGTATTGGATGTAACCCTTGAGGAGCACCTGGATGCCATTCTGGCCAAGCCACTTCCTCCGTTGCGCGCTCAAGAGCCAGAACATGCTCTCCGGGAATGTATCGACCGCCTACGAGAGCGATGGCTGAGAGATATGAAAACGAAGGAGAAGATCCTCATCTCTGAGGCAGAAACCGAAGGCAGCACTGCTGATTTGGAAGAAATTCAACAGTCCGCAATAAAACTCAATACTGAACTAGGAGAGGTTTTCCTCCATGCCAAACAAAGAAAGGGCCAAAGGGCAAGCTAGAAGCAAAAAGGTCAAGGGAATGAAAAGCAGGGCCTCGAAAACAAACAAACAGGCATCTGTAGCCTCCCAAGCAGGCCTCAAAAGGAAAGCTGAGGCCAAGATCAAGAAGGCCGACAAAACAGTGGGGCAGATACCACCAGAAGTTGAGCGCCCGGCGGAGAAAAGGCCGAGAGGTCGGCCTAGAGGTAAGAGCATCAAGATCACAGAGGTCAGATCTTCAGAAAAGGCCAGAGTCGAAAAGGCTGGCAAGACAGCAGTTCGGATCCCTTCTGAACCTGAGCGCCCGGCGGAGAAAAGGCCGAGAGGTCGGCCTAGAGGTAAGAGCGTCAAGATCACAGGGGTCAGTCCCACAAAACCCAAAAGCAAGAAGCCGTCCTCTGAGCTTACCTATGCCGGATCGGAGTACTGGTCTTTTGAGGACATGGGGGCTGGCTCTGAGCCAGAATCGGAGTCGCTGGAGGACATCTACGCCATCACAGCTGATGAAGGAGAAGAGGCAGAGGATGCAGCGTCCAAGTCACCGGAGAAGGCAGAGAACGCTGCAATCGCGCCTGCAGTGCAGGCAACACCTAAGTTGGCTCTCGATGAACTGGAGATTGCCGATGACCCGGTACGAATGTATCTGCGTCAAATCGGCAGGGTGCCTCTCCTCACCGCTGACGAGGAAAAGACTCTGGCTCGAAACAAAGAGGAGAACGACTGCGTCAATGACATAAAAGAGGAATACTCCCGCAACTCGGGAAGGCCAGCTTCAGCCATCGACATTGTCATTGTTTTGCTGGAGCGGCTGGACCGAACCATCCCGCTTCTCGCGGCAGTAGAGAAGCACATCTCCCTGACTCCGCACAAGCGTCTGGACAAGAGAATTTCAGATCCTCAGTTGCGAGCCGCCCTCGACAGGGAGCTCGGCGAAGAACTGATACAAGGTTTATCTCAGTCTTTGGAACAGGGGCCGACCGAAGTGGAGGTTTCACTCAAGGACCTGTCACTTGCCAGTTCACTCCTGCCACCAGATATCCTCCGTATTATTGGGAAGAAATCGCCAGCCGAACTGAGTAAGCTGGTTCCTGATCCCAACTTCCGCAACAGCCTTCAGCCCTTCGAGGAAGAGCTCCAAGAGTACTTCGACACCACCGCCTACAAAGGAAGAATAGCAGAGGAACGCCTCGTTGAAGCCAATCTGAGACTGGTGGTCAGCGTGGCCAAGAAATATGCAGAGCGAGGAATGTCGTTCCTCGACGTCATCCAGGAAGGAAATATAGGCTTGCTCCGTGCCGTGGAGAAATTCGACTACCGACGGGGTTACAAATTCAGCACCTACGCCACATGGTGGATCCGCCAGTCAATCACTAGAGCCATTGCAGATCAGGCCCGGACCATCCGCATACCTGTACACATGGTGGAGACGATAACCAAACTCTACCGGACCACTCGTCGTCTGGCTCAGGAATTCGGGCGCGAACCGACCATCGAGGAGATCAGCGCAGAAATGGAAATGCCTCCGGAAAAGGTAGAGGAAATCATGAAGATTTCCCAGGAACCCATTTCCCTGGAGACCCCCATCGGCGAGGAAGAGGACAGCCACCTTGGAGACTTCATCGAGGATCGCAAGATAATGTCTCCTGTCGATACCGCTTCCTACGAGTTGCTCAAAGACCAGATAACCGAAGTGTTGGATACGCTAACGCCGCGGGAGCAAAGGGTACTCAGACTAAGGTTTGGCCTTGAGGATGGGCGAGCCCGCACCCTTGAAGAGGTGGGCAAGGAGTTCAAGGTAACCCGCGAGCGAATCAGGCAAATCGAAGCCAAAGCACTGCGCAAGCTGCGTCACCCCACTCGCAGCAGGAGACTGAAGGACTACCTGGAATAAGCAGTTCCCCCCTTTTGGTTTCAATTATGTCAATTAACGCTGGCCCGCCAGACCGGAAATCCATATAGCCCGGCAGGACAGAGCAGGAGTATTGTCAAGGGGGGCTACTTGAAGCTCGACAGCAACCGACGCGCCTTGTTGGAATCGAGTTGCTTCATCATCTTCTGCACCTGGCGGAACTGATTCAGGAGTTGATTCACATCCTGAGGCATGGTCCCGCTACCCTTGGCAATGCGGCGACGACGACTGCCATCGATTATCTCGGGGCGCTGGCGCTCTTCTTTGGTCATGGAGAGCACTATTGCCTCTATCTTCTTCAATTTTTTCTCATCCATTCCCTCAGGCAGCCTACGGGAAAGAGATGACATCCCCGGAACCATGTCCAGCAACTGCGTCAACGAGCCCATCTTCTTCACCTGCTGGAGTTGATCCAGAAAATCCTCCAGATCGAAGGTGGCCGTGCGCAGCTTCTTCTCCATATCCTTGGCCCACTTCTCGTCAACCGTCTTCTCCACTTTCTCGATGAGGGTCAGCATATCCCCCATGCCCAGGATACGGGAAGACATCCTCTCAGGGTAGAAGGGTTCGAGAGCATCGACCTTCTCCCCTGTTCCAATGAACTTGATCGGCACTCCAGTGACCGACCTGATAGAGAGGGCTGCGCCGCCTCTGGCATCGCCATCCATCTTAGTCAGTATCAAGCCAGTTAACCCCACCTTGGTATTGAATTCCTCGGCCACCCGCACTGCCTCCTGACCTGTCATGGCGTCTACCACCAGCAGCACCTCAGAAGGCTGTAACACCTTCTTGACCTCTACCAGCTCTTTCATCAGCGCCTCATCAATGTGGAGGCGGCCCTGAGTATCCACCACAATCCAACTGGCAGCCAGTTCACTTGCCCGCTCTATGGCATGGCCACAGATACTCGCCGGTGCAGCTTTTTGATCCTCAGCGTAGACGGGTATGTCAAGCTGCTTGCCTAGGACAACAAGCTGTTCTATAGCCGCCGGCCGGCGGGTGTCAGCGGCCACCAGCAGAGGGCGCTGCCCTGAACGCCTTAAGTGCAGTCCCAGCTTCGCCGCCGTGGTCGTTTTGCCGCTGCCCTGAAGGCCCACTAGCATCAAAACAGAGGGAGGATGACCAGCAGGGGCCAGCGTGCTCTGCCCGCCACCCAGGATAGTCGTAAGCTCTTCATGGACGATTTTCACCACCTGCTGCGTCGGGGTCAGGCTCTGCATAACCTGGCTGGTAAGCACTCGCTCCCTCACCCTGGTAGTGAACTCCTTCACCACCTTCAGGTTAACGTCTGCCTCCAGGAGCGCCAGCCTTACCTGGCGCATTGCCTCATCCACATCCTTCTCAGTCAGCCCGCCCTTGCCGCTCAGCTTCTTGAAGACATTCCCTATCTTTTCCGAGAGAAGCTCAAACATCTCTGTCTACCTCTGCACTCCCAATTTGAACGAGAGCGTAATGTAATTACCATTTTAGCCTTCAGCGATCGAAAAGAGAAGCTGGCTGGTACTTGAACGAAGCAGAAGAAACCCACGGAGCTGCGCAATGATACTATTCAGTGGGTCTTGCTGGTAACACCTTGGCCGGTCTCAGAATCAAGGGTGATTCCTAAGCTGTCCCGTTTCCTTCTCTGTGCTTCGCGGCAGCGCTAGACTGGCATCGACCCTTTTGGTTAGTGCGTCCCCTTTACATAGCCCAGGTCAGGGTCCCCGATTCAAGGTGTTTGATGAGATGCTGTGTGGTCATCCTCTCGGCAATATCCTTCACATCATCTGGCATGTCTTGATGAGAGAAGAGCATGACCAATTCCCCTGAGTCGCCGAACACACATGCCTGCGGTTCGCCCATCATTCGGACGAATGCCGTAGCCACTTCGTCCTCAAGTTCAACGGCCTTGTCCCCATCCTTCGGCCAAACATGCACCAGGGTTTTGCCGTTCAAGGTAAGATCCACGCTACAGCGCATTTTTCACTCCCTGCAATCTAAGACACGGATCAGAAACTCTCTATGAATACCGAGCACAACTTGCTGCACAGGTGATATAATGGAATCAGGGGCTGGTGGTTTACCCTCCTTTGCAGTGGCATCTCCTGCTACACCCACCAGCCCTCACCCCGCTATTGACTTCCCTTGACCATCCGCTTGATTGTGTAGCACACGGATTCAAACATTGTCAACACAAAATCACACATGAAGCCTCTTGTGTGCTCAAATCAGCTTAAGAATGACATGAAAATGTAACATTCGACCACACTTCAGAGCGCAGGCTTCTGAGAGAAGCCATCCATAGTTGGAAGAGAATAAGGGGGCACACGCCTCATCTACAATAACACACCCTCATTGCAGGATGGAAGGTGACAGAGGCAAGCCTACAATCCCAGGTCGCTGGCAACCCCCTTCACGGCATTGAGTCCCAGGCTGACGAACTCCTCTAGATCCAAGTCGATCTGCTGGCACGAAGCAATGATCTCTCTATTCGCTCCAGCGGCAAAGCGCTTCTCCCTGAAGCGTTTCATCAGGGATTCACTTGTGAGCCCTGCCAGGCTCTTGTCTGAACGAACCAGAGCCGCTGCCGTGATCAGGCCAGTGAGGGGATCAGCACAGAAAAGAGCTTTGTCGAGGAGGGTCTCACAGGGTACACCGTGGGCTTCATTGTGACAGAGAATAGCATGACACATGGCCTCTGAAGCCCCCATCTCCCTGGCCAGATCAGCTCCAAGCTTGCTGTGGCTTTGGGGTTCGTGCTCCGTCAGCTCTACATCGATGTCGTGCAAGAGGCCAACCAATCCCCACTCTTTCTCATCCTGGCCTAGTCTCCGTGCCAGGGCCTTCATGATAGTTTCGGTGGCCAGCATGTGCTTGATGAGGTTGGCATTCTGTACCCTGGCTCGAACCAAGGTGAGGACCACTTCCCGTTCCATTGGCCCACCTCTAGGGAGAACCCCTCAATGCCCTCTCCAGCCCATGACGCCAGGCTGTGCCGATGTCGTCCAGAGGCAGATCAACGAGCCCCTCAATGATGATCTTCCTACCCCCCACCACCCCCAGCTTCGTCAACTTCACCCCATGCCGGGCAGCCATCTTCTTCACATCAGCCACCTTGTTCGACGATACTGAGACCACGATCCTCGACGGGGCCTCACCGAATAGAGCCTCATCCAATCTTCCCTTGATCGGCCAACCTCCTCGAAAACCCACGCTCCCCATTATGCAGCACTCAGCCAAGGCAATTGCCAATCCTCCATCGGAGCAGTCATGGGCAGACTTGACGACACCTTTCCGAATCAATGAAAGGCAGCAGTGCTGTACCCTTTTCTCCTGGTCAAGGTCTATTATGGGCCTGCCTGACACCAGACCGTGTATCAGTTCCAGGTATTCGCTCCCCGCCAGACCACCCTCATCCACACTCCCCAGCAGGAAGACCACGTCACCCTCATCCTTGAATCCGCTGGTACAATAGCGGTCGATATCCTCAATCAGACCCACCATGCCCACCACGGGGGTGGGATAGACAGCCCTGCCCTTGGTCTCGTTGTAGAGGCTGACATTGCCACTGATGACAGGGGTATTTAGCCGGCGGCAGGCTGCCGCCATTCCCCTGATACACTCCTTAAGCTGATAGTAGATGTCAGGCCTCTCCGGGTTACCCATGTTGAGGCAATCGGTGACAGCTAGAGGCTCTGCACCAGTGCAAACCAGATTGCGGGCCGCTTCCGCCACCGCCATGGCCCCCCCATGGTAAGGATCGAGATAGCAGTACCGTCCGTTCCCATCGGTGGTCAGGGAAATGGCCTTCCTGGTGTCCTTGAGGCGCAGCACCGCAGCATCGCCGCCGGGAGGCACTACGGTATTGGTCTGCACCTGATGGTCATACTGACGGTAGATCCACTCCTTGCTGGCGATGTTGGAGCTATCGAGTAGTTTAAGCAGAATCGGCTGGCATTTCTCCGGCGCAAGGTCGGGAATAGTGCTCAAGTCAAAGCCCTGTAGTTTGCTCAGCCACCCCGGTTTGCGGGTGGCTACGCGATACATCGGAGGCTCCATCAACTGTTGCACCGGCACCTCGGCCACTATCGTGCCTCCCTCTCTGATGCGCGCCACGCCATCATCGGTGACCTGCCCAATGATGTCCGAATGCAGATCCCACCGATCAAAAAGCGATTTGACCTTGCTCTCGTATCCCTTCTTCACCACCACCAGCATCCTCTCCTGGGACTCGGATAGCATCACCTCATAGGAGTTCATCCCCTCTTCGCGGCGGGGTACCTTGGCCGTATCAAGATCTATGCCGCTCCCGGTTCTGGAGGCGCACTCCACAGAGGCGCTGGTCAGTCCCGCGGCACCAAGGTCCTGCACCCCTACGATCCAGTCGGTTTCAGCCAGCTCCAGACAGGCTTCGATAAGCAACTTCTCCAAAAAAGGATTCCCCACCTGCACGGCGGAGCGCAGCTCCTTCTGTTCCTCAAAAGTCCGCGACGCTAGGCCGGAGGCGCCATGAAGTCCATCACGACCGGTGTCTGCCCCTACCAGCATCAAGAGGTTGCCGGCACCGCCAGCTCTTGCTTTGACCAGTCGATCACTCCTCACGATGCCCACGCACATAGCGTTGACCAGAGGGTTGTCCGAATAGGCAGGGGAAAAGCAGATCTCACCACCGACATCGGGGATGCCCAGACAATTGCCATAGGCCGCGATACCCCCCACCACACCATTGAAGAGATAGCGATTGCGGGGCTCCTTCAGAGGCCCGAACCTTAACGAGTTGAGCAGGGCAATGGGACGCGCTCCCATGGTGAAGATATCCCTCACGATCCCACCCACCCCAGTGGCTGCCCCCTGGAACGGCTCTATGGCCGACGGGTGGTTGTGTGACTCCATCTTCATCACCACTGCCAACCCATCCCCAATGTCTACCGCTCCCGCATTCTCTTCACCCGGCTCAACCAGAACCCGCCTGCTCTTCGTTGGGAAAAGCTTCAGCAGAAGCTTGGAGTGCTTGTAGCCGCAGTGCTCGCTCCACAGCGAGCCGAACAGCCCCAGCTCCACAGCGCTGGGCTCCCGGCCGAGCTTCTGCACGATGAGCTGGTATTCCGATTCACTGAGAGCAACTTCGTCGAGGACTTCTTTGGAGACAGGCATGTTGTACCCCTAAGCCTTGTGTCTCCGGAGCAGGGGTATTCGGGGGATGATTCTGGACCATTCTCGATGTTCCCACATCAACAGCAGCGTGCCGGCGACGAAGATGGAGCTGTAAGTGCCAGCCACGATGCCGACAAACATGGCCATAAGAAAGGCGCGGATAGGCCCGCCGACGATGAGGTAGACGGCCAGCACGGCCAGCACTGTCGTGATAGAGGTGTTTAGTGACCGTGCCAAGGTTTCAGTGATGCTGAAGTTGACAGTGCTGTCATAGTCAACTCCTATGCCCCTGGCTTTGTTCTCCCGAATGCGGTCCAGAACTACAATGGTATCATTGACGCTATAGCCGATAATGGCCAGGATGGCTGTAACAAACATGGGGTCGATCTCCCACCCAAGTGTCCTCCCGAAAATTGAGAATATCCCCAGAGTCACTACAAGGTTGAATACCAGGGCCGCCACGGCAGCGGTGCCGTAACGGAAGGGGCTGGGCACTTTGCGGAAGGCCCAGGTGATGTAGAGCAGCATGGCCACAATGGCCACGCCCATGGCTATGGCAGCGTTGCGTACCGTCTCGGTGGCAATGGCAGCAGAAACAGAGTCGAATTCCTCCACTGTGCCTAGGTTGTTCAACTCACCCCTCAATTGTTCCTGTTCTTCATCACTAAGTTCCCCAACTCGAATGAAGTACTCACCCTCACCAAGACCCTGGATCACCGCCTGACCGTACCCCAATTCAGAAAGCTTATCCCGAACCTGGCCGATAGTCAGTGTTTCGCCCTCTTTGGGACCAAGGGTTATCGATATTCCCGCTTTGAAATCAATGCCATATTTGAGCCCGCCGGGGACAACCGCTGAGATGATGCCAAAGATAATGACTATGGCTGCAGCGAGCAGGAACCAGTGTCTCTTGGCTGCAAAGCTAAACATCTCTTGTTTTCACTCCGAACCAGGTCAACTTTTTGGTAGCCCAGGCACCGATGAGAGAAAGCAGGAAGGTGCGCGTGACCGTGATGGCGCTGAACATGCTCACAGCCACACCGATGAATAGGGTCAGCGCAAAGCCCATCACTGCGGAGTTGGCCACAATGCTGCTGCCGAACCAGTACAGGATGCCGCAGGCGATGAAGGTGGTGACATTACTGTCCCTTATGGCTGGCCACGCCCGGCTGAATCCGGTTTCAATGGCTGCCTTGGGGGTGCGCCCCGCGCGCAGTTCCTCCTTCATCCGCTCGAAGATGAGCACATTGGCATCCACTGCCATACCCAGGGAGATGATGAAACCCGCCACCCCAGCTAGGCTCATCGTCACCGGGATTAGCTTATAGATGGCCAGCACCAGGACTGCATAGATAATCAGGACCAGACTGGCCACAACGCCGGGCAGGCGGTAGTAGAGCATCATGAACAACGCCACCACCAGCAGCCCGATCAAAACGGCCAGGAAAGTACGCTCCACGAATTCCTCACCCAGGGTAGCTGACACCTCTCTACTGTAGAGAGACTTGAGTGGTACAGGCAGAGCACCCGAATCGAGTTGGATGGCCAGTAGCCCCGCCTCTTTATAGGTGAAGTCACCTTCAATCACGGCACTGCCCCCGTATTCTGACTGTTGAATAGTAGGGCTGGAGATCAACTGGTCATCAATGAAGATGCCCAGGGAGTTCAAGTATGAATAGTCTGTTCGGTAATAGAGGCGTCCTGCTACGTCGTCGAATATCGTCGTCCCTTCGCTATCCCACTCAATGGCAACTACGACATCTGTTGCGCCTGTGGTATCCTCAGAGATTTGCGCGACCGCGCTCGTCAGGTATTCTCCAGTGAGCGGCTCGCCTGAGTCACCCACCGCCGGTATCCAGGAATAAGCATCTCCCGCAGTCTCTTCGAGTGCCGCAAGTGTTGTCGGATCAACTGGGTTACCATTGACATCAACATAGCTCAGGCTTCCATCATCCATTTTCTCCAGGAGTACAATCGGTGACTGGCTTTCCCCACCCATAACGGGGAAGGCAAAGATTCGGCTGCCTGTCACAGCACTGTCGAAGAACTCCGTACGGTTGTCACTGAGATAGTCTGCCAGGGTGGCTGGCGTACCATCGTCCTTGACTTCAACCTCCCTGAACTCCAGGAAAGCGGTCTGCTCAATCAGCGACTTGGCTTCATCAAGGTCAGTTATCCCCGGCAGTTGGATCACGATCCTGTCGTCACCCTGTCTCTGGATCAGTGGTTCCACAACACCGTACCTGTTGATACGGGTCTCAATGCTCCTGGCCACCCCATCCATTTTGGCGGCTTTGTCATCGGCAGAGACGTTATCTGAGAATTCACCCTGGTAAACGAGGTGGGTGCCGCCCTTGAGATCCAGACCCAGACGCAGGCCGAGATCTCCCTCATCTCTGTGGAGGACAGAGCTGCCGCTGGGTGTCAGTATCCAGATGGACGTGCCCAGCAGGGCTAGAATCAACAGCAGCAGCCAGCCGTTCCTGCTCATTCTCGGCCTCTTCCTGGCTGGTCGGCGCTGCATCATGAAGCTACTTGTATACTCCTATTCCTAATTGTTCGTTCGTGAGATGACGCAAATCGCGTCTATCATACCACTTTTTCGTCGGTTTGTCCCTGCGTCAGATGGCTTTGGACAAAGGTCAGAGCTTCTTCCCTGGTGTCAATCTCACCGGCCCCCTGGGCTTCACGCACCGCGTCAAGAATCTCCCCCACCTTCGGGCCGGGCTTGAAACCAAAGATGCTCATCAGGTCATGCCCATCAATCAGCTTAGGAGGAGACACTATGCTCTTCTCTTCCTC
>Ga0154632_1039_pt1 | contig 24776 bp, 27 predicted proteins | sample Rifle2008BG13ft_FD_116061 | JGI IMG/M metagenome (GOLD analysis project Ga0154632, IMG submission 116061) | Chloroflexi bacterium RBG_13_53_26
CCTCGTCTACAGCTTTCAAAGCAAGGTGATATATCCCAATGACAGGATCGCCGATATGAAAGTGAGCGTCATCATTATATCAAATGGCACCTACTAGAGACAACGCGCGCGCACAGTGCAGGGAAACTGATATAATATCAAACATGACATATAGGGGGCCGGAGGAAAGACATGAGTGAGATGAAGAGTGCCTTTGAGAAAGCCATGGAGAGAGTAGGCGGCATTGGAGAGCCGTCCAAAGAGGAGATGTTGCAGTGGAAGTACGTCCCTGAAGGGCAGAGATTGGCAGCAGGGTATTTCAAGGACGACATCAACCTAGTGGCTGAACTGAGCAAGTTCAAAGAAGAACAGAAACACTTCGTTGCTAAGGGCATGGAAGAGGTTCTCCTGCGAAACATAACCCTGCCACTGAATGAAACTGCCAAGAAGAACAATAGGAAGGCAATGGAGGCTATCAAGGCTGTCAAGAGAGACAAAGCTAGCCTAGAGAATATTTACACTAAGATCAGACGCATTTTCGACCACCATGCGCAGCAGGGTGAGCAACAGAGGAAACAGGCCTACGAGATGCTGAAACAAGACTTCCAGTTAAGGATACAGCAAGCCATGCAGCAGGGGTTGGCTCCTGGAGCCAAGATCAATATAGAGAGCCAGCCACAATTCCAGGAGGAATGGCGAAGAACCGTCGCTCACCTGGACTCTCAATACAATACACTACTAGATGAGTATAAGCGGGAGATTCAAGCTGTCCGCTAGGACATGGACCTCCACAGATTTATCCCCCTACAAGAGAGAGGAACTCCGCCCTAGTCGCAGCACTGCGGCGGAATAGACCCCTGTTGGCTGACGTGACAATGTTGCTTCCGGGTTTCTTTATACCCCTCATGGTCATGCACAGGTGTTCCGCCCGAACAATCACCGCAACACCATCAGGCTGCAGAGCTTCGACAATAGCTTCGGCGATCTGCGTGGTCATCCGCTCCTGCAGTTGGGGACGATGAGTTACAATTTCTACAACACGGGCTAGCTTGCTAGCACCTACAACTCGGCCATCGGCATTTGGGATGTAGCCCACGTGGGCCACTCCATAGAAGGGAAGCAGGTGATGTTCGCACATAGAATAGAAGGGAATATCCTTTACTACCACCATCTCCCTGTGCCCCTCTTCAAAGCCAACAAATAGCTCCTGTTTGGGGTCTTTATCCATACCATCGAAGATCTCAGCGTACATCTCCGCAATGCGCCGTGGTGTGCCTGTCAAACCCTCACGATTTGGGTCATCTCCAATGGCTTCAATAAGAGCCATTATTGCTTGCTCAATTCTAGCCAGATCAACCATGGTATCCTCCCTGGTGATGTCTATGGGCCTGTGGGCTATCCCACTCCTGCTTGTGAGAGATCTACTAGTCACCTCAACTAGTACCAACCGAGAGCCTTCTCCATCTTACCAAGCTCGGGAGGCAGCTCCAAGAACGGCGGAGTTCCTCTCATGGCGGTATCCGGGTCTTTGAGGCCACTACCAGTCACTATGCAGACCACCTTCTTGTCCGACAAATCGAGGTTACGTGACCACTTGATCAGTCCGGCTACAGAAGCTGCTGAGGCTGGCTCACCAAAGATGCCTTCTTTTGTGGCCATGACGTGGTAGGCTGACCGAATCTCATCATCACTAACGCAGTCAATGGTGCCTCCGGACTCATCGCGGGCACCCACTGCACCCTGCCAGCTGGCTGGATTGCCAATGCGTATCGCTGTAGCTATTGTCTCAGGGTTAGCAACCCGCTCACCTCGAACAATGGGTGCTGCTCCCTCTGCTTCAAATCCCATCATCTTTGGAAGCCGTCCAGCCTTACCCACCCGGTGGTACTCCACAAATCCCTTCCAGTAAGCAGTGATATTGCCTGCATTGCCTACAGGAACGAATAGATAATCGGGAGCCTCACCAAGGACATCCACAATCTCAAAGGCGGCTGTCTTCTGCCCCTCAATACGATAGGGGTTGACCGAATTGACTAAGGTTACGGGACGTTTTTCCACCAACTTGCGTACCATCTCCAGTGCTTGATCAAAGTTACCATTTATAGCAACTATCTTCGCACCATACACTATCGCCTGGGCCAGCTTGCCCAAGGCGATATTCCCCTTAGGAACTACAATAATGGTGTCAAGCCCACATCGCGCCCCGTAGGCTGCTGCCGAGGCACTGGTGTTTCCTGTAGAGGCACAGATGATAGCAGGGCTCTTCGCCTCCAGAGCCTTGGCCACTGCCACCACCATGCCCCGATCCTTAAACGATCCGGTGGGGTTACATCCTTCCAGTTTGAAATACAGCTCCCCGCACCCTATCTCCCTCTCCAAATTCTGGGACCTGACCAAGGGAGTATCCCCTTCACCTAGAGTGATCTGAGGAGTAGAAGGTGTGACAGGAAGAAACTCACCGTACTTGATCAATACACCAACGCCCATCGCCGTGCCAACATCCTACAATTTCAAAGAAAGGTCTCCACCTCGCGTCCCTTTTCATCCCTCCTCTTCTTCAGATAGCCCTTTGCGCGGGAGCATTTCTCACAAAGGCGCAAGCGCGGTTTGTCGTCTTCAGTAACATGGGCATATCTTTCAGGATGTCTCATGACTCTGCCACATCCATTGCACTCTATTTCCCCACTGACAATTAGGCCAGCAACCCATGATGCCATTTGATCACCACCTATCTATTCTTCAACTCTGATAAGATTGCATATTTCCTTAACCACAGAGAGCCCCTCCATCTCGCTCACGGACTGTTGCATGAATTGCTCCCGCGCCGGATGGGTCATAATAACTATCTCTGCGGTTTGAGTTACTTCATCAGCCTCTTTCTGGATGACAGAGGCAATGCTAATCGAATGGTCACCCAAGACCCTGGCTATCTGGGCAAGAACGCCAGGACGATCAGCAATACCCATCCTAAGATAGTAACGCGTTTCCAGTTCCGAAACGGGCCTTATCGGCATTCGCTGGGGCGGTCTCGGGCGTACACTACCCTTCCCCTCAGAACATATGACCCGTCCTGTGGCAATAACATCTGCAATAATTGCACTGGCCGTGGGTTGGGCACCGGCCCCCCTCCCATAGAAAATCAACGTACCGACCAAGTCACCATCTATCTGGACAGCGTTGTAGACACCGTCTACCTTAGCCAACAGGAATTCCACGGGAATAAATGCAGGATGCACCCGCACCTCAATAGACCCGTCTCCCTGCTTGGCGATGGCCAGAAGCTTTATCTCGTAACCCAGCTCCTTGGCATAGCGGAAGTCCTGTTTGCACAAGCGAGAAATGCCCTGGCAGTAGATGTCTTCAGGCTGAACAACAGTATGAAAGGCAACAGTAGCCAGGATAGCTAGTTTGTAGGCAGCGTCCTTCCCCTCGATATCGTTGGCAGCATCCGGCTCGGCATATCCCAACTCCTGAGCCTTCTTCAGAGCAACATCGAAGCTCACTCCCTCGTTGGACATCCTGGTAAGAATATAGTTGGTTGTCCCATTAATGATGGCATACATGGTGGTTATCTCATTGGCCAGCAAACCGTGATGGAGAGGGAGTAGCAGCGGGATACCTCCACCCACACTGGCCTCATAGAGTATGGACACACCCCTCTCTTGAGCCATCTTCAAAAGCTCTGCTCCGTGCTTGGCTATTACCTCCTTGTTAGCAGTAACCACGTGCTTACCCCTTAGAAGAGCCTCTTTTGTGTACTCCAGAGCCGGGTGCTCACCACCGATGACCTCGATAACAATATCGATCTCCGAGTCAGCCAAGATCTCCTGAGGATCAAGGCTAAGAAGATGAGAATCCACCAACACTGGACGCGGCTTCCCACGATCGCGTACCAAAACCTTCTTCAGTGCCAGGGGACAGCCTATCTCCTCAGCCAGCGTTCTATTCTTCTCCAAAACAACTCTGGCTACCCCACCACCCACTACTCCTAAGCCCATTAGTCCGATGCCTATGTTCCTCTTCATCCTCATCTTAGTCCCTGCTCAATTCAGACATTCTCCAGAGCCCAGGATATCTTCCCATACCCAGCCTCGCTCTCAAGGTAGTTTATGACCTCATTCACTTCAGGCTTCTTCTCATTATCAAGCCATTCGTTGAACGCCTCCCCAATCAACACATCCCTGTGATCGTAACTCAGAGGCCTGTCCTCTTTCCCCAGCACCTGTATTACCCAAAAGCTGCCCGACTGCTCGCTGTCCTCGATTGGATTGCTGATCCGGCCCAGGTTTTCTTCCTTAGACCCCTCGCCAAAAACATAGTCATCCAACGCGGAACTTTCAAGGCCCATTGACACCCACTCAACATTGTCCGTGGTTGGATAGTAGCTCGAAGCAGAGAAGGCCTCAGCCAATTGCTCAATACCTTCACTCCATCTCTCCCTTACCGCCGTGGCATTGTCTGACCCCACCACAAGTATGGCATGGATATGCACATGCGGGAATACCTCATCCACAGGGTACTTCGTCTCTCCAAAACGATTCAGTAGCTCTGTACGTATTACCTCTGATTCCACATACTTCCGCTTGAAGTCTCCTTCGGACAGCCCACCCTCAGCAAGACCTGCAACTACTTCCTTGTACTTCTGCTCAAACTCTTTGTCGGTCATTTCTGAGCCGAAAATCTCCCGTATTTTCCCGTTCACAGCCTCCTCGCTGACAACGATACCAAACTGTTCCTCGGCACCCCACCTCATCAACTCATTGCTTATCATCGTCACAGCAATCGATTGAGCCGATTCCACATCTGTATAGGGATCCTGCCCCACCCCCCACAGACGAAGCATCCTCACGAAATAGTCCATATCAAGCACTCTATCATTCACTCTGACAATAGGCTGATGCCACGGCTTGATGCGGGTTGCGTAGTAGCCATAGCCAATTATGGCCAAGGCAGAAACAATAGTTAATGAGATGATTACTAGGACAATGTGTCGCCGCCGCCTCTCTACATCCCACTTGGAACGCCCGCGCTTAGACTCTGCCTTCCGAGCCAACCCACCAACCCCTACCTTCTTGTCCAAGTCTCACTCCCACAGAAAGACAAGAACTCCGCTTCACACATGACATGGAGTAATAAGATACGCACAACTAAAGAGGATGCAACTCCCGCAGAGTAGCAGTTCCTATTCTGCGCATCTGAGTCGGCACAAATGGCAGCAAAGCCAAGTGACGAGCCCTCTTGATCGCCAGGGCCATAGCCCGCTGATGCTTAGCACAATTGCCACTTCTTCGTCGCGGTTCTATCTTACATCGGTCCGAGATGTAGCGCCTTAACGAAGCTGGCTCTTTGTAGGTGATATCCTTTCCCTTGTCAGCACAGAAAACACACGCCCTTCGCCTAGGAACATACTTGGGCTTGCCTGTCCTCCTTGTTGTCTTTGGTGGTGCTCGCTTTGTATATGCCATCTTTCCTCTCAACCTCTAGAACGGTAAGTCGTCCTCCGTTGTCACATCTTCGAGTTTCTCGAGCTTCGATTCCTCCGGGAGCGGTGCAGTGGCCTGTCTGCCAAGAAAGAGGACTCGTTCTGCCACTATCTCTACACGGCTTCGCTTCTGACCATCCTGGCCTTCCCAAGACCGTGTTCGCAGCCTTCCTTCCACATAGACTTGCCTCCCTTTGCCCAAGTGCTGATTACAGCTCTCCGCCAACTTGTTCCATGTAATCACGGTAAACCACTCCGTTTCCTGCTTGCGCTCATTTTCAGGGGTGGTGAAAACCCTGTTGGTGGCAACACTAAAACTGGTCACCGGGTTTCCATTGGGAGTGTAGCGCATCTCTGGATCAGTCCCCACGTTGCCAATGATCATCACCTTGTTCAGATTAGCCATTTCTCCCCTTACCTCTCACAGAGATACTATCCTACTCTCACCAGCAAGTATCGAAGTATCTGCTCTAAGCCCTGCAAGTTCTTCTCTAGCTCTGGTGCCACATCAGGCTGGAGTCTAAGTGGAGTCAGTACGTAGTTCCCCTCCCGATGCTTCTTTATCGGATATGCCAGCCTTTTCCTGCCCCATCTATTCACCTCACCAACAACGCCGCCCTTTTGGGTAATCAAATCGTTCACCCTATCGATTTCAGCAGGCAGATCTTCCTCAGTAATCTCCGGGCTGAAAACCACCGTCAATTCGTAGTCGCGCAACTTCTTGCTCCCTCCGATACCAGTAGGAACTCCTTTTTATCGAACCAAACTATAGCATACAAATGGCTAGCCCACAAGCTTAAGGTGGGGGAAAGAGACGGGAGATTTCCGCAACCTCTCGAGAGACCTCCGATTTCGTCTTTTCGTTACCAATATCCGTCAACACCTTGCGAATCAGTACGGCAATCTGCTTCATTTCCTGCGGACCGAGCCCCCTCGTAGTGGCAGCCGGTGTACCAAGCCTCAGCCCGCTGGTAGTCTGTGCCGGAAGAGGATCGAAGGGGATACCGTTTCGGTTGGCGCATATGCCTACACTGTCTAGAGTTTCCTCTGCCAATCTCCCTGTTATCCCCATTCCACGCAGGTCGATCAGTACAAGATGACTGTCTGTACCCCCGGTAACAAGGCGAAAACCTAGCCTCTCCAGCTCAGAGGCTAGAACCTTGGCATTTTCCACTAATCTCCGCTGATAACTGACGAAGTCGGGCTGCATCGCTTCATGGAAACAAACTGCCTTTGCAGCGATAACGTGCATTAGAGGCCCCCCCTGCACCCCCGGGAAGACAGCAGCATCCAACGCCCTAGCAAATTCCTGCTTCGCCAGAACAAAACCGCCCCGAGGTCCTCGCAGAGTCTTGTGTGTAGTGGCAGTAACCACCTGTGCCCAAGGCAGCGGCGAAGGGTGCACCCCACCAGCCACCATGCCGGCTATATGCGCAATATCCACCATGAGTTGCGCACCCACACCTTCAGCAACATGATGAAACTTTTCAAAATCGATGATTCTGGGATAGGAACTGGCACCAGCCACTATCACCTTCGGTTTATGCTCTTTGGCCAGCCGCTCTACCTCATCGTAGTCAATCCTCTCCGTTTCCCTATTCACCCCATAATGGACAAACTCATAACATTTACCAGAGAAGCTTACCGGGCTCCCATGGCTGAGATGTCCCCCGTGAGCCAAACTCATACTCATCACCTTGTCCCCATGATTTAGCAGGGCAAGATAGACGGCCGCGTTAGCCTGGGTCCCACTGTGCGGCTGGACATTAGCATACTCAGCCTGATAAAGCTGCTTTGCCCTAAGTATGGCTATCTTCTCTACTTCGTCAATTTCCTGACAACCACCATAATAGCGGTGCCCTGGATAACCCTCAGCGTATTTGTTAGTGAGGACAGAGCCTTGTGCCTCTAGCACCGCGCGGCTGGTGTAGTTCTCGGCAGCAATGAACACCAATTTGCATCGCTGTCGTTCCTCTTCCTTTCCAATTGTCGATGCGATTTCTGGATCTTTTTTCAATAGCTCTTTCATACTTCCCTTGCCAAGGCCAATCCCCAAACCGAACTGGCGCCAGCTTTCTTCAGGGCTATGGCACAAGAATTCAAAGTAGCTCCTGTAGTGCAAACGTCGTCAATGAGGAGGATCCGCCCTCCTTTCAACTTCTCATCTCGGCAATCGAAAGCACCTAGTACATTGCTCTGGCGCTCCTCTGAATCAAAGGTCTTGACCTGAGCACGGCTATTCCGGTGTCTGAACAGCGCGTCTTCCACCACTGGAATCGCGGTAAGCCGGCAAAGCTCCTGAGCCAAGAGTCCAGACTGATTGTAGCCCCGTTCCCGCAACCTACGGGGATGAAGAGGAACAGGAACCAGAACCTCCACAGGCAGGGGCTTGTTCTCCAGTTGCTGAGTCAGCAACTGAGCCAGAGGAAGGGCCAACGCCTTAAATCCCCCGTACTTGAACCGATGAATAGCCTGACGCAATACTCCCTGAAAAGCAAAGGGTGTACAGATAGCATCGATGTCCAGTTTCAATCTCCGACAGGAAGAACACCATTCCTCCTGGACCAGTGGCCTACCGCAGGTGGGGCAGAGCGGCGGCAAGAGGCGCGGCAAACCCCCACGGCACGGCGCACAAATGTAGTTCCCTTCTTTCCCACAACCAACACAGCGCGGTGGAAAAAGAAGATCAAGCAACTTACCCTTGACTTCATCCAGACGAGCCTGCAGAACTACATTCTGCGTCAACCAAGAGACTTTAACGCGCTCGCGAATTGTGCATTGATCCACTAATGACCGGCTCGTTTATGTAAACGTCACCATTCCTTATCTTCAAGTTAAACCCGCAATTGGGGTTGGTGCACACCCATGCCTTATAGTGTATAGGTGCTCCCTGGCTACCGAAATCGGACAGAGGCACCAGATCACCGCTACCGCACTTCTGGCATTTGGGTAACATAGTAGACTCCACAGAACCACCTCCCAGTAGAAATCAAGCATAGTATATACCGACTAAGTATGAGTTGCCAATTCTGCAATTCGTTTGACACGCAGAAGATCGCCTCGGTCGCTCTAACCAGACACCAAGCGACAGGAGAATTACTACTGACCCATATGCGCTGCTACTTTCGCCAATTCCCAAGCGTGCTCATACAGATGTAGCCCACTACTGACTACAAAGCAGTATTGTCAGTGTCTTCAGCTCAGAGAGTGTATTAAAGAATTCAGTCACCGGTCGATCCGAATCCTGATGGGCCTCTTGCCGTTTGTCCGATGTCAGCCACAATACTGATCTCGGCATCCACAACCGGCAATATCACAAGTTGTGCAATGCGGTCTCCCTCGTTCACCTGGTAGGGCTTTGAGCTGAAGTTCTTCAATTCAACCATAACTGTACCACGGTAGTCACAGTCAACCCACCCGGCTCCTGCCTCTATGTTTGCCTTGACTGAAAGCCCCGAACGTGATGCTATCCTGCCAACCGTGCCCTGGGGCAGTTCTATCACGATACCGGTGGATACCAGAGCTCTACCAATTTCGGCAGAACCTTGAGGCTCGCAGTGTGTAGGCGGTATCTCTACACTTTCCGCTGCGTGGAGATCAAAGCCAGCACTACCAGCGGTCATTTTTTGGGGCAGTATAGCAGCAGGATGGACCAGTTTAACTCTAAGCCTGGGCATGGTCATCAATCAGCTCCTATACAACCCATTCTTGATGATATACGTCTCCACGGATTGAGGCACCAGGTGGCTAATGGAAGCTCCCAGCACCACCAGACGGCGAATCTCAGTCGCACTGATATCTACCTGGGGGACTTCGACAAAGGTTACGTGTTTGGAAATCCCTGTAATGGCAGTTTCGAGACGATCCAACGAGGGTAAGGCAAAGCCGGGTCTGCTAAAAGCCACCAATTGGCAAATCTGCATCAGGCGGGAAGGCTCCTTCCACCGCGGCAAATCTGAGAGCGCATCGCTGCCGAGAAGGAACGACAGCTTTGCTTCAGCCCCTAGCTCTCTCTGTAGTATATCAATGGTATCCACGGTGTAGGAAGGACCAGGTCTATCAACTTCTGCAGTCGAGATTTCAAAGTATCTTTCACTAGCCACAGCAAGCCGCACCATATTCAGTCGGTGCTGCGCTGCTGAAATTGGGAGATCAGCCTTGAGCCACGGCTGTCCTGCGGGGACAAAAAAAATCTTGGCAAAACCTAGGGCATCTCTCATCGCCTCCGCTGCCGTAAGATGCCCAAAATGAATGGGGTCGAAGGTCCCTCCAAACACACCTACATCCATGCCGGCCCTAACTCTGGGCTGTAATATACATCGTCTGGATACAGGAACAGGGTGTCGTTGCTATCGAGATCAATCCCAGCTGCTTTATACGCCCTCCACACAACTTCTGCACAATGTTGGTTTTCCTCATTGATTTTCAGTGGTATTGTCGCTGTTGCAGTGAAGTCGAACTGCCTGCCGATCTGTGCCACGGCATACTCTATCGCTTTCTGGATAATCTCATCCCGACCAGGCATATCGTTGAGCCTCCTCACAGATATCTTCGCAGGGAGATCACGGGCAAGAAATGAAGGCAACGGGGTGTAGCAGATACCCTCATTGTATGTAGCTTCCACAACCCCTGCATAAGGTTGATTTCCCACAAAGAGGGCCATGTGGTCCCAGCGTCCGACGTGACACCAACCCTCATAGATATCGACAAAGATGATATCACCCGGCTCAAGTATCTCTTCTCGCACCAAAGAGTCAGCAGCGGATGGCGCATAGCTCTCCACTGCAACCATTGATACTACCACCAGCAGAAGCACGCCGGCTATAATCACTCTGGCAACAGCTTGGCTACTCATCAGTGGCTAATAGAATATCTACACAAATCGTGCGGAATATACATAGTCCCTAATCATAAATCACTGAACTCAAGTATATCTAACAGGGAGGTTATACCCTAAATAATAATGAATAGTAATAAGGCCTATGCATGAAGTGCAGTCGCAATGTGGTTCACGTTGCCGCGCACTGTGGTATCAGTGTTCACTGTAGTGGCTATTTTGTGGTAGCTACGAAGAATGGTGGAGTGATCTCGCCCACCCAACAATCTTCCGATATCCTGCAGAGGGCAGTTTGTCTTCTCTCGGACAAGGTAAATAGCAATCTGGCGTGCTAAGGCCAGTCTATGGTCTCTCTTGCGGCCCTTCAGTGTTTCCAGACTCACCTGAAAGTGGTCGGCGACCGCCTTCAGTATTGATGCTGGTGTAATGGCAGATGATCCTGCGTTGGCTGGAGGTAAGTCTTGCAGAGCTTGCTGTGCAAGCTGCAATGTGGGGCGCTCGCGTAGCAAGTTTGCATGAGCTACAACAGCATTCAGGGCGCCTTCGAGCTCTCGCACATTCGCATTCTCGCGGCAACGTTGGGCAATGAACTGGAATATAGATTCGTCGATGACAAACTGCTTCTCTTCAGACCTTGCTTGAAGAATAGCTAATCGCGTCTGCAAATCAGGAGATTGGACCTGCGTAACAAGCCCACATGAGAAGCGGGAGCAGAGGCTGGAGTCTACGGTAGTCATAGCTTTCGGGGGACGATCGCCGGTGATCACCAACTGGCCGTTAGTATTATGGAGGGCATTGAAGGTGTGAAAGAGGGTCTCTTGCGTTTGCGGTTTACCAATCATGAACTGGATATCCTCCATAATGAAAACATCGGCATTCCTGAATCTACCGCGGAACTCCTCTGTTTTCTTCTCTCTGATCGAAGTTATGAACTCGTTGGTGAATTGCTCGCTGCTGACGTAAACCACCTGGAACCCGTTTTCAGAAGCTTCATTTCCTATGGCCTGTGCAAGATGGGTTTTCCCCAGGCCAGACCCGCCGTGGATGAAAAGCGGATTGTAGTGCTGGCCCGGTTCCTCCGCTGCTCCTAAGGAAGCAGCATAAGCCAAGCGATTGGATCCACCAACAACGAAGTTTCCGAAGGTGTATCTCGGGTTGGTTGTTGATGATGGCAGTCTTTTCTGTGGCGCCTCGGGGACTTGGTGGACGGGTATCTGACTAGGGCAAACCCGGAATTGAACTTCTAGCTCTTGCCCTGTAATACCCATCAGCACCTTTGTGATCAAAGAGTGCAGACGTTTCTCCAGCCATTCCTTGGCAAAGGTGCTGGGTGTTCCAACAACAAATCGAGTCCCTTGGTGGCTAATACCTGCGGTATCCTTGAGCCACGTTTCGAAGTTCGATTTGCTGACCTGAACCTGAAGGGTGCCTTTACAGGCTTCCCAAGTCTCCTTAGCTGTTCTCATACCCCCCTTTGAGAGCTAGAAGGCCTTGCTACATAGCGCAAGATATTCAAAAATCAAAACGAAAAATGCACGAAATTATAGGTCCGGATATTCCCCCAGAGATTTTTTGAGGCTAGGTAGTCCTAAGTATAACGCTGCCCCTTCTCGGGCTGGTCAAGGGTGTATCTTCATGTTGAATTGTCTTCTCAGAATTTGACCTGGTCTTATCCATAATTGAATAGCTCTTCAGCTCAAGACTCAAGACAGTGACACCGAAAGTTTACAACCCGCGCCCATGTCCCAGTCAAGAGTTTTGCGTTATGTTCTCTTGTAAGGAATGGTAGGCAGTGAATGTCTTGGGACTATTATGCAAAAAGACTGTGCGAGGCCCTCTGAAATGTTAGGGGTGTTAGCAAAAAGGCGAAATTGTGGTAATATACGACATGATTTTGATGAGAGTTGGCTTTGAAATCTGGCGCGCCTAGAGGGATTCGAACCCTCGACCCTCGGTTCCGAAGACCGATGCTCTGATCCGCTGAGCTATAGGCGCTTGGGGTGGACGGAGGGATTCGAACCCTCGATCTCCAGGGCCACAACCTGGCGCCTTAAGCCTCTGGGCTACGCCCACCACAAGCCAGATTCTAGCACTTGGATGAACGGGATATCAAGATGAAGGAGTTTTCACGGGAGAGAGTGGGTGCTGTTGTTGTTGCTGCCGGTGGCAGCCAGCGAATGGGTGGTGTGGATAAGATCTTTGCCATCGTAGCTGGCAAGCCTGTCCTGGCGCACGTGCTCAGCGTGTTCGAGAGATGTAGTCTGGTGGATCAGGTGGTTGTAGTCTTGAATGCTGCTGGGCTGGAGCGGGGGCGGGAGATTGTGGAGAGCAATGGGTTTTCGAAAGTGGTGGCATTGTGTCGTGGCGGGGAACGGCGTCAGGATTCGGTAGCCGAGGGGCTCAAGAGGCTGGAAGGTTGCTACTGGGTGATAGTTCATGACGGGGCTCGCCCCTGCGTGACCTCTGAGCTGGTTGAGCGCGGGTTGGATGAGGTACGCCAAACCGGGGCGGCTATTGCTGCGGTGCCCGTCAAGGAAACTGTGAAAGTGATTGATGTTGAGCGAATAGTGCAGAATACGCCTTACCGTGGAAACCTCTGGGTGGCGCAGACTCCGCAGATATTTCGCTTTGATATAATAGTGAAGGCTTATCGGCAAACGGGTGAAGAGGTGACCGATGATGCTGCTGCGGTGGAGGCATTGGGGCATAAGGTCAAGGTCTACATGGGCTTGTACGAGAATATCAAGGTGACAACCCAAGAGGACTTGACTCTGGTAGAGATTATCATGAGGGGGAGGGATGAGGGTAGGCATTGGCTATGACGTTCACCCTTTAACGCGAGGGAGAAGGCTGGTATTAGGAGGAGTAGAGATACCCTTTGATAAGGGACTTGATGGCCATAGCGATGCTGATGTTGTGGTGCATTCTATTATTGATGCTTTGCTTGGTGCGGCTGGATTGGGGGATATCGGAACCCGTTTCCCTTCCTCTGAGCCGAACTACAAGGGTATCTCTAGCATTGTCCTTCTTCGGCGGGTGGCCACCATGCTCAAAGAGGAAGGCTGGCGGATATACAATGTTGATGCCACTGTTGTGGCTGAACAGCCGCGCCTGGCACCGTTTATTCCTCGGATGCGGGAGCTGATCAGCCAGACCTTGGAAGTCAGCATAGACCGGGTGGGAGTAAAATGCACCACCTCCAAGAGACTCGGCTTTGTGGGAGAGGGGCAAGCAATAGCTGTCCATGCGGTCGCCTTGGTGGGCGAAGCTGTTGACGAGGCTGAAGGTTGAAGATGCTGAAAACCAGATTGCTGTTGAAGTAAAGGAGTAAGTGTGAGGATATATAACACCCTTTCAGGGGGAGAAGAAGAGTTTCTGCCTCAAAGTGAAGTCGTTAGAATGTACGTCTGCGGCATTACCCCCTATGCAGAATGTCACCTGGGCCATGCCATGAGCTATATAGTCTTTGATGTAGTCAGGCGCTATCTGGAGTTTAGAGGCTACAAGGTGAAGCATGTGCAGAACTTCACCGATATTGATGACAAGATCATCAATCGAGCGCAGAAACTAAGTATACCGCCTGGCGAGGTGGCCGAAAGATTTATTGCCCAGTACTTTGCTGACATGGATACCCTGAACATCAAGAGAGCCCATGTGTATCCCAGGGCTACGGAGGAGATACCCAAGATCACTGAGGTGATACAGGGCTTGATTGATAAGGGATATGCCTATGAGGCAAAGGGCGATGTCTATTTCAGGGTGAGCAGCGATCCGGACTACGGAAAGCTCAGCCACCAGAGCTTGGATTCTTTGCAGGCGGGAGCACGGATAGAAATAGGAATTGATAAGGAGCATCCTCTGGATTTTGCCCTATGGAAGGCGACAAAGCCCGGCGAACCGTGGTGGGAGAGTCCCTGGGGTAGGGGCAGACCTGGCTGGCATATTGAATGCAGTGCCATGTCCCTGAGACATCTCGGGGACACAGTCGATATCCATGGTGGGGGGCAGGACTTGATCTTTCCCCACCATGAGAATGAGATAGCCCAGTCCGAAAGCTTCACTGAGATCACCCCCTTTGTCAGGTATTGGATGCATAATGGACTGGTCCAACTTGAAGGGGAGAAGATGAGCAAGTCCCTCGGAGTCTTGGTTACTATAAAAAAGGCTCTGGAGCGCTTCAGCCCTGATACGATAAGGCTGTTTGTTTTGAGTTCACATTACCGTAGCCCGATAAGTTTCAGTGAAGAGGGTTTGAAGGCTGCCGAGAAAGGCATGGAGAGGCTTCGTCAGGCAGGTTTTGCTGACGGTCAGCATGCGATGGCTGAAGAGACTGGAACAATCGACGCCGGAGTGTTTCGCCAGAAATTTATCGATGCCATGGATGCAGATTTCAATTCGGCCCAGGCATTGGCGGTCCTGTTCGATTTGGCCAGGGAGATCAACCGCGCAGTCAGTCAGGGTGTTGGTGTGCAAGAGGCGCAACAGTTGTTGCGAGAATTGGGCCACGTTTTGGGGTTTACTTTTGAAGAAAGGGAAATCAGGTTGGTCGCAGATCCCTTTATCGAACTACTTATCTCGATTCGTGCTGATCTAAGAAAAGAGAAGCAGTGGCAACTGGCTGACGAGATTCGCTTTCGGTTGAATGAATTGGGGGTAGTTCTTGAGGATGTGCCTCAGGGAACTACTTGGAAATACGAAAGACCAGATGGGTGAGTGGTAGCCGGGGGGCCGGTTTCGTTCTCCTCATTTACACCTGGATTATCCTACAGTGTCAAAAGCAGTTTGACATAGTTCCCATGGGATGTTACAATTTTATAAAATAATTCAGTGATGGAGGCTTGCCTCCATAGAGACTGGGCAAGCTGAAAAAGAGACAAACCGAAGAAGGAGGACAAGGTGCATAATTGGGAGACCGGTGATCTGTATCTAACTACTTGGGTTCGGCTGCGCCAGTCAGCTGAAGCTGCAATCAGAGCTGTGGAAATAGAGCTCGGCAAGCGGCAAACGACACTTGCTCAGACGGATGTTCTGCTAATCCTAAGCATGAGCAAGAATCCTCTGAGCCCTGGAGAGATATCGTCTTACGTATTTCGGGAGAAGCACAGTGTTTCTGCGCTGTTATCTCGAATGCAGAGAGCTGGTTATGTGAAGAAGGTCAGAAGTCGGAAGGATCAAAGGGTGGTAAAAATCCAGATACAGCCCAAGGGAAAAGAGCTTCTTGAGCAGGCAATACCGGTCATTATCGGACACGCCCGGGATATGCTGGCCGCGCGCTTCTCAGAGAAAGAGATCAGACAATTCGACAGGCATCTGAAGGGTCTCCGGGACCTTGCTCTTCGGGAACTGGGCACGGAGGCCAGACCTCTTCCTTCTACGATTGAGTGGGGGCCTGATCTGGTGAGCCATTGGCGGGGCTTGGTCAAGGGTTAGCAAGGATTCACTACCAGGTATCGTGAAGCGGCTCGTCGTTGGGTCCATCGGTCAGGGGCGGCGGAGACTATGAGCGTTTGGTTCCAGTATGGATAGCGACTACGCCTAGCGTCAGAGTGTGGAAGTGAACATCCTTGAGGTCGATGTTCTGCATGATGCGCTGCAGTTGAACCGGCTCGTAGAACTCCATAATGGAACAGGGAAGATAGAGATAAGCCTCTTTGTCTCCTGATATGAGCCACCCCATAAAGGGCAGGATGATAAAGAGATAAAGCCTGTAAATCTTCTGGAGGACATGATGGCGGGGTCGGGAGAACTCCAGGCAAACCACCTTGCCTCCCATCTTAACTACCCTGGTTGTTTCGAGGAGCATCCTCTCAACGTCAGGAACATTTCTCAGAGCAAAGCCTATGGTGGCACAGTCAAAGGTGTTGTCCGGGAAAGGAGCTTTCTCTGAGGTTGCCAGCACAAGCTCCACGTCGCTTGCCTTGGCCTTGGCTTCATAGAGCATCTTCTTGCAGAAGTCTATCCCCACAACTTTGCCCTTTCTACCAATCCTCCGGTGCAGTTCCTGAGCCAGCTTGCCCGTGCCTGTTGCTACATCGAGCACCATCTCATCACCTCTAAGCCCGAGGCTGGAAACGGTGAATGTGCGCCAGTACTTGTCTCTGTGGAAGCTGAGCAACGTATTAAGCAGGTCATATCTACTGGCTATGGCTGAAAACATCCTGTGGACGTACGCTGCCTTATCTTTCATTGTTTCTCAGTTGACCTCGTATGCTTTTTGCACATGATATGCACATTCTGTGCACACTATACACCGTCCCTTCACACAGGGACCGCATGGTTGGAGCCACGCGGCACTTTATGTCACGGATACCTATAATCCTCTTCTTATCCTCACCTCATCACCAATCCTGGTGCCGAGGAAACGGGCGGCGCTGCTGTTTTTCAGGGCTATTTCCAGATATCCGCTGCTGCCGACAAGGGCCAGCAGGCCATTCGCTTCATCGTACGTTTGGCTCAAGGATTCGATTTGCCGCCCTGCAACTTCAAGGTAGAACTTCTCTGGGGAGATGTCTTCCCTTTGCACGTCTGTGATGATGTTGCCAAAATGGTCAATATGAAGGACATGTCCTATCAGGTCTCCACTTTCGAGGGCTTCTGGCTGAGGGATGGGGAAGAGATTAATGGAGTCTGTGACCTTGCCGAATTCCTCGAAAGGGACGCCTGTGGAGATATAGGCGGCTATCGGAGCGAATATGTCGAGACCGTGGAAAGTCGAGCTCACCGGATGGCGCCAGAATCCTGGATTGGTGATCTCAAATACCTCCAACCCAGCAGGCCATTCTTCAAGTGCTGTGCTACCACGGCATCCTTTCAGTGAAGCATGATGGGCAACATAACTAAGTACCCCATTATCTGGGGCGACAAAGACAGCCCTCTTGGTCTTGAGGATGATGGATCTGCGCTGACTGCCTACCCCCGGATCTACAACCACGATATGTATTGTGCCGTCGGGGAAGTAGGGATACGCAGTGCTCAGCACAAAGGCTCCCTGAGTAACATCCTGGGGGTCAATGGAGTGTGAGATATCAACTATGATGGCTCGGGGGTTAATGCCTATGATAACGCCTTTCATGGCTGCTACATAGGCGTCTTCAATGCCAAAATCGGTGGTCAGGGTTATGATCGTTTCCACGTCTACCTGGGACTGAGGAGGGTTAGCCAAACCTGAGGCTGAGTATGGAAAGGGCCACAAACAGCACCACTAGAGCGATGGTGAACTGAAACAGGGCTTTTTCGACGCCTCTTCTGGTGCGAAAGGTACTATCGGGTTGTCCGAAGATGCCTCCCAGACCTCCACCTCTTACCTGAAGCAAGATCACAGCAATCAATACTACAGCGACTATTATTTGAGCGACGTTAAAGTATGTTTGCACTAGCTCGTCTCAAGCTCCCTTCTCAGTATCTCACTCACCACCTTAGGATTCGTTCGCCCCTTGGTCTCCTTCATAACTTGTCCTACAAGGAAGGTCAGGGCTTGTTCTTTGCCCGCCTTGAAGTCTACCACTGCCTGGGTGTTCGTTGCAATGACTCTCTTGACTGCCGCCTCGATTGCCGAGATATCGCTGATTTGACTCAGCCCAAGTTGGGCTGCTATTTCCCTGGCAGGCTTGCCGGTGTGAAACATCTCCTCGAAAACCTGTTTTATAGCTGGTCCGGTGAGGGTACCCTGATCGGTCATGTCGAGTAGCTCCACAAGCTGCTTGGGGGTAACCTTGGATTGATGGACCTCGATGCCCTCTGAGTTGAGCCATCGGGAAAAGTCCCCCAAGAGCCAGTTGCTCACTGTCTTGGCTCTCTTCTTCAGAGGCACACCTTTGGAGGTGTTCACAGAGGTTTCGAAGTAGTCCGCCAGTGGCTTGGAGTTGGTAAGGAGGGTGGCGTCATAAAGGGGCAGGCCATATTGAGACACAAAGCTGTCGCGCCTTGCCTCAGGGAGTTGTGGGAGTTTTGCCTTGATCTCCTGCACCCAGGCGGAACTTAATGACAGTGGAGGGAGGTCCGGCTCGGGGAAATAGCGATAGTCATGGGCATATTCCTTGCTGCGCTGTGGCAGGGTTATTCCCTTATCATCTGCCCATCCTCTGGTCTCCTGGTGAAGTTGTCCTCCTTCCTCGATCACTCTTCTCTGGCGGTTGGCCTCGAATTCGAGGGCACGATAGACTGCCTTGAAACTATTCATGTTCTTGACTTCGACCTTGGCGAAGGTTTCAGAAGAGTCTGTCGGCCGTATGCTGATATTGGCATCGCACCTGAAGCTGCCCTCCTCCATGTTTCCGGTGGATACGCCCAGGTACTGGAGCATTGTGCGCAACTTCATGAGGAACTGTCTGGCCTCTTCAGGTGAGCGAAGATCAGGTTCCGTGACTATCTCCATGAGAGGCATGCCGGAACGGTTGACATCAATCAGGCTGTAGGATTCTCCGACTGGGTTGGTACGATGGAGGAGTTTGGCCACATCTTCTTCCAGATGTACCCGTCTGACGTTGACTCGCCTTCGGACACCTTCGGTTTCGGTGAGTATCCATCCCTGAACCCCAATGGGGGCATCATATTGAGAGATCTGGTATCCCTTCATTAGGTCGGGGTATGGGTAGTTCTTGCGGTCGAACTTGGTGAATTGTGGGATAGTACACTCGAGAGCTAACGCCGTCATCACGGTGTACTCGATCGCCTTCTTGTTGATGGCAGGCAATACTCCTGGCATGCCCAAACAGATAGGGCAGACATGGGAATTCGGCGGAGCATTGGCATAGTCTGCGGAGCAACGGCAAAACATCTTGCTGCGGGTCAGGAGCTGAGTGTGTACCTCTAACCCGATTATGGTTTCATATGTCATGGCGGATTCCAATATAGCATGGACGAAGCAAGAGTGTCTATTCACGGGGATGCATCGACAAATCGAGGGCTGTAAAGGTGGAGCTCCGCCTCAGGGCTGGTTAGCCCTGGGGTCAATCTACGCTGTCAGAGCCTACCGCCGTTCACGCTGAGAGTCTGACCGGTTATGAAACTGGCCCGATCGGATGCCAGGAACAATATCGCGTCAGCAACCTCGCTTGCTTCTGCCAGACGGCCCAGGGGGTAGTTCCCCCTGAAAGCCTCCTCTATTCCTGCTCCGGCACCGGGTCCCCTGACCAACGCTGCGTTTACCACATTGATTCTTACGCCGTATGGTCCGATTTCCTTGGACAGGCTACTGGCGAACGTCATGATGGCCGCCTTGGATGAGGCGTACATTGTTTCCATCGCCGGCCCCATCTTAGCTGAATCCGAACCCATACATACAATGCTGCCGCTCCTCTGCCTGGTCATCGCGTCAACCACGGCTTTGACAGAGTTCACTGTTCCCCAGAACGTCACGTCTGTCTGCTGGCGTAGCTCCTCCGGGGTGCAGCGGGCAAAATCCTTGTATATCATCAAAGCTGGTATTGTTACCAGGATGTCGACCCTGCCGAACTCGGCCAGGGTCTTATCGACCATGTCACGGCAGTCACTCATGGAGGTTACATTGCCACAAGTTGGTATCGATTTGATACCCAAAGCTCTGAGTTGCTTTGCTATGCTATCTGCCCGCGACCGATCGACATCATTGGCGACTACAGAAGCGCCTTCATGGGCCAACCCCATACAAACTGCGGTGCCGATTCCGTTCCCACCGGCACCAGTTACTATCGCTACCTTGTCCTTCAGATTCAGGTCCATTTCACCCATGATATCAAAATCTCTACCGGATATCATATATTTCACCAGCTGCCACATCTCGGCGGTGGTATAATCCTTGTAGGCTACCAGCGCAGATACTTATTCAGGAGGGGAGCAATGGTGAGTCAGGCAGGAAGGAAGATTGGCTATGCTCTCGGGGGTGGTGGGGCGCGGGGACTTTCTCACATTGGCGTGCTGAAGGTACTGGAAGAACATGGCTTCTATCCGGATGCTATCGCAGGGACCAGCATCGGAGCACTGGTGGGGGTCCTCTATGCTGGTGGACTCAAAGCTGCCGAGATAGAAAAGGTGGCTTTGCGGGTAAACTGGAGACGAATGGCGCTGCTGGTTGATCCCACTGTGTCTCTGGCTGGCTTTGTCCAGGGGAAGCGGGTCGCTGCACTGCTGAAGTCTATCCTGGGTGACTTGAGTTTTCCAGACCTGAAACTGAAGTTCGCTGCTGTGGCAACGGACATCGTCAGCGGTGAGCAGGTGATCTTGACTGGCGGATCGGTGATTGACGCTGTACGGGCGAGCATTTCTGTACCAGGTATTCTCACGCCGGTCAGGGTAGGGGGAAGATATCTTGTCGATGGCGGTCTGGTCAACGAGGTTCCTGTAAGCGTGTGTCATCAACTGGGTGCCGAATATGTTGTTGGGGTGAATGTCATTCCTGACCCATCTCAAATGCTTCAGAAGCCCCGGACGGGAGGGCGATGGGCTAGGAGGAAGAAGGCGACCGCTGCCACAGAGTCGCAGATGCGAATACCAGAGACAGCCCGACAGCGGCGTCCGAATCTGGTTCAGGTATTGAGTCAGTCTCTGCTCATCCCCGGGTACCGAGTTGCCAAGCAGGATCTGGCAGGGGCGGATTTGGCCATAAGTCCGGCAGTGGGTGGCATAGGTTTCTTCGATTTTGACAGAGGGGCGGAGGCCATTGCGGCTGGTGAAGAAGCAGCTCGACATGCTCTCCGGCAGGGCAGCATTGTTACTTGAAGTGGGCCTGAACCTGTCCTGGATAGACTGGTGATGTTTTCCGTCTGGTGGTGTATCATTGAACTGATCGGATAGGCAGTCAGAGCGATTCCATAAGTCTCTATTTCTATTGATGAGCTAATGGCGATACCGATTGTGAAGCCGCAAGAGGCACGCATGGCTAGGGCATCTATCAGGACAATGCCGCTGACATATCTGCTGGTGGCATTGTCGGTCATCCTGGCCGTGCTTTGGCCGACGAATGCCCGGGCGGGTGATGCTGGCTGGGCGGCGCAGAGCAGCGGTACTTCCAGTGTGCTCTTCGGTGTCTGGGGGAGTTCATCATCCGATGTCCTGGTCTGTGGGGCAGGTGGGACCATCCTTCGGTACAACGGTGCGGCATGGAATTCTGTGAGCAGCGGCACAACCAGGAGCCTCTACGACATCTGGGGGACTTCCTCTGCCGACATCTTTGCTGTGGGAGGGCTGGGTACCATCCTCCATTACAGCGGCGCTTCTTGGAGCTCCATGACCAGTGGTACGACGGAAGAGCTGTACGGAGTCTGGGGTAGTTCCGAGTCCGACGTCTTCGCTGTCGGGAACAACGGGACAATCCTGCATTATGATAGCTCGGCTTGGAGTCAGATGGTCAGTGGTGTGACCCAGAATCTCTTTTCCGTTTGGGGCAATGCTGCCGACGATGTCTATGCGGTGGGGAGTGGCAGCGTGGTAGCGCACTACGACGGGACAGTTTGGACCAGTACGTCGGTGGCTGGTCTAGTCAACCTGTGGGGTGTCTGGGGCAGTGCCGCCGACGATGTGTTCGCTGTGGGCGACTCGGGCACCATCCTCCATTACAACGGCGCTTCTTGGAGTTCCATGACCAGTGGTACGGCGAACCAGCTTATGGGTGTCTGGGGCACGTCCTCCAGTGACGTTTTCGCGGTGGGAGTCGGTGGGAGGATACTTCACTACGACAGCGTTGGCTGGAGTGCGATGGACAGCGGGAGTACGGCAAATCTGAGAGGCGTCTGGGGAGCAGCGCCATTTGATGTTTATGCTATAGGTGACAATGGCCTTATCCTTCATTACGATGAGGATGCGCCGATAGTAACTTCAGTGAACCCCAATGTGGGCAACCAGGGAGCGATATTGAGTGCAGTCATACAGGGGGTTAATCTCAGTGGGACGACGGCAGTGAACTTCGGGTCGGGCATAACGGTGACTGGGTATACGGTGAACAGTGCCACGCAGATAACGGCCAGCATCACCATCAGCGGTTCAGCGACTACAGGGGCCAGGGATGTCTCAGTGACCACGCCCGTTGGCACGGCCATCAAGACTGGGGCCTTCACGGTGAATTATGTCCCACCCACCATGCCCACCATCAGTTCAGTCAGCCCCAACAACGGCATTCAGGGGCAGAGCCTGTTTGTGATCATAACGGGGAACTATCTCAGTGGGGCCACAGCGGTGAGCTTTGGATCAGGGATAACGGTGACTGGCTACACGGTGAACAGTGCCACGCAGATAACGGCCAGCATCACTATCAGCGGCTCTGCGACAACCGGGGTCAGGGACGTTTCTGTGACCACGCCCGTTGGCACGGCCACCAAGGTCGGTGTCTTTACGGTGAACCTGGCAGCTGCCACCATAAGCTCTGTGAACCCCAACCAGGGGAGCCAAGGGCAAACGCTGAACGGCGTCATCATAACTGGGACCTATTTCACTGGGGCGACAGCGGTGAGCTTTGGTTCAGGGATAACAGTGACTGGGTACACGGTGAACAGTGCCACCCAGATAACGGCCAGCATCAGCATCAGTGATTCAGCGGCGGCGGGTGCCAGGGATGTCTCGGTGACCACGCCCGTTGGCACGGCCACCAAGACCGGGGCTTTCACCGTGAACCAGGCGGTTCCGACGATAAGCGCGGTCAGCCCAGTCAGTGGCACTCAGGGGCAGAGCCTGTCGGTGACCATAACCGGGACTTACTTGGCCGGGGCTACGGCGGTGGGCTTCGGGTCGGGGATAGTGGTGACTGGGTACACGGTGAACAGTGCCACGCAGATAACAGCCAGCATCACTATCAGCGGCTCTGCTACAGCCGGTGCCAGCAATGTCTCGGTGGCCACTCCTGGAGGTACGGACACGCTGGAAGGTGGTTTTGAGGTAGTGTCGGTGCCACCTGCTGGTCCATTGGTGAGCGGGGTAACCCCTGGGGTGGGGTCCTGTGGTGAGGGCCTGGAGGTGGTGATCAGTGGCCGCAACCTGGTCGGGGCGAGCGAGGTCAGTTTCGGGGACGGGATAGTGGTGAGCTGGTACACGGTGAACAGTGCCACGCAGATAACAGCCAGCATCACTATCAGCGGCTCTGCTACAGCCGGTGCCAGCAATGTCTCGGTGGCCACTCCTGGAGGTACGGACACGCTGGAAGGTGGTTTTGAGGTAGTGTCGGTGCCACCTGCTGGTCCATTGGTGAGCGGGGTAACCCCTGGGGTGGGGTCCTGTGGTGAGGGCCTGGAGGTGGTGATCAGTGGCACCAACCTGGGTGAGGCCAGTGAGGTTGATTTCGGGGCTGGGATAGTGGTGAGCTATGTGTATGTGGGTGACAGCGAGACGCAGATAACGGCAGGCATTGTCGTAGCCGATGACGCGGCGATAGGGGCCAGGGATGTCACGGTGACCACCGCTGGGGGCACGGACATACTGGCAGGTGGTTTTGAGGTAGTGGCCGGGTCACCTCGGCCTCCGGAGGTAACCAACGTATCACCTGGGACAGGGGTTTGTGGGGATGATCTGGAGGTAGTGATCAGTGGCAGCAACCTAGGTGGGGCTAGTGAGGTCAGTTTCGGGGACGGGATAGTGGTGAGCTATGTGGCGGAGAGTGCCACGCAGATAACGGTGAAGATCGTCATAGCTGGCGACGCGGTGACGGGAACCAGGGATGTTGTGGTCACCACGCCTGATGGGAATGATGTGCTGCAAGGTGGTTTTGAGGTAATGTCTGAGTCGCGGCAGGGGTTTACTCCATTCACGCCGTGGTTCTGGATCGGGATCATCCTGTTTGGGGTCTTAGTGGCGTTCTTTCTGATCGCCACCAGGGAGAAGAAGCCGGAGGCCAAGAGGTGGTCCCTGCTGCCCCCTTCCTACGGGGGCTAATGGGCATCCTCTGCAACCGGATGGCGGTGCCGACAGGCCAGCCACTCGACTGTAATCGCGTCACTATTCATGCCATCCCCTTCTCCCAGGATCGCCTTGCTAACCCCTTTTCCAGAACTCCCACCAATGCTTCTTCTTGGACGGCTCCGGGGTTTTGTGCTGCTCCTGACTGAGCAGGATGTGGGCTTCCTTGATCCGTTCATTCAATTCGCTGATCTGCTGGTCCTTGTGTGCGACCTGGGTCTTCAAGAGGATGATCTCTTCCCTCAATTGGATCTCTTGGGCAGATATCCTTTCTTCGTACTGGTTCTTCAGCATGTCCAGTTCATCTTCATAGAGCTGCTCAATGACCTCCAGCTCTTGTTGAATGGCGCGCACCAGGACTTCCTGCTCAGGCGGATGAACCTTCTGTTCATTACTGGGCTTGAGGTGCTGCAGAGCCTGCTCTCGAGCCTCCTTGGGGTGTTCATGCCACATGTGCTTGAAGAGGGCGCCTCTCCCCTGGCAATCGATGCCACACAGTTTGCATTTCGCCATCTGCCTGTTCCTCCTTCAGATGTCAGCAGCTATTATGCTACCTTCGTCAGACTTATGCCGAATTACCGGCGGCTATATGCCAACCTATTGATGCACATTATAGTGCAT
>Ga0154632_1090_pt1 | contig 22095 bp, 24 predicted proteins | sample Rifle2008BG13ft_FD_116061 | JGI IMG/M metagenome (GOLD analysis project Ga0154632, IMG submission 116061) | Chloroflexi bacterium RBG_13_53_26
GGAGGAGGTTAGTCAACCCGTCAGCTTCGGGGGCAATGTGAGGGCATTGGTCAAGGGAGGCTGGGGTTTCGTCAGCTTCAATGCGCCGGATGACCTGGGTGAGAAGGTAGAGCTGGCGGTGAGACATGCAAAACTCGTGGGGAAGGGTGTTACCAGCTTCGCTTCGGTGGAGCCGGTGGTGGATGCTTTGGAGGAAGTGGCGGCAAAGGATTGTTCGTTCGTCCCTTTGGCCGAAAAGAAACGGCTTGTCGAAGAATATACCGGAGTCATAATGAGTACGCCCAAGGTGGAGACTTCGGTGGTTGGATATAGAGATCGATGGAGGAAAGTCGTCTTTGCCAACTCTGAAGGAAGTCACATAGAGCAGAGCGGCAGCGACCTCTCCCTTCGCCTTTCTGCAATGGCCAGGGATGGGGGCGATATACAACAGGCAGGTCTGAGCGTAGGAAGCAGAGGTGACTACACCCGGGTTGAAGGGCTCCATGCCCAGGCAGGAGAAACAGCGCTGCGAGCAGTGGAGTTGCTTTCTGCCCCCAGGATGAAGAGCGGGGAGTATTGGGTGGTATTGGATCCTGTGCTTGCCGGCGTCTTCGTCCATGAAGCATTTGGGCATCTGTCTGAGGCGGACTTCACCTATGAGAATGAGCGAATGAGAGAGATCATGGTGTTGGGACGGAGATTTGGTGGTGAACATCTCAATATCCTGGATGGTGCTGCCGTGCCTGGCTTGAGAGGCAGTTACAGGTATGATGATGAAGGAGTGCCGGCTGCCAGAACCTACCTTGTCAAAGAAGGGGTGCTTGTGGGAAGGCTTCACTCCAGGGAGACAGCAGCCAGGATGGGCGAGTCTACCACAGGCAATGCCAGGGCAGTGGACTATCACTATCCTCCTATCGTGCGCATGACCAATACCTTCATCGAGCCGCAGCAGGTGTCGTTCGAAGAGATGATCGGTGAGATCAAGGAAGGGGTATACGTCAAGAACTGGTATGGCGGGACTACCAGCATGGAGATGTTCACCTTCTCTGCCGGAGAGGCGTATTCCATTCGAAATGGCAGGGTTGCTGAGTTGCTGCGCCCGGTGGTGCTCACCGGCAATATATTCACCACACTCCAGAACGTAGACGCCATTGGCGATGATCTGCAGATGAACCAGGGGGGAGGCTGTGGCAAAGGAGGCCAGTCACCGTTACCGGTATCCAATGGCAGTCCCCATATTCGGATTCGGCACTGCCTTATAGGTGGGGCATAGGGCAGAAATGAGCCAGTCTTTGAAATCTCGAATTGAAGGTATTCTGTCCATGGCGAAGAAGCGTGCCCAGGAGGCAGAGGTTTTCGTCAGCTCGGTGGATGATACGCCTGTCATTTTCGAGGCCAATCGCCTGAAGCAATTGCAGACGAATCAGAGTATGGTAGTTGCTCTCAGGATTGTGAAGGATGGGAGGATCGGTCTCTCTACTGCTACCACGCTTGATGATATCACCTCGTTGGTTGATCGAGCAGTTGAGGTTTCCCAATTTGGCACGCTGGCCAGATTTGAACTACCGTCATGGCAGGATTACCCTCATGTGGCAGGGTATGACGCCGAGGCAGAGACGTTTGATGTCGATCGGATGGTTGAATTGGGTGAGTTGCTGATATCAAGAGTGCGCCGGCATACTCCCGATCTGCTTTGCGATGCCAGCGTAGGCAGAGGTGTAGTTTCGGTGTACATCTTGAATTCCAGAGGAGGAGAAGCGAGTTTCAAGCGAAGTTTCTTTGGTTTGGCGTTGGAAGGTAATTTGATTCGAGATACCGATATGTTGTTTGTTGGCGATAGCGACAGCTCCTGCCACCCGATTGAAGACATTGAGAGGCTGGTTCACTCAGTGGTGAATCAGTTGGAGCTATCCAGGAGGCAGGCTTCCGTGACCACTGGACACCTGCCGGTGATTTTCACTCCGCATGGAGTAGTCAGTGCTGTGATTGCCCCATTGACTGTGGCTTTCAATGGACGGGTTGTGTTGCAGGGAGTTTCTCCCCTTTTGAACAGGAAGGGGGAACAAGTCTTCAGTCAGAAGCTATCTGTGCGGGATGATGCCACTGTTGCCTATCGTCCCAGAAGTCGTCCCTGCGATGATGAAGGAATACCGAGCCAGAATACATCTCTTGTCGCATGTGGAGTGGTGGAGGGTTTTATCTATGACCTTCAGACTGCTGGCCTGGCTGGTGTTAAGAGCACGGGCAGTGGCGATAGGGTTGGTGGCAGCCTGCCGGCTCCATCGGTAAGCAACCTTGTTGTTGAGACAGGTGATACCGGCTTTGAAGACATGGTTCGAGATGTGAAAGAGGGGTTGGTGGTGGAGCAGCTCATGGGAGCAACGCAAACCAATGTTCTTGGTGGTGATTTCAGTGGCAATGTCCTGCTCGGATACAAGGTGGAAAACGGAGAGATAGTGGGTCGTGTGAAAGATACGGTGGTCTCAGGCAATATCTATCAAGTGCTGGATGGGTCTATCGTTGTTGGCCAGGAAGCAAGGTGGGTTGGGGCGGTTTTCACCCCCGCTATTTTGTGTCCGGACTTGGCCGTGGGTGGCAAGGGGTGAAGCAGATGGTGAAGGGGAAGAGAGTGGTCCTTCGCGAGAAGAGACTGGAGGATGCCTGGAACGATTATGCCTGGAAGCAAGACCCTGAGCTGGCTCGTCTTGACGCTACCCTTCCTTTGGATTTGCCTTTCTCTATGTATTTGATCAGCTATGCGGAAGAGTTGAATAACTGTGACGGCAGAGCACACATCTACGCCATCGAGACGCTGGATGGCAAACACATCGGTAATTGCAGCTACTACAATCTCGATCGGGACAGGAGAGAGGCTGAGCTTGGCATCCTCATCGGAGAGACGGCCTGCTGGGATTCGGGATACGGCACTGATGCGGTGGCTGCTCTGGTCCATCATGCGTTCCAGAAAGAAGGCTTGAAGAGGATGTATCTCCATACTCTGGTGGGAAATGTCAGGGCGCAAAAATGCTTTCGGAAATGTGGTTTTGTTCCCTGCAGGCAGGTGACAAGGTCCGGGTACGATTTCATCCTCATGGAGATCAGGGAACAGGAAGTCTCCTCCGGCGAAGACTCGACGTAGAACATGGGCTGCCTTTGGATTCAGTGTTCTCTTGCTATGTCCTTCTCATAGTCTTGGTGTACCTTCAGTAGGCTACAAAACAGAGATGGACCACCTTGCAAGGTGGTCCATCTTCATATTCGTAGCGTTGTGGATATGGGACTACGGCAGATTGGCTATTTCTTCTCCTCGGGTGGGGCCGGATTGATGTAGCCCTTCAGCAGGTTGGGCATACATTTCTCGACCTCGTCCACTGTCCATGGGCCGTAGTTGTCCCAGTCCCTGTTGTATATGGCGCTCTCCTTGGCAGGCGCCCAGTAGGAGAAGAAGGCCCCGGCGCTGCCGAAAATGCACCCGTTGATCTTGCCGGCAGCTTCGCTGGCCAGGTAGGTCGGAATGGCAGCCAGGTAGTCTGCTGTGGCCACATGGGTCACTTCGTCATATCGCTCTTTGGTCCAGAGGCCGGACTCAACTCTCTTCTTGTAGCCGGCTAGTACTTCGGGTCCCATCGTCATCCTGGTAGCGGCTCTGGGGCAGATGGCGTTGCAGGTCACGCCGTACTTGCCGAGCTCCCAGGCGGCGGCATAGGTCAGGCTGGCGATGCCGCCCTTGGCCGCGCCATAGTTGCAGTGGCCGACCGTTCCCACCCACGCCTCGGATATCGTGTTGACGATTCTGCCGTACTTCTGTTCCCGCATAAAGGGAGCCGCATGCCTGATGGTGTTGAAAGTGCCCTTCAGGTGGACTGCTATGACGACGTCCCAGTCCTCCTCCGACAGGTTCCAGAGCATCTTGGCCCTGTCAATGCCGGCGACATTGACCAGGATGTCGATTCTGCCGAATGTCTCTACGCAGGCCTTGATCATGGCCTCGGCGGCCTTGAAGTCCGCTACGCTGCCATACTGCGGAATCGCCTGAACGCCTAGCTTCTTGCACTCATCAACCGTAGCGTCAGCGAGTGATGTGCTGGCGCCCTTGCCGTCGGTTCCTCCGCCCAGGTCGCACGCCACTATGTTGGCACCCTCCTTGGCCAATGATAGGGATACCGCCTTGCCGATGCCGCTGCCGGCACCGGTCACCACCGCATTCCTGCCCTTCAGTCTATCAGCCATTGTTGAATCCTCCTTCTCGATCGATGACCGTTATTTCTTCTCTTCTGGCTTCGGTGGAGCCGGGTTGACATAGCCCTTGAGGAGTTTGTCTGCTGAAAATCCCGCCTTGATTGCTTCCAGCGTCCATGGTCCTTCAGCCGGATTCTCCACCTGGGCAACTGCTTCCGGCTTGCTGTAGCGGGCCACGGTGAGTGCCGTGGTCAGGAACACTTGCCCGTTGATGAGGGCTGCGTCATCGCTGGCCAGGAAGGCCACGACCTTGGCAAACGCCGAAGGATCAACCATTTCTCGATCCATCCTCTTCAGCACCGAGGCATCCATGAGGCCCTTTTCAACCCGTTTTACCACCATCTCGCGTACCTTGGGATCGTCAGTCATGCGCGTCTTTGCTCGCGGGCAGATCGCGTTGACTGTTATCCCGGAAGGGCCTAACTCCTGGGCTGCTCCCCAGGTGAGCGTAGTGATACCGCCCTTCGCTGCACCATAGTTGAGGTGGGTGACACCGCCCAGCCAGGCTTCCGATGTGCAGTTGATTATCCTGCCGTATTTCTGCTCCCTCATAAGAGGAGCGGCATGTCGGATGAAGTTGAAGGTCCCCTTCAGATGGACGCCCACCACCTGGTCCCATTCCTGTTCTGTCATATTCCAGATCATCTTGGGCTTGTCTATTCCGGCTATGTTGCACAGAATGTCGATCCTGCCGAAGGTGTCCACGCAGGACTTGATGGCTGCCTCTGCGTCGCTGAAGCTGGATACGTTGCCGAACTGCGCTATGGCTTTCCCGCCGAACTTCCTGCATTCTGCTGCTGTTTGATCGGCGGGACTCTGGTCAGTCCCTGAACCATCCACAGCTACTCCGAGGTCACAGACCACCACATTGGCACCCTCTTCTGCCAGTGCCACAGCCACTGCCTTGCCGATTCCTCTCCCCGCACCGGTTACTACGGCATTTCTTCCCTTTAGTCTATCGCCCATAACTGATCCTCCTTAGTTCTAGTCTATGCAGTTCGCAGCCTGACGACCTGTCGATGGAAGCCAGACAATCTCAACCAATGGACCTACCTGCTAATCCCTGGGTGGGGCCGGGTTGACATAGTCCACCAGCAGCTCTTCTGGCACGCGCTTCTCCAATTCTTCGATGCCCCACTTCTCTTCGATCTCCCAGCCCCTGGTGAACTTTCTGATTACGTTCGGATGATTCCATATTCCTATTGTTGCTCTCGAAGTGACAAAAACGCAGCCGTTTATGTTGGCAGCGGCATCGCTGGCGAGATAGGCTATGAAAGGAGCAAAGTGCTCCGGGTCGGCGCCTTCCCTTCGCGTTTCTTCCATCCCTTTGAGGCGCTCCTCTGAGATCAGACCGGCCTCGATTCTCTTTTGAAGGCCCTGGTCCTGGTCGTCCCCGACACTAAGTCTTGTTCTGGCTCTTGGAGCGAAGGCATTGCAGGTTACCCCGTATCTCCCCATCTCACGAGCGATGGCATAGGTCAGGCTGACAATTCCTCCCTTGGCAGCGGCGTAGTTCGTATGGCCTACGGTTCCGGCGTAGGCCTCAGAGGTGCAGTTTACTATCCGTCCGTATCTCTGCTGTCTCATGATGACAGAAGCATGTCTGCAGAGGTTCCAGGTTCCTTTCAGATGAACAGCCAGCACACGGTCCCAGTCTTCCTCTGACATGTTGAAGATCATCTTTGGTCTGAGGATGCCAGCTATATTGCACAGGATATCCATGCTGCCGTGATTGCTGACGCAGGCCCTGACCATTTGCTCGGTAGCCTTGAAGTCAGACACATCGGCGTAGTATGCGGCCGCTTTGACACCCAGACTGCGGCATTCCTTGACGGTATCATCTGCGGGACCCTGGTCGCATCCTGTTCCGTCCATGGCCACTCCCAGATCACACACCAGGATGTTAGCTCCTTGATCGGCCAACGCCAGGGCCACTGCTTTGCCTATGCCCCTGCCCGCGCCGGTTACCAGGGCACTTCTGCCTTTCAGTCTCTCCCCCAACCTTCGGTCCCCTTATCGGTGGCTTGTTACTTGGAGGGTAGGGCGACCACGGCTGTACCTGGGGTAATCCTCTGCCCTGCAGGATTCTCTACCCAGATCTCTACTTCCACAAGATTCTGGCCGTCCTTGACATATTTCTTGGTTACCTTTCCCTTGCAGAGCAGCTTCTCACCGGGGAAGGCATTGCCGCGATATTGAAGGCTTATCTTCTTCAACTCGCCCTTGGGCCCGATCCAGTCGGTCAGGAGCTGCGTCAGATAGGCCGCCTCAAGCCTGCCATGGACCAGCACATTGGGAAATCCCATGGATTTGGCGAACTCCTTATCATAATGCAGCTCAAAGAAGTCGCCCGAGGCCCCTGCCCACTGAACCAGGGTTCGTGTTGTGGGCGTCTTCTCCAACGTGGGAATATCACTGCCTTCTGTGACGTCTCCGTAGTGAATCTGTGCCATATCTCTATTGACCTCCCTTTCGTTTAGTAGCTCATTATGGTATTGGTGCTTATCGCCACAACTTCGCCTCTCTGATTCTTGTGTGTCGATTTGTATACCATCAGCGCCCGGGGACCTTTGTCGCTGGACTTCTCCTGCAACTCCGCAAACTCGTGAGAGGTGAAGATCTTGTCGCCTTTCTTGATGGGCTTGAGGAACTCCCAGTCTGCTCCCCCGGCCACACTTCGCTTGTAGGGCAGTGGCACACCTATCAGCATTGCGCCGCTGCTGATCATCGCTGCGGTGACAAGGCCTGGCGGAGCGGTTTCCTTCCAGATGGGGTTCGGGTCCCCGATGCACTCACAGAAGCTCTTGATCACGGTCCCGTCAATCTCCATTGACTCTTCTATCTTTCTCCCGATGTAGGCCCTTACCTCATCCAAGGTGGCCAGTTTGCTTTCAGCCATAAAACCTCCTTTTTGCAGACACTTGTCTTCTAAGAATCTAAGGATATCTCAAAGCCAGTTGGTTAGTCAAAACTCTTCTTGGGCCTGTTACCCTCTTTCTGAAACTGGCGGAAGAGCTTCAAGGGTTCTCACGGGTTGCAGTGTTGAGTTGGGCGAGGAAGCAATTCTGGCAGGGCTATCGTAGGTGATTGACACTGATGGGCACCAGCCAATTCCCGATCGGTCAAACGTAGACTTGTGGCAAGCTTAGTAGTCTATGCCCAATAAGCGGAGAAGGCCGGCCAGTAACCCCCAGCCTACCAGAGCCAGTATGGTCCATTTGACCGTTTTGCCCGCCCAGACCACCAGGAAGAACTTCCATGGCGGGAAGCGCAGGGCACCCGCTGTTGCGCCTATCATGCTGAAAAATGGGTTGAACACTGCTGACGAAAGGAAGAGGGCCAGGGAACCCCTCGTCCGTATCAATTTCACCAGCCGGAAGTAGATGCCGCGGCTGTTGTCAGTACTGGTGGCTCTACCCTTCAAGAAAAAGGCGTGGCCGCTGCGTCCGGCGAAGTAGCTGACCAGCTCTCCCATAGCTTCACCTATGCCGGCCGTCAAGCCAACAAGGAATGGATTCAGTACGCCTCCCAGGGTGAATATCACCGGTACGCTGGGGACAAAGGCGACCACGGTGGCGGAGGCCAGGATGCTGATAAGGAAGACGCCCAGGTAACCATACTGCTTGAAGTCAGAGATGTGTTCTCTGAAAACCACTATCGAGACCGTTATCGCAATGACCAGCAATGCTGCCACGATCAGCCAGTACCATCTCCCCTTGAGCCAATGGTGCTTCACCTCCGCGTGTTCGGTCTTGCTCTGTCTGTTTATGCCTGATGCCTCCAGAAGATATCCACCTGATTCAACAATGCCTCAAGAATGCTTGTCCCATAACCTAGCGAAGACTGCGCTGAATTATAGGATATGCTGTCATCTTCATGCCAGTTTGCTTGAGATTATGTTTGTTTTCCATAGTCTTTGTTACTACATGTACGGCATGAAATGCTTTAGCTGGGTGAAGAAGTAGACCAGGATTATGTACTTCGGGAATTTGCCTAAGAAGCAGGCCAGCACAAACTTTGGAGCCGGCATCTTCGACGCCCCGGCGACCAATCCGGCTATATCAAAGGGAATTAGGGGCTGAAAGGCAAGGAACGATATTGCCCACATCCCATAACGATCCACCCAGCCTGCCACCCGATCATATGCCTCAGGGTATTCGTTGGCGAGCACATTCTTTCCCAGGGAACCGGCATAGTAACCACCAAGTTCCCCCAGGGTTCCACCGATGGCGGCGAATAGAGCCACCACCACGGGATGGTAGAAATCGGCCGCAGTCATCATCACTGCGGCGCCTACTGCAACAGGGGCTATTACGGTCAGATTCGACAGCAGGCTGGTTCCGAAGACTATCAGATAAGCCAGCCAGGCGAAGTCCTGTATCCTCTCCTCAAGGGGATGCAGGAGGCGGTTGAACAGAACAGCCAGTCCAAAGCTGATGGCGATGAGGATGAGAAACAAGGCGGCTAGTTTCACCCACCTGTTCTTCCTGATCTTGTTCAAATAGCCAGATATCATCAGACAGTTCTAGATGGCGACAGAAAATTATCCCCTATGATAGCAGCAGTGGGGCTGGGTAACAAAGCAGCTTGTTGAGACCGGGCTGCCCTTTGGCTGTTGGCCTCTGAAGCGGAGATGCGCATGGCACGTGCCGGCAGAGTTGGTGTGCTGTGCTGAAGCGATGCTATACTATAGAGGAATACTGTTTGGAGGTTAACATTGGCAAATAGTGACTTTGACAAATTTCGGGGGAGTGTAGACTACGTTACCGATGAAGCCTTGAGAAATGCAGTCAATGTAGCCATAGCACTACAGAAACCCTTGTTGGTGAGGGGAGAGCCGGGCACAGGCAAGACCATGCTGGCCCACAGTATCGCCAGGGGAGTGAACAAGAAACTCCTCATATGGAATATCAAGTCAACGACCAAGGCTCAAGAAGGTTTGTACGTCTATGACACTGTTCAGCGACTCAATGACAGCCGCTTTGGTGATAAAGATGTCTCCGACATCAAACAATATATCAAACTGGGCAAACTGGGGCAGGCCTTTATCTCTGAGGAGCAGGTTGTGTTGCTCATTGATGAGGTAGACAAGGCCGACCTGGAGTTTCCCAACGATCTGCTCAATGAGCTGGATGAGATGTCCTTCTATATCCCTGAGACGAATGTGACCATCAAGGCGGTGCATCGGCCTGTAGTGATCATAACCAGCAATGCTGAGAAGGAACTTCCTGATGCTTTCCTGAGACGCTGTGTTTTCCACTATATTGAGTTTCCTGATCCGACACTGATGGAAGAGATTGTCAGAGTGCATTTCCCGGACATTCAGAGCAATCTTCTCCGTGAAGGACTGAAGACCTTCTATTTGATGAGAGGCATGGATGATCTCCGCAAGAAGCCGTCAACATCAGAACTGATAGACTGGCTCCAATGCCTCGCGGCTGGTGGCATATCTCATGATCGGGTATTGAAGGAAGTGCCTTTTGTGGGGACTCTGCTGAAGAAGGAAGTAGACTATGACTATTTTGTGGCCCGCTACATGAACAGACAGCGCCCGGGCCGCAAGGTTGACGCATACCAGATGCTCCATTAAGCACAAACCAGGATTCTTATGTTCACAGACTTCTACTATCTCCTCAGGAAGAAAAAGGTTCCAGTTTCGATCACTGAATGGATGACTCTGATGGAGGCACTCTCCCAGGGTCTTGCCTATAACCTCGATGATTTCTACTATCTGGCCAGGGCTACTCTGGTGAAGAGCGAAACCTACTTCGATCAGTATGATGTTGCCTTTCAGGAGTATTTCAAAGGAATAGAGGGCCCGGCGGATATCTCGGAGAAGATTCTGGAGTGGCTCAAAGACCCGATCAACAGATCGAATCTGACCGAGGAAGAGCGAGCCCTGTTCGATAAAATGGATCTTGATGAGCTTCTTCGTGAGTTTGAGAAGAGGCTGGCTGAGCAAACGGAGCAGCATGATGGAGGCAACTACTGGATCGGCAGAGGAGGCACCAGCCCCTTTGGACATTCTGGCTCTCATCCGGCAGGCATAAGGATTGGAGGCCAGTCCAGGGGCAGGGGGGCTATTCAGATTGCTCAGGAGAGGAGATTCCGCAACTATCGCAGCGATCTGACCCTGGACGTACGTCAGGTGAAAATAGCCCTGAGACGGGTGAGACAGCTAAGCCGCATCGGCACTGAGGATGAATTGGATCTGGAGAGGACCATCGATGCTACAGCCAAGAACGCTGGAGACATAGAGTTGCTCTGGACACGGAGCAGAAAGAATGCCGTGAAATTGCTTCTGCTAATGGATGTGGGTGGTTCGATGGAGCCCTTTGCTGAATTGTGCAGTCTGCTCTTCTCTGCAGCCCACACCAGTTCACATTTCAAAGATTTCCAGTACTACTACTTTCACAACTGCATCTATGAGAATGTCTATCGTGACGTGGAGACGCAGGAGGAAGTGGCTACGGATCATCTTCTGCGTACCCTTGAGCCGGATTACAAGGTGATACTGGTAGGAGATGCCAGGATGGCCATAACCGAACTGACGGAGAGATACGGTGCCATCTACTATTACCAGCGCAATGACATACCAGGGGTATTATGGCTCAAGCGTATCGCCGATCACTTCACACACTGTATCTGGCTCAATCCTGAAGGGGGGAGCTTCTGGAATCATCCCACTGTGTCAATGGTCAGCAAGATGTTCCCCATGTACGAACTCAACATCGATGGCATTGGAGATGGCGTCAGGAAACTGGTGAGCAAAAGGTGAATTCTGCACCTGCGCGATAGTCGGTCACGGGCTGGTGGAAGAGAGTCTTGACCTTCATGTGGAAAACAAAAATCACTGAGATGTTGGGGATCGAGTATCCCATTATCGAGGGTGGCTTTGGAAGCTTCGGCACTTCAGCGCTGGCGGTTCCGGTCTCCGAAGCCGGCGGGCTGGGAATGATCACGGCCACCGCCCTGCGTACTCCTGAGGGGCTGCGCCAGGACATTCGCCGCGCCAGGTCGCTTACCAACAAGCCCTTCGGGGTAAACCTCACGGTTATGACATGTCCCAACATCGATGAAATGTGCCAGGTGGTTATTGAGGAACGTGTTCCGGTGGTTGAGACTGCTACCTACAGGGCCGACAAATACGGGAAACGGCTACAGGCCGCTGGTGTGAAGTGGATCCACAAGGTTGCCACCATGAAGCATGCTTTGGCGGCGGAGCAGCAGGGAGTTGATGCTGTGGTAATTGTAGGACTGGAAGGAGCGGGTTTCAAAAGCACCCTGCAGCTCCCTACGCTTGTGGCCATTCCCTGGGCAGTGAAACAGTTGAAGATACCGGTGATAGCTGCCGGGGGCATTGGGGACGCAAGGGGCTTCATGGCCGCTCTGGCCATGGGGGCGGAAGCGGTCTACCTGGGGACTGCCTTCATGGCTACCAAGGAGTGTCCTATCTCTGAGCGCCACAAGCAGTCCATGGCGGAGGCGGATCCCACTGAGCCCAAATACAGGGAGCGTTGTCTGGCTCCTCCGAAGCCCGAGGAACTGCAGAGAGTCATGGGCGAAAGAGATTCCGCGCCTGTGGACCAGTGGCTGTTGCGACTGGAGAGGGTGATGCTCAAGGATTCCCCGGATATGCCTGACCTGACTGGGGATGAGATGACCGAGGAAGGCGTGGAGGAGGAGATACTGAGAAGCCTGCCCGGATCGCTGGCTGTGGCGGTTATTGACAAGGTGGTCACCGTCAGGGAGCTTATCGAAAATATGATCAGCGAGGCCGAAGAAATCAGGCGGCGCTGGTCCATTTGCTGATGCACGGAGGTACTATGAAGCCAAAGGGTGTCAACAGAGTGGTAATAGCAGTCAGGGACCTTGAGAAGGCCGTCGAGACGTACTCGCAACTCCTCGGTGCCACCTTTCACGATGTAAGTGCAGGCGCGGAGTCCTATGGGGTGAGAGTATTCATAAGCTGGGATGCCGGGATAGAGTTGACTTCTCCTCTGCCCGGACGCGACAGCTACATAGAGAAGATCATCGATAAGAGAGGTGAAGGGCTGTTCGGGGTGGTATTCTGTGTCGATGACGTTGATGCAGTTCATGACAAAGCCAAGGAGCTGGGTATTGGTGTTGTGGCTCTGATTGAGTATGACCGGGAACATATAGAGCGGCATCTTGGTGGCATGTTCAGCAAGTACAAGGAGTACATGCTGAAGTCTGCTGATCTCCATGGTGTCGGGGCAATTGTGGGGCAGATCGAACCAAAGTAGCTAACTGTTCCCCCGATCCGTGCATTGCCTCCTTTCACTATTGGAGTTTCAGTCCTTTGGCAACCCGCTTGCCAAGGTCAGAATCAGCCTTGGTGAAGTTGCCCACCATCCGCTTCTGTATCGATTTGTTTGCTTTCCCCAGAGAATCAACTACGTTGTCCACCAGGTGATCTCGCTCCATCTTGCTCATCGACCTGCACTTCATCCCCGCCTGTTCGAAGTCATTGGTCAGGCTGATCTTTCTGCGATCCACCTCACCCTGAACACGGTACACACTGGTTGCACTGGCGGGTGCCTCTCCAGGCAGACCACCGGCGAGGCTGTTCGGCTCATAGTTGACCGGACCACTGAACGCCCCGGTTTGCATGGAACCGTCGCGTTGATTGTTGTTCACTGGAACTATGGGACGGTTAATCGGAAGTTGAAGATAGTTGGGGCCTAACCGATGGCGTTGCGTATCGTTGTAAGAGAACGTTCTCCCCTGCAGCAGCTTGTCTGCCGAGAACTCGATACCCGGCACCAGAGTAGCCGGGCAGAAAGCCGCCTGCTCCACTTCCGCAAAGTAGTTCTCAGGATTGCCATTCAGCACCATCTTACCCACAGGCATAAGCGGGAATTTGTCCTCGGGCCATGTCTTTGTGGCATCCAATGGGTCGAATCTTTGCTTCAACTCATCAGCTATCTTCATTATCTGGACATTCAACTCATACTCCGCTGTCTTGCCGGAGGCGATGGTATCATACAGATCGCGCGTGGCAATGTCCGGATCTTCCCCTGCCAGCCGCGTAGCCTCATGCCGGTCGATTGTCTCTACTCCTGCCTCCGGCTTCCAGTGATACTTGATATACACAGCCTTGCCTTCCGCATTCACCCACTTGAAGGTGTTTACGCCGAATCCCTCCATTTTGCGGTAGCTCTTCACGGTGCCCCTGTCAGAGAAGAGCCAGGTGATCATATGGGTTGATTCTGGTGTCAGCGAGATGAAATCCCAGAAACGGCTGTTAGCTGATGAGCTGGTGGGGATGTTAGTGTCTGGCGAGGGCTTGAAGGCATGCACCATATCCGGGAACTTGACGGCGTCCCTGATGAAAAACACCGGCAGATTGTTCCCTACCAGGTCGTAGTTTCCCTCTTCAGTGTAGAACTTCACCGCAAAACCCCTTGGGTCGCGCAAGGTATCTGCGGACCCTCGCGCGCCAACCACCGTAGAGAAACGGACGAACACGGGAGTCTGTTTCCTCGGGTTCTGGAACAATTTGGCGCAGGTATACCTGGCCATGCTTTTGTATGCCTGGAAGTAGCCGTGGGCCCCGGCTCCCCTGGCGTGGACAACGCGCTCCGGGATGCGCTCGCGGTCGAAGTGAGCCAGCTTCTCGATCAGATGCACATCCTGCAGCAGGACAGGTCCACGCTCACCGACGGTAAGCGAATTCTGGTTGTCGCTGACCGGAACGCCCTGATTGGTGGTCAGGTCTTTGCCTTTCACAATATCCTCCTTCCCATTTTCCCGATTTGATGACTTTGTTACTGATTGTCGTACTGAGACAACCGGACGCGGCTTCTGCCATGAAACGTACAGCAGGTTCAACTCCGACAATATCATATCGTGTAAACCACTGTCAAACTGGATATGATCAGGCTTTGACACTGCTAGTCCCCATTCCATCCGGGATGAGGTTGGGGTAGTATAATGTTGCACAAGAGCCAGTGTTGGCAAAGTTCAGGAGGGTATGGCTGATGGCAATATACGAATACCTTTGCCCCAAGTGTCGGAAAGAGTTCGAGTTGATGCGGCCCATGAGCGAGGGTGACAGGCCTGCCAGTTGCCCCAAGTGTGGCTCAAGGTCGCCGAAACTGATCTCCGGGTTCGCTTCCAAGACGGGAGACTCGATACAGTCCCCATTGAAACCGTTCAGGAAGCAAATGGCCGTCAAGGCTCCTCCGGGCAGGGCTAAGAGCAAAGGAACAAAGACTGCTCCGACACGCAGTAAGAAGCGTAGCCGCAGGAAGTAAGTCCGGCCACCACGACCGCGCCCTGAGGATTATGAGGACTCCTTTGCTCTCCAGGCTGGTGTGGCGGCATACTGTGGTGTGCCTCTGAGAGTCAGCTTCAGGCTGCTCCCTCTTTGTACCCAAGCTGAGGTTGGGGTGCTACAATGGGCTGGGTGGGGCATTCTGTCATATCTCATAATTGAACCATGGCTGAAGCCTGTAGAAGAGCAACAAAGGAGGTCAAATGGAGAGTGTCCTGGAGCTTCTGGTCTCGCGCAGAAGTGTAAGGAAGTGGAAACCCGGTCCGATTGCTGAAGAGGACATTAGAGATATCCTGGAAGCAGCGATGAATGCCCCATCAGCAGTGAATGAGCAACCATGGCAGTTCGTTTTGCTGAGCGGCAAAGTCCTTCAAGACTTTATCAAAATCAACGGGAATACTCCCAAAGGCGCACCTCTGGGGATCCTTGTTTGCGGCGATAAGAAGTTGGACAAACTTGGGGGGTTCTATCTGCATGACTGTTGTGCTGCTACACAGAACATCCTACTAGCGGTTCATGCTAAAGGACTGGGAGGAGTCTGGACCGCCGTCTTCCCAAATGCTATTCCGGAAGTGCGCAAGCTACTGAATCTGCCAGAGCATGTCATTCCAGTTTCCTTTGTCCCTGTTGGATATCCTGATGCAACACGACCGAAACCAGCCAGTCGATACGACGAAACGAAAGTGCACAGGAATAGATGGTAGATTCCTCGGTTGCGGCGCCTTGCAGCACTTCAGATGACACTCTGGAAGCTCACCCGGGAGGAATCGCTGATGCCCGGCCAGAGCAGACCGCTTATCTCTCTCTGCTCCACCGCATCGGTGATCGGTTCGATCTCTGACAGAGCCTCGCCCTTGTCGTTCATCCCGTATCTCCAGCGCACCACGTAACCCTTCACGCTTATGCTTCCCACCCATGGAGTGCCGCTGCCGGTGCAAAAGGTGACATAAGTAGCCTCAGCGTAGTGGTAGAGGACTTTTCGTCCCTGGTATTCAAGTAGCCCTTCGCTCAGGGTGAATCGCCTCTCGTCCAGAACGGAGTCCTGCGGTGGATGGGCATACACATAGGCCATAGCTGTTCAACCTCACTCGGTTTCAATGATACTGTCGGTCATGGCAAACATCAAACCTTTGTAAGCTTGTGGGAATGGGAACAAAAGTCCGGTCCTTTTCGTCTCAATATTAGATGTTGAAAACGGGTTAGCGCTCATCGTGCAAGTGGAGAGGAGCAGTCAAATGCAGAAGAAGGTTGCCGGTGTTGCCCCCAGGGTGTACTACTACCGTGGACGTTACTGGTCCACCATGGCCTGGTCGAAGCTGAACAGGCGACCCGTGGACGGGGATGCCACGCTGGCGAAAGAGAAGCAGAGCAGCCATGAGAAAAGGGGTGAGGAAGGTTTGCCGGGTGCCTCAGGGCAGGTGGGTGAACCTACCACAGCGGCCAGTTAGCAGGCTCCGTGTTCACCCCTTCATTGCCTTGGTTGTGGCCCACCTCATCTTGCCTGTCACCACCGTCTTCTGGCCCTCTGTCATGAAAGCAAAGTAGTTCTGCTCGAACTTCTTCAGCAGGTCCTTCTGCCGCCGGAATGCCAGATTCCCGTAGGCCTGTGCCCAGTGCGGGCCCATGGGCACGCTCTCTATCCCCTTCCGGTCGAAATTGAGCTCGTGTATCTGGCAGATATCGATGGAGAAACCCGCCGCCTCGTACAGTCCCCTCAGTTGCGATGTGGTGAAGAAGCGGAACTCGGGGCCGTGGGCCTCTTGAAAAGCCTCTTCTATTGCTTCGTTTAGCCTTCTGTCATCGCTGTCCGCTGGCTCAGACAGCACCGGGTCCAGCGAGAACAGATAGCCCTTGCGTTTGAGCACCCGGTGCAGCTCTGCCGTGGCTTTCTCGGGGCTGGTGAAGTGATGAAAGCTGAGCATCAGACAGGCCGAGTCGAAGGCCGCCGGCAGAAAGGGCAGCGTTTCGGCCATCCCCCGAACCAGGAGGAAGTTGTCGATATTCTGCTTGGCTATTTTCTCCCTGGCTACTCTGAGCATGCCGCGGCCGGAATCAATGCCTACCACAGAGCCATGCGGCAGCTTCTTATGGAGAACCATACCCAGGCGGCCTGTGCCTGTGCCCATGTCCAGCACCCTGTCTTCCTCACGGGGTTTCAGGCCGTCTATGATTATGCTGGTCATGTGGTCCAGCGCTCCCATTCTGGTCACACGCTGGTCAAACTGAAGTGCCTTGTGATAGTCCTGATAGTCAATCTCGTTGTCCATGGCAATCAACCCCTTCTAAGCTGCACAATGCTCGCTTTCAACCGAATTTGTCAGCTACCACGAGCTAATACAAGTATATCACCGATGAGGCATCCCCCGCACAGTGCGCTCAATTTTCCGTAGGTGTCCGACAGTCTACCTCCTTTGTCATTGCGAGGCACAAAGTGCCGAAGCAATCTGAAAAACAGTGCTGCCACGGTCTGGGATTGCTCCACTTCGCTTGCACTCACTGGAGGTTCCACTGGGCGGATTTCAATGTCATTGTGAGTAGCTCTTCCCAGACCGAAAAGACTATCCCTGTGTCATTGCGAGGAGTCCGCCTCAGGCGGATCATCCCGCACCGTTTCGCCGTTGGCACCGATTCCCACCCGCATTGGTAGGGGCACAGCATGCTGTGCCCCTGCGTGTCATTCCCCACCCCCTCATCCGCCTCAGGTGCATCATTACGCACGCCCTCTATATGTCATTCCGCACCTCGGCCAATGTCATTCCCGTGCAAACGGGAATCCAGGGGGGGTGGCCATGGGTGGTCGTGCAAACACATGGAGAATCCACCTGATCGGGAGGGTATCGCGGTTGCTTGATACCGCTGGGTATGGCGTGCGACAATAGATAATAGGCTCGGTTATGACAGTCATAGGCCTTACAGGCGGTATCTGCAGTGGCAAGAGCACCGTTGCTGATTTTCTGGCCAGGTTTGGGGCGGTGGTATTGAGTGCCGATGCCATTGGCCACGAAGCCTTCAAACCCCATACCGAGATATGGCAGCGAGTGGTCGGTGAGTTTGGCAAGGAGATCCTGGCCGACGATGGTCAGATCGACCGCCGGAAACTGGGTGAGATTGTCTTTGATGACAGCGAAGCCCTGGCGCGATTGAATCAGATAATGCACCCTGGGATGCATCAAGTGGCCAAGGACAGGATTGAGGAGCTGAAACGGCAGGGCGTGAAGGTTGTCGTCCTGGAAGCGCCGCTTTTGATTGAGGCCAATTGGCTGGACCTGGTGGATGAGGTCTGGGTAGCTGTAGCCAGTGAACCCACGGTAGTGAGCCGTTGCCGCCAGCGCTCAGGGTTGTCCGAAGCCCAGGCGACGGCGCGCATTTCGGCGCAGACTTCTGTAGAGGAGAAGTTGAAGCACGCCGATGTTGTTATTGACACGGATGTCAGCCTGGGTGAGCTGGAGGCAAGGGTGAAAGACCTCTGGGAGAAGAAGTTTGCCTAGTCTGTGCGGGAAATTGGATAGGGAGAGCATCAGACGAACGCTCTCTCAGCGACACAAGGTCATTGAGAGGTTTGACGGCTATACCCCGTCGGCTGTTCTCATTCCTCTCTATGAGAGAGAGGGCGAGTGCTACCTGGTTTTCACCAGGAGGACGGAGATCGTGAATCACCACAAGGGCCAGATATCGTTTCCCGGCGGAGGCCGTCATCCTGAAGATCGTACTCTCATGGATACCGCGCTCAGAGAGTCCTGGGAGGAAATCGGCCTCAATCCCCGGGACGCAGAGGTTCTTGGTGAGCTTGACGATATTGCCACCTACACCACCAATTTCGTCATCTCACCCTTTGTGGCTGCTATTCCCTATCCCTATGAGTTTCGGCTGAGTCCCTACGAAGTAGAAGGGATCATCGAGGTTCCCTTGTCTGTGCTCCTTGACCAGAGAAACTTCAGCCAGGAGGTTGTTTCTCTTGGAGACCAGTTGATTCTCCAGTATTTCTATCGCCACGGCGATCAGGTGATATACGGGGCCACTGCCAGGATACTGAAGCAGTTCCTGGAGGCTGTGTTCACTAATGACAGGGCTGATACCAGCATCTGAACATGCCATGACTCGTGCAGCGGCTGAGCACCGCAGAAGGAAATGTTATGCTTTTGGCTAAGCGTGGCGAACGTCCAAAGTCGGAATTGCTCTTCGAACGCTTCTGTCAAGAGCGCGGAGTGAAGTTCGAACGCATTCCCGTTGTTCTCAATGTGAAAGGCGGGTGGACGCCTGACTGGGAAGCCTTCCCTTCTGGGAAACGGATTGTGGTTGAGATTGCTCAACTTGACCCGAACAAGAATGATTGTCGGTATTCGGGTGATCGGAGTGCTGGCATCATCGGGGCAGGAGGGACTATTGGCCAGAGGATTCGTCAGAAGATAACAGATAAGGCCGACCAGTTGAAGGCCCGGAGCGCAGGAGTGGTGCCCGCGATGCTAGTCGTCTACAACAACACAGAGGTTCGTTCGTACACTAGCCCTGAACACGTCCGTGCAGCCATGTTTGGCTTTGATACTTACCACATAGCGGTTCCTGCCGATCCCTCCAAACCGGGTTTGTTATTAGACCGCAAGTTCGGGAAGAGAGCGCGGATGACGGCTGAGTGCAACACGTCGCTGAGTGCTTTGGCAGTCCTGGAAGAGGGTTCTGCTGGTGATCTGACGCTAAGGGTCTATCATAACTTCTATGCGACCCCTAAGATTAAGATCAATGGGGCTGTGCTTAGGCTTGCGGACGTGGAACAGTACGCTCTGGAGCAGGCAATCCCAGGGCAGTTCCGGAAATGGGTCCGGATTGAGCATGGGCTGGCGGGATGAAACTTGCATGAACTCCACCATGTCATTCCGCACTTGATGCGGAATCCACGTGTCTGATTTCCTAGGCCCAAACCAGCTTGTGTAACTGCCACATGGAGTCACATGACCCCTTCGCCTCAATCGTAGGGCACACATCGAGTGATTGGCCGACTGCCAATGATCCCTTAGTCCGCCAATGGTGCTGGACCCGCCAAGCTGGAGTGCTTCTCGTCCTGCCTTGAGACTATGCCGCGGACAACAAGAATGGCCAGTATGGTTCGCGGTATGTCCAGAACATCGAAAACTAGACGTGCCCAGGTCCAGTTCAGCACGTCGGCCACTTCATCCCCACCACCGAACGCGATGATCATGACTAAGGGCCCAATAACTCCAACCAAGAAGAGAATCCACCAGAACAGCACCCGTAGTGATAGCGGCGTGTCTTTCCACGAAAAGCCATCTATCCTCCGTGGGTCACTCGCCTTCCAGATTTCCTGGACTACCAGGAATGGAAGGACGAGGTTGACAAAGGGGATGAAGAAACCTGCAATGGCCCAAGCTGGTGAGTACTGCAGGTTCCTGCTGCCCAGCCTTGGCAGGTTCCCATGAGTACGATAGATCCAGATGAGGAAGAAGACTGTCGTCACAATGAATGCGACAAACTGAAATGTGCCTATTGCAGCCTGTACATCCTCATTGAGCTGCATGTCTCTTGAGCTGACGTAGCTTCCTGAGAGAAGGTTAATCAGAACTAGGTCTAGCACGATCGCAATGATGATGATGAGGATTACGATGCAGAAGAGTATGGTCAGGATGAGAGCAAGACGACGCGCGGACCTGTACGGCTCCGCATAGACTCCGCCGTGCCCGACGATAGCCGCCGTGCCTATTGCCACGCCACATCTTTGGCAGAACTGAGCCTGGTCGCTATTCTGCTGTCCACACCTGCTGCAGTACAAGGAGATTCCTATTCTCTAGGTCGTTTGAGTATGGCTGCCACGGTACGTGCTACTACGGCAAGACACGTAGAAACCTGACCCAGAAGTATATCGCGTTAGGAAAACGACGCGACAATACCACGATGCTAGGCCGATGTCAATCCCTGGGCGCGGTGTGAAGTGAGACTGGCTACGGGGCTCCAGAATCTTCAGCTGCTTTGCAGAACTCCAAGCCCACCCCTTAGTATCCAAGCTGAGGTTGGGGTGGTACACTCAGTAGACAATGTGGATCTAGCATGGTCGCCATACCGAGAGATGCCGCCACACTGATCCTATTGCGACAGGCAACCCAGCCTGGCTCCGGGATCGAAGTCCTCATGCTGCAGAGGCACGCCGATAGCGCTTTCATGCCTGGGGCCTACGTCTTCCCCGGCGGTGTTGTGGAGGACTCCGACTATGCCCCTGAGAGTGAGCGGCTCTGCCGAGGGCTCACTTCTGCACAAGCCCACAGGGTCATACCTGACGTGTCTCCGCCTGAGAAAGCCCTTGGGTTCTTCGTGGCCGCCGTCCGCGAGGCCTTCGAGGAGGCCGGGATTCTTATGGTCTGCGGCGAACTGTCCTGCCCCGCATCCCTGACCGATGAACAGAAGGCGCGCTTCGCGCGCCACCGCAGCCTGGTACACCGGAATCCCCGTCTCTTCGCTTCGATGATTGAGAGTGAAGGTCTGAAGATAGCTGTGGACAACCTCTTCTACTTTGCTCACTGGATCACCCCGGAGGCCGCCCCCATCAGGTTCGACGCCCGTTTCTTCGTGGCGGCAGCCCCTGCGGATCAGGAAGCCTCATGTGATGAGTTGGAGACCACTGCCGCAAAGTGGATTTCCCCTCACCACCTGCTGGAGGCGCATCAGAGGGGGGATTTATACCTGCCTGTTCCTACCCTGTCCAGCGTATCCACTCTTGCCGGCTTCCGTAGTATTGACGAGGTAATGGCCTCAGCCCTTGCCAGAGTGATACACGTTGGCCATGGATGATCCGGGTCCACCCTGCGCTCAATCACCCTTTGCCCGGCGCAACCAGTTCTCCACCCACGATAACAGCTCTCTGTGGCTGAGAATCTCTTCGGCGGCGGAGTAGGGATCGAGCTCACCTTTCTCCACCCTTTCCAGGTATGAGTTGAGCTGGCCGTCGCTCTCCACCAACTGTAGGATCTGCCTGGTGATCCTGTTCTCGATGGTGCGAAGCAGGTCGGCTCTGCGTTGCTGCTGACGCTTGAGCGCAAGTTTCCCACTCTGTTGAAGAGCCTGATAGTGCTTTTCGACCTGTTGATAGAGTTCTATGGTTCCCACGTCGTTGGTGGCCTGGGTGGCCACAACGGGGACTTGCCACCACGATTGTTTTGGGCTCTGGTGGAGCATTGACATCAACTCGCCTACCAGGTAGTCTGCCCCGGGCCGGTCGGCCTTGTTCACCGCGAAGACATCGGCGATTTCCATAAGCCCGGCTTTCATGGTCTGAATGGTGTCCCCGGCTTCCGGGACCAGGATTACCACCACGGTATCGACGGTCTCCATGATATCGATCTCTGTCTGTCCAACCCCAACCGTCTCCACGAATATGATGTCCTTACCGGAGGCATCCATGAGTCTTATTACACCGGAAGCCGTCCGGGGCAGTCCTCCGTGACTCCCCCGGGTGGCCATGCTGCGAATGAAGACACCGTCATCAAGGAAGTGCTGTTGCATTCTGACCCTGTCTCCCAGCACAGCGCCTCCCGAAAACGGGCTGGTGGGGTCAACAGCCACGATGCCGACCT